>Ga0315909_10002367_pt1 | contig 24189 bp, 41 predicted proteins | sample LakEriMetagenome_11_FD_203527 | JGI IMG/M metagenome (GOLD analysis project Ga0315909, IMG submission 203527) | Freshwater fungal communities from buoy surface, Lake Erie, Ohio, United States - Buoy 2 MA125 | ecosystem: Environmental > Aquatic > Freshwater > Lake | place: USA: Lake Erie, Ohio...
GTTTGAACTTACCCACATGCAAGGAACAAAAAGGGACCCAATCACCGCGAGCCGAACACCAACCGTTCAAAGATCGACGGAAATTTTTCACCAAATTTTTTCGCCAAGATATCTTGCACTGGGAACTGGGGCTCATACCGGGGCTGACGCGTGATATGAAAAATCGTGTGAAAGCCCCTCGGTGGGCCGCCTCTGGCTGATCTTGCGCCAACGCGTGCGTAGATACCACGGGGCAAGCCCCCAGGCGTGCCAACAAAGAAATCAGATTGATTGCGCTTGCGTTGTGACCGACGTGAGCCTGAGACATTTTGCGTTGCGCCTTGCTCGCGCAGGCCGCCGATACGGCTGAGGATGCGCACCATGGTGGGCCCTGGCACGTTGCCGTATTGGTTCAGCTTTAAGGGGTATACGCCACCATTCGGCCGCGATTCGGCGGGAACGATATATTCCCCTGCCCTTAGGACGCCCTTGGCTTGCATTGCGGCTTCACTGCGCTTCTCGCTTCGACGACCACCGCCGACCATTGGCTGCAGATACTTTGCAGCAGCGGTGCCCTTGACTGCGGTGTCTTTGAAGCCAAAGCGAGCCGATAGGTCGCCGGGCTTTGCCTTCTCAACAAACATAGAGTTCGTAGTCCACTTGGTCGGCTTATCGATGTATCGCGGCGTGACGTTCTTCAAATAATCGCGTGCATCGTATGCCGCAAGTGTCATGGCCTTGGCCAAGTCGTTATTAAGGTTGCCACGTACAGCTGAAGTAAAACGAGCCAACTGATCTAGCTGGCTCGTATCAATACTGAAGCTGAGGTTCACTCGCGCACCTGAACCGGCATGACCAGATAAGTCTGACCGATGACAACAGGCGATGTGGAGGTACTGGACTGAATGGTGATCCCAGTATCCGTGAAGCCCTTGAGGCCATCCACCAAGTAGTGGACGTTGACGGCCAGCTGCGGCAGCTTGCCATCACATGCGACGGACTCAGTGCCGCTGCTGGATTCAGATTCGGCGGTCACCTCAATGGCACCGGCCTTGACGGTCAATCGCACGATGTCATTAGGTGAGACGCACGCGATCCGCTCCAATGCTGCCAGTAAGGCCTCGCGGTTACAGGTGGCCTTGGACTTGAAGGTGGCGGGTATGAGCTGCTGCACTGCGGGATAGGCGCCATCCAATGTGCGCGTGATCATGCGCGTGGTGCTGTCCAGCTGGATTGCAACCTGCCCGCCATCAATGGCAAACGATGCAGGGTGCCGCACTTGCGCCATGGCCCGGGATGGGATGACAACATCCATCTTTGGCGCGTCGCAGGCCAGTGTGCGTGATGCAAGGCGATGGCCATCAGTGGCTTCGATGCGCAGCTCGCTGCCATCGCTAACCAGATGAATGCCCGTGAGCACTTGCTTCGATTCATCGGTGCTGGCTGCCACCATCACAGCGGCCAAGGGCGCCGCCAGATCGATCGCTGCAGCGCCTGCAGCGTCCACGGCGGGCAGCCCGGGGAAATCATCAGCAGATGCCGCAGAGAGGCTGTAGGAGCCGCCTGCGGTCGCCAGTGCGACGCGATCGCCGTCAACGGTCAACGAGACCACGCTGCCGCCCTCGAGTCGGCCTGTGATGTCCGCCAGCAGGCGGTATGGCACGACGGTGGCACCAGCGGTGTCAACCATGGCATCGATGGTGGACTGAATGCCGATCTGCAGGTCGTAGGCGGTCAGCTGCAGCTTGCCGGCGTCGGCGGTCAGCAGGACGCCAGAGAGGATCGGATGGGTCTTGCCATTGCCGACAGCGCGCGCCACAGCGCGCAGCGCACGGCTGAGGTCGGATTGGGTGCAGGTGATTTTCATTGAGCAGCAGCTTCGGATAGGGCTTTGATGATGAGGTCGCAGTCAGCTTGAAACGATGCCACCAGCTCCAGTGGGATGGAGCGGGCATCGTCCTGTGCGTTGTCGCGGATGGCATCGGCATAGGCGCGTGCCATCACCAGGGTGTCGTGCAGCCGGTTGATCACCGGCGATTGCTTGGCGGAAATGTCAATGGGGTTCATGTGCAGCCGTGTGGCCAATGCAACCCTACTGCGCCGTGATCCATCCTGCAACAGTGCCTCACGCGCCTCACGCTTGCCTCACGCCTTTTGTGAGGCAAAAATCCCAGTCCAGGACTGGGTTCTGCCCCTCTCCTCACAACCTCACAAAAAAAAGGATATATAGATAGATGGGAAACCTTATCCCCCTCTATGGGGGTATGGGTCTTTCTATAAGGGGGGATCTCTCGGTAAACCGTGAGGACCGTGAGGACCGTGAGGATTGAGTGGTGGACTGGGTTCTCAGCCTCACAACTGCCTCACAAGCCTCACAACTAGACCTTGATCTGCACCGCGCGGCTGGTTCCACCGCTGCCTTTGAACCAGATCGAGCCTGTCTTCTTGGCGTCAGGCAAACGCGCCAGCACGGTGGGCCAGCAGTTGCCCCATGCCGTATCCGCGAGCATTGAGGCGATGGCATTGGCGGTGCTGCTGACGATCACGCAGCCGTCCTCAGCCTTGATGCCATGGCGCCCGAGCACGTTCTGGGCCTCGGTGGCGGTGACATGCGGATCGCCGCCGCGATGGAGGGCAAGATCAACCAGCTCGGATACGGTGCGTGTCACGGTGCGATCGCCCTCAACGCGCAGCTGGTGCTGCAGGATCCGCTGCAGGCATCGACGCTCGTCTGAGACTTCAACGGCCTGGCTGTAGCTGGTCCAGTCGTTCTGTTCAATCAATGCCCATGCCTGATCGCGGGTTACCACCTCACGCGACTGCAGCGCCCATGCACCGGCCAGCAGGGTGCCGTATTGGTCGCCAAGGCGCTGTGAGTCGAATGCCTCGGCCGCGGCCTTGACGAACACTTTGACGGATTCGCGGATGACAGGGATCAGCTCAACGGTGCGGGCGATCAGGCGTTGGCCGATGCGGTCGCTGATGTAGCGATCCAGATCGCGGTCCAATGCCTCCCAGTGCGCGGCGCGTTCCGACTTGGGCAGCTCGGCTGGGTTGCGGAGCGTGAGCTGCGCAAAGCGGGACTTGTCGGCGCCCTGCTTCAAAGCAGTGGCGATGCTGCTCATCAGGAACATGGAGCGGATGGTGTACCGCTGCGTGTCACCTTCTGGCGAGCCCTTGAGGGTATGCGCGCGGCTCTCACTGCTGGCGACCCGGGCGAGGCCGAGCACTGCTTGCATCCGCTGCTGATCATTGCGCTCATTGCTTTCGGCTTCGTCGAAGACCACCGGCAGCGCATCAGCGCGCAGGGCCTGCCGGATGCCGGGCTCGGTGGTGTTGCCTGCCACGATGAGACCCATGTCACCGAGGAGTGGGGTGACATAGCGGCCGAGCACCTCGGACTTGCCGGAGCCGGATCCTGCAGTCAGCCAGGCATGTGGCCGCCAGTCAAGCGCGCCGCAGATGGGCGCCAGAGTGACCCAACCAGCCAGCAGCATCCCGGAGGCTGGCACCTCCCACAGGAAGCGCTCAGCAATGTCAAGCACCTGGAAGGCCGCGGCGTCATCCAATGGCTGCACGCCTGATGGCCCCTGCAGGCGGCTGAGGCGCTGGTAGACGTAACTGCTGCCGGTGATGCCATCGCATACGGTGCGGCTGGCGCCATCAACGATCAGCTGATCACCGAGGTGTAGGACTGATCGACCGCCATCCCACCATGCACCACGTCCGCGGATGCGATCGGGAGAGTAGACACCAGCCGCGGCCTGCTGGGTAAACATGCTGCTGGCGGCTGCCGTCCAGTTGACGCCTGTCTTGGATGGATAGAGCGTCTCCCAGTACGACAACGGCGCCAGCGCGCAGAGGTTGGTGCCGGTGTGGCTGCTGCGCGATAGGCGGCAGACTTGCCCGGTGCTGATCGGCTGGTAGTAGTAGCCATCACCATCGAAGCCAAGGCAGGCGAAGTGCTCGCCAGCGGCTGGCAGTGGCTCGGGATCTGGCTGCGCTATCGGCTCCGGCGGCTCCGGCGCCGCGCTGGGCGCCTCGATTGGCGGTGATCGGTTGGCCTTGAGGTAGGCGGCAGCTTCTGCTGGCGTCCATGTGGCATCAGCAAGATCCCACCCATCGGCAACGCCATCTGGTGTGGTGACGATCCGCACCTGCGCCACGCCGATCGACAGCAGGCGCCCGGCCAGCTTGACCATCGCCTGGCGGCCGACATCATCAGCATCGGGCCATAGCGTGCAGCGCCGCCCGGCTAGGGCTGTCCAATCGGCCTTGTCGATCGCTTTGCAGCCCGATGGCCAGGTGGCGACCGCAGCTGATGGGAACAGGCGCGCGGCAGCGTCGGCGGTCTTCTCGCCTTCAACGATGAGCACCGGCGCATCGGCGCCCCGCCGCGCCCAGTACAGCGGCCTTGGTGCTGGCGGCGCCTTCCATCGCCAGCCGGTGCCGTCGTACCAGAGCGGTCTGATCTTCTTGCCGGGGAAGCGGCAGACGATGAAGGTGCTGCTGTAATGCCAGACCTGCTCAGCGCCGGCAGTCGGTGGATCCGGCACTACCGACAGGTGCTGCTCAATGCGCTGGCACGCTTCGGCATACGGCCAGCCGGTGATGCGCGTCAGCAGGTCCATGCCGTTGCCGCCGCCGCCACCGCCATCCTTCCCGCCGCATTGGTTGCAGAACCACGAGCCACCGCCATCCTTGTCGTCGAAGCGGTAGCGATCACTGCCGCCGCAGCAGGGACAGGGCTGATGCTTGTCGGTGAGCTGGTCAGCCGTGAGCCCGCCCAGTGCCGCCAGCAGGTCCGGCCACCTGCCGCGGGTGAGGTCTTGGATGGTCATTGCTTAAGCGCCCGCTCCAGTAGCACGCGGATCGCCGTTGCCCGCGACATGGCATCACCACGCCACGCATCCAGCCGCCGCAACAGCTCAGGCGTCAGGCGCACGGGTGTGGGATGGGCAAGACGCATCAGCTGGCGGTGGGGGCTTGCGGACTGTAGCCGCCGCTGCTACGGTCGGCCAGTCAGCTCAGCTGACACCACACCACACCACAAGACCAGAAATGGCAACCGCAACGACTGCAGTGGCGATCACGTCGCCTGACTTCCGGCGCTTGAGCCTGAACATCCGCGGCACGACGCCGCTGGTGATCAATCGCTTCAGCGCCAAGGCAATGGAGATCATGCGCCAGACGCAGGAGGCTGGCAGCACAGCCAAATCAAGAAAGACACGCGAGGCAAAGGACTTCGACGCGTTGTACGAAGGCGCAAAGCACGTGGCGGGAGATGGATGGGAGGGCATTCATGCCGCTGCATTTCGGAATGCCGCCATCAGCGCCTGCCGCGCATGTGGCTTCAAGATGACGCACGCCAAGTTGGCCTTCATGGTTGAGCATGATGGCTTCGACCGCGTTGACGGCGCGCCATTGGTCAGGCTGACCAGTGGCGAGGCTGAGCCATGGGTGGCGCCTACGCGCAATGCGACGGGCGTAGTTGACCTGCGCTGCCGGCCGATGTATCGGGATTGGGGCGCAACGCTAAGGATCCGGTACGACGCCGGGATGCTTACGGCCGAGGATGTCGTCAATCTGATGGCCCGCGTTGGGCTGCAGGTCGGCATTGGCGAAGGCCGACCTGATTCCAAGATGAGCGCCGGGCTTGGCTTCGGCCTGTTCGAGATCCTCTAAGCAATGCACCTCACGGCATCACATCGCATTGCGGGCGAGGCCTGGCTTGGCGGGGCCTGGCGCGGCCGGGCGGGGCATGGCACCGCAGGCCTGGCTAGGCGCGGCTGGGCGCGGCGCGGCTCGGTCAGGCACCGCAGGCATGGCGTGGCGAGGCTCGGCGAGGCACGGCCGGGCACGGCGCGGCCAGGCACCGCAGGCGTGGCGCGGCAAGGCCTGGCGAGGCCGGGCGTGGCAGGGCACCGCAGGCAAGGCTCGGCGCGGCGCGGCCTGGCTGGGCTCGGCACCGCAGGCCTGGCCTGGCCCGGCTTGGCACGGCCGGGCACGGCGCGGCCAGGCACCGCAGGCGTGCCGTGGCTGGGCTGGCAGCGCTAGCAACGGTTCGGCGTGGTCGGCAACGGCCACGCTTTTACTCACTCACTTTTTAACCATGGATCAGTACAAGTTCCGCAATGGCTGGCGTGTTGCTGGCGTTGATGCTCAGACGGTTGGCGATGAATTGCGCCGCATCTATGACGGCAATGGCGAATTGACCGCACCATTGGTGGTTGATGAGGCCAGGCCTGATGATGCTCCATTGCATCCGGCCTTTGAATGGAATGATGAGATCGCGGCCGAATTGCACCGCGAACATCAGGCGCGAACGATGATCCGTTCGGTTGAGATCATCCGCAATGATGAAACGCATCCGAGCTTCGTGCATGTCAGCAGCGTTGGGAGTTACATCCCAGGTGAGATAATCGCCCAGGATGTTGATCTGTATGAAACTGCATGGCGTGATGCCGCTGATCGACTTGGACAGGCTCATCACGCCTTGTTGAAATTGCAGCAGCTGGCAGCCACTAGAAAGCCAGCCGCATCGACCAAGATCAAGCGCGCATTGTCTCACGTGCAGAAAGCCAAAGAGGCCGTGGCATGAGCGATTACCAGGCATTTCTAGGTTCCAAATCCACCGCCTGCCCGCTATCCGGTTTTGACCCGCAGCATGCCATGTCACTTCAATTACCTCACCGCATTTACAAAATCACGTACCAACGCCCGTGGGGCGTTTGCACAATCAACACCGCACAGTTTAAAACAGAAGACGAATTGCGCGTTGGCTTCGCAAAATCGTATCCGGGCTGTGAGCTTTTATCTGTTGAAGATGTAACTACTTATTTCTTCCCGGCCAACAAATGAGAACCTATTTAGACACCAGCGTCTATGATGCCTCCATTGAACGTCTGGACTTTATCTTTGCCAACTTTGAGCGTATTTACGTTTCTTTTTCAGGCGGCAAAGACTCAGGTGTTCTTTTGAATCTTGTTATCGACTATGTTCGCGCCCGTGGTATTGAGCGCAAAATTGGCGTTCAAATCATGGATAACGAAGCGAACTACACGCATAGCGAGGAGTTCATGCACCGCATTCTTCAAGCCAATCGGGACATTCTTGAAATCTACTGGTGCTGCCTGCCCATCACTCTTCCTTGTACCGTATCTTCTTACGAAATTGATTGGCAGTGCTGGGGCGAACAGGATCAACATCGTTGGATTCGCCCTATGCCAAAGGATGATTACATTGTTAACTTTCGGAATCATCCATTCGGTGACTTGTTCATTGAAAACATGGACTACGCCACCTTTTGGGACATGTTCGCCGAGTGGTACAGCCAAGGCCAGTCATGCGCCAACCTAATCGGAATCCGCACCGTTGAATCGCTTAATCGTTTTCGCGCCATTCTGAATCAAGACAAAGAGACAATGCTTGGTCGAATGTGGACCAAGAAAAACACGGCGCACACCTACAACTGCTATCCGATCTACGATTGGCGCACCGAGGATATTTGGACCGCAAACGCCAAATTTGGCTGGGATTACAACAATCTCTACGACGTGTTCTACATGGCTGGCATTCCCATTAAAAAGATGCGAGTTGCCTCGCCATTTATGTCAGAGTCAAAGTCAAGCCTAGCAATGTACCGAGTAATTGACCCTCAGGTATGGGCCCGGCTTTGCGCGCGCGTTGGCGGAGCTAACTTCATGGCCACCTATGGCAAACAGCTTGATTACAAATCCTTCAAGCTGCCAGCCGGTCACACTTGGAAATCCTTTGTGAAATTTCTGTTGGCCACTTTGCCTGATCAGTCCAGTGCAAATTTTAAGCAGCGCTTCATTCAGTCAATCCGTTACTGGGGGCGAGTGGGGCGCGGCCTGCCTGATTACATCATTGATGCCCTGCAACATATCGGCACTCGCTTTTATATCAACGGCACAACGCGCCACGGTGGCAATAACCTACGACGCGTTGTGATCAAAGTGCCACCTGATCATCTTGATGATCTGCCATGCCATAACAGCATGGTCACGTCGTGGAAGCGCTTTGCTATTACCGTTCTTAAAAACGACCACACCTGCAAATACCTTGGCCTGGCCCCAACGCAAGAACAACAACGTCGGCAAAGGTCAATTCAGCGCAAGTACAGCCAAGTCCTTAACCGTTCTGTCAAATGAAAATCCTTAACGCCGCTCAGCTGCCTGCCGACCGCGTTGTGCAATGCCCTCGCGGCGGATTCACTAGCCATCGCCTTGTTGTTGAAACGGATGGCATGGGATACAGCATGACCAAGACAATCGTGCATCCAGGCAAGCCGCACCGTTGGCACTATCAGCACCACCTTGAAACCTGCTATTGCGTCAGCGGCAAAGGTCTGTTAATCAATGAAGCCACGAAAGAGTATTACGCTGTTGCATCCGATGTGACCTACGTGCTCGACAAGCATGATGCTCACACTTTTGAAGCACTTGAGCCCACCGTCTTGATTTGCGTTTTCAATCCGCCCCTTAAAGGAAACGAACTTCACGATGAGAACGATTCATACCCTTGGCGATCCCCGGTTTACTCCGTACGCAGTATTCCTATTGAAAAAGTTACCGCCAACGATTACAACCCGAACTCTGTGGCGCCGCCTGAAATGGCGCTACTGGAAACGTCAATCTGGGAAGACGGTTACACGCAGCCTGTCGTTGTCGTGCATGATGCCGAGCGTGACTTATATGTGGTCGTTGACGGTTTTCACCGTTATCTCACGCTGAAGAACAGTCAGCGCATCCGTGAACGCGAAGGCGGCCGCTTGCCAGTGGTAGTGCTGCGCAAAGAGCTGCACGACCGCATGGCTTCAACGATCCGCCACAACCGAGCCCGTGGCTCGCACAATATTGAGCTGATGAGCGTGATCGTTGCCGAGCTAATTGAGATGGGCAAGGGCGATGCATGGATCTGTAAGCACATTGGCATGAGCCCAGATGAACTGCTGCGCCTTAAGCAAGTGACAGGGTTGGCGTCCTTGTTCCTGGGCAAAGACTTCAGCAAGGCGTGGGATGTTGAACAGATTGACAACGTGACGGAGGATCTTGAGCGTGAAGCTGAAGAGGATTTGGCTGCCGATTGACACTTGGGAAGAGATCGGTTTCAACATGTGGGGCGAGGTGGCTAATCGCCGCCTCTTCCTGCAAAGGGCCGAGATCTTTACCGGCAATCACCGCCTTTACGGGCGCTACATGCAACGGGTCACGGTGGAGTGGCCCAACAGCTGCATCAATGCACTGACTGACTACAACCTCAACCGCAAGGCATGGATCGGGCACGCAGCTTGCGCACTGGCCCTTCAATGCCCTGAAGACATCACCAGACAAGCATGGGGACTTTTAACCAATGAGCAACGGACATTGGCGAACCGACAAGCGGATCGAGCCATTCGCGCCTGGGAAATGCGCTACCGCCAGAGTCTCGGAATACGTGCGGACGTGGAAAACCCGCTGTTATTCGCACGAGATTCCCGATGAGGTGCCTGCAAAGGTTGCAGCGTCAGGCCGTGCGCCATCATGGCGGGCCGTTGCAATAGCGTTATTGCAGAACGACCTGCACCTATACCAACTGGGTTATGCGCGCCCTGCATACGACCGCCAGCGCCGCGCCGTAACCATGGCTCAGATAGCTCTGCATGGCGCCCCCGCGGATGGCACACAGTTGGAGTTGCCGCTATGACCCTCCGCCCCTACCAGCAGCAGCTGGTGACTGACATCCGGTTGCAGTACCAGCTGGGCAAGCGCAGCGTGCTGGCAGTGCTGCCTACCGGCGGTGGCAAGACCGTCTGCTTTGCCTACATCGCTGATGCCGCCAGCCGCAAAGGCAACCGCGTGCTGATCTTGGTGCATCGCGCGGAGCTGCTGGATCAGGCCAGCCGCAGCCTGCCGATGCACCATGGCATCATCGCCGCCAATCGCGCCATGGACCTGAGCCATGCGGTGCAGGTGGCCAGCGTGCAAACCGTGGCGCGGCGGCTGCACCGGCTGCCGCGGGACATGTTTCAGCTGATCGTGGTGGACGAGGCCCACCACACCACAGCTGGCACATGGGCGGCAGTGGTGGAGCACTTCAACACCGCCAAGCTGCTAGGGGTGACAGCAACGCCGATCCGCGGTGATGGCCGCGGCCTTGGCGAGCATTACCAGGCCATGGTCGAAGGCCCGAGCGCGCAGTGGCTGACCGACAACGGCTACCTGGCGGCTGCCCGGGTGCTGGCACCGCCAGGGTTCAGCGCTGCCGGGATGCGCAAGCGGATGGGTGACTTCGATCAACGCGATGCGGAGCAGCAGGTGCGGGCGATCCATGGCGACTGCGTTAGCCACTACCGGCAGCACCTGGCAGGCCAGACCGCCATCGCGTTCTGCTGCAGCGTTGCTCATGCTGAGGCAGTGGCGGCATTGTTCCTGCAGGCTGGAATCCCAGCCGCCAGCATCGACGGCAGCATGGATGCCACCACGCGCCGCCAACTGCTGAGTGACCTCGGCACTGGACGGATCAAGGTGCTGACCAGCTGCGCGCTGATTGGTGAGGGCGTGGACGTGCCTAGCGTCGGCGGCTGCATCCTGCTGCGCCCCACGGCCAGTGTGGCGCTCCACCTGCAGATGATCGGCCGATGCCTGCGGCCATCCGGCAGCAAGGTGGCTGTAGTGCTCGACCATGTAGGCAATTGCCTGCGGCTGGGTCACCACCTCGAGCCGCGCGAGTGGACGCTAGAGGGGCTCAAGAAGCAAGACCGCGAGAAGGCGCCATCGGTGAAGGTCTGCCCCAAGTGCTACGCCGCAATGGCTAGCCAGGCGCGGGTCTGCGGCGAGTGCGGCCATACATTCGCCGCTGAGGTGCGCGAGCTGGAGCAGGTGGATGGTGAGCTGGTGGAGATGGCGGCCCGCCAACGCAAACGCCAACAAGGCACCGCGCAGTCCCTCGACGACCTGCGCCAGCTAGCGCAGCAACGCGGCTACCGTCGCGGCTGGGCTGAGAGGGTGTACCAGGCTAGGTTGCTTAAAAGGCATGGCGGATGACGGCACACATCTTCTCCTGCGGTGGCGGCGTTCAGTCCACGGCCTGCCTGGTGCTCGCCGCTCAAGGCGCCATCCCCTACCGCACCTTCGTGTTCGCCAATGTTGGCGACCAGTCCGAAGACCCCCGCACCATCCGCTACATCGCCGAGGTGCTGAAGCCTTATGCCGCAGAGCACGGCATCGCGTGGGTTGATCTGCAGCGTCAGCGCCGCGATGGCACGCCGGTAGATCTCTACGAGGAGCTGCTGCGCCCCATCCGCTCCATCGACATCCCCGTGCGCATGTCCAACGGTGCCCCCGGCAATCGGAACTGCACCGTTCACTTCAAGATCAAGCCGATCGCCAAGTGGATCCGCAAGCACGCGCCTGGCGGCACCCTTGGCAAAGGCATCAGCACCGATGAGCCGCACCGGGCCACGCCATCGCGCGAAGACGACGGCTACGCCTCCGCCTATCCCCTCATCGAGCTCGGTCTCAGCCGCAGCGATTGCCTGCGCGTGGTGCGCGAAGCCGGCCTGCCGCAGCCGCCGAAGTCGTCGTGCTGGTTTTGCCCATACAAGACCACCGACCAATGGATCACGATGAGGCAAGAACGGCCGGATCTATTTGAGCGTGTGATTCGGCTTGAAGAAATGCTGAACGCCAAGCGCGCAACCATTGGCAAGGATCACGTTTTCATAAGCGGGCGATGCAAGCCACTGTCTGTTGCTATTCCAGATCAACTTGGATTGTTCTCCGAATGGATTGACGAGCAGGATGGATGCGAGTCTGGCTATTGCATGACGTGACCGAGCAACAGATCCAGCAGCACATCCGCCTTGCCCTCAGCCGCGGCCCGGTACGCCTGTATCGCAACAACACCGGCACGCTGCGGGACCAGCATGGCCGCCCGGTGACGTTTGGCCTGGCGGTTGGCAGCGCTGACCTGATCGGGTGGACCACGCGCACGATCACGCCGGACATGGTGGGTCAGCGGGTGGCGGTGTTCACCAGCATCGAGGTGAAGAGCGCCAGCGGCCGCCTGCGCCCGGAGCAGCGGCAATGGATGGAGGCCGTGCAGTCAGCAGGCGGCATCGCTGGCGTCGCGCGCAGCATTGAGGATGCGGCACGGTTGACAGGGGATGCGCAGGGTGTATGATGGTTGCACGGGGCGAGAGTCCCGCCTTCATTGCGACCCCAACCATGGAACCAATCTTTTACCTGCTGCTGCCTCTGCTGCTGGTGGTGGCTGTCATCCTCTGGCTCACCGAGAGCCGTGAGCAGCGCATCCGCCGCTGGTACAAGCAAGGCATGAGCCAGCGGTGTATTGCTGATCGGCTGTGCTGCAGCCGCTACACCGTCCGCAAGGTGCTGGCATGAGCAACGCCATCTGCTTCCTGATCGCCGCGGCCACTGCTGCATTCATTGGCATTCACGCCGCCGACATTCCACCTGCCACTCATTCCGGCACGCAGTCCTACATCCGCAAATGACCTCCTCCGATTCCTACTGGACGCTGCAGGCTGCCATCGCATACGGCGGTGGCTTCATGCGGCGCCTTGCTGATGCTGGGCTTCACGCTGACCCCAGCAACCGCCAGCGCCTGCTGCTGGCATTCCCGGAGCTGCAGCAGTGCTACGGCCCGCAGACGTTCCTCCACCGCCAAGCACGAGGTAACGCATGACCAGCAACGCCGACTACCATGCCGACCCTGCGATCAGCGCCAGCCACCTGCACGCGGTTGCCGCCAGCCCGTATCACTACTGGAAGCGCTTCATTGATCCGAACCGTCCGGTGGTACCGCCCACTGCAGCCATGCGGCTCGGCAGCCTTGTTCATTGCGCAGTGCTTGAGCCTGATGAACTGAGCGTGCGCTACGGCATTGCGCCCGATCGCCGCACCAAGGAAGGCAAGGCCGTTGCTGCTGAGATGGAGGCCGCTGGCATCGAGCCTGTGTCAGCCGCCGACATGGAGCAGGCCATGGCCATGAGCGCCAGCGTGCGCAGTCATCCTGATGCTGCGGCCCTGCTCAAGACAGGCAAGGCTGAGCAGTCCTTCTGGTGGGATGACGCGATCAGCGGCCTGCGCTGCAAGTGCCGCCCGGACTGGATGACGAATGACACGCTGGTAGATCTCAAAACCACCACGGATGCCAGCCCTGCCGGCTTTGCTAGGTCGGTGGCGCACTGGCGATATCACGTGCAAGCCGATCACTACCAGGCCGGCACCTTCGCGCGGCGGTTTGTGTTCATCGCAGTCGAGAAGACCTATCCGTTCGCGGTCGGCGTCTACGAGCTGGACAACGACGCCATGGATCATGCCATCGTGCTGCGGCGGCAGAACCTAGACACCATCGCCGACTGCCGCGCGATTAGCGAATGGCCCGGCTACAGCACGCAGACCATCAGCCTGCCGCGGTGGGCACTGCAGACCTCTAACACCATCACCTCCGATGACTTCTAGTTCCCTTGCGCTCTGGACACCAGAGCAGACGCAGCTGATCGCTACCACCATCGCGCCCGGGTGCAGCAGCGATGAGCTGCGCCTCTTCGCCTATGCCTGCCAGCGGACTGGCTTGGACCCGTTCTCGAAACAGATCTACGCCATCAAGCGCGGCGGCAAGATGACCATTCAGGCCGGCATTGACGGCTTGCGCGCCATTGCTGAGCGCACCGGCGAGCTGGACGGCAGCCATACGGAATGGTGCGGTGATGATGGCCAGTGGTCTGATGTATGGATCAGCGCCAAGCCGCCGGCTGCAGCGAAGACCACGATCTGGCGCAAGGGCTCATCGCATCCTTTCACTGGCGTGGCGCGGTTCGCGGACTACAACGCCGGCCAGGGCCTGTGGAGCAAGATGCCAGCCGCGATGATCGCCAAGTGCTCGGAGGCATTGGCACTGCGGAAGGCATTCCCCGCCAACCTCAGCGGCGTCTACAGCACCGATGAGATGGAGCAGCAGGCGATCGAGCCGGTGACAGTGGCGGCAGTGCCGGCGCCTGCCGGTGATGCCAAGCTGTTTACGGCTGGCAAGGCTGCCATTGCCAAGGCCAAGACCATCGACGATCTAGCCAAGGTGACCACACGCATGGAGGCCCGCAAGGGTGAGCTGAGCGATGAGCAGAATGAGCAACTGATGCAGCTGGCACTCAGCCGCGAGGCTGAGCTGACTGCGCCAGCCGAGGAAGATCCCTTTGATGATGACTGAGCCGTACCTGACCACTGAGCAGCTAGCCGCCCGCTGGGGCGTCAAGCCAAGCACGATCAAAGGCCAGCGCGCGCGGGGTTCAGGGCCACGCTATGTGACCCTGCCGCGCCTCGCTACGCCAGCCGGCACGCCACGGGTGCAGTATCCGCTGGCTGATGTGCTGGCATTTGAAGAATCCAACTCCATCACGCCAATCAACCCATGAGTCTCTACGCATCCGGCATCGTCCGCATCATCAGCGAGCCACAGCTCAAAGCATTTGAAAGCGGCACTATGGTCTGCAACTTCGGCGGCGGCATTCAGGAAGGCAAGGACAAGAATGGCGAATACATCAACAATGCGATTGATGTTGAAGCATGGGGCAAGACCGCTGAGATCATCGTGGACAAGCTGAAGAAAGGTGATTCAATCTTTGTATCTGGCAACCTGCGGATGCAGGAATGGCAGGACAGGGACAGCGGCACCAAGCGTCGCAAGCACGTGCTGAGCGTGCAACGGTTTGAGTTCCTGCCGCGCGTCAAGGTCGAAGAGGACGTGTTCTGATGTACTACCTGATCTGGCTGCTAATGGTCGCCACGGCCTGTCTGGCGATCGGCAATCATCCCTGGTTGGCGCTGATGACCATGGTCATGGCCTTTGTCGTGAGGTGCTGCTGTGATTGACCTCTCCCCCGCCGCCCAGGCGGTGATGGATGCGTATAAGAACGCTCCAGATTTGATGCTTGACGGTGATCCTGACGAAGTGGAACAGCGCCTTGGCCTTGCCGCCGCCCTCCGCGCTGCTGCGGATCAGGTGGTGCCGGAAGAGCCGCTCCATTATGGAGATCAGCGCTGGATGTTTGAGCGCGATGCCCGCCAGGCTTGCCGCAAGAAGTTCCTCGCCATCGCCGCCGAGCTGGAGGGTGGCAATGGCTGACATCACCCTCTACAAGCTTGACGCTGCCTTTGCACCACTGAGCAAGTTCGATCATCTCGCCAAGCCTGATGATTTCATCGAGGTCTCGCTATGGCGCAATGGCGAAGGCTTTGATGCTCACCTGAGCAGCCATGCCGAGCAAACCATCAGGCTCTCGTGGGGCGAGTACAAGGCTTTGAAGAAACTCATCAAGGAGCTGGATCAATGACTGACTTTCGTGCGCTGTGCGCTGAGCTGGTAGAGCTGTTGGAGGATGAATGGTATGGCGTTACCCGCGAACCTAGCGCTCTTGTGAATGCCCGCGCTGCGCTTGCCCAGCCCGAGCCGCAGGGGCCGAGTGAACTGGAACTAGAGGCCATTGAGCTGAAGCTATGGGACAAGCACCGAACCAAGGGATACATGGGAGAAGAGTTTATGTATGACAACGACTTCAGCGCTGCCTTGGATGAATACCGCGACTTACTGGCCCGGCCCGAGCCGCAGGGTCCGACGGATGCGGAGTTAGATGCGCTGTTCACCGAAGTTGACCAAGGCGGAGAGTGCCAGTCCTGGCGTGCTTTCGCCCGCGCCGTCCTCGCCCGCTGGGGCACACCCGCCACTACCGGAGAACAACAATGACTGACTTTCGTGCGCTGTGCCAAGAGCTGATGGATGAAGCGATCTATCTGGGATCGCTTCCCTATGAGCAAGATCCAGATTCCGATCTGATTGCCCGCGCCAGCACCGCCCTAGCCCAGCCCGAGCCGCAGGGGCCGACGGATGAGGAGCCAACGGATGAGGAGCCAACGGATCAAGAGATAGAAGAATGGGCAGACGCTGCTGCGGAAGTCCCCTTAGAGGAAATGGACCCAGAAGTGCATGGGTGGCGACGTTGTTTCAAGTCAGACGAATTCAGCGAAACGATCCGCGCCGCCTTAGCCCGCTGGGGCCGCCCCGCCATCGAGCCGGTGCCTTGAAGCCGCTCCAGCTGTACCGCGTGGCATTCGGCCACGCCACACCGCTCCACCTAATGGCCCGTGACCTTGCACACGCCATCACCAGCGCCAAGGAACTGTGCCCCGATACCCAGTTCCTGAGCGCCACGCTGGTGCCTGAATGGGACAACATTGATGACCTGAACCATGAGCGCTGATTCAATGAAGGATTACCTAGCCGAGATCGGCAGGTTCCCGCTATTGACTGGTGAGCAGGAGATCCAGTTATCCCGCCAGGTGCGGCGGATGATTGAACTGCAAGCCATGGAAGGCGAGCGCACGAAAGCTGAACTGCGCGAGATCAAGCGCGGACAGCGCGCACGCGACACGATCATGAATTGCAACCTACGGCTAGTTGTTCACATTGCCAAGCGGTACGCAACTCGGCTCAAGTGCAATGGCCTTGAGATGATGGACATCATCCAAGAAGGCGCCATCGGGCTGCATCGTGCAGCCGAGCTATTTGATGGCAGCAAAGGCTACAAGTTCAGCACCTATGCCTACTGGTGGATTCGTCAGTCAATTACTCGCGCGATTGATACCAAGGAACGAATCATTCGAGTGCCTCAGCACCTGCTGGATAAGATCTACCGCGCAACCAAGCTGCAGCGCGAATACCTCCAAGAGCATGGCCGACCGATTTCAATGGTGGCGCTGGCAGAAGAGATGGAAATGACTGTAGATGAACTGCAGATGATCCTGCAGCGCAATACGCCGCATAGCAGCCTTGATCAAATGGTCGGTGATAATGGTTCGCCGTTGATTGATTTGATCGCATCAGAAGATCCCGAAATTGGCGATGAACTATCGCCAATGTATGCGGAGCAGCTGAAGCTAGCTTTTTTTCGTCTAGGAGAACGGGATAGGTATGTTGTATCTGCCTACCATGGATTGAACGGCCCGCAGCAATCGCAGCGGGAGATTGGCGAGACGCTTGGCATTTCGCGCAGTGCCGTTGGCCAGCGCCGAGAAAATGCCGTGCGCCGCTTGCGGCTGATGATGCGAGCCAGTTAGGAATTGCTCCATCTCGATCTTGGCAATATGCCCTACAGCTTGCTGCATCAGCTTGTTCTGGTAGGCATATTGCCTGATCAATGATGAGCACAACTGCCGCACTTCGTCAGCGCTGTGATGGTTTAACGCGCTGCGAGATTGCGCTTCAATTTGAAGCTCCTCCTCAAGCGTCCATTCAACGATCATCCAATCGCCCTAGCTCATGGCGCTGACATCTGCTGATCAATGCTAATCAGCCAGCCAGTCATCAATTCGCGCCTGGCGTTTGGCGCAGTGGAACCGCTGAGCCTCGAACCACTGCCGCCAGTCTTCGCTGCCCTTGCTGCGGTTGCATTCGCGGCAGGCTGGCACGAGGTTGCTGGCGACGGTGTTGCCGCCTTTGTGGCGCGGCTTGACGTGATCCAGCGTGTCGGCGGCAGCGTCGCAGTAGGCGCAGCAGTGTTGCCATGCCTCAAAGATCTGCTGCCTGAATCGTTGCTTTGCGGAGCGCTTAGGGACGAGGGATGTGCCATCAATCTGATGATCCACGCAACTCCGGGATGGGTAGAACGTTGACCGAAAGGCCAAGGATGTGATCGTTGGATGGCGCCAACTCAGTGAGCCGCGCCACGAAGTTGTCGCTCACGTTTTCGGGATCGTCGTCTTCGCTTTCAACGACGATCGTGTACTCAACCTCTAGGACGTACTGTCTCACGCCGCGTGACTTACCAGCATCGCCCAGCCGGTGCCGGGGCCATCAACCTCCCAGCGGCGCAGCCAGTTCTTGCGGCTGTAGGCGATTCCAGCGCCTTTGGTGTGGTTGACGTAGCCGCCGTTCACCATGTCCGCCTCGCCGTTGGGGTCGTTGTGGACGTAGGCGCCGCTGGTTGCCCCGATGATCACGCTCCAGTGGCCGCCTCCGGTTGGTGCGCCGACAGGCCCCTTATGCAGCCAGCCGACCATCACGGGGCGCCCTGCCTCTAATTCGGTGTCAATTACGGCGGGATTGCAGTTAGTGCGAAGCCGTGCTGTTAGCGCCAAGGATTGCAGCGCCTTGATCTGCGCTTGCGCGTCGGTGGTGTCGCCATACTTGGCGCGGATCTTGTTGTAGGCATCGTCGCTGGTGATCTTGCCGTAGAAGCGGGCCACCATGGCAGCGCTACTGCTGAAACATTCGCGGTAGCCGGTGCCGCTGGCATTATCGTTCTGCGCCTCATACGGCACACGCAGCAGGATGCCCTGCTGTTGCAGTTGCGGTGCGCCCTTCTGCCACAGTGCGCCTTCGGCCTTCCGCCGCCGCAGTAGGCCAGCTTCGACGTTTGTGCCAGGGTTGCAGTAGAGCAGCAACGCAGCTGGCACCGATGGCCAGTCCTTGTCACGCAGCGCTGCGCTGATGGTGTCAAACCCAGCGCTGCCGTAGAACCCAGTGCCGAGGTTGTAGGCGAAACTTACAAGTGCGCAGCGCTGCGGATCGCCCATGCTTGCCCAGTGCGGGGTTGTGCGCAGTCGGTCTGCGATGCGGTCCACCTCTAATCGGAGCAGCATGTCGGCTTCGATGACGTTAATCTTGTCGCCGCGCTGTACGGAGCTGCCATCCGGGAATCGCGTGGTGCCATAACCAATCGTCCACGGATCGCCGCCGCTCAGCGGATCAGGGTAGGCGCTGAGGTGGCAGCCCTCAAACTCCTTGATGATCTGGATCGCATCAGCCAGGTCGGTTTGCTTGCCGGGGACGCTCCAGGTCTTGAACCATGGCTGGTCGCGGTTCAGCAGTTGCGGGGCGCGCTTGTTGATGGCGGACTCGAGCTCGCTGATCGAAGCCAGCTGATGCGGCAGGCCCTTGAAGTACCGAAACAGGTCAATCAGCCGCAGTGGTTGCGTCATGGCCGTTGGATTTGCTGCGGCATGGACTGCCGGTAGCTGAAGGCGCCCTTGATCTCGGACCAGATAACAGGGCTCAGCATGGCGGCGACGACGGCCAGGATGACCACCTGCGCCATGCGCGTCTCCAATCGGCCAACGCGGACGCCCAATCCGCTCCGCTCGGTCTTGTCGGAGATGGCGGCATCCAGCAGCTGCTTCAGCTGGCCTTCCAGCACGCCGATGGCGCGAAGGATCTCGCCGTGCGTTGGCTCAGTCACCGCTTACGCGAAGCAATGCCACGCAATGCGCCAAGGATCAGCTGAACCCAGCCGTTGGCCTTGACGCCAGGCAGGAGACTGAGGATTTCGGAGCCCGCCAGCAGCGTTATGGCAACGCTGGTGATCCCCTCGGGAGTAGGTGCCATAGCTGGCGTGAATCGCTATCTCAGGTTAGCTGCCCGATGCAGCACCACCAGCCAGCGTGCAGGTGACTGTGGAGGCTAGGCCGGAAGATGCTGCAGCAACCACAGCTGGCACGCTGATCAGGCTGATCGAGACGTTCACATAGCCGGCGGATAGGTGGTCTTCCTGCGGCTGTGCGGCGTAGCGCCAGTGCGTGGAGGTTGGCACCAGATCGGTGAAACTGGTGTGCCCGGCCCAGGCTTCAGTGCTGAGCGGGAATGCGATGTAGCCGCCCTGCTGCTCGCGGTAGTGATCGCGCAGCAGCTTGGCCTCTGCCTGCGTCAGCGCAGCGAAACTCAGTTCGAGGTTGTGGCTGTAGGCGGTGGTGCCATGCCGGAAACGGATGCTGCCACCACCGAAGCCCTTCTCCTCGGTGACGGGGAAGGTGCCCATGCTGTAGCGGCGTGTTGTCGGCTCCAGTGCCGGGAAGGTGGCCATCAGTTCTGCAGCGTGATGACGCTGGAGCCCAGACTAAAAGTTGCAGAGCTGCTGCTGACATCGGCGCCGAAGTCCGCATAGCAGACCAGCTCATCAGCGCTGCTGGCACCGCCGCGCGACTTGTAGATCACAGCAGCTCTGGCGGTGATGGTGCTGCTGGCCCAGTTCACAGCAGCAAAGCTGAGGGTGACGCGATCGTTAGCGGTGCTCTTGGTGACTGTGCAGGCGCTGGTGACGCCACCGGCGGTATAGCCGGTGCCACTCACTTCATTCGTGACGGCAGAGCGCTTGAGATCAGTGTCTTTGTTCGGACTGTAGGCCGATGTGACCAGCATCACCTTAAAGGTGTCGGTGTCGAAGTCGATGGCACCACGGGCCATGTCATCAACGGCTGAGTTGTAGATCAGGCTGGCCATAGTTGATGCTCAGATGGATTCATTCTGCCGAGATGGCAGGCGGCTGCGGCCAGGTGATGTCAAACGGGTTGGCAGCATCGGCCAGGTCGCGCAGGGCCTGGCGGTAGGCGGCCCAGGCTTCACGATCAGCGCCGAGGTCGTAGTCAACGATTTGCGTCCAGTCGCTGGCCTTGAGCAGCTCGATGCGCCGTTCGCGGACCTTGGCGTGCTGTTTTTGCAGCTCATCGAAGTTGTAGGGGCGCACGACGTACTCAAGCGCCTCACCGTCCCAGTCCACCTTCTCGGTCCTGTAATCGCACTTGGGGCGCTCGTAAGGGCCGCTGTAACCGGCACGTTCCAGCTCGTCAGGCGTGAAGGTGCTGGCGTCGGTGCGGGTGCTGCCGTCCGCAAAGCGGATGCGATGCGGCAGGGGTGCTGGGTTGGCTTGGCGGTGGGAGTACAGCATCATGCGTTAGGGAACGGCGCAGCAGGTGGGGTGAAGCTAGCGGTGTAGCGGGCGACGCCTTTTGTGATCCTTAAATCATCCATATAGCCATTAAAAAGTACACTACCACTGCCCATGACAGTGGTGGGGGTCAATGTGCTGCTATGAGTTGCAGTCGCGTATAGGGTTCCACCTCCGAATAGGCGCAAGGTAGAGCCGGATCTTGTCAGGGCCAAGTGATGCCAGCTACTGTTCGACAATCCTACGGCAAGGTTGTCAAATATCTCAACACCTTGATTGTACAAGTAAAACTTGTAGGGATTGGATCCGTTCTGGTCTATTTCTATTCTTGAATTAGCGGCGGCCAGGTTGAATAATCTGCCGCTACTTGCCAAAGCATATAGCCAAAACTCAATAGTGAAATCACCTGTCAGTTGCAGCAGGCTCGTTGAAGGCAGCGCCAGTTGATCATTGGTGGCACTGGTTGACCGATATGCGCCGGTGCCATACTTGACAACATCTGTGCTTATCTTGGCGTTATTGCTAGGAGTTACCGTTAGAGCGTTTGCGCTGCTGTCGGTGAAAGTAGTGCTGTTATTCGCCCCATCCATGTGAAGCAGTAGCGACACACTGGCAAAGTCAGGATCCATGGTTTGAACAATGGGCCAAATTTCAGCCCGCTTTGCCACGCTCTGCTCATTCTGAAACCACAGCCCCGATGCGGCGCTGCCTGTCGGCGTGCGCCTGACGCCCATCAAGCCACCGTTAAAGCCAAGCATCAGCTGATGTCCTCATAGGAGATGACCAGCTCCAGGTCGCCAGCAGCGCTGGCCTGTGCGCGGAGGCTGTGGCCTTCCTCCAGGTAGATGTACGCCTCGCGGGTTACGAGGACTTGAGTGGCGTCGGCTGGCACGGTGATCGTCTTGCCGATAGCGAAGCCGGTGGTGCCGTTGTAGTGCTCCAAACTGATGTCAGCTGCTGCGGTGCCGTCCACGTTGGCGCAGTAGACACTGTTGATCTTCAGCACCTTGCCGCTGCTGGCGCCATTGCTCAGCGCTGCCGCCATCGAGGTGGTCACTGCGTAGCCCACGGTTTTGCCGGTGACCGTCGTGACCGAGCTGCCTGATTTGATGTTGGGAGCTGCCATGAATCAGTCCCAGACGGTGTAGGGGTCTTCATCCCAGTATAGGAATGAAGAGAAGTCGTAACCGCCACCATCAGCAACCACAGAAGCCGAGCCGCCTGCCAATGTGATCGCGATGCTCTGCTGTAGGCCGTTGGTGGTGACAACAGTTCCAGGTGCCAGCGTGATGATTACTGCCAGCTCAGTGCCACTGGCAAATGCACCTTCAGGCGGCACCGTTTCCAGTGCCAGTTCGACGTTGTAGCGCCCGCAGTAAACGTCATCCACGGATGGCGGATCCGTGTATCGCCAGCGGTAATCCGTCAGCTGGTAGTCGCTAATGGTGGTGACGCCGCTCCAGATGCTGGACGGCAGCGTGAAGCTCTCGAAGCTGCCGAACTGGCCTTGGTAGTGGCTGAGGATGCTGAGCATGTCAGCTTCAGCCAGGGCGATGAAGCTCAGCCGGACTGAGCTGCTGAGCATCACATTGCTATGGCGCACGCGATTCTGCAGGCTGTTGTAAGTCGTGAACGGCGTGTGCGGATACTCGCCTGGCGTGAAGGCGCGTGTGGCTGGCGTCAGAGAAGGAAAGGTAGCCATTACGGAGCGTACGGCGGCGCGTTTGGATCGCTGTCATAGATAAGCGTCTGCACTCCGCCAATCATTTCAAAGATTCGCCATGTTCTGATTTGCGGTGGAGACACTCGACCATTCGGGGCAAGTGAGCCATTGCTGGCTACATTGCCAGCTTCATCTAGCCTGTACATGTTGCCGTCTACCGTGCTCCACGAAGGTGAGCCATAGCTAAGAGCAAGCATCGTTGACCAAACCAGCACACCTGGTGACGCTGGCCCAAGTATGGTTAGCTCTTGATCTTGATAGATGTACTGATTGGCGGCGGTTGATCTGCCGCCTGTTGTAGAGCTTTCGTATGTAGAACCGTTAAAGCATTTTGTGATTGATGTATAAACTCCAGTCTGAGTGCTACCGATCGCCAGGATTCCAGGTGTCGTGCTGTTGAGCCACGTCGGCATTGCCTGCCCAGGTTCATTCACTACGCTGATGGGATTGCCCGAAGTGTTAAACGTAACTGTTGCGAGCTTTGTGCCGTCCTTGAACCACGTAATTGATTCGGTTTGATTGACGCCGCACGGGCCGTAAGGGCCAGTGAATGGGGCCAAGGTGCTGCCGACACCAGCCGTAATGTCTGCTGGGAATAGGGGGTTTGGAGGGAAAGACGTTGAAGCATCCAACCCATCATCAGCGTTGCCGGTGTCGCCAGTCGGCGCTGAATCGTTGAAGCCCAGCCCGCCGCCGCTTGGTGATAGCTCCAGCGGGTCAGCACCATCCGCATCCGTAAACGTCTCAGCGGGGATGGTGTTGTCGCTGCTGGAGTTCACATCACAGCTCACGCCGGTGCGGCCGCTTGGCAGGATGATGCCGGTGCCGACAGCAGCGGCCACATCTAATGCGATCAGGCTGCGGCCTTGGTCGTCGATCGGGAAGTGCGTGGCCTCATAGCTCACATCACCCGCCAGCGTCTTGGTGATCCGCTCCACCTGGTAGAGGTAGTCATGCACCGAGTTGGCGTAGGTGGTGTTGTCACGGGCCAGCTGCACGCGGATGATGTCGCCAGCGCTGATCAGCGTGTTGTGCTCCTGCGGCCGTGCTGCAAATCGAATGGTGTGCGTGGTGTAGAGCCGCTTGGCCAGGATGTAGGCGCCAACCTTGACGGCGTGATCCTCGCTGGTGCAGAACGTCGAGAGATCATGCGACTCATACGGCCCGGTTTCGGCGGTGCCGCTGTAACGCACCTCAGCGGTGCGGATGATGCCGATGTCGCTCTCCAGCTGCTGGCGCCAGATCACCTGCGCCACGAACGGCTGCCGGTCCGCCAGTGACAGATAGTTGATCTCCAGCGTGCCGGGCAGCACGGTGTTTTCTGTGAAGGTGTACTCAGCCGTGATTGCCGTGGTCTTGATGGCGCCAGCGCCAGTCACCGGCAGCAGTGGCCGCAGCCCGCGCTTACCGCCTGCGCTGCTCTCGGCCAGCAGAAAGTAAGGCGCCAGCCTGGCGGCGAGGTCGGAGTAGTTGGTGCTCTCGCGGATCTCGATGTTGCAGGTAAACCCGTTCACCTCAAGGAACGTGGCTGCTGCCAGCAGTGCGGTGTTGTCGATCATCGCCGCTGGCACCCTGCTGGTATTGACCAGCAGCCAGTTCACCAGGTCCGCGAAGTTGTCACTGGGGCCAGTCACGCTGTCGTAGATCCGGGTGACGGCCATGCCACCACGGATGAACAGATGCACCTGGCGGTTGTACTGATCGAAGCCGTCCGGGATGGTGACGTTGAAGCTGAGCGTGCTGATGC
>Ga0315909_10002368_pt1 | contig 24171 bp, 34 predicted proteins | sample LakEriMetagenome_11_FD_203527 | JGI IMG/M metagenome (GOLD analysis project Ga0315909, IMG submission 203527) | Freshwater fungal communities from buoy surface, Lake Erie, Ohio, United States - Buoy 2 MA125 | ecosystem: Environmental > Aquatic > Freshwater > Lake | place: USA: Lake Erie, Ohio...
GTTTGATAAAGTTCTTACCAAATAGAGAAAGTGAAATGTTCTCACCCACCTTTGGATACCATTCGTATTTAAGGTCTACATTATATATGTCAGATTTTTCTAACTTTGAGTTTCCTAATATTTGTGCGTTTCTAACGAAATCATAATAAGCAAAATTAGCTACTTCTCTAAACTCCGGTCTTGCTAATGTTTTACTTAATGAAAATCTATACTTTGTTTTTTCTTCGTTGTATGAAAGATTTAGCGATGGTAATATATCCAAATATTTTCTATCTACATTTACCTTTTGACCACTAAAATCTGCGGTTGATACATTGAATAGGTTATACTCACCTCTTAATCCGGTGTTTAGTTTCCATTTACCAAATTCAGTATCATACATTGTATAAAGAGAACCCAAATCAAAATCGGCTGTGTATCTATCGGTGTTGTTTGTAATCTCATCTAACATATCAGTCGATAGATTACGGAATATTCTAGCATTAAATCCTCTAATTCTTTTTAGATAGCCACCACCTATTTTTATATCTCCTATTTGTTTGTTTATATTACCATTAAAAGAGTTCTCATCCATCACACTCCAAAAACGATAGGTATCTCTCCATGCAGTTTGGTATGGTTCGTTTACTCCTAATGATTTTGTAATTGGGTTTATTCGATAATCAGGTTGCTCTCTAAAAGTGTATGTGTATCCTAAATTGAAATCTAATGTTTCGATTTTACCATCAAATTGAGAACTAATTACTAAATTATTAATGTGATTTGATGCAGTAGATAAAACATTCTGAACATTATCAAAGTTATCACCATTACGGGTTAAGTATGTATCATCCTTTTGGTAGTTCACTAATGTTTTCCAACTATATCGATTTTCACCTAAATAAGTGAAATTAAATAAACCATTTGTGGAAAATCTTTTTGTAAATAAAACATCTTTGTAATTATACGCCAATTCACTTGATGATTGATAATCTTTTCTATCAATATTATTTATTGTAAATCCATTTCGTATTGTGGAACTAAATAATGAATTCCATTTACCTTTTGTATATCCAAATGATAATCCACCATTTAAGTTTGGAATAGATTGTAATTCATCGGTAGAGGGATTGGTAAGTAGTTTAGTGTAAGCTCTTTTATCACCATTACTACTTATTCGGTATTTGTAAGTGGAAGGGAATGTGGAGGGGAAATCGGTAGGTTGAACTAACTTGAAATCTCTCAAAGTTGAAACCGAACCCCAACCACTTCCCAAAGATATATTAAAAAAGTTATCAGATACTTCTTTTGTAGTTATTTGGACTAATCCACCTGCCCAATCGCCTGGTTGATTTGCTGATGCTGATTTAGAAACTATGATGTTATCTATTAGAGATGTTGGTATTATATCAAATGAAAATGCTCTTCTATCAGGTTCGGTTGATGGTAGTTGGGTTTTGTTAAGTAGAGCTGAATTATATCTATCCGCTAATCCTCTTACTAATACAAACTTATCGTTTTGTATCGTAACCCCACTTACTCTTTTAAGTGCATCGCCCACATTTCTATCGGGTGTTTTTTTAATAAAATCAATTGATAACCCATCCGATACTACATTACTATTTCGTATTGTTCTTACTACTGCCGCTTCCGTTACCTTTTGAGAAACACTTCTTACGACAACTTCGGATAATTGTTTGGCATCATCTGGAAATAATATATCAAATTCAGTATCTCTATCAAACACCACCTCATTTGTATATTCCTTATATCCAACGAATGAAGATTTGATTTGATACTTACCTTCTTTTAATACAATAGAGTATTTTCCTTCGGTGTCTGAAATTGTTGTAAAAACATCACTATTTGGGTTTTTAAAAGAAATGTGGGAGAAATAAAGTGTTTCCGATTTGGATTTTGTAACACCTTTGATTGTTACCTGCGAAAATAATAAATTTGGCAATAGTAACAACAATAAAAAGAAACGATTCATAAATTATCAAGTTAGTTCCCCAATAATTATGAATCGATTTTGTGTTTATACCTAATTTTATATTATCAAATTATTAAGAAATTATAAATCTATTGTTTTATCTATGTTATATTTCTTATAAAAATTATTAAGAATTTTCACCAAATCATTAATCATTTTCTGATGGTCTGATTGTGATTTCTCATCTCCCTTAGCGAAAGTTGTTTTAGGTAATATAGTATTAATTATATTTCTTGCTGCTGAACCTGCTACTGATAACTTTTCATCTATTGCTTTACTTTCTTTCCAAAGAATGCTAGAAAATTTCGAATATGCATATTTTTCAAACAAACGATTTTCTAATTTCTTAAATTTAGCAGTTTGGTCTCTCTTTCCAATATAAGCATCCTTTTCAGTTTCTAATTTTATCTGATGTGTCAATTCATGTATAACCGCTTGCTCAGGATCCATCATTCTATTTACATCAAATGAAATGTAAAGGGGTTTCATTGTTTTGGGATTGAACGTTAATGCTGCTCCACCCTTACCAACATTTCCAAACTTTACAGGCAAAGGAGTTACTTTTTCGTTTTTACACAATGCCTCATAATACGCTTTTATATTAGCGGGATTTCGTACACCTTCGTTTAATATGTTACCTAATTTTATCATCTTGGTTTTCCAAACATCATTTTAGTGTGTATAGTTCCACCGATTTTTCTATCGTATGAACCATCTCCGTTCCATTTAAGTTCTTTTCCTTTTAAGGCCTTGCGAACAACATCTTCATCGGTAACAGGCACCAATCCTTTACCCATAAATATATCTCTCATTTTACCGGATACTTCTACATAGTATCCACCACTCTTTAATTTATCTACCTGATGATTTACTGCTGCCGATTTACCTGCCGAAGAACCATCATGTCCCAATGCAACAAACTTCTTACCGGCTGGTTTATATTTTGCTATTGTAGCTGCATCTATCTCATCATCACCATCTACATCTATCACATCAAAGAAATCACCCTCATCCGGTAGGTCTTCTTTATCTTTCACATTAGAGTGTCCTCCAATTGGTTGATACGCAGTTGAAATCAAATCAAATATAATTCTTTTGAAACGGGGTAGTTCTGAACGCATTATTGGAGTCCACTTATTTTGTGGTATCTCAAATCGCTTATCTACTTCTGAAAGTATATCTTTTAATCGTATCATTCTATTCGTATGCTTTATTTCCATATTCATCACCAACTCTGATATTCACATCGCATATATCTTCTGGCCCTAAAAAAGTATGCATCCACTTAGGTAACATATTCATATAGTCATCTTTAATAACACGCCCTTTATATTTGTAATTATTCTCACCGTATGCAAAATCAACAGGCTTACCATCAATTAAATTCCATGCATGCTCAACCCATTTATATTTTCCATCTTCTAAAGGAACATAAACTTCTCCTTCAATATATTTGATATTTTTTCCTTTCTTTTTTAATTGAAAGTATTTTTGTCGAGCAACCTTATGGCACATGTGCTTATGTTTAACCTGTTTGCCACTAGCTCCGGTAAATGAGTAAAGTTTTGATTCTCTTAATATATCTTTTAATCTAATCACTTTTTTATTTGCTTGACGTAGTCAATTAAGAAAGCATCGGCAACCTTTTTAATTTGGTTCACATAATCAGGATCTTTTTCACTTCTAACCCGTACTGCCATTATTCCATTTCGGGTTAGTTTCAACGCAACCTTGCCTTCAGAATAGCCCAATGAATAATCTCTAACAGTTAGTGTTCCCCTACCTAATACACCACCCATGTGTAATCCTAACATAACCTCTGCTCTGGCTATATTAGTCTGAGGGATTGCCGTCGCAGGAACGGATGTAACGATTTCGGTTGGAGTTTTAACTTTCGCTTCGTTCAATAAATCTTTTAACTTAATCATTTTTATTAGTTTGTGAATATACCTTTTTTAATCATTCTATCTAAAATTCTAGCACACGCAATATCCAATGCTTTTTTAGTAGCAATAGATATAGTTGATTGATTGAATTTAACTTCATCAACAGTTGCATCTGATAAAAGAGTTAATTCTCTAGTAGTTTTTGCTTCTCCCAAACCACTTGCTCCAAATACTACACCTGTTTCTGCATCGGTAAATCTAACTTGCAAACCGATACGAGTTACCATAAGGTTTTTAACACCATCTTTAAGGTTTACAGTTTCATCTTCGGATACCGAATAATCGTAACATTCGATTGTTACAAAGTATTTTGCTAAGTTAATCTTTCCTCTACCATCTAATTTGTTTTCGGAAATGCCAGCTTGCGATGCTTGGAATTGCTTAACCATTCTATTCTTAATTTCCGTTTTATCTTCGGTAAATTTGAAACGATTAAGGTTTTCCAAATATTCCATCGAAATGTTAGCAACACCCAAACCTACCCTTTTTTCTTTTAATTCAGGATACATCTCATACATCTCATCACTAATACCGGCTTTTAGAATTTGAATTGGGATTTGTGGTCCATCATAATCTAAAAATCTTTCTATATCTATCGCGGTTTCAAAGGATGCTTTATATTGTTCTGTTTTAGTGCTTCCTATTGTTTGAGCAACAACCGCAACACTGCTTAACAAAAAGAAACTTAATAATACGAATAATTTTTTCATACATAGTTGAATGTTTAGTTATGTATAAGTATAAAAAAAAGGAGAAAAACTTCTCCTTTTTACTTATGCTAATAGATGATAATATTCTTTAAAATGTTTTATTCTATCTGCCAATCCAATCGTTCCTCCATTTACTCTTTTAGTAATTGATGTTACTACCGCATCAGTTGCTCCACCATCTGCCATCTTATGTAATCCGTTTTTAGAGAAGAACCAAGCTGCTGATAATAATGCGTATTTAGATGCCACTACATCAGGATTTGCTAATATATCTTCACCAATTGCTTTACCAAATGCAGTATAGTTTTCTTTACCTGTCAATTGGATATATCCTCTACCTCTAAATTTGTAGCCATCACCACTTGATTCAGGTCCGTTACCCATTCTATTACCATATACTTTGTTGGCAATCTTTTGTGGGTTTCTAGCATAAGATGCTGCTGCAGCTTCAGTTGGAAAATACTTTCTAAATATACCAGCCAATCCTTTAGCTGAATAGTTTAAGTTTTCCTGTGTTGCTCTAAATCCACCACTTTCATGCCCACATTGTGCTAAGAAGTGTGCCAATCTTAATGGAGTATTAATTTGGAATTTAGCTGCCGTATCGGGAATCATCGCAATTACCGCATCAGGAATATTACCTTTTAATTTATCCAATTTTAATCCACCAACAGGAACTATCGGAGCAGCTGGTTGTGGTGCAGGTGCTGAACCTCCCATTATTTTTGCCCAAGTTCCATCACCTACAATACCGTCTGCTGTCAAACCATTTTTTAATTGAAATGCTTTTACTGCTTCTTCAGTTTTAGGCCCAAAATTACCAATAGGTTCTAAACCTAATTTGGTTTGCAATTGTTTTACACTTTCGTTGTTATCTCCTCTTTTTAATAACATATTTTTTATTGTTTAAATTATCCTAATTCTTCTTCTTGTTCCGCTTCTAATTTAGCTTTATCATGTTCGGATTTTCTATTGATATACTTATCAACTGAAGCAATACCGAATGAACCTAATGTGATTACTAAAAATCCATTAAAAATGTATTCGTTAATCAACAATTCTTTACCCATCCAACCGGTTATAAGATCTACAAACAATGCAATAACCATCATTGCAAAAGAAAGAAAACCTACGACTGATTTTTCATTTATATCGTTGTTATCTTTAAATAATTCTTTTATAAAACTCATATTTTTTAATTTAATTATTAATCGTAACAATCAGTAACCTTTTTTATTAACCTGCTATTTCAGCATCATCATCTTTTATTTTTCCACATTTTAAACATTCCAAATCACCATCGTTATCGGAATCTCCCCAAATGTGTTCACACTGTCTATGTGCGAAATATACATCAATCTTACCATCGCCATCAAAATCAATACCATCCATTGAACCATCGCCATCTTCATCAACTTCAATACCTGTTCTAGGTTGAGGAGTTTGTTTTTCTTCAGTTTTTGGTAGGGATACTACTGATTCTTCTTTATTAGCTTCAATTAGGTTGATTTCATGTGCATTATTCGCAGCCTGCACAAATGCATCTGGAATAAGTGGTGTTACGGGTTTGTTACTTTCTTTTATATCATTAACACTACCTAATGCTACACCATCTTCCTCATCCATTTTCTGAACTAACATCTTATCCTTATCGGTATCACTAAACCAATAGTCAATGATTTTACCATAAGAACCGATGAAAGCACCCAATAATAATAGAAGAAGTTCTTTCCACTCTCCACTAATTGCAGTTTGCCCCACAATAGATGCAAAAATACCTATAATAATGACCATAAAGCCACCCAAAACAATTGCAGTAATGAACCATCTGCGTTTCATCATTGCATTTAATAAATCTTTAAATCCAGTCGGTTGTTGATTATTCATAGTTTATTACCATTTAGGAGCTTCTTCTTTAAATTCATCACCTTCTTTCTTCTTAGCAGGTTTAGCTTTTTCAGCTGCTGGCTTTTCTACTACTCTTTCTCTTTCGATAATTTTAGTTGTACCACCTGCTGCCTGAGATTGTTGGTTTGAGTTTGTAATGTTAATTACTGGAGCTGCTTGTTGCACAGGTGCTTCTTCTTTATCCCCACCTGTTAGTTGAGTTACTCCCCAAGTTCCTAAACCCATAACTGCGGTCGTTGCAACCCCTATAATGGTCTTTTTTAATCCCGACCATGTTCCATCATTGTTTTGTTCTAATTCTTCTGACATTTTATTGTAATTTATAGTTTGTTAAAATCTGTTATACCAATTAATACATTATTACTATTATATAATGCAATTCTATATGCTGATGATGGTAAAGCTCTCGTATATACTTTTAATATATTATCACCTGCACTAACATTCATAGTTTCTTTTGATACTACTCTATTAGATATATCTAAAATCTTTACATTAATAGTCCCCGCTGATTCTAATTTTACATTCATACTTACCTCATCGGTTACAAAGGATGATGCTAATTTGATACCAGCAGTAGATTCTATTTTTAAATCTGGTGTAACATTTACGATTGGATTAACCAAATCTTCTTTAAAACAACCGGTTAAGGTTATTGTTACAATTGCTATTAAAAATAGTTTTTTCATTTTATTTAAGTATTAATGTTGTTTTTTTTAATTCTTTTCTATTAACATTTTCCAAAACCAAATATAAATATTTACTTTGTAGGGTTTTAGTGTAAATCTTTATTTTATTATCACCAATTTTACCAAAAATCTTTTCTTTACTTACCACCTGATTCGTTGGTTTATCAATTAATTTTATTATATACAAACTATCTGAATTTAATCTAAACATAATTTCTTGTCCATCATTTACTGATGTTTCAGTATATGTAAAAATATCTACCAAAGGTTTTGGCTGAGGAGTTGGCTCTATTTCTTCTTTATAACAAGAAATCATAAAAACCATACAACACATTATTATAATTTTACTCCATTTCATATCCTAAAATTGAAAGTTTGTTCCTATCATAAATAATAGTGGGTTACTTTTTTTGAACCCAACTGATTCACTTAATTTATCCCAAGTTGTATTATATCTTATATTGGTGTTTAATATAAACCTTTTAGTTATTTTCCAATCAAATGATGTTCCATAATACAGGTCTAAATTAAAATCGTTTTTATATCCAAAATCAGTTTCACCATCTTTAAAGTCTACATACACATCACTCATAGCAAATATTTGTGGTGATATATTAACTCTTTTTGTTTTAATTGTATATGTGTACATTAACATCCCTTTATATGTTGTTTCGGATGATGCTGGCATTTGGGGATAAATCAAATCTAAAAAATCACCATTTGCATTTACTGTATATTTTCCTTCCCATTCACCTTGATATGAATCCCAATATGTTTTTGATGCTATTAAGCTATATCCAAATGTTCCCCACTTTTTAGTTCTGAATACATCTATAAACGAAAAGTTAATATCTTTTTGGAAATCAAAATCGGTTGAATAGAATGTTTGTAATGTAGTTGTTCTCTTATCGGTATTTCTACTAAAACCATAACCAACACCGTAGTATTTCCATATAGGATTTATTGATGTTGAGAATGAATGTATCCACTTACCATTCAGAGATGATTTACTATATCCTAAATTAAGAGTTGTGGATACCTGCTTTCCAATTATACCAACTGAAAGGTTTGATGATGAAAGAACATCTTTTGAAAAATCAATATAAGATTGTAATATACCCACATCGTTCCAATCATCGCTTTCACCAAACAATTCTTTTGGAGATAATTGTAATGTATCCGGTTTTTGGATTTGTGCGGTTGAAACAAAAGTTATACAAAGTAAGGATAATATGATTATTAGTTTTCTCATTACAATACTTTTACATTTATTTTATTTAATGATGTATTAAGAGTTTCAACACTTTTTACAGAAATCAATCCTAATAGGTTTGTAACGGTTGTCTTTGGTTTAAATGTAACTTTATACCCTATATTAGAAATCGTTCCACCAGAGGTATTTAAACTACCAATGCTGATGGTTGAGCCGTTATTCCTACCGAAGTTTGTAGAATTGGTATTACTAAATTGTATTGAACTAAATTCTAATACTGAATTATCAAAAAACATATCAAATTGAGTTGCTCCTATTTGATTACCATTTGGATTTAATTCAATTGTTGCAATAACACTATCACCAACTTTTTCCATCATAATTTCTGCTTCAACATCTCCTATTGAATTAGATGATACAGCCATAGATTTTATTTCTGAAACTGAACTATTTGCTGATGTTACAAATCCTGTTGGTTGAGAAGAATGAGAAAGGTTTACATCACCCTTCCAAGTAACATCTAAATTATATGAATTTAGAATACCACTTGCAAACGCGAATGGGTATCTATATCTCGTAATTCCTGTGTATGTATTCCAATTTTGTTTTGTAATACCATCATACGCCGTTGATGTTACAATCTTCATTATATCACCTAATGCCGGTGGATTTGGCCATAAAGAAGTTGTGCCTTGCAAATGTGTTAATAATGTGTAACAATCTCTCTCATCAAATACCCCATCATCATTTACATCCGCATTATGAAATTGAATACCAGAAGTAAAATACTTACTTTCATCTCCTAATATACCCCTATCTGCAAATTCTTTAAATGCCAAATAAACATCACCAACAGTAATCACACTTCCCAATAAGGTAAGTAAATCACTTTGTGTAATCTCCATAGAAATTTTATGGTATTTGTTTATTCGATTTTGTCCAAATGTTGGATTTGATGTAAAAGCATAATCGGTATTCCATCCATTTACATTTCTTATATTAGCGTTAAAAGCAGATGTTCCATCGGTTATTTTTGTAAGTGGTGAAGGAACATTATACTGAGCCCAAGCCGCATCACTACTTATAAAAGTTACCGGTCCATCATAAGCATCAAATATTTTTACATTTGTAATTGTTGAAGGAACAGTGCTACCAAATGTTCTCATATCAATTAGTAATCGAGAATTACCACCTAACCAACTTGCATTTGGATTTGTATATGAATACTCAACCTGACCTGGATTGATTGTTGCTTTAAATCCACTACCTACAATTGTTGAGGTATCTATTTGTGATGTTAAATCTACTCTACCAATACCATTAAGTGCAACTAAAGCATTGTTTGTATTGTATGTTATATCATCGGTGGATGTTATAATTTTTGATTTAAATTTAGTTTCATCTATATTACTTCCGAAATTAAATGTGAATTGTGCTCTTAATGTGTTTCCGTTTGAATGTATAACACTATTAGAAACGAATTCAGTAAATGTCTGGTCATCGGGATTTGTCCAAGTTCCAAATTCAATTACATAAGCACAACTGAAATGGTTTGGTAAATCGTTCCATTGAGAACCACCACCCCATTTAGTTACAGCGTAATCTTCGTTACCACTGTTATTTGGTTCACCACCTGCCCAGTTATTGTATTGACCTTGTATGTTTCCTGCGGTTTGTCCATTTGATGTTTTGATAAGAGTTCCAGCCTCAGGACCCGCATCTATTTTCCATTGAGCTTCTGTCACTTCATCTGTTAATGCAAACCATATATTACTTTGTGGTACATTATTAAAAATAAAAGCATCTTCATCCGCAGAAGTTATTGTTACAAGATATCCAGTTTGACCTTTAAATGTTTGTTGTGATGATAATGTTTTTGCATTTGTATAAGTTGCTCCCGTTGATATTGGTCTATAAAAGTGTCCATTGTTTGGATTGTAGAAATAACCCGAAGGATTTACGGTTGCTGATACAGATATTTGTATGTTACCGGCAGTTCCCGTTGTGTTTATTTTTAAGGTAGATAATGCGATGTTAATGCCTTCCATTGTTCCGGTAAAAACTAAACGGGTCTTATTACCACTAAAATTAAAACCCGTTGCTGGTGTCATACCATCAAATCGGGTCATATAAAAAGTTGTGCCGGTTGGTGCAGTTGGTAATCCGATTGCAACTAATAGAGTTTCGGTTGCACCAAATCCACTTAACACAAAACCACTAGCATCTTGTCCAGCAGTATTAAGTGTAAATGTTTTGGGTTCGGGTGTCGTTATTGACTGCCCAAACCCAAAAAAAGAAATTAATAAAAGTATAGTTGTAACAAATAGTTTTTTCATATTATTCTACTATTAAATCTATCTTATTTCCAGCAGCATCTACTGCATCTGATAATACAAAGTAGAATAATCCCGCTGTATTTGTTAAATTAGTTTTTGGTGTAAAAATTAATTTGTATGGTGTTCCAGTTTTAATTCTTGCAGTTTTTAATTGGTCAATAGAACCAAATGTTAATCTACCATCTTTATTTGTTGAAAAATTAGTAATGGTAGAACCCGCATCAAATACTATGTTATCCAACGATAATTTGGTTTCATCATATTGTAGTATCACTTCCAATCCTGCTAAATCCGCTTTTGTTAAGTTTGTAGTTAATACTACTTTACCACCTTCCAATTTAGAAGATACACTTAATGTTGCTTTTTCGTATTCTTTTGTTTGATATAATCCAACATTGCTTGTTGAATTTACAGCCATAGATGAAATACCAAATGATGTTTTGTTTAAGGAATTAGTTACATTTGTATTGTTTGCTATATTTTGTGCCACAACTGCCGGATCGGTTGAGTGTGACCAGTTTAAATCACCACCCCAAGCAAATACTGCGTTAGCGGTTTGAGTGTTAGATGTAATTAATACTTTATTTGTCGGAACTCCATTTAACCAACTTTGATTCAATAATCCACTTTGCCATTTTACAGTAGTTGCGGTACTTGAAGGTAACATAGCATTTGAATCTACATTTATTCCCATTATATATGCAAACATATAGTAAGAATCTGATTCATTAAATACATTATCGGTTTTAGTAATGTTTCCAACATTTTTTTCCAAATTTGGATAAGTAAAGTATGTTGGGTTACCATTTATATCTGTTTGAGAAACGGCTAAAAATGATTTATACGCATCTGATACCGTTACTATATTATTCATAAATGTTTTGTTAAGGGTAGGGCCAACAAATACACCAACTGAATCACCAATTTTAAGTGTTGTAAACGTCGCTTCTCCTGTCGCATCTAATGGTAATTGTGCAATTGGTTGTTGTGACCAATCTATTCCTCCACTACCATCAGTTTTCAATTTCATTAACTGAACTTTATGTTCGGTAATCGTTGTATATGTAGAAGGGAATGCCACCTTTACTTTGAAAGAAGATGAACCACCTGCTACATTACCTAACGATATAACATTTCCGGTAGTTGTTATAGGAGATATATAAGCAGAACTTGCATCTATTGAATATGCTAATATTAAATTATGTATATCTTCGTAGGATACATTATCTTTAATAATAAATTTTTGAGATACGAATTCACCACTAATACTTGCATCAGTTCTTTGTATTGTTAATTGCCCAACATTAAAATTAGTATTGGCTACAAAATTCCAAGGTGATGATTGGTATTGTGCATAAAGTGAATTTGCACTTAAACTATTAGCGGTATTAGGTGTAAATTTAAAGTTAGCCCATTCAGTAGAATATGTTTGAACTGAATTACCCTGCGAATAAATTGTAGTATTTGGTAATAGCAATAATGCCTTATTACTATATTGGTATCTTAACCAAAAATAACGTGGAGTAGTTGCAGGATTAGCTCCTCTATCTATAACATATTTTACCGTCAAAGTATCACCTACTCTATATGGGCCAGTTGTCGGTAAAATAGTTCTATTAACGGTTAATTGTGCAAAAAGTGGAGAAGTTAATACTAATAATATTAACCCTAATACGATTTTTTTCATTTTTATTTGGTTGAAAATAATTTGGTTACAAGTTTATCGCAACCTTTCTTCAATGCATTGCTTAAAGAAGTTTGGTTAAATTTACCACCTTGATCTACAATTAAGGTGGACATTGAAATTTCGGAAGATGATTCCTCAACCACTATTTCTTTTACCTTCTTACCATCTTTAAATAAAATACCTTTTAATCTTATTACAACCTCTTCCTCATTGGAGTGGAAAACAGAAATGTTCTTTTTAGTTGTTAATACATCTAAAAATACAATTTGAACCTGTAATTTGTTTACTGCTGATGGGGATAGGTTATAACCTTTTTCTTGCAAATACTCTTCTAATATATTCTTTACACCGAACTCTAAATTTTTATTGCCGGCTAAATTTCCTATCTTAACATTATTGGTAACGCTCTCAACCCATATATGCTCATCTTCATTATACCAAATGTTACCGGGTGAGTTTTTGAAATTACCATCGAAAGTATGAGTAAACCAATTGGAGTAAGTTCGAATTAAATCATCCTTACCCATAAAGGTTAAACTAACGAAAAAAACCTGAATTGAGAGTGCAACGAATACCCAAAGTAGGGCTAATCGTAAAAATGCTGATAATAATTTATCCGATAGAGTATCGACTAATAAATAGACCTTTTGTTTCATATAAATTTTTGTTATGGAAACCTATTTTTCCGATTACTATAACAATTTATGAAACTATTTAAGGAAACTTATTTCTTACAACTATAAATATATAATCTTTATCTTAAATAAATATTAAAAGGATTTCTTTTTATCGAAAGGTTCTTTAGTTTTTTCATCGAACCAATAAAGTGAACGGTGTGGAGGGTCATCTGATTTGTGTTCAGCATCAGATATATAATAAAATAATCTAATTCCATCTCTTGTTATGTGTTCTGGGCAATTTAGTGGATGTGGGTGTCCATGAAAAGCGTATTTGGAATACTCCCATAAAACGAGGTTTCCATTAGTAGGATAGTATTTTTGAACGCAGTGTGTTCTATCTTTATCCCACAATTGTATATCACCATTCCAATTTTCTTCCCATTCAGGATTTAGGTAAATTACTAATGTTAATTTTCTATGAAGTTTTAGCTTTTCATTCCAATTAAAATCAGAATGGACTTGCAATGAATCACCTCTATAACATCTCATATAAGATGCTCCTACAAGCCACGGATCGGGTATCAATCCATCTATTCCCGTAACTCTTTCCAACCAATCTATAAAATACTTTGAATGTAAATCCCCAATAAGTTGATGTGCTATTGGGCAAACATCACCCGCTTCACATAACTCAACCATATGAGAACCATTTCGGGTAAAGTTTTTGAGTAAATGGTTATGCTTTCTATAAGAATCTGTAATTTCGTTTTTCATCGAAACTACCATTTCATCACTCAAAAAATTCTTAAATTCTAAATTAGGAAATGGTGTGGAATTATTCCAAAGTTGATTTAATTCTTTGTGATTCTTATTATTATGAAGGAAATCAGTTATTATCATTATCTGAAATTTCGGCTTTTCTTTTACTTAAATATTGGAAAAGTTCATTATTACCTTCTTTTATAAAATCAGAAAATGTTCTTGAGTATGGTCTCAATTTATCCAAATCATCTATATAACCAAATGAAAGTTTAGTTTGTATATCACTCCTTTCTATTTGATTAAATGTTTTTAACATATTTTCCAAAAAGTTTACTGCAACTAATTTTCTACTTCCACTATATTGATTATCTATAATTTGGATTTTCTCCTCAATTATTTTTGTAATAATTTCTTTTGGGTAAAAATCAGGTGTAAGTATATCTTTATATTCATCAGAAAAACATTTGAAAAAACTAATTCCTATGTTTTCATATTCGTGAACATATTCAATGATCTTTTCAACATCTAAAAGAGTGAGAATTGTCATTACAGAATGAACATAAAATTCCCATTTTGGTTTTTTTATTTTTACTACTTGCTGAATGTTAAAATCCCATTTGGAAAAATTCTGTCCATATCTCAAATACTCAGCAGTTTCACCTATACCATCTTGCGAAAAATAAAAGTGAACTCTATCAAAGTGAGCAATTATATCTAAAAAATTAAACTCCCTAAATGTAATGTTAGTAAAATTGGTATTGTATCGTAAGAATACATTGGTTTTTCCTAATTCAATAAGACGGTTTAAAACCTTATAGTGATTAATATTGAAAAGAGGTTCTCCTCCCGCCCAATAGATTTCTTTTATATCGGTATTTTCAATTAGGAATAACATTTCTTCTAATTGAAGTTCCGAAAGATTGCGGGATTCGGTGCCGGAAAGTAATTCCGATTCCTTTTGATAATTACCGAATTTAGTGAATTCTGCTCTGATTGATGATGATGCAGAACTACCACATATTCTACATTTTAAATTGCATAAATCATTTCGGTAATCAAATGTGATGGGAAGACCTGTATAAGTCCCATCTTCTTTTGTATTATTTATAACTTCATCTATTAGGTATTTGTAATTACCGTTAAAATGAAATTTGTAAGTGTTTTCATAAGGTTGGTTATTACATAGATTACAGGATTCTATTTGTTTTCCCGCAATCATATCCTTTCTCAGCTGTCTTATTTCATCCCCATTAAAGGAATCGGAAAGAGTTGAACCCTTTCCTAATTCTAATGATGAAATACAACATACTCTCCTTTCTCCTAATGTTCCATTATATGTATGTATCCACGGAGCAAGGCAGAAAGCCTCATTTACTAACCCCACCTTATAGATTTAAATTATTATTTTTGAGCAGGTTTTCTTCCTCTACGAGCACCAGTTGAAGTTTTTGCAGCATTTACTACATCTTTAGATTGTTTCGCCACTTCTTTTACAGCTTTGGCTACATCACCTACTTCGGTTGCTACTTTTTTTGCTCTAGTCTTTACTTCTTTAACAACTTCCTTTACCTCTTCAACTTTCTCTTCTACTACATCAGGTATTAAATCACCATCTTTATCTGCAATTTTACCAGATTTTTGAAGAAAGATTACAGTACCTGCTGCGATTGTTACTAAAACTAAAATTAAAATAAACGTTGTCATAATTGTGTTTTTAAGTTATAATTGTAAATATAAATATATTATTTTTTTTGATAAAACTGTCCAAAGAATTCATAGTTTTTGTGGACCGATACCTCGTCTCCTAATGAAATCGCCTCCTTTTCATCGGAATAAATCGCATCAACCGGGCATTCGGGTACACACGCTCCACAATTTATACACTCCGCAGGATTAATATATAGTTGTTTTCCCTTCTTATCTTCATCATTCATTTGAGATACTTCCCACCCCATTCGGTCTGTATAAATGGGCCCATGAATACAATCAATCGGGCAAACGCTTACACAACTGGTATCTAAACAATCTACACATTTATTTCCTATTATAAAACTCATCTGAATCTTTTATAAGTTTTGATGAAGATTGAATTTTATCACCCAATCCATCTGCCAATTCTATTCCCAACTCTTCACACAATTTGGTTTCACCAACTGTGTTTCGATTTTGATCACCTCCATTAGCAAATATATAACGATTAAATTCTTTTCCAATATTCATCATAATCCATTTGATACTACGATTGACGGTTTTTTCTTCATCAATCGCCACCATAGCTCTATCAACAAATCCCAAAGATTCTACAATTAGTTTTCTTTCATCGGCTTCCATAAAAGGTCTACTACCTTTCATTTCTCTTTGGTAATCGTTATTCACAATTACATAAAGAAAATCACCTAACTCCTTACTTCTTTTTAAGTATTCTATATGTCCCTTATGAATCGGATTAAAATACCCACTACAAATTACTAATGTTTTAGTCTTCTCCATATAAAGAATACTTCGTAATAGGTTTTTCTACTTCCTTTTGTTGAACAATTTCCACAGCTCCCTTTCGTGCATCGATATAGAATTGAGTGTGACCATTAGCCTGAAACCAAGCTTCTAAACCATCAGTAAGAGATGGATACACTATACTATTTGAATTAGCATTAGCGAATACCCATCTATCACCAGGTGGAACTCTTTTAAGAATTAGTTCCTTTTGTTCTTTGATTTCAGTTTCCATTAATCAATTACTTGAATAATTTTTGATTCCCTTGCACCAGTTACTTCGTAATCCAATTGAACACCTGAATCTTCAAATTGTTTTACTACTCTTGCTTCCGCTTCAGTAACTGTCATCGCATCTACTAAATAATTTTCTTTTACTTTCTTAATCTTTGTTCCACCTTTGCCACCATCAACTTCGTGGTGAACTGTAACCTGTACTTCGAAAAACTTTGCCATAATTTTGTTTTTAAATTGTTTCCTCAAATATACGAATTATTTTTGAGACCACCAAATTATCTGTTATGATAAATGAATGGGTCTCTTTTTCTTAATTCCTCTAATTTCTTTTGGAATTCTGCTTCTAATTCAGCCTTTCTCTTTTCTTTCTCCTTTTCGGCCTTTGTTTTAATACCCAATAGGGTTCTGATTTTTTCTAATAATTTTTTCATAATTTTTAATTTTATCGTTTCCAATTCCAACCTTTTTTCTTACCTCTCAATAACAAATAGGTTACACCGCTAACAAATGCCACCCCAAACCATTGAGGAGAATCCAACCATAACCCTATCATACATAAGGCAATGACTGCTATAAAACTTAATCCCTGTTCCATATATTATTTATTTAATCTTTTATCTAAAAACACTTTTAATAATTCTGCATATTCTTTGTGTCCAAAATAACCTGGATGTCTATCTGCGGATTTACCATCTAATTCATCGGATATAGTTTTTCGGTTATCAATCGCCCAACTACAAATGTCGTAATTTTTTTCATCATTACCAAATTTAATTATATCCTCTTTATCAAAACATTCCTTAAATGTAACACTATTACCCGTCATTACAAAAATTTTTATACCATTCCACTTACAAAACGAATACAACCCCACAAAATCCCTTTCAATTCTTTTCCAATTTTCCCTTATATTTGCATGATTGTTAAACCACTTCATAAAAATAGGTTCTATCATTTTATCCTCATTAGAAGTTTCGCTACCATAGTATTTGCGAGTAGATGATACGAATTCGCCACTACCCTCCTCCGCATTTATATTTGTATTGAGTATAAAGTATTCCCCAACCGGTCTATAATAAACTTCAAAACGGGATGGATCAGGATTTTCTAATATAAGAATTACCTTATCCCTAATTTCCCAATTATCTAATAACCAATTATACGCCATTCGTACCACCCTTTCAGTTCCACCACCACTCTCCGCTTCATTGAGGTGTGGAATCCCAATCAATTCAGATAAGTGGTGTCCAAAATTCAAACGGGTTCTATCATCCCACTTCTCCACTCCATACTTTTCTTTGTATAAAGGGAATACCGAATCATCCCTTAATTCAGGCCCTTCTAACCCCCCACCTTGTGAATGAGAACAACCATTGATATAAACCCTTTCGTAACCGTAATAACTCATATCTTATTTGTGTATGTATTGATAATCCCACGCATCTTTTTTTACGTTCCTCATCGCCTTTCCAAATAGGTCTCCATTTATTTGAAACCAACAATTGTAACATAACATTCGAAGATTATCCCATTTGTGATTTTTTCGATTTCCATCCATATAATCCAAAAGAAGTGGAACTTTACCATCGGTTATACGGGGTTCATCGTATCCACAATTGGCACAAACTTGCGGCATATAACCCGTTTCCAATAATCTTTTCTTTAATTTCCAATTTGGATATGATGGATTGTTTCCTTCGAGGATGTTTTCTAATGCATGAGACCTTCTACCTTTGTTTAATTTATGTATTCCAACTCCCGCTTCGTTTTTACAATTCTCAAATACCCCATACATCTTTGCGTATTTTTTGTATGTAGGGTATGATACTCCTAATAATCTTGCACAATGTTTTGCGGATTGTGCCAACTTTTGCATATCTTCAATTTCGGATTGTAGAAGTGGGCGGGCTAACTTACCCTTTCTTAGGATGCCACTTTGTGCCGGAGGTCGGTAATTCTTTTCCGCCTCTTCTTTGGCCTTTTTATTGTAATACTCCTGATAGTTCTTATTAAATATGTAAACCTTTTCTACGGGCCTACTTTCCTCATTTTCATTTTCACCCATAACTAATTATTTGTTTAATTATATATATGTGGTGGGTGAAAAAAAGTGTGAAAAACTATCAAAAAATTTTATCTTCCGAAGGACAAGGGAAAGGGGGAGAGTAACCCCCCGCCCCCTTTATCTTTTTTTCCAAACTCCGCTTTCTAATTCAAAAAATTTATCACCATTTCTATCTATGAATTGATAATAAGCTGAATGTAATCCAAACCAATCATCAATATGGTTTAATACATCTTTTGGTTTAAAATTCGAACAACTATATAAATCAAACTGAAACATTGGTGGGGTATCCCTATCCCAAACATGAATACTAGCGTGTGATGTTGCTAATGTTACGGTTCCAGTAATTCCTTCGTTGCCAGGCTCATTTACATAAACGGAAGTAGGGCCTGCTACTACTTTCATTCCTACATTACTTACCAATTGAGTAAACCATATATTCAAAACTTTTTCCGTTTGAGGAGGTGATTTTAAATAACCTTTTACTAAAAGGTGTAGGTGATTGGGTTTAAACATTTTTGTTCCTCCTTATCGCCCTTGTCCGCGATATTTTTTTGGTTTTTGTTCTTTTGGACCGTAACCTTTTTTTGCCTTACCGGATGTTTTCTTTCCGAAAGATACTTTGTTTGCCGAACCTACTGATTTTGCCATTTGTTAAAAACATTTATTAATACAAACTAACATAACCTTATTAACTTATCAAAAACTCTCTTATTACCTTCTTCTGTCAAATGATAATCATTTAACATTTGTTGGTTGTCTATACCCTTTTCTTCAGCCCAATTTTTCCAAATGTATTCTTTATTATCTTCGTAAAATCCATTATAGGATATACTATCAATTAAATCTTTTCTTCGGATAAAAAATTCACTATCTACATTAAATATAGGATTAAATATATTTTCAATTGTAAGTAATAAAAATTTACAACCTTTACTTTCGTTTTGCTTTTTGTTTATTAATTTATTAGCATTAAATAAATCATTTACTAAAAAAATCTTTTCAAATTGAGTGACAAAATTAAAATACATTCTACTATCTTCTAAACTTAAAAACCCATCACCACCTTCACCAAATTTAATTGATGCAGTAGTAATAGGCCCTTTTAAATAATCATCATAACACCAAGTTTGATTCTTTTGTATATTTTTATCAAATGATAGGAATTCTAATCTATTGAACCCTGTCAATTGTAAAATAACAAGCGAATCATCCTCAAATGAAGTTGATGCAAAATCTAATAAAATTGAGTTATTGCCTCTCGCTGAATATGATGAATCTATGAGTTCTAGCCCTAATTCATCTGCGAGTAATTCTGTATATAATTTATTTGGTGGGTATCCATATTGAGATACACACCAATTCTTCCAATCTAATGAAGTAAATGAGCAACCAAATGAATATAACCTTTTCAATTAACTTAATTTATCCTATATAAGCATTTAATTCATATCCATTTTTCATACCATAAACCTGAATATGCAGTTGTTTTCTTTGTTCTTTTCCGCCTCTCAGCAATTCAATAGAAAATCTATTTGTTTTTCCTTCTGATGGTTTCTTTGGCCCAACACCTATTTTTGAAAACGCATCATCATTATTAATTTCAAATCCCTTTTTTTCAGCATAAGCTCTCGCAGCTTCAATAGCTGATGTATATGATTTGTGATATACTTCATAATCAGATTTTGCTTCGCTCATTGCACCCTTAAGTGTCAATTTAGATTCAACTTTATTTTTAGTAAATACATTTTCTTTTAAGGAAGATACTTTTTGACCAAGTGGATGACCAATTGTCATTGATGTATAAAACGATATAGCATCTATAATTTCATATCCGTCCCATTTTGCTTTATTTGCAATTTCCATACCCTTCCTCTCTACTGCATTTTGGTATGATGTTTCACTCTTCGAATCTCCCTCATATTTTGCTTTAGGGAACATTGAATCTACTTTTTTAACTTCACTATGAAAATTAGCATCAGTTAAAGCAGCTTTTAGTATCTCTTTAACAGCCCATTGATGAGTTGGAGTGCCCGCTTTAAAATCCTTTAAATAAGAATCTAAATCACTTTTTACTTTTTTGTTAAATGTAGCTGATTCTGTTAATATATTTTTTAATTTCATTTTATTTCTATTGTTTAGAATCCTATTGAGACTGTTTGATTATCAAATTCTATCCATCTAATTTTTAAAGAAATTAAATCTTTTAAATCTTGTGTATCCATTCTCCAATTTTTCTCTGACATTTTGATATCAACGATGTTACCATGAATACCATCCCAAATTGTATTAATCTTACCACCAAAAAACTTTACAAATTGTTGAACTTGCTTTTGTTTAGTAGAATCCAATTCTTTAAATTCAATTTCAGATGCTTCATTTAATTTAGCTTCTGAAATGTTTTTTACTTTTAATAATTCTTTTAGTTTCATCTTACTTACTAAATTGCGATATTACCTTTTTTTGAATAGGATTACCTGGTTTTCCAACTAATGCCGTTACAAAATCCATTCTATCTTTTAAATTACCCTTTTTCAAAAATAGATATAGTTTGTTTGAATCTATATTATTTTTCTCTAAAAAGCCCTTAACTGCACTTGCTCTTGAAGCAGTTAAACCTGCTATACCATTTGCATCTGCTGATAAATCTTCATGTATATGTTTATGCTCATGTACTCCACCGCATCCACAATCGTGATTTTCGTTACATCCACAATCATCTCCAAGTTTACCTTCAGTTATTGATTCCTCCAAATTCCATTGTTTTTTAGTCATTATACTATGTCCACCGCCAGCTTTCATTACCCATGCGTATGCTTGACTACCCGAACTAAATGTCTTAACTAGTTTAGGCCCTGTTGGTGTCATTTCAAGACCAACATAAGGGCCGGATGCCCATCCTTCGTTTACTGATTCTTTGATTACGACAATTCCATTTTCATCACCTCTTTTGGCAGTTTTGATACCACCTTCAATTGAATCCAATTTATGTCTAACTTTTGATGAACCTTTTACATTACCACTTTTATCCGATGGAACTAATGTTGCTGTAGTATCATCCATAGCAACAATCTTATAGTATTTACCACCATCAATACCTTTTAATCTAGTAAATCCTTGCCCCATAATTACCGAACCTACTTTTAAATCGGTTGGATATTTTGCTTCACTTAATGATTCATCAACAACTTTTCCCTTTTGAGTTAAGAACTTTTTAATATCATCTTGTGCGGTATAAGAAGCAGAACGGGCACCAGTAGTTTTACCAGTTCCGTAATCTCCTCTTCCGAATTGATAATCACCTTCAGAATCCTGCCATATTCCAACTAACTGAAATAGTTTTTTCTCATCGGAACTACTAAATGGAGCAAGTTTACCTTTACCTTTATCTAGTTTCATTCCATCTTCGTACCAATCTTCAAAATCAACTGGGTCATCAAATAGCCAAGTTGGTAAATCTCTTACATTAAATGCCTCGTTTACTGATTCTTTAATTCGTGAATCACCTTTTATTTTTTTTACTAAATCATCAATTGAATCTACCCAAAAATCTTTTCCTCTTAATGGTTTTACCCACCAATCATCCCCACCGGCTTCATAATCCATCATAAAAGTTCCCCACGGCATACGGTCTACAAGTATATCATGTGAGTTTGAAGGCCCTGCTGATTTAAGTTCTATATTACCTACTTTAAGAACGAATCCTTTTTTATTATTTTTTCTCCAAGTATCTCCAAGTTTACCTTCGTTTACCGATTCATTTCTTTTATCTAATGCAAAGTATATCTGATTTTTAACTTTTTGGAATGCATCGGTTGCTGCTTTTTGGTTTCCAACAAATCCCATTTCTAATCCAATTTCATTTGAACGAACACCTTTTTTAGCCAATGCCATAATTTGTGCCGCAATTGGTTTAGATACTACCTGAGTTGGAGTATCCACATGAATAACATGTTTAAATTCTTCCATTATGGTTTCATCTAATCCTAACTGAGCTTCTGCGTCTAAAATTTCATGATAATCTAAATCCTTTAAATCATCTATAATTTGATTTCTACTTGCATTTGGGTTTTTAGATACGGCTGCTCCTACTTTTTTCTTAGCAAATGAACCACCTTTATCATACATTGCCATTATACCTTTAAAATGTGTATCATTAGGTGACATTTCAGTTAGGTTTCTACCATCTTCTGGTCCACCTATTACTGAGCCAAATGCACCTTCCGCTCTCAATACACCTCTTATGATTTCTTTTAATCTTTCTTTAACGTGTGTTGGCAATCCTTTATGCTTTGTGGATGCAAAATCTTTCGCATCAACTTTTTTCATAGTATCCGCTACCTTTTCCACTTCTTTCGATGGTGCTTCCATATCACCTTTTTGAGTAGCGTGAACCATACCCATAAATCTTTGTTGTGCTTTCGATACTGCTGGCATTTGATTAATTTTTAAGTTTTACTTTAAAATTTTGAATGGCTACTTCCAATGAATCATCCCATTCTGGATCTTCGGTGATTTCAAATAATCCCAATTCAGTATCCATAAAATATATAGTAGCACCATCTAATGGGGCATATTTATCATCAAAAATTGCATCAATAAACTTTGCCCCTTTAACTAATGGGTTTTTGGTTACTAATTCAATTTCAGATAAAAATACTATGTTTTCATCATCAATTGTCACCGCATTTTCTAATTTCCATTCAGATACTTTCATCTTATTTTAATTTTACTTTAAATTTTTGCTCTGATAGAGGTAAGAATATATCGTATTCTTCATCTTCCACAATAATAAAACTATCTATTTGATTCGGTGTCATATGAATTAGAGATTCTGCTCCATCTTCATTTACCAACATCGCATCTATTAATTTATCACCTTCGTTAGCATAAGTTCCATCAAATAATTGCATTGATTCTGCGATTTCTGCTGTAATGCTTTTGTGATTTTCTATTTTGAATTCTGAAATAGTCATTTTTTGTTATTTTAGATTTATATATAAATATTAACTATTGTAAATAAAGTTATTTTCTTTGGTTAATACTCCTGTAAGCACTGCAAATCTGTTATTATTTTCCGATAAATAAGGTGTCACCGAATGAGAAGGATTATGTTTAACAAAATCTAAAACCGCAAAATTACCCCATTTAGGTTGTTGTTTGAATTTATTACCTATCACTAATTCACATCCATCTCCATCTACCCAATCTTTATTTAAATATATAAGAATATTACAAACCATATTAGGATTCCCACCATCTGCGTGATTATCTATGTAACAATCTTTGGTAAAATTTGTTACATTTATTAGATTTCTATTGATTTCCCAAATTCTATCCAAAGTTTCCTCACCATAACAATATGTTATAATTTCAGAAAATAATTCTCTTATATCAGGTATCAACTCGGATAAAATTTTTGAACCTTCATTATTCTCATTATTAAATGTATAGAATATTTGCCAAACTCTATCTTTGTATTTTCTTTTTAACCAATCGTTTTTAATTATTTCGGCCTCTTTGAATGTTGAGA
>Ga0315909_10002369_pt1 | contig 24169 bp, 23 predicted proteins | sample LakEriMetagenome_11_FD_203527 | JGI IMG/M metagenome (GOLD analysis project Ga0315909, IMG submission 203527) | Freshwater fungal communities from buoy surface, Lake Erie, Ohio, United States - Buoy 2 MA125 | ecosystem: Environmental > Aquatic > Freshwater > Lake | place: USA: Lake Erie, Ohio...
CTTTGTTCTTGAACCCCTACCCCGCAATGCATCAGGAAAGATTCTCAAGCGAGAATTACGCGATACCTTTCCGTCGGAATGACCAGGCGTGTGGCATAATTTCGTTGTGAAGCACGAGCACCCACATGTCCATGGTCCAGATTGCGGTCACGCCGCAATTCCCCATGACGACCATTTGGATTACGTGCACGATGGGCATCTACATCATCAGCACGACGATCATTGGGACGAGTGCACGGTCGACGGTTGTGTCGAGCACGCCCAACACGAGCACCAACACGGACCGAATTGTGGGCATGTTGCAGTCCCCCACGGTGATCACATCGACTATTTACACGATGGCCACTTACACGCCGCTCATGGCGACCACTGGGACGAACACTAAATATTCAGTTAGTGGTCGTGGTGATGCTCGGTCACCACAAGTTGATCGCCGACTTTGGTCAGTCCGATACCAAAGGTTTCCAATAAGTTCTCGGGTGTCATCACCACATTGGGCGGGCCATCAGCAATCACGCGAGCAGCGAGCAGCAACACGCGATCACACATTGAGGCTTCTCCCACATCGTGAGTCGCCGTCACCACAGCTGCTCCGCGATTCTTTTCAAAACTCAAGGCGTCAATATACGCAGCGCGACCTGGAGCATCGAGACCTGCAGTCGGTTCATCCAGGAGTAGCAAATCGGCCCGGCGCGCCAACACTTGCGCCAAATACACCCGTTGCTGCTGCCCACCCGACAGGTCACGCAATGGCTTCATCGCAAGATCATCAACGTTCATCAACATCATGGATTCCTTGACAATCTCGTCGTCAATCTTTGTTCGACGTTGCCAGCGAGCACGTTGATCGTAACGAGCCATGCGAACAACATCGATTGCTCGAAGAGGTAACACAAAGCCGCTTTGATGGAACTGACTGAGATAGGCAACCCGCCCAGTCAGTTCACCAACGGGACGTCCCAAAACTTCTAAACCACCATCAATGACCGGCAGCAAACCAGCCAGCGTTTTCAACAACGTTGATTTTCCTGAACCATTCGAGCCAACGAGTGCCGTCGACCCACCCGGCTTCAAAAATGCATCGACACCAGACAAAATCACTTTCGTCCCATAACCAACGCTGAGTCGTCGGGCCACTACCGCAGTTTCTGTCATGAGCGATCACCAACAATTGAACGCCTCATCGATACAGCCGTAAAGACAACAAAGAAAATTGACACTGCGGTCAGAACCACTGAGGCACCGGCCGCCCATGAAAAATGATACGAGGCCAATAGACCAACGTAAGTTGACACGACACCAACAACTGCCGCCCACAACATCATTGTTCCGATTCGTTTCGAAATCAGCGCCCCTACTCCCGCTGGCGCCAACAACATGCCAAAAACCAACAACGCACCAACAGTCTGAAACGAAACGACAACAGTGGCTGCGATTAACAACAACATCAATCGGTGATACCAAGCCGCCCGATATCCCATCGCACTCACAAGATCTGCATCAAAACACAACAACAAAAATGGTCGTGATGCGACTACCGCGACAACGACGACGAAGCAAAGCGCTATCGACTGCGCAACAAGGTCGCTGGTATTGACACCCAGAAACTGTCCGAAAAGGATTGCCTCGAGGTCTCCGGTGAGAGAATCAGCACTCGAGACCATCACGACTCCGAGCGCCAAAAGACCGATAAAGAGCAAGCCAATCGCGGTGTCGTTTGACAGTTTTGAACGCGATGTAATGAGACCTACCCCACCAACCATCACTGCGGCACCTACCGCAGCGCCAGCCATCGCAGGCATTCCGATCATCAGAGCCCCAGCAACTCCTGGCAAAACTCCGTGAGCAAGGGCGTCTCCAATGAACGCCATGCCACGAAGCACGACATAGGTGCCAACAACCGCGCACGTCAGAGAAACAAGAACTCCGGCTAGGAATGCTCTTTGAAGGAACTCATTGTCCAGAAATGGTCTAACGAAGTTCCCCACAGGATCACTTTAGGGTTGTAGAGCTACTGAAATCATGGACGCCAACTGCAAAATGAATGTTTTATAGGTGTCGTCCTCAGGCAAGAAGTGTGTCGATAACTCGACCACCGATACTTGCGCTTCGTCAGCTAGCGCCTCCACGACATCGGGCGATGTCCCCATCTCCGTAAAGATCACGCTCACGCCTTCATCTGCGATGGTCTCCTTGAGTGTGGCAAGATCTCCGGCCGAAGCTTCGGCCTCGCTCGACAATGAAGGAATGACCGCTCCGACGACTTCAAATTCATATTCATGAGCGAAGTATCCAAGCGATTCGTGACCAGTGACCAGAATTCGCGACTCTGCAGGAATATCTGCGATGAGATCTCGAACTTCTTGATCAGTATTCAACAATGATTCTTTGGTCATCGCAGCACGATCACCTGTATCGATACCAATATCGGCTAACGCCACGCCCAACGCTTCAACGACAGCGGCCATTTCAACTGGACTCGTCCAGAAATGTGGGTCTCCGTCACCGTGCTCAGTTTCACCATTTAGCGCGACCTCTTCATCGTCCTGATGAACTCCGGCGCCGAATTCAATAACTTCAATATGATCGGTGGCGTGAAAGACAGCGACCCCTTCTTTCTCAGCAGCTTCAATCGCCTCCATCACATTGCCCTCAAGATCAAGTCCGTTGCTCACAATCAGGTCAGCGTTATTCAGTAACTCAATATCTTTCGCCGAAGGTTCCCATTCATGTGGGTCGATGCCGTTCGGCATCAAAACAATGACGTCAGCGGCGTCACCCACAACGTCACTCACGACGGCACCCAAAATCGAGTACGTCACGACCACGCTCGGACGATCTGCCGACGTTGATGATTCTCCACCGCCACAAGCAACCACGGCTACCGAGGCAAGGGCGCCGACAATGGGACGAATGACGAGGTTATGAAGTTTGTTGTGGTTCATGATATGCATAATGATAATCATTCTCATTTACGAAAGCAACACTGGACATAAAACAACTCTTGGCCCACTCTTGAGCGCCAACGACTCGCACGAACTACGGTCTGTTCATGGTTTCAGCATTTCTGCATCCCTTTGCCAAGCCAACTCGAACTGACTTTCGCACCCTCGTACGTGGCCAGGGTGCCGTTGTCTATGACAACCACGGCAACCAGTACATCGATGGCATGGCCAGCCTCTGGTACTGCGCCGTCGGCCATGGACGTAGCGATATGGCCGAATCCATCGCCCGTCAAGCCGGCACGTTGGCCGCCTATTCAACTTTCGATCCGTTCACCAACGAACCTGCCGAGCAACTTGCCGAGAAACTAGTTTCGATCGGTCCGATGCCCGATGCACGCGTGTTCTTCACGTCATCTGGGTCAGAATCGGTCGACACCGCAATGAAGTTGGCTCGGCTTGCCCATGTCCAAGCCGGCCACCCCGAGAGAACTCTCATCATTTCGCGACAGCGTGGCTATCACGGCACTGCGTACGGCGGCACCAGCGCACAGGGAATTCCCCCAAACCGCGAAGGCTATGGCCCGCTGGTCGGCGATGTCATTCAAGTTCCCGCAGATGATGTTGAAGCTCTCGCCGCTCTCATGTCGCAACGTGGTGACACCATTGCTGCAGTTCTCATTGAGCCGTTACAGGGCGCCGGTGGTGTCTTTCCTCCAACCGAGGGGTACCTCGAAAGCGTGCGCCGTCTGTGCGATCAGCACGGCGCCTTTCTCATCTACGACGAAGTCATCAGTGGCTTTGGCAGATTAGGAACGTGGTTCGCTGCCCATAAATACAACGTTCGACCCGACATGGTGACATTCGCTAAAGCTGTCACCTCCGGTTACCAACCTTTAGGTGGCGTCTTTGTTGGACCTGCTGTTCGCCAACCTCTCGAAGCCGACCCTTCTTTCTTCTTACGCACAGGTTTCACTTACTCTGGTCATCCAACGGCTTGCGCCGCGGCATTAACCAATATTGAAATCCTTGAACGTGAGGACATGCTGAACCGTTCACTCCATATTGGCAAGCGCCTATCAACTGGATTGCAAGCCCTTGCTGACGATGGAATGGTTGCGGCGATTCGCGGAGACGGTTCGGTTTGGGCGGTTTCTCATCATCCCCACAACGACCCCGTCGTCATTCGTGATCGCATGTTGGACCTTGGAGTAATCACACGCGCAATCGGCACTGATGCCAATACCTTCTGTCCATCATTCGTCATCAGCGACGCACAAATTGATCAAATCATTGACGTCCTGGCCACAGCACTGAAAGCAAACTGAGCAATCACATGAACAAACCAGTCTTCAACCCATTCGATCCGGCTTTTCGCGCCAATCCATACCCCTTTTACGATGAATTGCGAGTGTACGACCCCGTGCACGTCACGCCGTACGGAAATGTCATTCTCACGCGATTTGAGGATGTGTCGTGGACATTGCGCAGCAACGACTTCAGCCGCGATATTGACGCAACAGCGAACGAACCCACCGAGCCACTCGCGAAGGCGAAGTGGAATCGTCGCCAAGACCGATCTGGCGCAAAAACAATTCTCAACCTTGATCCACCCGATCACACGCGTTTACGCCGTCTAGTCAGTAAAGCATTCACACCAACTGCCATCGATCGTCTGCGGCCGCGTATTCAACAGCTAGTTGATGATGTCCTTGACCGGGCCGCAAAAAGCGGTGGGATGGAATTGGTTGATGACCTTGCTTTCCCCATCCCCTTTCAAGTCATTTCTGATCTTCTCAACATGCCGACCGATCGCGCTGAAGACATGCGTGATTGGAGCCAGTTGATCACTCTCGCTCTTGAGCCAACATCAACAATGGAAGATCTCGCACGGACCGATGAAGCATTCGCGCAACTGATTCCTTATTTGTTCTCGGTCATAGAAGATCGTCGCGCTCATCCTGGAGACGACTTGCTCTCAGCACTTCTGGCCGTTGAAGACGATGGCGATACTTTGTCGCTCGAGGAATTGATCTCATTTGTGGTGTTGCTCTACATCGCTGGGCACGAAACCACCGTCAACCTCATCGGCAACTCAATCAATGCTCTTCTCAAATTCCCCGATCAATTATCGCTATGGAACAAGACTCCAAGCGTGACGACCCGAGCCATTGATGAACTTTTGCGCTTTGATGGACCGGTCCAACAGACTGTCCGCGTACCTATCGTGCCCGTGACGTACCAAACGTCGAACGGTCCGCTCATGGTCGAGCCCGGAACAATCGTCACCACAGTTCTTGGTGCAGGAAACCACGACCCCGCAATGTTTGATGATCCCAACACCCTGCGACTCGACCGAACAAATTCAAATCGACATCTCGCTTTTGCTGGCGGTATTCACTATTGCCTCGGAGCAAGCCTCGCAAAACTTGAAGCTGAGATCGCCGTTGGGTCAATCGTCTCTCGGTTCCCAAATATGAAAGCCGTCGGTGACATCACCTGGCGCGATCGTCTCACCATCCGTGGTGTCGACCACTTACGACTCGAGTTTTAAACTCTTATTTGCGAGTTTTGTACTTCACGGCTCGGTTGCCGTTCTCATCACGCGTGTCAAACTGCTCAGAGATGTCTTCGATCCACTGAATCGTTCCTGAGCGTTCCATGAGATCGGGAGCAATCACCAGTGCGGCAATCGCGCGACCAACACCGAGAGTCGTTTGGGCTGCAGTAAGATCAGTTCCGCGTTCACCCGAAACAGCTTGAATGAATTCGGTTGCAACAGAACCTGGATACACCGAACAACAAGCAATACCCTTCGGCTTCAGTTCAAGAGCCATGTCGGCGCTCAAGCGATCAAGGCCCGCTTTACCTGCGCCATACGACGAACTGAAGTGGTAGGAACTTCCACCAGGCGACGAAACGTTGATGATTGATCCGCCAGGGCCTGCCGCAAATAACAATGGCGCTGCGTGCCATGAAGCGATGTAGTGGGCACGAAGACCAATGCCCACTTGGTCGTCCCAAATACTGACGGGGTGATCCCAAAAGCCACCGCCCCAGGCCGGCGGATCGGGAATCTTATACACATTGTTGACCAAGATGTCGATCTTGCCAACTTCGGCTTTGACCCGAGCGAACAACGCTGCGATCTGAGCGTCATCACCATGATCAACTTGCACGGCAATACCTTTGCCGCCTGCTTCATTGACCATCTTGACAGTCGTGTCAATAGTGAGCGGCCCATCGCCGGCCGAACGACCAGTGACGTACACCGTTGCGCCTTTTTCTGCGAGAGCAATCGCGGTACCGCGACCGATACCCCGACTTGAACCAGTGACAACAGCAATCTTGCCTTCAAGTTCGCGACTCATGCGGTCACTCCCTTGGCAGCGGTGAACTCAATGTCAAGATCGGTCAAACCACGCAACATGAAGCTTGGGAAGTACTGGTACTTGTTCGACTCTGACAACGTGATGGTCTCAATGCGCTTTGACAATTCTTCAGCGGCAACCTTGCCTTCCAGCCGGGACAGGTTGGCGCCCAAGCAGAAGTGAATTCCCTTACCAAAGGCCAGATTGTCACGAAGATGATCACGCATTGGGCAGAACTCATCGGGCTTGTCATACAAGGCTTCATCACGGTTGGCCGAGGCAAACACGATGATGATGCGCTGACCCTTGGTGAGTTGCACTCCCCCGAGCTCGGCATCCTTAGTAAGGATTCTCCACATGCCTTGGGTTGGCGTCGACAAACGAAGTGTTTCTTCAAAGACTTTTTCTGCTCGTGACGGATCGGCTTTCAGTGCTGCCCACTCTTCGGGGTTCTCTGCAAGTAAGCGAACCATTTCGGTGAGCGACTTAGTGGTCGTTTCATTGCCAGCAACTAACAACTGCTGAATGATGCTCAACATTTCTGGCATATCAAGTTGACGCTTGTCGGTTACTTCGGGATCGTCATCATCAATTGATGCATTGAGCAAGTTCGTCAAAATGTCGTCTTGTGGATTGGTGCGACGGAGTTCAATCTGCTCGGCAAAGTAATGCTGGAACTCGTTAACTCCGTACTCGGCTTGCAAGCGCTGTTCGAGAGTGATGTTGGTGCCAATGCCGGCGATGGAGTCATCGGACCAACGCTTGAAGTCAGCCAAACGATCGTCAGGAACATTCAGGGCCTTAGCGATCACTCGCACGGGTAGTGGCACACCGAATTCCTTGACGAATTCAATGCGACCCTTATCAATCCACGATTCAATGAGTTCGACAGTGATCTGGCGAATGACCGGCTCCATCTCGGCAATGACCTTCGGGTGGAAGGCGCGAGCAACCAAACGGCGATAACGGGTGTGATCTGGCTGATCGGCAGTCAACATCGTCGGAACGCGCGGGTAACCCGCAGCCATTACTTCAGCAAACTTCTCACGATCTGCAGAACTCAATGGCATACCTGCACCACCGAACATTGACGAGTATGTCTGCGGGTCACGCAACACCTGCATCACGAGGTCGTGCTTCGTCACCAAATGGACGCCAAGACCTGGCACTGGGTGCACCGGTGCTTCTTCACGCATTTGTGCATAGTGCGGAAATGGACACTGTTGCGTTGAAGGATCGAATGGGTTAAAGGTGCTGATGTCGACGGCCATGATGTGCTCTCTCTAGGAATGAATTGAAATGAAACTAGATATTTGAATTATTTGCCAGCGAGGCGTTCAACAACTGGAATGACTGCATCAATAACTGAGGCACCAAAACTGACATAGCTAATGCCAAAGCGTTCGCGGCGCTCAACAATACGATCGCAAATCTCGTCGACTGAACCAATCAATGCATTGGGATGTTCGGCGAAAACTTCTGGAGTCATACCAAACATCGGAGCCATCTTGGCGCGAGTGCCCTCACCATCGGGTGTCACGATTGTGAAGTAGGCAGCGATTTCAATTTCAATCTGATCAAAACGTGCACCTGCGCCATCTTTGATCCACTGAATCTTTTGATCGGTCAACTCAGCAGTTGACGAGCCGATTCCATCGGCACCCAACTTTCCAGATGAGTTATTGAAGTTCAACGAAACAATGTCGGCTTCGCGACCTGCGATAGTGAGAATTCGTTTCGCACCACCGCCAATCATGATTGGCGGACCTGACTTGGTGAACGGTTTCGGAACTGCTTCAAAACCAACCGCATGAACGTGCGGCGTGTTGATGTTCAATTCGCCTTCGGCGAAGGATGCCCGTAACAAAGCAATGACTTCTTCGAAACGATCAATACGAACTCCGGCACGATCGAAGGGAACTCCGATTGCTTCGTACTCGCCTTGCAGCCAACCAGCACCAAGACCCAACTCAAGACGTCCCTCAGAGAAGAAGTCGAGAGTCGCTACCTCTTTAGCCAACATCACTGGATTGCGATAGTCGACGCATAACACTCGGCAACCAACTTTGATGGTGCTCGTCGCTTCTGCAGCAACCGCCATCGCTGGTATTGCCGCAACAGTCTGAACGGGGTGCCCTGTAGCAGCAAGAGCTGGGCCAGGTCCGATGATGTGGTCGGCTAGATGGAAGGACGAAAAGCCCGATGCCTCGGCCTTGCGAGCCAGTTCGCGCCATTCTTTGCCCGAGTTGGGGGCATAGGCCTGAAGACCAAAACGAAAGGGCTTACTCATGCGGGAACCTCCAAAATTGTGACGGCACCAGTGTCGCCATTGACTTCAATCAACGCGCCATCAGGAATACGTACAGTTGCATCTGTTGCCGAAACAACACACGGCAATCCAAGTTCGCGACTCACGATGATCGCATGGCTAATGGCTGCTCCAACGTTGACGACAACTGCTCCACATGACATAAACAAGGGCGTCCATGCCGGGTCAGTGTTGGGAGCAATCAATACATCGCCAGGCTCGAGATCACCAGGTTCGGTCGGATCGAGAATCACGCGAGCACGACCCACATATTGGCCGGTACAACCAGGAACGCCTTGCACAACTTCGCCAACTCCGGCCTTCGCTGCGCTTGACTGCCCCTTCTTCTTGTATTCGCTCAACGGCGGAACAACACCGTTCTTGATAAAGAACGGCGGTTCAAGTAACTGCAGTTCTTGCCACTGGGCGTGACGCTCAGCAAGCGTGTCCTTCATTGACGCACCCTCAAACAAGAACTGATCAAGTTCAGAATCAAGCAATGCAAAGACATGGTGAGGATCTTTCAATGTGCCTTCAGCGGCACGACGACGACCAAGCTCACGAAACGCCATACGAACTTCATGAAGCGCACGGATGATATTGGTCTTGGTGCGTTCACGAATCGCCATTTGCGAACTGGCGATCAACGCACCTTCAAACTGGCCAGCGAGCTCTTCGCCCAATGGCTTGACCTTGGCACGAATATCTTCAGTGAGAGCCTTGCGCTCTTCGGATTTGCGGGCGTTTCGAATCTTGGGAGATTCAGAGTCAGCCTGCAAACGAATACGGTCGATGACCGCTAGTGCATACTCGGGCTTGGTTTCCCAGGTGTCGGCGCTAATTTCCCATTCGTTCGGACCACGTGATCCAAATTCAACAATGAACTGCGCGAAGTCGGCAACGAACTTCTTTGCATCAGCGCTATTCGAAGCCTGCAAGCGACCTAACAAACCAGCCACACCAGCATTGAACTCTTTGGTGACGTCACTCGATGCATTGACACTGCGCGACAAGTCCCACATGCGGTAGCTGGGTTCGGCCGAGTCAACGTCTCCGATGCCAGCGATCAACTTCATGGCTGTTTCGGGTTCACCAAGTGCTGCACATACAGCACCCAAAATTCCGGGGGCAATGGCCGAGTCAGACGAAGGCGGTGTGTGACTGTCGAACAACTTGCGCAAGAGCGGCTGGAACATTCGCGCACGCGTGAGCAATCCAGCATCCGACAACGTTGCGAGATCGGGACGCGCTTGGCGAAGCGCAATCGTCATGACTTTTTCAGCATCAACTTCAGGAATTGACGTGTTCGTCATGACCCAACCCAAGTGCGCCAAGACGCCTTCAGCCATCTCAGGTCGCTCATCAAGCGGGTGGGCCTCGTACGGCGGAACTTCGGGATGATCGCCGAAGAAGGCCAGGTCAAGCTGCTCAACGGTGAGCAATGGACTACGCACAGCCTGCATTCGCACATTGGCGAGGTTGATATAGAAGTAACCAGCGAAAAAACCGCATACTTCGGGCTCACCATCAGTGAACTCATCCAAGGTGTAGTTGCCGCCACGGACATATCCGTCGCGCCAGCCGAGCAAGATGCCGTTTTCCCAGCAGAACTGCTGACTCAGCGGGCTCGCCGAAACACTCAAAACTTCGCCAGCGTTAGCGCGGGTGTAGTGCGGCCAGCGCTTACTCGGCGCTCGGTCTGTTATCCAACGATCAGCCATGTCAATCCCCTCAGTACGGCTTAATTACTGCCACCTTAGAAACTAACCGATTGATTAGTTCTGGCGCTACGTCTGGGACATTGCCGCGCCCGAATGCCTAAATCTTGGGAGTTGCAGTGATCTTCAGACTCGTTAATCCACGAAGCACAAAAGAGTCGCCGTACGGGAAGTCGTTATCGGCAGTCAGTTGGATGTCATCGAGGTGCTCAAGAACCAGCTGCAGGGCGATCCGTGCCTCGGCTCGGGCCAAACCAGCGCCAGGGCAGAAATGCTCGCCATTTCCGAAAGCTAAATGATCTTTCACATTGGCCCGTTCGGGGTCGATTGCGTCGGGACCCGAGAACTTGCACTCATCGCGATTTGCCGAGGCAAAAACCAGCCACATGTGATCTCCTGCTGGGATCGTGGTCCCGGCGATATCAACATCAACCTTGGCTTGACGGAAGAGTCCCCCAACCGGTGCCTCGCTACGCAACATCTCTTCGACAAAGGCCTCGATCAACTCGGGCTGTTGGCGGAGACGGTTTTGCAGATCTGGGTTCTCAGCCAAACAACGGATCATGTTTGAAATCAAGTTGGTCGTTGTCTCGTTGCCCGCCACCAAGAACTGTTGCAACATGCCAAGTTGCTCATCGTCGGTCAATTCTTCGCCGTCGATCTGAGCGTTAGCGATATCGCACAACAGATCTCCAGTGGGATTGGCTTTGCGCGCGGCAATTTGGGCCAAGAAATACTCGGTGAATTCCTTTGTAGAAATCAAGAACCCGCGCACTTGTTCAACTGATGGTGAGTGATTACCGACTGGCATCACGATGTCATCTGACCAGCGCTTAAACGTTGCAAGGTCTTCACCCGCAACTCCAAGCGCTATTGCGATGATCGTCATGGGCAGGCCTACCGTAAAGGTTCTCAAGATGTCGGTTTGACCATGGGCTTTCAGGTCTGCCTTCACACCTTCGAGCAGACGGAGTCCCACTTCGGTGATCGTCGGCTCCATGGCACGAATACGATCGGGCCGAAATGCTGGGTTCACTAGTTTGCGCTGACGGCGATGATCCGGAGGATCGGCATTCAACAGAACTGCCACCCGACCTCGGGTCATGGTGTTTGAACCCAAGAGAGCAGCCATGTCGGGTTCTTGCATCAGTTGCATGATGCCGTTCATTAAGGCCTCACCTGCGGCCTGCGGCCCGGTGGGACTCAAACTCGAGAAGCGATCGGTATCGCGAAGAATGGCGCGCACGTCGTCGTAACGCGTGATGATCCAGGCACCCAGGTCGGCATTGAATTGAACCCCTTCTTGGGCTCGCAACCCCGCGAAGATCGGATACGGGCACGCAATGGCTGCCTGCTTGCGGTGAATCAGGTCATCAATCACTAGTGATTCGCTCATGGAAGTTCTCTTTTCGTGAACTAAATCGACGTTAGGTCTGTTCACAAACTAATCGGTGGATTAGTTTGTGTACACACCCGTGGGGACGGGACCAATTGCTCTATCTAGGGGGAAATATGTCGACAACTGCCGATCACGAGATTTCAACTCATCTTTCGTTTTGCCGCTTCTGCCATGCCAGTTGCCCCATCGAGGTCGACGTTCAAGAAGGTCGCGCTGTTGCTATTCGTGGCGTTGCCGACGACCCGATCTTTGCTGGGTACACCTGCATTAAGGGCCGCCAGATTCCTGAACAAATGACTCACCCCTCACGCTTACTCAGTTCGTTACGCCGCCGTCCCGATGGAACCTTTGAAGAGATCTCCTCAACATCAGCCATGGACGAAATCGGCGCCAAGTTGCGACACATTCTCGATACTTATGGTCCGCGCGCGATCGCGTCCTACACCGGTACCGGTGGATACCAAAACTCCCTGGCCGTGCCAGCAGCCCGCGCCTTCCATCAAGGCTTCGACTCCCCCAGTTTTTATACGTCGGTCACCATTGATCAACCAGCAAAATCAACAGCACCGTTTCGTGTGGGTATCTGGGAAGCCGGTTATCACAACTTCAGTGATGCCGAAGTGTTGCTCGCAATCGGTTACAACCCAATGGTGTCAAGCTTTGGGCCAGTAGGCGGTCTTCAAGGAACAAACCCTTACGTCGTGTTACGTGAAGCCAAAAAACGCGGGATGAAATTGATCGTTATTGATCCTCGTCGCACGGAGTTCGCTTCGCAAGCCGACATTCACTTGGCACCCAAGCCAGGCGAAGACCCCACGTTGATGGCCGGCATCTTGAAGGTTGTCATCGATGAAGGTTTATTCGATCACGAATTCTGTGATCAGTGGGTTGCTGATTTGCCGGAACTTGCCGATGCCGTCTCTGCGTTCACTCTTGAATACGTGGCTCAACGTTGCGACGTTCCAGCCGATGACATCGTTGCCGCAGCTCGCATGTTTGCTTCAGCAAAGAAGGGCACCAGCGGAACCGGGACTGGACCTTCAATGGCTCCGCACTCTGGACTCACCGAGCATCTCTCGATTGCTCTCAACACCATTTGTGGTCGCGTCAATCGCGAGGGTGACAAACTCGAAAGTGGCTACTTCTTGTATCCCGAGACTCCACGACGTGCTCAAGTGCACGCCGCTCGCCTCGCAGCCTCAGGAGCCCCGTCACGCATGCGTAATCTGCGCGGTATTCGTGGCGAGATGCTGACAACCACTTTGGCTGAAGAGATCTTGACACCAGGCGAAGGACAAGTGCGCGCGCTCATCGTGAGCGGTGGCAATCCAGTTGTTGCGTGGCCCGACCAAGAACTCACGCTCAAGGCAATGAAAGATCTTGAACTACTCGTCGTGATTGATCACCGCATGTCGTCAACTGCCGAGTTCGCCCATTACGTCGTTGCCCCAACTCTCTCACTTGAACGAGCCGATATTCCTCACTTGATGGATCGTTGGTTCCGTGCTCCGTACACCAACTACACCGATGCCATCACCGAGCGTGAGGGCGATGTATTAAACGAATGGGAAGTGTTCTGGGAACTTGCCAAGCGCATGGGAACAACGCTCCCCTTCGCAGGTGGTCAGACCCCCATGGATGAGCGCCCAACCGATGATCAGATGATTGACCTCGCCTATGCCGGCTCACGGATGCCTATGGACGAAGTTCGAGCCAATCGCCGGAAAGTTCACCCCGACAAGATCATGACTGTCTCAGCAGCCGATCCCGATTGCACCGCAAAATTCACGGTTGCTCCCGATGACATCGTGGCTGAGATGAAAGAGATTGTGGTCGAAGGAGACGGCGCAGCCGCTCTCGGCATTGATCCTTCGCTGTACCCGTTCAGGCTTGTGAGCCGCCGACTCAAGCATGTCTTGAACTCGTACGGATCAGACCTCTCGGTTCTTGGCGCTAAAGGTTCATCAAACTCGGCTTACATGAACCCAGATGACATGAAGGATCTCGATCTTGTTGATGGTGATCTCATTGAGATCTTCTCACCGAGGGCTTCAGTACAGGGCCTTGTTGAATCTGCTCCCGATGTTCGCCGCGGTGTGATTTCGATGGCTCACTCGTGGGGTGGTTCTTCGCTTACCGATGAAAAGGTACGCGACATCGGATCACCAACAAGCCGACTTGTCTCTGTTGACAAGGGTTACGATCGCATCAACGGCATGGTTGTCCAAAGCGCCATTCCGGTGCGTATCGCAGTCGTCGAACATATCAATCGCTGAATACACGACAAGGGAGACACAACATGGCTCGTATCAATGTTCCAGACGGAGAAGGTTTAGAAGCCCATCGCATGTGGAAGTTGGCTCCCCATATGGGAGCCGGCATGAGCGCGATGAGCGAAGCCGTGTACGTCAAATCGAGTTTGAGTGTTCGCGAACGTGAAGTTGCGCGAATGCGAATTGCTCAACTCAATCAATGCGTCGTTTGACTGAATACTCGAGCTGCATCGGCGATGCAGCAAGGATTAAGTGACGAGAACTACAACTCGGTTCAGCATTACCACGATCACCCCGACTTCACTGAACGCGAGCGCCTCGCAGCCGAATACGCCGAACGTTTCGCGATTGATCACACGTCGGTTGATGATGAACTCTGGGGACGCCTGCAAAGTGTGTACAGCGATCCCGAACTATTAGAACTCACCATGACCATCGGATTTTGTGTTGGTATGGGACGTGCCTTCCAAGTTTTAGATGTGGCGCGCGACTTTGACATATTGTGGAGTCGCGAACCCGACTCAACCCCTCCTCAAACTAAGGAATAGTGATGACTCCTCTAGAAACAGTGAATGCCTTCATTCAGGCACTTGAAAACCGAAATGTCGATGCGGCTGTTGCGCTTGTCAGTGACAACTGCGAATACGACAATGTGCCGATGGGCAAAGTGTTCGGACCTGAAGCAATTTCATCGATGCTCAAGCCAATGATCGAAGGATGCAGCGAAGTTGCCTGGCCTGTGCATCGCGAGGCTGCGACTGGAAACTACGTGTTCAACGAGCGCACCGACAAGTTCCATATGCCTTTTGGCTGGCTAGAAATGCCCGTGACGGGCGTCTGGGAAGTTGTTGACGGCAAGATCACGCTGTGGCGCGACTACTTCGACCTTCAGACCTACATGAAGCAACTACCAACAACTAAATAACCACTTGTTGTTCTGGTGCAGAATTGTTGCGGATTCCGCAACAATTCTGCACCAGAACAACAAGTATTAGTGGGTTTCTCCGAGGTAACTGGCCTGGATGAGACTGCGGTCCTTGGCCATCTCGGAAGCGTTGCCTTCCATTGCCAATTGGCCGTGGCTCAATACGTACGCACGATCGGCCACCTGTAGCGCCATGTGCACATGCTGTTCAACGAGCAAGACACCGGCACCGGTTTCATCAGCGATCGTTCGCAGAATCGGCAACAGACGCTCGACGATGATCGGTGCAAGTCCGAGACTCATTTCGTCAACCATCAACAACTTGGGATTCACCGTGAGCGCGCGGGCCATTGCGAGCATCTGCTGTTCTCCACCAGACAACAAGCCAGCACGACGATCAAGAATTGCTTCGAGAGCCGGGAAGTAACTTAAGGCCTTCTTGATATCAGCAGATCCTTTAGCGGCCCCCAACTTCAAGTTCTCGGCCACGGTCAACTGATAGAACAACGCGCGTCCCTCGGGAACATGCGCAAGTCCATCACGAGCAATCATGTGCGGGCGACGACCCTTGATTGACTTGCCAAAGACTTCAATGTCTCCAGAAATAATTGGGACCAAACCAGACGCTGTGAGCAGAGTCGTAGTCTTGCCAGCGCCATTAGGCCCGAGAAGCGCCACTACTTCTCCTGGGTTGACGGTGAGATTCAGTCCACGTACAACCGAAACTCCGTTATAGCCAGTATTGAGATCTTTGATTTCAAGTAGAGCCGACATCAGTGTCCCCCTTCAGTTGCACTGCTTCCGAGGTAAGCCTCGATGACCTTTGGATCATTCTTGATCTGCGCTGGTGTGCCTTCAGCGATCTTGACACCAAACTCAATGACATAGATGTAATCGCACACTTCGAGCACTAAGCCCATGTCGTGGTCAACCAAGAAAATGGTGAGTCCAGCGTCGATAATGCTGCGGAGGCGATGACCGAGCTCCTGAGACTCGCCGGTGTCCAAACCTGCTGCTGGCTCGTCCATGCACACCAATTCGGGACGGGCTGCGAGTGCACGAGCCGCCGAGACCAACTTGCGCTGACCTTGACTGATCTCGTTCGGATACTTCTTGGCAAGATCGCCGATGCCTAGAACTTCAAAGGCGAAGTCAACGCCACTGTGATCGCGCTTACGTCCTGGACGAACGAGATCAGCCAAAAAACTCTTGGCGGTTTGTCGTTCGGCTGCCACTTGGATGTTTTCTTCAATCGTGAGATCGTCAAAGAGTTCAAGTGACTGCCAGGTGCGACCGAGTCCTAATCGTGCTCGTTCGTGTACCGGCATGCTGTTGATTTCGGTGCCCTTGAAATCAATACGACCAGTTGTTGGAACGAAACCTGTGATGCCGTCAATAAACGTTGTCTTGCCAGCACCGTTGGGCCCGATGAGCCCGACGAGCTTGCCCTTTTCGACGGTGATATCGACGTTATTGACGGCCCGCAGACCACCAAATGTCACCGACATGCCAGATGTTGTTAATAGGTTCATGTAGCCCCCTCATTTTCCCTATTCAATTCAGCTTGTTGTTTTAAAAGTGCTGCTTTTCGTGCCTTACGTTCTGCCTTTTGCATAGCTAGTAGTCGAGGTGTGCCCGCGATACCTTCCGGATTTCGCGCTGCTGTCACGATAAGCCCGATACCACCTACCAAAGTGGCATAGCTGGGGTCAATATGCAAGATATTTTCCACGAAATTGAAGTTCAAGCCATTTGGAGCGATGAACCCTGCCACGATTGCACCACCACCGTTCCATCACCAAGACGAACTATCAGGTCTATTTCTTTCCGATGGATTTCTTATGAATTTTTCGAGTCGCCCGACTCTCGGTAGTCACCAAAAGCCGCATCTCGTTCACTCAACGCAGCAGTGACACCCTTAGTGACAAAAGACTGCATGTATTCCATCGACGACGGCTGATGAAAACCCAACGCCTGGATCTCGGCAGTAGCGCGAATACCGGCACGAATCCCCATGACGTCCATGGCACGATGCGCAGCCCGTTTATTGAGCGCCAACAGATCAGCAGGAATTTTGGCGATACGTTCGGCCATAGCCAACACTGCCCCATCAAGTTCGCTGGCCGGATGTGCCCGGTTCGCAAATCCGTTAGCCACCGCTTCAACGCCACTCATGGAGTCGCCAGTCAGCAATGCCTCCATACCGCGACGCAAACCCATCATCCAGGTCTGCCACTGCATATCGGGTGGCGACATCAATCGAACGGGCGGATAACCAATCTTCGCGTCTTCAGCGACATACACCAGGTCGCACGCAGTAGCCAGTTCGGTGCCACCAGCCAAGCAATATCCATGCACTTGCCCAATAATTGGCGTTGACATGTCCCACATCTCAAACCAGTTGTTCACGACATGACGCGACCACCAACCGTCGGCGCGTGAAATTGAACGTTCAACATCGCTATTTGGTGATCCCAGGTCGTATCCAGCACAAAATGCCGAGCCCGCTCCGCGAATAATCATGACCGACACATCACGCGCTTTGTCACCCTCACGCAAAGCCTCAAACAACGCTCCACGCAAATCATCATTCAAAGCGTTGCGCTTATCTGGCCGATTCAAAGTGAATCGACGAACCTTCGGCAATGGATTGTCGATTAACAGCACTGGGTCAGACACTGGATCAGACATATGACTCTCCTACTTTGATTTTCTTACTTCTCCCAGTAGGGAGCGCGCAATTTGCGCTTATTGATCTTGCCCATGGTGTTGCGACCAAGGTCTTCAACAAATTCGATTGTTCTTGGGCACTTGAAATGGCTCAACCGCTCACGACAAAAAGCCAAAACTTCTTTGGCGTCCGGAGGGTTCTTTAGGTCACGCGGAATCGCGAGAGCCTTGAGCTCTTCACCCATTTCGGCATGAGGAATACCGATGCACGCAACGTCTAAGAGATCGGGATGCTGCACCAGTACTTGTTCAGCCTCTGCTGGGTAAATATTGACTCCACCAGAGACGACCATGTCACTGAAGCGATCGGTGATGTAGACAAAGCCACCGTCATTGACGTAGCCAATCTCTCCGAGGGTAAAGACACCTGGCGCAATGTTTGCAGCCTTGGTCTTCTCGGCATCATTCGGATAGATCACCCCACGACCTGTTGAATCCTTAAAGAACAAACGGCCCTCAGTATTGGCCGGCAGTTCGTTGCCGTCGTCATCGAGCACAATGACCGAGAATGGCGGAACCGGTCGACCAACCGAACCAGGATTCTCGAGCCAATCAGCACTCGAGATTTGACACGTTGTGCCAACTTCGGTCGCACCATAGGCATCGGTGAAAATCAGTCCCCACCAATTGATCATTGATCGCTTGATATCAACCGGACACGAAGCGCCAGTGTGTGCAACCAATTTCATTGATGACACGTCATACTTTGCCTTCACATCGTCGGGCAATGCCAACAAACGCACGAAGTGAGTAGGAACCATCACTGAGGTTTCAGTTTTGTACGTAGCAATGGCTTCAAGAGTTTGCTCAGCATCAAACTTCGCAAGAATCACCATTGGTACGCCGCGAACGAGCAAACGCATTCCGTTGAGTGGACCAGTGTGATACATCGGACCAACCACCAAGTGAGTTCCGTACTCAGCGAAGCGATTCGACTTCATGCCCTCAAGGTGTTCACCCATGGTTGAGCCACCGGCAAACATCGTGGGCGGAAGTTCGGTGCCCTTTGGACGACCAGTCGTGCCAGATGTGTATAACAGATTGGCTCGTGGCTTGACATCGAGCGGTGGATGACTCGGATCACCTTGCGCAAGCCAGTCATTCCAGTTCATGACTTCTGGATGTGACACGTCCCATCCAACAATGCTGATCTCTACACCTTCAGATCGAGCAATCTTGGCGGCTTCAACGCCACGCTCAAGAGTCTCGGGCCCGACGAACAAAATGCGTGACTCAGAGTCAACCAAAATGTACGCCGCCTCCTCTGCGGTGAGGTGGAAGTTCACCGGAACCGTCGAGGCGCTTCCTAAGAGGCAGCCCAAATGAGACAACGCAGTCTCGGCAGCATTCTCGGCAAAGACGGCGACGCGTCGCTTCGGCCCAAGATCAGTCGATAGAGAGTTGTTCGCGGTGCGATTGAGAATGTCACCAACCTGCGCCCAGGTAAAGGATCGATTCGGATCACGAACCGCTATCTCGTCTGGACGATCACGGGCAAGATCGGATGCAAAAACAGGCATAAGACGAAACTACGAGATCTCAGACGTCAGCAACAATGCCACGAGCGATCAATTGCTCTTTATCGTTCGTGAAGTTCGCCGAAAGATCGGCAGGGCCACCGTAATGAACCTGCAAGAAGCGACGCGTGAACAACCATTGACCATTCACTTTGGCGTAGGCGTCGTCGTAGTGAGCGAGCAGAATTCCCGAATCTCCGTTCGCCCGACGCATTCGTTCGCTGATCGCCCAACGCCCCGTGGCCTCATTGGCTGAGGCTCCAACCCAAGCATCACCGTTGTGAACAGTTTGTACGACGGATGAAATACCGCCCATGGCGGCGTACCACAGTTTGAGAATCGCCTCTTTCCCTTCGACCAATCGGCCTCCACCCAAGTCCCAGACCGCATCATCGGTCCAGCAACTGCCCCACTGCACGCCGTTGCGATGAATCACCGCATCGGCGTACCGATTAATGAGTCGCTGGATATTGACATAATCTTCGACGCTGACTGGTTCAAGATTGATAGATGTGGGCTCGCTCATAAACACTATTTCTAGCCGAGCCAGAAGCCCTGGCACGATGCCAGATAGATCGATGCCAAATAGATCGATGCCAAATAGATCGAACCCAAATAGATCGGACACAGACTTCCACTGAATTGGGCACCGCGAAAATGCGACAAGATGAGGTATATGAGTACCGATCTTGATCTCACGAAGATGACCCTGCTTGACTCAGATATATCTGACTGCCCATACGACGCTTACGGAAAGCTCCGCGCCGAAGCCCCAGTGTGGCGTGACAATGCAACGGGCATGTACGTCGTCACGCGTTATGAAGACGTGCGAATGGTCTTGAGCGACACCGAACGCTTCACCAGCGCACGTCACCGCGGTCGCGTTGATCCTCGGTCCGCAAAAATCAAGGCCATGTATGAACAAGATGGCTGGGTGCCTGGAGCAACGCTGGCCTCGCGCGACGATCCAGAACATCGCGAAATGCGCGGTCTCTTCAACCATGCCTTTCGTCCTTCAAGAATCAAAGAGATGGATCCATTCATTGAAGTACTTGCTCATCAACTCATTGATGACTTTATAGAAAACGGCCGATGTGATTGGGTTCGATCATTCGCGATTCCTTTGCCACTCATCGTTATCGGTCGACAAATGGGCGCCCGCGATGAAGACATGTGGCAGATCAAAGCTTGGACCGATGCCTGGGTGCAGCGTCTCGGCATGATGCAGACCGATGACGAGGCATTCTGGTCAACTGAACAAGAAATTGAAGCCCAGCATTATTTCCAACCAATCTTCGAACGACTTCGTGAGCAACCTGACGACACATTGCTCAGTGATCTGGTCAACACCGTCATTCCCGAATGGGGACGAACACTTACCGACAATGAGCTGCACGCCGAGATGATGGCCGACACATTTGTGGGCGGATCAGAGACAACAACCAACGCTCTGTCTGAAGGCGTTCGACTGTTAATTGCCAATCCCGACCAATGGACTCTGCTGAAATCTGACCCCGACAAGTACGTGCCACTCCTTGCTGAAGAAGTGCTTCGCCTTGAAGGGCCCGTACAAGGACTCTTTCGCTCAACGACTCAAGAAGTTGAGTTACACGGCGTCACGATTCCTGCGGGAGCAGTCATCAACGTGCGTTACGCCGCAGCCAATCGCGACGAGCAGCAATTTGAATGTCCAGCCGATATGAATATCGACCGCAACAATGTACGCAGTCATTTATCTTTCGGATTCGGAACACATTTCTGCTTGGGTGCACCACTCGCCCGTCGCGAACTCATCATTGGATTTCGTGCTCTCGTCGATCGCATTGATGAGATGTGGTTTATTGAAGGCGAAAATGACTTCCGTCATCACCCAAACTTTTGTTTGAGATCACTCAAGCATTTAAATATCGGATTTACGAAAGCAACTTCATAACTGCTTGTCTCGTAGAACTATTTCACGGACGGGCGAGGTACGCATCGACTGTTTGATGCAGATGCCTGGCGCGAATCTCTTGATAATTGCCTGAGACTTGCGAAGTTTTCATGCTGCCCTTGAAACCACGGGTCTGGGCAGCCATATTGTCCGTGTCTTGGTCATAGACATAGCCCAAGCCTTGGTCAATGCCGGGCGCCGACATGTAACTCTCATGAATGTCAATGTCGTAAGGCTTCGCGGGCGGTGGCGGGGATTGGCCGTCAGGAGGGAACCTTAAGAACAACAAGTCAAATGTGCACTCATCGGGATTGGTTGGGTGCGGAAGGAATCGATACACCATCGGCTTATGTGCACCAGGGAAAAAGAAACCGTTAGGAAAAACGAAGTACTCGATTGAGTCGATTGTCTCACTCACTTTAAAGTCTGAAAAATCATGGCCGTATTTTTCTTTCAACTGCTGCTGCACAAACGCCGCATACACGTCGCGCGCAGTGTGACCCTCTGGAACCTGGGGGATACTGACTCCGCCAGCAAACTTGCGACCAATCATAAAGTTGATAATTTCTTGCTCTGTTTGTTGTACTGCAATGTGGGGACTCTGTGAGCCCGATGTGTGCATAAACCGCGACACATGCTCGCCAAATACGTCATACTGCGCGTTTGCGTCACCAGCCGCACGAAGTGCTTCTGGGTGGGTCTTAAACACGTGATATGCCTCGAGAAAAGCCTCCATCGCGGCTTTCCAGTTTGCTGGCAATCGCTTGCGCACATGGATTTCGATGTATCGCTGTGAGAGATCCCACGTGCCAGTGAAATGCCTTGTCATGACCCCGAGATATTCATGCAGTGACTGAGCGTGCGGATCAAAATTCACAAAAACAAAGCCGCCCCAAGTGTCGACTTGGATTTCAGGTAGCTCAAAGTCTTCGTCTTTGACGTGCGGGAAATCCCAGCGACACGGAATCGTCGCCAATTTGCCAGAGGTGGACCACGCCCATCCATGAAATGGACAGGTAAATCGGTTGGCGTTCCCCGTTGTGTTTGAAGGTTTGAGTTGAGTTCCTCGGTGTAAACAAAAGTTATTGAAGGCACGAATTTTCATGTCCGCTGAACGAACAATCAGAATTGACCGATCCCCGATGTCGTAGACATGAAAGTCGCCCTCGTTTGGAATGTGCTCTTCGCGACACGCCCACTGCCATGTGCGTGACCACACTCGCTCAAACTCCGACTTTAAGAACTCCGCAGACGTGTACCGATCAAAACCAATTGGCTCGTCACCACGAAACTGGTACTCGCTCTCAAGCATTTGCGGCGGAACCCCACCGATATCACGCAAAACAATGTCGCGATAGCTCGGCCCCGGACAACGCTCTTGACCCGCTTCCACTGCTACTCGATCCCCACCGTTGCCACAGCGCAAGGGTATCACGCTTCGCAGTAGGATCTCATTATCTATTTGCTGGAGGAAACGTGGCACATCATGCATACGGGGTTGGATCTGGCGGCATCGCTGGCGTTGGCTCGCGCCAAACAATATTGGCGTACTACAGCATGCGCGGCGTCGAATTTGAGCAACGAGTAGCAGCCGCATCGGCTGCTGGCTTTGATGGCATCGGATTTGGAGTGGGCGAATACTTACAACTGCGCGCCAACGGAACGAGTGACGACGACTTCAAGCAAGTGCTCTCTCAACACAATATTCGCATTCTTGAACTTGAAGCACTTCGGCTCGTTGACGACAAGTCGGCACTTGACTTTGAACATGTGGCCAGAACTTTCGGAGTAGAGCGCGTACAAGTCATCGCCCCATTTGGTGCGAACAAAGACATTGACTTTGATGTTGCAGCGCAATGGCTCGGCGCCTTAGCAGAACGCACTGCTGACGCAGGTGTGCATTATGCCCTAGAGTTTTTGCCGCCAACAAAGATTCCAGACATTGCAACGGCCCAGAATTTTGTGCGCCGAAGTGGACATCCAAATGTAGGTCTCTGCGTTGATACATGGCACGTTTTTCGCGGTGCTGGCGTGTCGTCGCTCGCAGATCTTGATTACTCGCTGGTCAAGAATATTCAAGTTGATGATGGCACTATGACTCCAAGCATGGACGACTACATCCAGGATTGCATCCACAATCGTGAGCTTCTCGGTGCAGGCGAATTTGATCTAGAGCAATTCTTTGAACGTACGCCGCCCAACGCTCCTATCAGCGTCGAGATCATCGACGACGATCTTGATCTGATTCCGGCTTACGAACGGGCCCAACTTCAGGCGTCATCTCTTCAACGCTTGATGGCGCATCGCGATCGGCAAGACTGACAGTCAAGATTATTTCTCAGAGTACGGAGCGACCATGATCCCTGACTATTCATCACGAACCTTGAACGACCTCACCTCGCTTGTTGGAAAACGAGCCGTTGTCACTGGCGGAACTCAGGGAATTGGCGCGGCAACCGTTGCGCGACTCGCCGAAGCCGGAGCCGATGTGTTGGTCACCGATATAGATGAAACCGGTGCGGCAGCGACTGCATCTGCGGTCGCAAAACAAACTGGTCGCAATGTGCTCAGCACCCGAATTGATATCGGTGATACCTCAACGATTGTTGCAGCAGCAGATCTGTGCGTTGAAAAACTTGGTGGTCTCGACATCTGGGTAAACAACGCCGGTATTTACCCCACCACCGGACCCGCCATTGAGGCTGCCGATGATTTCATCGATCGACTGATGCAGATAAATGTTCGCGGCAACTTCGCCTGTGCGCGTGAAGCAGCGCGGCGTATGCAAGGCGGCGTCATCATCAACTTGGCGTCAACCACTGGGTTTCGGGCAGCCCCAGGCATTAGTGCATACGTGATGTCAAAACATGCGGTCGTTGGCATGACCAAAAGTTTGGCTCTCGAATTTGGCCCGAAGAATATTCGAGTTGTTGGAGTCGCTCCTGGCCCTATTGACACACCCGGCGTTCAAGACCAGTTAGCTCCGCTCAAAGCCGCTGGCCTCGATGTAGGTGCGCGGATGAGTCAAACCCTTTTAGGTCGCGCTGGACAGG
>Ga0315909_10002370_pt1 | contig 24159 bp, 43 predicted proteins | sample LakEriMetagenome_11_FD_203527 | JGI IMG/M metagenome (GOLD analysis project Ga0315909, IMG submission 203527) | Freshwater fungal communities from buoy surface, Lake Erie, Ohio, United States - Buoy 2 MA125 | ecosystem: Environmental > Aquatic > Freshwater > Lake | place: USA: Lake Erie, Ohio...
TGCGCGATGTCGCCGCATGGTTTCCCAAGGTCAAGCCGGGCGGGATCATCGCCGGCCACGATTACCCGTTCGACGATGTCAGGCGGGCCGTGGATGAACACGCGGAGGCGCACGGTTGGAAGGTTGGCACGCACGGCCGGTGCTGGATCAGGATCAACGAAAACAAACCATGAGCGCAGGCAAAGGATCATCACCGAGACCCGTCAACCCGCAGACCTTTGCGGAGAACTACGAGCGCATTTTCAGAAAGAAACCACATGAAACTCAGTATTCTAACTCCGACAATTCCCGGAAGGGAAAGCCAGCTCGCCTCACTGCAAAAAAGCCTCGGCAACCATCCGGCGGTTGAGCACCTTGTTTTCTGCGACAACAGGAAGCGCAGCATCGGCGCGAAGCGGCAGGCATTGGTGGACATCGCCCGCGGTGAATACATTGCTTTCGTGGATGATGACGATGAAGTTTCCGGCGATTACATCGCCCGCTTGTTGGCGGCGGCGGAAACCGGCGCGGATGTGATCACGTTCCGCCAAAAAGCCATTTACAACGGCCGGGAGTGCCAGATCGAGTTCGGCATCAACAACCCCGACAACGTATTCAGGGATGGTCGCACCATCAAGCGCGCCCCGTGGCATGTTTGCGCGTGGCGCCGTGACGTGATCGCGGGTTGCCTGTTCGGTGAGTCAAACTACGGTGAGGATCTGGTCTGGTGCAAGCAGGCGCGGAAGCGGGCGAGGACCGCTCACCATATCGATGCCGTGCTGCACACCTATCGCCACGACGCCGCGACCACCGCCGCCCCGGAGCTTTGACATTCGTGCCACAGGCTTGATGCCTAGCGCATGTCCATCGTTTCCACCTTCGTCCGCAGCATGGCAGAACAGGCGTTTCCGATGATCGGTGAGGAAACCGTCACCATCGGCGCAACCTCGCTGTCCTGTGTCCTGGCGGAAGTGGACGATTCAAAGGACTTCTCCAGTGGCGGCTTTGAGGTTTCTAAGACGCTCACGGCGGTTTGCCGCACGGCGGATATGCCAGCCACCAGCATCCTCAAGAAGACCGCCACCGCCCGCAGCCAGACATTCCGCGTGGAAGGCGTTCGGAAGGGGGCTGACTTCACGACCATCACCTTGGAACATGTGGAAAAAGCATGATCACGGCATCCATCGACAGATCCAAGCTGGAACGAAGCCTGAAGCGATTCTCCCGTGATTTCGGAGATAGCAACGCACAGGCGCTTTGTCGATGGGGTGTTCAAGCCTGCCGTGAACTAGCCGGGGCAACTCAGGTTTTCGGCACAGGATCATCCAAGGCAAAAAAGCAACAATGGAACTCCATTGAAGCTGGAGCACGCACGGTTTTGAATATCGTTCAGAAGATATCCTCCAGAAATGCCAACGCGTTGAAATCAGTGCAGGAAGTGTCAGACTGGATTGATTCACAGAGGAAAAGCAAAGGTCACACGCGCAAGGTGCCTGCATCCCAAAGACCAACCGTGACCGAGGCTATTTTCAAGAAGACCATGACCGAGCGCAAGAAGGCCGCTGGTATTGCCAAGGGGGGGTGGATCGGAGCGGGTCATGATATTGCCAACGCACAAAAGGGTTCTGATCGTATCTATATCGGAAAGAACTTTCTCGGCTACGCCCAGAAGCACGCAAAATTAGGGGCATCCCGCAGACCGGTCCCGGGGTGGCGCCCAAGTGCCGAAATCATAAACAAGGCGCGGCATGTTGCGGATGCTTACGTGCTGCAAGATTCCAATTCCAAGCGTGCTATCGCGTGGAGTCTGAAAAAGACCGTCAAGTGGTATTCATCCGCTCTTAAACGCCAAGACCAGAAACAAAAGCCATGACCCTGCTGCACTCTCTCGCCGAATGGGTGGAACACCACCGCGTCGACTTCGATTCCCTCGCTGACCTGTCCATCATCAAGATGGGCGACGATGGCGACATCTCGCCGCCGTTTCTCGGGTTCATGGAGTCCGGGAGCACGATTTACGAACAGGGAGATGTCACACTCTACGGCGTTTCAACCTACGAAATCACCTGCGAACTCCAGACCGTCCCGGCAGCAGAGGACCAGGAAGGCACGCCGGAAGAGGACGAACGCATCATGCGGACGGACCTCACCGACATCCTGGCCAACTTCGACGCCGTGGAATGGATCACCGGTCGCAACTTTTGGGAGGTCTTTGACATTCGCGCGGCAGCTCCGACAACGGAGGCGCAAGAGGGACGCCGCGTGTCCCGCTGGATGCTCACCGTCATCGCCGCTCCACTCTAAACCACTCCCGCCATGTCCAAAGCCACCGTTTTCTCCTCCGCCCAATACGGCCTCGCCGACTGCTCATCCGCCACCGGCCTGCTGGTCGGGACCATCACCTTCACCGGCACTGCGGATACCGCGGAGGCGCCGGACCACATCGGCTGTGTCGTCGGCATGGCGGTTTACAACCAGCGCAAGGATGTTTCCATCGACGGCATCGTCAAGACCAAGGGGACGGGACTCGCATCCAACGTCGGCACGGTCCTGACCATCGCCGAGGCGACCAACAACAGCCGCGCGAAACTCTCGGAAGACCTTGATGTGACCCCCGACGCCAACGCCGCGGTGATCGTCACCGGATCGACACTCTCGCCGACCCAGACTGGATTTGAAGGCGGCGGCATCACCGGCGTCTACCATCCCTTCGTTGCCACCAACTCCCCCGCCACCCTGACCTGATCGGGTCACAAGAGATATGACATCCACCTACATCGGAACCAGCTCCCGGCATTCTGGCGACATCAACCTGGTCTCCGCTCTCATGGCCTGCGGGATTCCGCTGGACGTGCTCGATCCGGTTTCCGTCGTGGATCGCCACCCGCATCCCTACGGGTCTTACAACTTCGCGGAATATTCCGAGGATGGAACGGAAGATGTGGACACGCTGCTGGGCCATTGGAGTGGCACGCAACCGCTGCCGGCGGATCACGGATTCGCCGCCATCTGCCGGTTCATCCGCGCCAGACCCAAGGGCATCCAGCGCAGCGCCGACCTGCTCGACTTCGCCGCGGAATACCTTGAGCAGCAGGGCCACAGGCTCGCGGGCCTGCGCCGTATGGACGATGTGCCGGCATTCGTGAACGCGCTACCCAAGGGTGAAGCCGCCTATGTGCTGGCCTACGTCTGGAATCGGGAACTCTGCTTCCAGCTATACCGCGGCGCCTCCAAAAAACTGTTTTTCGAGGAAGGCAGCGGCAGGGACACCCGCCGCGCGCTGATCGACGCCCGACTCCCTCAATGGCAGGCCAGGGAAATTCTCTCACGACTCCAAGGATAAAAACATATGAAACGCGAATGCCTCTTATCACGAAGCTACACCGGCAACCCCATGACGCTCGACGGCGTGGAGTTGTTTTTTTCACCACTCGCCAATGAGATCCTGCGCGAACTCAAAACCGCGCTGTTTACCGGCGAGGGTGACGGCACCCAGACCCACCAGGCTGGCCTGTGCGAGGGCGTGCTGGTCATGTGGCTGCTCGCCAAGGAAGACCGGGCCGGCATCGCCGAACTGCGCAAGATGAGCCGCGAAGCCCGCGCTCGATGTGTGCTCGACTTCTATCTCGACCACGAAGCCGGGATCGACGCGCTCAAGCCCGAGATCCTCGCCCGCATGGAATCCATCGCCGCCGCCATCGTGGAAAGCGAGGCGGGGGGAAAGCCTCGCCAGCCAGCCCCGGATTCCTCGCCACCATAGACCACTTCTGCATCCGCCATGGACTCGACACGCACACCGTCATCACGAAATGGGAAGTTTCCCGTGTGCTTCAAGTCATGCACGCCGACGCCGTGTTCCGTGGCGGGATGCTTCACTGGACCAACTACCTTGACCCTGACGCCGCCGACTGGCAGCGATTCCAGAACGCTGTCGCCAACCAGCACACGGAACGCGACGACTGGACAACCCTAGAACCTGAATTCACATGATCGGCACCACATTCAAACTCGGCTTTGACGGGACTTCGGTTTCCCGTGGTCTTGGCAACCTGACGCGCGGCATTGGCAAGGGCTTGGGCCGCATCGGGATCGGCGCAATGGAGCGGGTGGGTCACAAGATGACGGACCTGCTGGGTCGCATGGCGATGGCAATTCCAGATGCCATCAAGGAAACCGCAGACTGGGCGGGAAGCCTCACTGACATGAGCACCGCCACAGGCATGTCGATTTCCGACCTTGTCGTGCTTGAGGAGAAATTCCGCATGGCTGGGGTATCTGCCAAGGAATCCGGCGCGGTGGTTTCCCGCTTTGCGATGAACCTCAAGCAAGCGGCAACGGAGGGAGGCCCGGCGGTAGATGCGTTGCGGAAACTCGGATTTGACGGGCAATTTATCGTTGGAAAAGATATTGGAGAGGCATTTGACATTCTTGCTCAAAGGCTGGCCATTGTTGCTCCAACTCTCGACAACGTGGAAGGCATCATGGCGGACCTATTTGGAGCAAAGCTAGGTTATCAACAACTGAAGCTTTTTCAGGATTACGCAGCAGTCACCAAGCAGGCGGAAAACAACGTCAAGGGATTGAAAAAGGCCATGGGTGATGATGGTGGAGCGGCAAGGCTGGATCAATGGGGCGACGCGCTCGGCCGTTTTGAAAACTTTAAGCGCGGCCTCGTCAGCATCGGCATGGAAGAGTTTTTCAACTTCAGTGGCGGCCCTGGCGGCCCGGATGCGTTCTTCGACAAATTCGATCCTGAAAAACTGCGTCCGAAGATTCAGGAGATATCCCGTCTCATCCGCAACACGTTCACCTATTTCAGAGAGGGAGATGGGCTTAGCGGGATCATCAGTGATATCGGGAAGCAACTTGGGAAGAGTATCGCTGACGGATTGAAAGAATCCTTTTCAGGCGGGTTTGGCCTCAAGGATCTGATCTTCCCCGGCAAGAAATCCGACCCGTCCACCACGCAGAACAACATCACGCCCGAACTGCAGAAGCACACCACCCTGTTGACCCAAATCCGTGACGAGTCCGGTGTGTCACGTTTCGCCTAATTTATGGAAACCAAGCTCTACAACATCCCTGCCAACACGCTGCGGCCCGGCCCGACGCTGACCATTGTCCGCGATGCCGATGGGAAGACCACGGCGACGATGGAATTCACGTGTCGGAAATATGATGTCGGCAAGCCGCTCATCCAGGCCAAGCTCAGGCAGGGGACCACCTTGATCTCGCTCTACCCGCAGGCTGGCACAGAGTTCGGCTATCTGTTGCTGCATTCGTGGACATCCCGCGACGAACCCGGCGGCATCACCACCATCACCTGCGATTTCGGCGGCGTTGATTTGGGCGAGGGCGGTGATTTCTCGTTCGACTCCTCCATCGTCTACACGCGGAACAACAGCCTCAAGGAAGAGTCCATCTTCAACCATGCTGACTTCCTATCGCTGCCGACCGGCATCCGCACCGGGATCAAGGCCGCTTCGGACGGTTTGGCTTACCTGGACGGAACCTCGATCAAGTATTCGCACAACGATCAGGTCATCGTGGATGGTGTTGATGCGGAGTCGCTTGAAATTTACGATTTGATCGTCACAAGGGAAAACACCACCTATCTCGTCGCCACTTCGGAATGGACCAAGTCGGCGACCGGGCGCGGCGGGATCAGCAACGCCACTCTCTTGAAATTCGGCAAGATCGACACCCCACCCGGAAACCCCGGCGCACCCGACGGCCACACCTGGCTGTTCACCGGCGCGACCGAACAAATCTCGGTCTTGGGCAGCGGTCAGAATTCCTATTCCCTCACCTGGACTTCCGGGGTTTGGCCGGAATGGATTTACGCCCCAGCCCCATGAGCAAGCTCCCGATCAACCTGCCGGCCCGCGTGAGTTCCGGCCAACCCGTCAGCGCGGATTGGGCGAATTCCATCCGCGAAGCCATCGCGCGGCTGGCGAACCGCAAAACCCCAAAGAAAAAAGGTGGAGGTGGGGGCGCTTCAGAAATTCAGCCATGGGACATTTACGAAATGACCGGGACTGGCACTCCCGTTTCCGGTGTCTATCCAAACTATGATTGCCGTGTTTGGCCGGGGTCCATCTCATCGATGATGCCGACAAATATGATGAGTGTGATCACGGTGCCGAAAGACCTGACCTATTGGAAGGCGGAATGCACCAGCACGGACGGCAAACGAATCACACTGGTTGAAATTGTCGCGGATGGCACACCGCCTGTTTCGCAGTCACCAAGGATCAGCCTTGCACCCGCGAGCTTTGAGATACTGTTCGCTGTCACGCTCGACGGCAGGGCGTATCGGGCGATTGGTGATGGCAACCCGACCGCGGCCCCGCACATCGCGCTGGTCACGGACAAGGCCAGCCCGCCATCGCCGGGCATGCCGGCGCAGGATCTTTGGTATATCTGGTCATGATAGTCATCGAAGACATCACCACGCGCGGAGTCTCGGCAAGCTCATCCAGCTACGAGTCGATTGATTGGCCGCTGAACACAACATACACCAGCTTTTCAGAAAGTTGGAATGATACCACGGCCGACTCGGCCACGCCTCTCACGCGCTACCGGACGGTAACCACAGAGACAACTTACACGCCAATCGATGGCACGACGACTGAATCGTATTCGACTTACGATGGTTACGATGAGGAGATGAATCCGGTTACTCTTACGGTGACGACGGCGGGATACACCACATCCTCACTCACGGCAGGCGGGAGGACGACGGCAAGCACCGAGGCAACCACAACATCGAGCAGGACAGCAGGCACCACCTCGCACACAACCAGCACATTGACTTCTGAAACCTATTCCGAAACGGCATCCGGCACGCCGGACACCACCGCGATGGAATACCACGCTCAGGTGGGGTTTGATCTGCTGGTCTACACCGGCACGGGGCCGCAACCGGTGACGGCAGGGTCGCGCGTTGATTCCACGAAGTTCACGCGGAAAGTCATGGCATCCAGTGCTTGGTCAGGATCACCGGCTGGACCCGCATCGACCGTATTCACCATCACGACAGGCACACACCTGAGCGGCACGAACCGTGGATATGCTTCGTCTCATGATTTCACCTCCGTGACCGTTTCAAGTTTCCATGGAGGGTGTTTGCCGCCATCATCGACAAGCCATACCACAAGATCGGCGAAAACACAAACGACCGTCACATCCAGCACCGGTCCCAACACCTACACCCGGAACTGGAACAAAACAAGTTCCAACACGGTTTCCTACGCGGACTTCACCACCACAATGCACCGCAGTGGCAGCGCGACGGGGACGCACTACGAACAGGATTTCACGGTGGGCATCACTACTTCCAGCCACACATCGAGCGCGGACTGGGGAGGGTCATCGCTTTCCACCTCCACTGGCCTTGGAGCGGGAGCACACTCGACAGCCACCGTCACGAGAAGCAACATCACTTACAAGACCACAGTCCAAACCGTGGCCGTGTATGAACAGTTTCCGCGCGCCACCACTTTTGGCGAGGCAAATCGCAATGGCGGGGTGACAGCGGAAATCAATTACCTTTTGAGCGATATCAACGGATGGAACCCGGTGAGCACCCAGTTCAGTGATGCCCCAGTGGGATTGGGTCTGACGGCATCCGCGGCACGCACGGTTTCCGGCTTCCCTGATTGGCAGGCGGGGGTTTCAACCAACGCCCCCGCGCCTTATCAACAGCGAACCACTTTCCCCAAGCTCACCAATTCCGCCGACACCGCGCCAGGGATAGTGACGATGATATTTGGCACGGACAGCGTGGTTAGCTCGACATGGACAGTCACGACGACGGCAAGCACGGACCCAAACACATCTTCGGGCGCGATGTCACTCGCCACATCCGGCGCGGCCCAAACCATCCAGACGACCCGGAACACGCAATCATGGACAACCATCGGCGCAGTTGACGCGGTTGTCCCTGCCGGCGTTCTTGTCGCCTTTCATGATAGCGGGGAGGATGCCACTTACCATTCCGCCCCGACACGCTACCAAGCCACTTTCACCAAGCCGGTGGTTCTCAAGTGCCTTGAATACATTGAGGGTCCGTGTGTTTTGGAGATCCCACAATACATTTCAACCTCAAACACCTACGGAATGTGATGCTCGCCATCGCCGTCGCCGCCACCAAATCCTACATGCACGCGCTGCCGCAGTGTGTCCGATCCATCGCGGTTGCCGCCGCCCACCTGGAGACCGCCCATTTCATTCTGGCGACGGATGACAGCCCGGAGTCCAAAGAGGCGGAGGAGACGATCAAGTCCGAACTCCCGCCAGACTGGGAGGTTCACACGTTCCACCTCGCGGGCATGGAAGACGATGCCAAGGACTACAAGCACGCGGCGCAGCTCCGCATCGCTCGGCTCCAAGGTGTCGCCTTCCATTATGCCAAGGTGAAGCTCAAGGCCGACATGCTGTGGAGCGTGGAGAGTGACAACATCGTCCCGCCACACGCGCTGCGGATGCTGGAGTGGACGCTGGCCATGCCGCGGGAGGATGGCACTCCCTACTATGAAGTCGCCGCCGCAACGTATCCGAACGGGCTGTTTCTCGGCGGGTTCGGCACGCCGCAAAACCCGATTGCCGAAGACTTCCTGCCGCACGAACGGAAGTTGAAACCGCGCCTGAAAACCTGCCTCGATGCCTGCGAAGCCCGGCTGAAGTCCGGCGGCGGGGAAAAGGAAATCAAGCGCATGGGCCGGCTCCGCGAACGGGTGAAACAATCCCCGCCGGATGGAAACATTTGGGAGGTGACCGCCAAGCATGGCTGGCGTCGGCGCGGTTGGATGGATTTCGCCTATCCCGGAATCGGGGAAGGGGCCGTGGTCCCGTCCGACTGGTGCGGGCTTGGTTGCACGCTCATTGGCAAGCGGGCGCTCAGTCTGGCGGATTTTTCCGGTTACGATGGCGGCGGAACGCAGGATCTATTCCTGTGCTGGCACCGCTGGCACCCGGCGGGCGTGAAGATCGCCTGCGTGCCTCACGTTGTGTGCGACCATGTCAAACGACAAGCGGACGGGAAGATCAACCACATGCGGGCATTCCACGAACAAGACCCGGCCTATCGCGGGCATTTGCGCGTGAGGAATCAAGAGTGGGTGCCGCTTTGACATTCGCGCGGCAGGGGCGAAACACTCCGCATGGCTACGTTTTCAGACGCGCGGGCGGTTTATGGTCTTTCGGCGGTGGGCACGCCGACCAGCACGAACATTTCCGGCACGGTCACGGTCGGCACCGGCCAGACGCAGGTGCGACTCACCGGCGCCAATGTTGGCTATTCGCTGCGCGCCGTTTTTCTCGGTGGTTCCAGCGATCTGGTGCTGGACCTGCTGGAGAACGACACCACCGGTTCCACAGCCCATGTGGCCGGCACGCGCCAGGTTGAAACGGCCACGGTGGTCGCAGCCTCCGGTATCACCGGGAACGGCAATGCCGAGGTGATCGTGACAGGTGCCGGAATTACCGGCTCGCCGGTCACCGTGACGGTGGCGGTCACCACCGCGCTGAACACCGCTAGCCTGCTCGGCGCCGCCCTGCGTGCCGGCGTGAGCGCCAATGCCGCCATCACCGCGCTTTACGATGTGAGTGGCACCGGGGCGAATATCGTGCTGACCCGCAAGGCGACCTCTCCCTACACTCCCGGCACCCTGTCATTTCCGATTTACGCGGCCAACGATGCCACGCTGAACATCGCCACCCAGAACGGCACCTGCACCGGGATCACCACCGCGGCCACATCGGCAAACACCACCGCGGGCGTCGCCACCAGCGGGGTGGTTGTTTACGACGGGGACGGTTTGGATGTCGAGGGTGTGGACATCCCGCAGCTTAGTGTTATCACCGGCCTGCTCATCCAGAACGATGCTGCTGGAGCAGTGGTCACAGTGTCAGGAGCTACCGCTTCTTGGTCAATCTCCCCAGGAACGATCTGCCTCTTGGCTAATGATCAGGCCACCGCCGTATCCGAAAGCACCCTGACCTTCACCAGTTCCGATATAACCGACCTGTTGATCACCGTTGTTGGAATCTTTTAACATGTCCTGCACCCTCAAAAACATCGTGCTGCCAGCGGTTGCGTCGGGCGAGACCTGGCGCGGCTTCACCTTTGCCATCACCGACTCGGATGACACGGAATACGCCGCCGCCTTGTCGCGCGTTCGCATGACGTGGAAGACGCCATCCGGTGCGGCGGCCCTCACGCTCGACAGCCAGGCCAGCCAGATCACGATCACCACCGCCACGGCCTACGCATGGGAATTCACGGTTGAGTCCTACGCCATCACTCTGGACGCCGGCACCTACTCATGGGCCATCGAAACCACCGATGCCGATGGCGTGGTGGACAAGAACCGCATCACCGGCACGCACCAAATAACCACGGACCCGCATTCCTAATGGCCACCTCAGTCACCATCACGACCAACGGCGAATCGTCTAACTACACCCTCACGACCGGTGGCCGCGGGCCGCAAGGCGATCCAGGCGAAGGTGTGCCGGCCGGCGGCACCACCGGACAGGTGCTCGTCAAGGCCAGTGGTGCCGACCACGACACCGTTTGGGATGATGTTGCCGGCGGCGCGGTGGCAGCGGGGGCTGATCCGAACAGCGGAGGAAAATCGGAAATGACGATTTCCGGCGCAAGCATCCCGGGTGGCGTAGCAACCGTTTTGCAGCAACTCGACGATCCAATTTGGGGAAAGTCTTGGTCAAGCAATGGTGACACCATAGCCAACAATCATGGTGTCGTCGCTTACACCTCTATTCGTTTTATTGGTGCTGCGTGGTTTGTCTTAGCTTTCGACGCTAGCGGTTCTGGTCTTTATTCAGACTCAGACGGAACCTACGTTCCCGACACGGGCTGGCCGGATGATGGAGTTTACAATGGCTACCCCACCACCGTAACAGCAACAGGCGAAACGCTCACCGCCACCCACCTCGGCCAATGGTGCAAGGCCAGCACCGCATGGTGGCAGTGGAGCGGCACCGCATGGATTCCGCGCTTCCTGCTCAACGGCAGACCCATCACCCGCAACAGCGCGGACACCGCCTATTTCTCCCTCGGAGTCGATGGCATCGGCCTCCCAACAACCACACCTTTCCCATAACATGAAAACACTGCTCACATTCCTGCTCACCGCATCCATTTCCGTTGCACAAACCGTCAGTCCGGCGGCCAAGGACGGCAGCAACATCACAAGTCCCGGCCAGTGGAAAGCCAACCTCAGCTTCCTGCAAGCGGCGGACGTTTCCGGACTCTACGCGCCACTCGCCAACCCCACCTTCACCGGCACCGTCTCCGGCATCACCAAGGGCATGGTCGGACTCGGCAACGTGGACAACACCAGCGACACCAACAAGCCGATCAGCAGCGCCACCCAAACCGCGCTCGATGCGAAACAATCCACCCTCGGCTACACCCCGCAGCGCGTAGTCAACGTCAAAGATTTCGGCGCGGTCGGCGACGGCGTGGCGGACGACACCCAAGCAATTCAAGCGGCTGCTCTCACCATCGGCGACGGCACCGGCGGTGTGCTCTACTTCCCGAAGGGCACCTATCTCTTCACCGGCTCGACATCATCGGGGACCGGCTCGATCCCGTGGTCTCCGTCCTACGCCGGAACCACCGGCTCGACGACCTCGCAAGGCGGCCCTCGCCCCTGCCTTCAGTTGTTCAGCAACATGGCCATCCTCGGCGATGGCATCGACGTTACGATTCTTAAACAGTCCGACGCCTGCGCCGCGCAGCCATTCATCAACCTCACGGCGACTCGCAACGTGCGATTCGCCGACCTCACGCTCGACGGCAACCGGCAGCGGCTTGAGACGCCCTACAACGACAGCGAGACCGAGATCATCGACACAAAAAAGGACGCGACGCTGCTGACCGTTGAGCGGGTCAAATTCAAGGACGGATCGCAGGAGGCCATCGACCTCGACCCGAACGATGTGAACGGCTACCCGATCAACGCCGCCACGATCTTCGTCCGCGACTGCGAATTCGTGGACATCGGCGGCGAGGCGATCCACAACCCGAGCTGGGCTGTCATCGAGCGATGCCGGTTCACGAACGTCGGCTGGAACCGCTACCGGGACTCGCAAGACGGAGTTCAAACCGGTGCGGAAGGCCAGGGTGCAATCGACTGCTCGGGTGAGCGACTCATCATTCGCGATTGCGAATTCTTCAACTGCCACCGCGGCCTCCACGTCTATTCCGGCTTGTCCGGCGTCGGGCTCGGGCAGGCAACGAACCGGGTTAATTTTACCGCAAATCCAACCGCCGGCGATACCGTCGTGGTCAATGGCCGCACTTACACTTTTTCGGTTGTCGCGCAGGCGATCACCGCTTCGGCATCCACCGACGTTTTCACGAGCACAGGGGCGGGGTTCGCGAACAACACGGCGGTCCAGATCATCCACAAATCACAAGGCGGCGGCGGCAATCCGGTCAACGAGTGGACGACCTACTACGTCCGAGACTCCAGCGGCAGCACATTCAAGCTTTCCGAAACCAACGGGGGCGCGGCCATCGACATCACAGGCGATCTTGCGGCCAATAGCTACATCATCGCTGTTGCTGACTTGCCGACCGCGAACCAAGTGCCGATCTTTGCGACCCGCGCCGAAACCGTTGCGAACCTCGGCTACGCGATCAATGGATTGGACCGGCGCACGCTCATCAACCCGGACGCCTACGCAACGTGGGCGACACCCTCCGGCGAAACCGGAGCTCCTGATGTGCTATTCCTGACCGCGATTCCGGTCGGCACGCTCGGCAACTCCCTAACCCTTTCCGTGACCGGCGCGGCGATCTCCCGCGCCTCGGCGACGTTCACCGGCGGCGGAACTCGAAACGAGAGCGTCATCCGCATCGAAAACTCGCGGTTCGAGGGGTGCAACCCGCAAAGCCAAGGCGCGATTCTTTTGAACGGAGACGCGCCGCGAGACGCGGTGATTCGAGGAAACACCTTCCTCGGCGAAGCACCTGCCGTCGTGGGTCTTTCGTGGGGTGTTCTGGACTCAAACACCATCACCATGACCAGCAACCGCTACTCGACCGACGCGGTGCGCGTGGACGGGAACTCGACGATTTCCAACAACACCTTCACTGGCGGTCGAATTGGTTTCAACGGTGCCTCAAATGTCCGCATCATCGGCAACGACATTCGCTCGGCCTACGGCGCGATTTCCACAACCGGCGTGCTTTGCGACGACAACACCATCGTTGGAAACTATCTCTCGACGGTTGGCACGAAGGTTGACGGCAGCGCGGCGACTGGCACTGTCATTGACTTCATCACCGCCGGACAGACCCGAAACACGATTATCGGGAACCGCGTTGTCGGGGTCTCCGCCGGGGTGGGGATCAAGGTCCAATCGGATTCCATCGTCGTCGGCAACAACGTCAGCGGCGCGACCGGCGCGAGCATCCAGGTCCAAGGCTCGGGATGCACTGTGACCGGCAACAACTGTGCGAACACGATCAGCGTGACCACCGCCGGAGCGGCCAACACCATTTCCGGTAACTACGCATCCGGCGAGCCGGTGGAGCTTCGCGGCACGGGGAGCCCGGAAAGCGTGTTCGCCGCGCCGGTCGGCTCAACCTACCGCCGCACCGATGGCGGCGCTGGCACGTCTCACTATTTCAAGGAATCCGGCACCGGGAACACCGGCTGGATCGCCAAATAATATGATCTTGTAATAACCGCCATGCCCCACCGCCCCCACTCTCCCATAACAAGCTCTCCCCGCCCACCCTGACACCCATGCCACCCGAACACGAAACACGAGCTGACGAACGCCACCACGATTTTCAGGTGCAGACTGCACTGATCGCTAAGGCGGTAATGCTGATAAGCAAAGTCATCGCGCCACTTGCCTTTGCTGGCTTGTGCATGCTCGTGGCAAACCATTTCCAGCAAAAGAGCATGGCAAAGGACATGGGTGATATGACCACAGAAATAAAGGAGTTGAGGGAAGAAGCGACACTGATGTCGCACAAAATCGCCATCATGTGGAGCGGTGGCGACTGGGAAACGAAATACCGGACAACGAAAGAATGACCACCCACCATATGCTCTACTGCCTCAAGGCGTTCTGCCACTACGCCGCAGGCACATGCGCGGCATTCGTCGGAGCAAGCGCCCGCCCGCCTGTCACCGATTGGGAATGGATCACCCTCATTGTCGGATCGCAGGGCGCGGGATTCGTCGCGCTTAAAGCATACCTTTCCGAAGCATCCAGCAAACCATGAGCTTCCACTTCCCAGACGAGTTGATCCTTCGTGACGCGGGTATGCGTGGCGGTTCAAGGGTCTTCCGGCTGGTGCATTACTACCGGGCATTGACGAGCTTCGGCACGGTGACAATCCCGACCGGATTTGAGACGGACGGCGCGAGCATCCCGCGCATTTTCTGGAACATCCTTCAGCCGTTCGGCGAGTATTTCCCGGCGGCATTGCTGCATGACTACCTCTATTCGCGGACCTCGACCATGTATTTCGACTGCGACCGGGAAGAGGCCGATTTCCTGTTTCTAGAAGCGATGTTCAACCTCGGCGTGCCGTGGCACACAAGGCACACGATTCACGTGGCCGTGCGGATGTTCGGCGGGAGTTCCTACAAGAAATGAAACCCGAACCCTCAGACGATGACGAGGAAACCCGCGTTCGCGGGATTGCCGAACAATGTTGGCTGGGGCCGCTCTGCCTGCTGTTTTGGGTGATCGTGATTCTCGGGTTCATCCACGGCTGCGCCCGAGGCGCTGAATGCAAGCTGGCATGGGACCATCCTCCCTACCACGAACGCGTCACCCACTGGGAAATTTTCCGCGGCATCGAACGCCTCGCCACGGTGCATGAACCATGCGCCACGCTCGATCTCCCGACCGACCGGCGCAGCACATTGACGGTGGCGGCTGTCAACGCCGCCGGCCATTCCTCACCGGTCAACATCACCGTGGTGCCGTTCGTCCCCCAGACATCGGTCAACCTTGCAAATTGGAATTCCAGCTTGCAAAAAACCATATTCGTCGAGGCCAGTCCGCGGATGTTCGCGCGGTTCTCTTTCCCACGCCAATGAAACATATTCTCGGTTTAATTGCACTTTTTGCAACCTTTTGTCTGACATCATGCACCCTCACCGTCGCACCTGACGGGACGAGGACATGGACGGCATCCGGTGAACAGGTTGGCAGGGCCATCCAAATTCTCTCAAGCAAATGAGCAAGCTCGCCCAGGATATCATCCCTGTCGCCAAGGCTGAAATTGGCGTGGAGGAGATCGACGCGACGAACTGCGGCCCCCGCGTCGACGAGTTCAAGGCGGCGACCAACCTTCCCCCACATGAACCGTGGCCATGGTGCGCGGCATTCGTCTGCTGGTGCGTGAGAGAGGCGGCAAAGGCCGCTGGCGTGGCATTCACGGAAACCTTCCGCCGGCCGACCACAGCAGGTGCATGGGCGCTTGAGGCATGGTCTCTGGCGCAGGACAAGTCAACACACACCAAAAAGCAGCCACACCGCGACATCCAGCCCGGAGACATCATCGTCTTCAACTTTTCCCATTGCGGCATCGCCGTCAGCGTGCCTGATGACACCGGGCATTTCAAGTCCGTGGAGGGCAACACCGACCACGCCGGGAGCAGGGAGGGCGGCAGTGTGTGGCTCAAAACACGCCGGACCACTCAAGTCCGATCCCGCATCCGATTCACCGTTTGACATGCCAGCGAAGTTTCCAAACCAAATCACCATCGGCGGGCGCGTAATCACCGTGCGTGTCGATCCTGATCAGGATTCGTGGGGCGAATACCACGCGGACGAGCGGTTGATCACCCTTGCTCCCAAGACGCTGCACAAGACATCAACCCTCCGCGAAACGCTCCGCCATGAAATGCTCCACGCCTCTCTCGACATCGCCGGCCTGAGCTATCTCAAGACCTTTGAGGAGGAGTCTCTGGTGCGTTGCATCGACAACATCTTCCACCCGGCGTGGGAACACGTGAGAAAGAAAATGATGCCATGAGCAAATTCAAAAAATTCCTTGTCGCTGCAGACAACCACGGCCATCTGGTTTGCGACGAATCGCGGCGGAAGTTGTTGGAATTTGCCGAAACGTGGAAGCCGGATTACCGAATCCACCTTGGTGACAACTGGGACTTTTCCCCACTTCGCCGCGGCGCCTCACAGGAGGAAAAAGCGGACGGCATCAGCAATGACTTTGTTGCCGGCCTGGAGTTCCTGAATGATTTCAAACCGCATTACCTCACGCTCGGAAACCACGACGACCGGATCTACCAACTCGCCATCCATTGTGCCGACGGCATCCTCCGCGAGCGGTGCGCCGATCTGGTCGCCACCGTGGAGCGTGAATTGACGCGCCGGAAAATCAAGTTCGTTGAATACCGTGTGAATTCGTTTCTAAGGCTGCCGGAAGGTGGCCCCAAATTGATCCACGGTTTTCGATCGACCATGTATCCGGCCAAGGCTCATTTCGATCACTGGGGCGAGTGTCTGCACGGCCACGTTCACAAACCGGATGAGCATGTGGCCAGGCACATCGACGGCGGGCGATCCTTCTCGGTCGGTTGTTTGGCCGACCTGACGCGGCTCACCTACTCCGACCGTCAACCTGCCAAACTGGGCCATCGGAACGGTTTTCTCTACGGCATCATCAACACCAAAACATCCCAATGGAACGCATGGCAAATCATAAGAGAGGGCAACGACTGGATAAGTCCACACGGGCCGCTGTGAGCGGCATCGACGCAATCCTGGCCGAGCTTGCCGAGGATGTAATCAGACCGGATGAGTTCACCGCTAAAATGACCTATGAGCAGCATGTGAAGGCTGGCGGCACACGAACACTGGCCTCCATCCGCGCCCACCTCCTGCGTCGATCCAATGAGGGGAAACTCAAATCAAGGTCCATCAATATCGATGGGAAAATCACGACTGTTTATTCCTTGCCTTGACCCTCTGGGGTTGAGTTGTTTTTGTCGCGTTGTGCCACCTATGTGCCACATTCCGCCTCATGGCCCGGAATCCTTTATTCCATAAAGGGTCGCAGTTGACTCTTAATCAAACGGTCCATGGTTCGAATCCATGCCGGGGTATGTATTTTCGGGCCTTTCCGGGTGGTTTCGTGCGGTTAAAAACATCCAAGCGCGCTGCGTTGTGCCACATTTGCCACTTGAGAGAGTGGCTCAGGGATGGCAGATTGCCACATGCCAAAAATCCCCGTTTTTGACCCCTACAAGGCAGGCTCACGCTGGGTTGTCAACGTGCCCGCGTATCTGAGCGCGGACGGGGAACGTCACCGCAAGACGTTTGCCACGGAAGCACCAGCGCAGAAGTTCGCCAGCAAGCTACGGTCGACCTACGGCAGCGGGCTACGCGGGGCGTTGATCCCGGCCACCCTCGCGGCCGAGGCGGCCGAGGCGGAACGCATTCTGGAAGGCACGGGCATTTCCCTCCTGGATGCCGCCAGACAGGCCGCGGAACGGGCGCAGGCTACCGGCCCGGCCGAGACGTTCAAAGCCCGGCTGGACCGCGCCACGGCCAGCAACGAGGAACGGTGGAGCGAGGTTTATTTGCGCGACGTCGAAAACCTCTGGCGCTACCTGCCGGCGTGGTTCCTCGCCACCCGCTGCCACAAGATCGACGCGCCGACCATTGAGCGGGCGATCACCGAGGGCCGCGACCTGAAACGATCCTCTATTGACCACCGGACGCGCTACGTCAAAGCCGTGCTTTCCCACCGGGAACGCCACCACCGGGATGCCAGCCCCGACCTGCTCACCGCCGCCCAGGTTGACGCGCTGCTGGCCGCTTGCAACACGCCAGAAGAGACGCGCTGCGTGGCCGTGCTGCTTTACGCCGGCATCCGGCCGAGCGCCGACGGTGGCGAGATCATGCGGCTCGACTGGCGCGACTTCCGCGATGGCGCGATCCATGTGCGGCAGGAGGCCAGCAAGACCGGCACCGACCGCATCATCCCGATCACGCCGCGACTGGGCCAACTCATCGCCGGCCATCCCGACCACGGCCCGGTCCACGCGCCCAACTGGAAGAAGGCATGGCAGCGCATCCGCAAGACCGCTGGTGTCGGTCACATGAACGACTGCACCCGCCACAGCTTCGCCAGCCACTACCTGGCATGGAAGGGGGAGGATGCCACCAAGGCGGTGATGGGTCACACGGCGGGAAGTCGCACCCTTTTCAGCTTCTATGCGCGCGCCGTCACACCGGATGCCGGGGCGGCTTATTTCGCGGCACGCTGAGAGCGGGATATTACATGCCACTGATGTGGTCGCGGATCACCCGCTCCAGCAGGCCGGACATCGACTCGCCGCGTTCCTCGGCCTTGCACCGCAGGAGGGTGAGCGCATCGTGAGACAATGAGAAATTAGGACGAACTTTTTTATTCTCCTCTCTCATTCGCGGCCGTCCGGGCCTTTTTGTTTTTTTTGTTGGGTTATGGGGCACGACTAAGAATCGCGCCGGGCGCCAATGAAATCAACCGATTTTTGTCAATAGAAAAATTACTTACACAATACCCACGAAAAATGTTGTTGCCATAGGTATTCCGTAGGTATTTATTTGCGACAGCAATGAGCGCGATACTTAAATCCCCCAAGAAAAAGCCCGGCCGCCCCAAGAGCGGCATCACCCGAATCACCCCGTCTCTTTCACTGACGGTCGACGCCGTAAAACTCGCCAAACGAGCCGCGGCCCGGAACGGGATGAGTCTGTCCGGGTTCGTCGAGCAGGCGATCAGGAAACAACTGACCGGCACCGAGGCATGAAACCCGCCGACCTCGCCACCGCGCTCGGCGTTTCCAAGGAAAGCATCCTGCAATGGACGCGCGCCGGCATCATCACTCCCGACATCCGCGAGGGCCGCACGATCCGGTTCAACGAGGCGAAGGTCCGCGAGCAACTGGCACGGCGGGCGGCGAAACCCATCAGGAAAACACATAACTGCATCACGCTATGATCGGCCTGATCTTCACCCTCACCGGACTGCTCACCTTCGCCCTGCTCATCGCGTGGCAGGACAGCATCAACGCGATCCAAACCATCGCCCGCGAGGTCAACGCCGCGTTCGGCCACGACGAACTGATTTTCCCCGACCACGAACCATGAAAACCAAACTGACACAAGCTGAACGCATCGCACGGCTACTCGAAAAGGGCCGCAGTATCACTCAACCGCAGGCATCGGATATGTCAATCGGACGCCTTGCCGCCAGGATCAATGACCTCCGCAGAGAAGGATGGCGCATTGATACAAACATCCGCCGCACAAAGAACGGCGCAAACATTGCCAGCTACAAACTCGCCACGCCATGAACCGCCTCAAGAAATACAAGGGCCGTGTCATGCGCCCGACCATGCGCCCGACCATGCGCCACACCGTGGGATTCAAGCCGGTCACCCGCTGGATCGGCTCAAAAGACATGGCGGCGGCCTGCGACGGATTCTGGCAACGCCGCGGCATCCGCGAACCAATCGGCAATTTCCACCTCTGCGAAAGCTAACAATCACCCTGCCGCCCTACTGGGTGGCGACCAAGTGCCAGCAATGGCTAATGCCCAAACGCGATCACGCCAGGCAAATATCGAAGGCGGCAGGGAACACCTCAACTCACCATGAAACGATCCATCCATCTCCAATCAAAAGCCAAACATGCGGCACTCAAGGCCGCCATGATCCTCGCCGCCACGGTTTGCGCCGGCGTGTGGTCCGTCAGAGTCGCCATGGACAGCATGGCGCTGGGGGTCATCTGCTATCTGATAACACTCACGGGCCTGTTCTATTTCCTCGGGATGGTCCGCGACGCCCTGCATTTCGCGGCCGAGGCCAACCGGGCCGCCATGGTCGAGTGGGAAACACGCCCTATTCCGCGGATATGAAACCAACAACACGCGCACTGCTCCACACATCCATCCTCGGCGTGGCTTACATCGTCTTGGCCATCATCACGAAAATTCTCATCCAACCATGAACTCAACCCCCTACACCGGCAAAGTTTCCGGCATGAAGACCAGCCCATGGCTGGCAAGTGAAGACCTCCTCGGCGTCGGCCCGGTCAAGGTCAAGATCAACGCCGTCGTTCAGAATAACGACGTCGAGATGGAAGGCGGGCGCAAGGAAGCGTGCCTCTTCTCGCTCGCGTTCAACGGTATCCCGAAGCAGATGATCCTCAACGCGACGAACCGCCGCACACTATCGGCAGCATTCGGCGCGGACACGAAGGCATGGATCGGACAGGATATTGAACTCTACGTCCAAGACGGCATCCGCAGACCGGGCAAGGGCGGAGGGACCACCACCGGCCTGCGTATCAACGCCAAGCCAAACCCCGAACTGGCCCGCGCTCGCCGCGCCGAGATGACGGGAGGTGCCGCATGAGCGCATGGCCCGACAACGGCATCCACCACGGCGTGCCGTTCGCCATCTACCGCTCCGACGATATCACCCAGTCCGACACGCTCGACACCGCACAAGGCAAGGCGGTTTCCAAGTCGCTCATCACCGACTTCATCGCCGATCCCGGCATGTGGAAAGCCCGCAAGCAGAAGGAAAAGACCCGCTCGATGTCCTTCGGATCGCTGGTGGACACCCTGCTGCTGGAACCGGACAAGTTCGAATCGAGATATGTCGTTTCCCCTTACGCCGACTTCCGCAAGAAGGAAGCGCGGGAATGGCTCGCCGAGATGGAATCCGCCGGCGTGGAAATCGTCACCGAGGACACGCACGCCGAAGCACATGACTGCTGCGATGCGGTCCGCGACCACTACATAGCGGCCGCCCTGCTTTACGGCGCCCAGACGCAGGTGGCGTTCCGCCATCAGACCAAGTTCGGCATCGCCAGCAAGGGACTCATCGACATCGTGCCGGCCGCCGTGGACACACTGGTGGATTTGAAGACCTGCGCCCCATCCGTGCTGGAAAACAAACGCGCGCTGCAACGGCACATCCTCGACTACTCCTACCACATCCAAGCCGGGTGTTATCTCGACGGCTGGAACATCGCCAGCAGGGAGGAACGCACGCGGTTCAAATTCATCTTCGTGACCAACAAGCCGCCATTCACGGTGGCCGTCATCGAACTGCCATTCGCCGCCATCCTGCTCGGCTCGCAGCAATACCAGAGCGGCATCGCCCGCTTCGCCGAATGCCTGGAAACCGACACCTGGCCGAGCCAATGGGACGGCATCGTGGAACTCGACCTGCCGGACTACGCCTACACCGAAACGCCATGAACTCAGAAACCGGAACCATCTACATGCAACCTCCACCCAAACTCGAAAACTCCATCTACGAAATCCGCCTCGAAATGTGGCGGCGCGGCGGGACATTCGTGCAAGACCTGAGCCGCTGTTTCGGCAGCGCGGATTTGGAGAACCAGTCCAAGCTCATCGCGGCGTTTCCTGAAATCATCGAGCGATACGACGCATTCGCCACCGTCACAAAGCGGCAACAGCAGGAGTTGATACAACGTGAACAGGAAGGAGACGACGAATGAACGGCACGATCCGACCATCCGCAGCGCATTGCCTAACCCTCTGGCAATATTCTGACAAAACGCTCACCGCCATCCACGGCGCGCTGATGGATAACCCGCTCAGCAACAAACGCGGCACCTGGGAACACAGGCGGCTCGGCATCGTCCGGGACGAGATGGAACGCCGCGGAATCAGCAGAAAGACCAAGCCATGAAAATGACCACCAAAGAACGCGAACTCGCGCAAGGCGATCTATTCCGTGGACCGAACGCAGAGCGCATCCACGGCGGCGCTGAAACTCTGAATCCAAACAAGACGTTTCCCGCCGTTGGATGACGCGGCTTGTTATGCTCTTTCAATCTCTGAAACACCATGAAACTTACTATCAACAAAGACGGGGAAGCCCGCAAAATGAAACACGCCTGGCACCTCGTGGACTGGGATCAACCCTCGTCTTGGATTGCCGATCAAATGGGAGTCAGCGAGCAATACGTTGTCGGCAGGCGGCGGAAATACGCGCCGGAAACCATCAGGAAGCATCACTTCAAGACCGTCGCCGCTGAAGAGCGATGGAAGGATGCTGATTGGTCGAAGGGGAATACCGCGCTTGGCCGAGAGATGGGCATGAACCGCAACTCTGTCGCGAAAGCTCGGAAGCGTCATTCTCTGCATAACGCATAAGGTCATGGACGCGGCACCCTTCACGCTCGAAATCACGCAGGACGCGCCCGCCGCGTTCCATGCACCGCCTTGTTCTGGGTCTTTGGATCTGCGGCTTGGTGACTGCATGGAGGGCATGAAAACCTTCCCCGATGGCTACTTCGATCTGGCAATCGTTGATCCTCCATACGGCGCGGGCGACACGATCTTCGACACGTCAAAAGTAGTGGCGAACAAGACGACAAAACACGCACCAAAACCGTGGAATAATGCCGTCCCTGATGCTGCCTACTGGGCTGAACTCTTCAGGGTGTCCAAGAATGTGATTGCGTGGGGTGGTAACTACTTCTCGCCACACCTTCCTCCATCCAGGGGCTGGATCGTGTGGGATAAGAAATACCAAGGGATGCACAGCTTCGCCTCGGCGGAACTGGCATTCAGCACGTTCGACAGAAATGCCGAAATGTTCTCTTGGCGAAAGCCCGAAGCGAAAGAGCATCCATGCCAGAAACCCGTGGCACTCTACCGCTGGCTGCTGGACACCTACGCGAAGGCTGGGCAGCGCATCCTCGATACACACCTCGGCAGCGGCTCCCACGCTATCGCTGCCCACTACGCCGGCGTCCACCTGACTGCCTACGAAATCGACCCCGACTACTTCCACGCGGCAAAAGCCCGCATCGCTCGCGAAACGTCGCAAGCGGAACTCTTCTCTCCCCAGAACGCATAAGGTCATGGACGCGGCACCCTTCACGCTCGAAATCACGCAGGATGCTCCTCGGCATTCCATGCAGCGTCTTGTTGTCCCTCTTCGTGTTCTTGTGGCTTGCGAGTCATCGGGAACCGTCCGGGATGCCTTCAACGCCTTGGGACACGTCGCCACGTCCTGCGATATGCTGGAAACGGAAACACCCGGCGACCACTACACCGGGGACGTTCGGGACATCCTCGGCAACGGATGGGATCTCATCATCGCCCATCCTCCATGCACCTTCTTGAACGTCGCGGCAGCGTGGGCATTCAGTGACCCGGACTATGACAAATTCCCCGGCGTGGGGTATCACCAGAAAGTGAAACCCGGAACGCTGGTGGGCGAAGCCCGCCGCAAAGCGCAAGCGGAAGCCTTGGACTTCGTGCGTCTGTTCATGGACGCGGACTGCCCGCGCATCGCCATCGAGAACCCGGTGGGCGCGATCTCCAGCAACATCCGCAAGGCGGATCAATACATCCAGCCGCACCAATTCGGGGACGATGCCAGCAAGACGACCGGACTATGGCTGAAAGGACTGCCGAAACTCCAGCCAACCGCGAATGTCCCGCCCCGGATGGTGGACGGAAATCCCCGCTGGGCGAACCAATGCGACAACGGGCAGAACAAACTCACACCCTCGCCTGACCGCTGGCGGGAACGCTCCAAGACGTATCAGGGAATCGCGGACGCGATGGCTCTGCAATGGGGAGGGGATACCGGCTGGCGGCGCGTGAGCTTCGCGGGAGACTGTGAAAACTACGATGACGAGTATGAGGACACGGGCGAACTCGGGAACGTGTGTTCTCTCTGCGGGTGTGAATACGACACCTGCCCGTGTCCAGGGCCGACCCAAGACGGCATGGAATACGAGACGTTCCACGGCGTGCTGATGGCGCGTCCAATTCTTGGGGACAACGATAAAAGTGACCCACGATGACCGCGACTCAAGACGATCTCTTTACGGGGGACTCCAACGCTGGCAGCGTTGGGTCCACTGCCTTGTTCGGCAATTCCCGGAAGTCGCCGAAGCAATCTGCCATCCTCGCCGCACTGCGAGACAAACCGGAAATCACGCTCTCCGAAGCCGTGCAACTCATCGGCGGAAACCTATATTGCAACGCCGAAAAGCATGTCGGGGTAACGCTCTCCAACATGGTCAAACGCGGCATGATCGAGCGAGTAAAGCCCGGCGTGTTTTGTTTGCCGAACGATAAAATCCACCCATGACTGCCCGCCCTAC
>Ga0315909_10002372_pt1 | contig 24136 bp, 14 predicted proteins | sample LakEriMetagenome_11_FD_203527 | JGI IMG/M metagenome (GOLD analysis project Ga0315909, IMG submission 203527) | Freshwater fungal communities from buoy surface, Lake Erie, Ohio, United States - Buoy 2 MA125 | ecosystem: Environmental > Aquatic > Freshwater > Lake | place: USA: Lake Erie, Ohio...
GCCCAACGCGCTTACCTCGAATACGCTTTGAGCGTGGTCAAAGGCCGCGCCTTGCCCGATGTGTGCGACGGGCAAAAGCCGGTGCAGCGGCGCATTTTGTATTCAATGTCGCGCATGGGTTTGGGCTTTGGCGGCGCGAATGGCGCCGTGGGTGCTCGGCCAGTGAAAAGTGCGCGTGTGGTGGGCGATGTGTTGGGCCGCTACCACCCGCACGGTGACAGCGCCGCTTATGACGCGCTGGTGCGCATGGCGCAAGATTTTTCGCAGCGCTACCCGCTGATTGATGGCCAAGGCAATTTCGGTTCGCGTGATGGCGACGGCGCCGCCGCCATGCGCTACACCGAAGCGCGGTTGGCCCGCATCACCAGTTTGTTGTTGGATGAAATCGACGAAGGTACGGTCGACTTCCAACCCAACTACGACGGCTCCACCGAAGAACCCAAGCAATTGCCCGCGCGATTGCCGTTTGCGCTGCTCAACGGCGCCAGCGGCATTGCGGTCGGCATGGCGACCGAAATTCCCAGCCACAACTTGCGCGAAGTCGCCGATGCTTGTGTGGCGTTGATCAAAAACCCCAAGCTCAGCCACGAAGAGTTGCTGCAATTACTGCCTGGCCCCGACTATCCCGGCGGCGGTCAAATCATCAGCAGCGCGGCCGATATTTCAGACGCCTATGCCACCGGACGCGGATCACTCAAAGTGCGGGCGCGTTGGGTCATCGAAGATTTGGCGCGTGGTCAATGGCAGTTGGTGGTCAACGAATTGCCGCCCAATGTCAGCTCGCAAAAAGTGTTGGAAGAAATCGAAGAGTTGACCAACCCGAAAGTCAAAACGGGTAAAAAAGCACTGAGCCCAGAGCAGACACAGCTCAAAGCGACGGTGCTGTCTGTGCTCGATGGGGTGCGCGACGAATCGTCTAAAGACGCACCGGTGCGTTTGGTGTTCGAACCCAAAACCCGCACCATTGAGCAACAAGAACTGATCACCACTTTGCTGGCGCACACCAGTTTGGAGAGTTCTGCCTCGATCAACCTCACCATGGTCGGTTTGGATGGCAGGCCTGTGCCCAAGACGCTGCGACAAATGCTGGAAGAGTGGATCAGCTTTCGCCAAGCCACGGTGCAACGCCGCTCGCAATTTCGTTTGGACAAGGTGCTGGCACGTATCCACATCTTGGAAGGCCGCCAACTGGTGTTGCTCAATATCGACGAGGTGATCCGCATCATCCGCCAAAGCGACGAACCCAAGCCCGCGTTGATCGAACGGTTCAAGCTGAGCGAGCGCCAAGCCGACGATATTTTGGACATCCGCTTGCGCCAGTTGGCACGTTTGGAAGCCATCAAGATCGAACAAGAGCTCAAAGAACTGCGCGAAGAGCAGGGCCGCTTGGAAGATATCTTGGGCAGTGCCGCGTCGCTGCGCCGATTGATGGTCAAAGAAATCGAAGCCGACGCCAAGTTGTTCGCCGATGAGCGACGCACCTTGATACAGGCCGAGAAAAAAGCGGTGGCCGAGGTCAAAGTCATTGATGAACCCGTGACCGTGGTGGTCTCTGAAAAAGGTTGGGTGCGTGTGCGTCAAGGCCACGGCCATGAGCCCGGCAGTTTTGCGTTCAAAGCGGGCGACGGTTTGTACGACACGTTCGAGTGCCGCACGGTGGATCCTTTGATAGCTTTTGGGTCGAATGGGCGTGTGTACTCCGTGCCCGTGTCAGCGCTGCCCGGCGCACGGGGTGACGGCCAGCCCGTGACCACCTTGGTCGATGTGGAATCGGGAACGCAACTCGTGCACTATGTCGCAGGGCCGACGACCATGACGCTGCTGCTCAGCGGTTCGGGGGGTTATGGTTTTGTCTGCTGTATCGATAATTTGCTCTCGCGCAACAAAGGCGGCAAGGCGTTCATCAGTTTGCAACCCGGTGAAATGCTGTGCGTGCCTTCCGTCGTGGGTGGGGGCAATGGCGCAGAGCCTTTGCCCATCGCCACGCATGTGGTGTGTGCTTCAACCGGTGGTCGCATACTCACGTTTGAAATTTCCGAACTCAAGGCGATGGAAAAAGGCGGCCGTGGTTTGATGCTGATGGACTTGGAAGACAAAGACACGTTGGCAGGCGCGGCTGCATACACACGCAGTGTGTGTTTATGGGGGGTTGGTCGTGGGGGCAAAGCCCGCGAAGAAACTCTGGAAATCAGAAGCTTGAATAATGCCCGTACCGCCCGCGCCCGAAAAGGAAAAATGGCGGACTTGGGCTTTAAGCCTACGCACGTGTTGAGGGTGTTGTAAGTACCTCGCTTTCATTCTTATCTGTTCAAAGGCAGAAACATGCAATCCAAACAGCGGCGAACCATGGTTCGTCTCACAGGGTGTTGGGCAATGTGTGCGATGGCTTTCATCGCCAATGCACAGCAACCGGATGCCAAAACAGCCGCAGTCGCCAAACCTGCCATGACGGTGACTGTGGCTCAACCTCAAAGTCAGCAACTCTCTGAGCGTTTGAGCGCCAACGGCACGGTGGCCGCATGGCAAGAAGCCGCTGTGGGCGCTGAAATTGGCGGCCTGCGTTTGACTCAGGTGCGTGTCAATGTGGGCGATCAAGTCAAGGCGGGTCAAGTATTGGCAGTGTTTGCCAATGATGCGGTGATGGCAGAAATCAACCAAGCCAAGGCTGCGCTGAACGAGGCCAAGGCCGTTGCATCCGAGGCCCAAGCCAACGCTGACCGGGCCCGTGCTTTGCAACCCAGCGGCGTCATCAGTGCACAGCAATTCAACAAAGACGTGACCGCCGAAGCCACCGCCAAGGCGCGTGTGGAATCTGCGCAGGCCAACCTCGCCGTCAGTGAATTGCGCTTGAAGCAAACCCAGGTGCTGGCCCCAGACAGCGGCGTTATTTCATCGCGCACCGCCAGTGTCGGTTCGGTGGTGGGATTGGGCAGTGAATTGTTCCGCCTGATACGCGGCAACCGTTTAGAGTGGCGCGCCGATTTGGTGTCCAGCGAATTGTTCCGTGTCAAGCCGGGTCAAAAAGTGCGTATCACCGTGGCCAGTGGTGCAGAAGTCCTGGGCCAAGTGCGTATGCTTGCACCCACTGTCGACGCGCAAAACCGCACGGGATTGGTCTATGTGGACTTACCTGCTTCTGCGCAGGGTTTGCTCAAGCCCGGTATGTTTGTGCGTGGCGAATTCGAATTCGGCAGCAGCAAAGCCTTGTTGGTGCCGCAGCAATCGTTGGTGGTGCGCGATGGGTTTCAGCAAGTCTATGTGGTGGGGCCCGATCAGCGTGTCAAATTGCTCAAAGTGTCTGTGGGTCGCAGGCAAGGGGACATGATTGAAATCACCACAGGCTTGCCGTTGGATGCCAAAGTGGTGGTGCGCGGCGCAGGCTTTTTGACCGCGGGAGATTTGGTGAAAGTCGTGCCATGAATGTGTCAGCCTGGTCCATACGCAACCCGGTGCCTGGCGTGGTGCTGTTTGTATTGCTGAGTTTTGCGGGTTTGCTGTCTTTCAACAGCATGAAGGTACAAAACTTTCCCGATCTTGACCTGCCCACCATTGTCATCACTGCTTCGTTGCCTGGCGCATCGCCTGCGCAAATGGAAACCGAGGTGGCCCGCAAAATTGAAAACGCGGTGGTCTCGGCACAGGGATTGAAAAACATTTACACCAAGGTGCAAGACGGCTCGGTGTTGATCACCTGTGAGTTCAGGATTGAAAAGCCCATCCAAGAGGCCTTGGATGAAATACGTTCTGCCGTCAATTTGGCGCGCAGCGATTTGCCCAACGACTTGCTCGAACCGATCGTCAAAAAACTGGATTTCACGGGCGGACCGGTGTTGGCTTTCACCATTTCCTCGCCTCTTTTCGATGAAGAGGGCCTGAGTTGGTTTGTCGACCAAACAGTGGTCCGGCGATTGCTCTCCATCAAGGGGGTGGGTGCTGTCAATCGGGTGGGTGGTGTGCAGCGGCAGGTTGAAATCGCGCTCGATCCAGTTCGCATGCAGGCATTGCAAATTTCGGCGGCAGATGTGTCGCGCCAATTACGCCAAGTGCAAAGCGAAAGCGCGGGTGGCCGCACCGATCTGGGCGGCAGCGAGCAACCGTTGCGCACTTTGGCCACCGTCGGATCGGCTGCAGAGTTGGCTGATCTAGAAATCGCGGTCGGTCAGGGCGGTCGTGTGCGTTTGCGCGACATTGCCACAGTCACCGACACCTTTGCAGAAAAGCGTTCATCCGCTTATTTGAATGGCAAGCAGGTGGTGGGTTTTGAAGTGGCTCGCAGCCGTGGTGCCAGCGAAGTCGATGTTGGGGCTCGGGTGTTCAAGGCCTTGGACGAATTGCGTGCCGCGCATCCGGATGTGACCATCACCACAGCATTTGATTTCGTCACCCCTGTCAAAGATGAATACAACGCGTCGTTGATTTTGTTGTACGAGGGCGCTTTGCTGGCAGTGTTGGTGGTGTGGTTGTTTTTGCGCGATTTGCGTGCCACGTTCGTGTCTGCGGTGGCTTTGCCCTTGTCGGTGTTGCCTGCGTTCATTGGCATGTGGTACTTGGGGTTTTCTATCAACGTCATCAGCTTATTGGCCTTGTCACTGGTGGTGGGTATTTTGGTCGATGACGCCATTGTGGAAGTGGAGAACATTGAACGCCATTTGCACATGGGCAAGACGCCTTTCGCAGCGGCCATGGAAGCGGCCGATGAAATCGGGCTGGCGGTGATTGCCACCACGTTCACCTTGGTGGCCGTATTTTTGCCTACGGCTTTCATGGGTGGCATACCGGGTAAATTTTTTGTGCAATTCGGTTGGACCGCCGCGCTGGCCGTGTTTGCCTCCTTGGTGGTGGCGCGCATACTCACGCCCATGATGGCCGCTTACATGCTCAAGCCGTCGAGCAAACCTGCCCCAGTTCCGTTTTGGATGCCCACCTATTTGCGCATGGTGCGTTGGTGTTTGAACCACCGGTTTTGGACGGCTTTGGGTGCGGCGGTTTTTTTCATCGCATCGCTAAGTTTGATACCTTTGTTGCCCACCGGCTTTATCCCACCCGACGACAATTCGCAAACCCAAGTGGGTATCGAATTACCGCCTGGCACCACGCTGTCTTTCACAGAAAAAATCGCGGAAGAAGTGCGGTTGCGCGTCATGACCTTGCCCGAGGTGAAGTCGGTTTACACCACCATCGGTGGCGGCACTGCCGGTTCTGACCCCAGCATGCCGCAAGCCGGTGGTGAAACCCGTGTTGCCACGCTCACGATACAACTGACGGAGCGAGGTCAGCGCCCGCGCAAAGGGGTGATTGAAAAGCAAATGCGAGAACTGCTGTCTGACATGCCTGGTATGCGTGTCAAAGTGGGTCTCGGCGCTTCTGGGGAAAAATACCTGGTCATGTTGACCGGTGACGATCCCGCGAGTTTGCAGCAAACGGCCACCGATTTTGAACGTGAACTGCGTGGCATACCTGGCTTGGGGTCGGTGATTTCCAGCGCCAGTTTGGTGCGACAAGAAATTGCAGTGTTGCCCGATTTTGCCCGTGCCGCTGATTTGGGTGTGACCAGCGCCGCCATAGGTGAAACGTTGCGCATTGCCACCATGGGCGATTACGACGCCGCGTTGCCCAAACTGAATTTGGCACAACGCCAAGTGCCGATCATGGTCAAACTCGCCGACAGCGCACGCCAAGATTTGGATTTACTGGGGCGTTTGACCGTGCCTGGTGCGCGTGGGCCGGTGTTGCTTGCCGAAGTGGCTCGCCTGGAGCCCAGTGGCGGTCCTGCCGTGATTGACCGCTACAACCGCGAACGCAATATTCGTTTTCAGATCGAGTTGTCTGGCGTCGGCTTAGGGGATGCCAAAGAGGCGGTGAAAAATTTGCCCTCGGTCAAACAATTACCGCCTGGCATACGCTTGGTAGAAGTCGGTGATGCTGAAGTGATGGAAGAGCTGTTTGCCAGTTTCGCGCTGGCCATGATGACGGGTATCTTGTGTATTTACTTGGTGCTTGTGCTGCTGTTCAAAAGTGTTCTTCACCCCATCACCATCCTGGCTGCATTGCCTTTGTCTATTGGCGGGGCGTTTGTCGGTTTGTTGCTGACTGGCAAGAGCTTCTCCATGCCCTCCTTGATTGGATTGATCATGTTGATGGGAGTGGCCACCAAAAACTCTATTTTGTTGGTGGAATATGCCATCGTGGCAGAGCGTGATTTGGGGATGAGCCGTTTTGATGCGCTCATGGACGCATGCCAAAAACGGGCCCGTCCCATCATCATGACCACCATAGCCATGGGCGCCGGTATGTTTCCGATTGCCGCCGGTTGGGGTGCATCGGATTCGAGCTTTCGCTCGCCCATGGCGGTGTCGGTCATCGGGGGATTGATCACTTCCACCTTTCTGAGCCTGTTGGTGATTCCAGCGGTGTATTTGTATGTGGACGACTTGGGCAAATTGTTTGGCCGGCTTGCTGGCCTGATCAAGCGCTGACTGCAATCAGCGCAGCTCGGCCACCAGTTCTATTTCCACGCACGACCCCATGGGCAATTGCGACACACAATAAGCACTGCGTGCGTGTGCACCGGCGTCACCCAAAATATGCATCAGCAATTCGCTGCAACCGTTGGTGACCAAATGCGGTTCGGTGAAACTGCTGTTGGCATTGACCAGGCTGACCACTTTCACAATGCGTTGAATGCGGTTGAGGTCGCCGCCGCATGCCGCCCGCAGCGTGCCCAATAAATCGATGGCGATCGACTCCGCTGCTTGTCTGCCAGTTGCCGTGTCCATGTTCGTGCCCAGTTGACCCACCCAGGGCTTGCCATCTTTTTTGGCGATGTGGCCGCTGACAAACAGCAAATTTCCCGTTTGTACATAAGGCACGTATGCGGCCGCAGGGGCAGAAACATCGGGCAATGTGATGTTTCTTTCTTGGAGTCGTTGTTCGATAGCCATGAGAGTCCTTTAAAAATGAATCAAAAAGAATGCGGCAATAGCAGGTTCTTGCATGCGTTTTGCCTTGAACAGCATTTTGCACTTGCCCGGTTCAAGTATTGGCTGAACAATCCGAACCACGAATACCCATACGGGTTTTGACAGCCGCCATGACCATGAAAACACCCGCCATACTCTTTCGCCAGCTCGCTTTGTTCTGGGCCTTGTGGGCAGTGCTTGCCCCCCCTATTGTTCAAGCCAATGAAGTGGATGATCAGGGGCGCTTGATCGCAGCACCCATGGAAACCGATTTGGTCGAACGTGGTTATTTGTTTTATCCCCTGCGTGTGTTGCCTAAACCGCAACCCACTGCTGCCAATCTGGTTTTAAGCGCTGATGACAGCACAGATTCCGCTGGTGTGCAATCTGCACCGGTGAGTCAAAACGCGCCCATGCCTGCTGCACCTTTACCAATTGTGCCGTTGCCCGCTGTGCCAATGCCTCCAGCGCCATTGCCTCCTGCGCCAATGCCGCAAACCGCTGTGCCTGTCACACCGCCTGCCCCTGTGGCGGCCGCCCCTTTGCCCAAACCAACGGCTGCATCGGTTCTGATTCAGCGCATGGAGCCGATCAAAGCCGCCCCTCTGCCAGTGGCCAAAAACATGGTTGACGATAGCCATTCAGAAGCGGGCCGTGATGCCGCCGAGCCCGCCAAACCGGCGATGAGCAAAGCCGAAATGGCCAAGGCCGAACGCGCCAAGGCCGCGCAAGAGCGCGCCGAAAAACGCAAACTCGAGCAGGCCAAAGCCGCGTTGGACAGAGAAGAAAAACGCAAGGCACGAAAAGCCAAGGCTGAACAATGGAAAGTCGAGCAAGCCAAGGCGGCACAAGAGCGGGCCGAAAAATTCAAGCAAGAGCAAGCCAAAGCTGAATTGGCCAGAGCCGAGCGTGTCAGAGCCGCTGCATTGGCCAAAGTGGACCGTGCGCTGGAAGAACTCGCGCGTGCAGAGAAAATCAACGAAGCCTTGGTCAAGGCCGAGTTGTCCAAGGCAGAAACAGCTCAAGCGCAGGCCGTGCCCGCTGAGACAACCAAAGCAGAGACGACAACGGTGGAGGCAACCAAAGTCGACGCTGCCAAGGTTGAGCCCGAGAAAACCGAAACTGTTCACACGGACTCTCAGCTTCATGGGGACAGCCACGCCATTGCAGCGCCCGTGGGATTGACTGCGGGTCAAAAGATTTTGGTGATCAATGCAGCCAAAGGTCAAGCTGCGGCTGCCGACCATTGAACCCGATGGACATCAAGTTTGTGGGCTTGGTGTCGATCTCATATCCATGTATTTGTTTGTCTACGTTCAACGCTTTGTTTTCGGCTTGTGTGTATTTGTTGCACTGATTGGCGCTGCGCAGGCTGAATGGGCCGAGTTGATGAAGGACGATGACATCACCTATGTGTGGGACAAAGACTCCGTGCGTGCTGTTCATGTCAGCCGAATCGCTTGGACCATGACCAATTTGACAGCCAAAGGTGTCAAAGCGCCCAATGGCGAGGAATACCTGTCTTCGATGGCGCGCTGGCGCATCAATTGCAAAACCGATTCGTTCATCAAGCTGTCTGAAAGCTTTTACGCCAAGGCAGATGGCAAAGGCCGTGAAGTGGCGTTTTACGAAGCAGCAGACTGGCGACCGCGCGATGCCGCGATTCGCCCGGGCTCGTACCTTTCTCTTCTGAAAAAACAGATTTGCACTAGCGCTCCAGCCTGACATCCACCGCTAAAGTGGCTCGTCTGTGCGGCACATATCCGGCAGACATGAAAGGATGATCTTGCGTGTACTCGGCGGGCCAGCGCCTGGTTTGCTGGCTTGGACGGCCGGTACTTTTTTGCAACTGTTCCAGCCTGGGTTGTGGCCGCTGTTTTGTTACACCGCGACAGGTCTGGGTAGCGTGGTGATTTGGCTGGTGTGCCGGTGGCTCAAACGCCACAGGCGTTTTCATCCGCAAACATGCGTTGGTGTGCAAGTGCTGTGCTGGCTGTGCTTGGCGTTTGCTGTCACGGGTTGGCGGGCGGCGCACTACCAGATGCAATCTTTGCCCCCCGAACTTGAAGCTTTGGATCTGTCCGTCATCGGCCTGGTGTCGGACATGCCTCAGGTCAGAGCGGACGGAGTTCGCTTCAGGTTCAAGGTTGAACAAGCTTTGCGACACGACAACGGCAGTGCAGTGGCATTGCCCGAGACATTGCATTTGGGTTGGCACAGCCGCAGTTTTGAAGGCGATACCAAGGCGCTGCCTGTGTTGCGTGCGGGCGAACGCTGGCGCTTGCTGGTGCGCCTAAAACGCCCGCAAGGGTTCGTCAATCCCGGCGGATTCGATGCTGAACTGTGGATGTGGTCCCAAGGCATACAAGCCAGAGGCTACGTGCGTGAGTCAAATGCACCAGAACGTTTGGGCCACACTTGGCGCTATCCGGTAGAGCAATGGCGGCAGTCCAACCGAGAAGCCATTTACCGCACTGTGGCCGAGCACCGTTGGGCAGGCCAAATAGCGGCATTGCTGCTTGGCGATCAGTCCAGTATCCAGGCCCAAGACTGGGACATATTTCGTCTCACGGGCATTGCCCATTTGATGAGTATTTCCGGTTTGCACATCACGGTGTGGGCTTGGTTTGCCAGCCGCTTGGTCAGTGTTGTGTGGCGATACAGTGATTTGCTGGGCCGTTCTTGGTGTTTGCGCTATCCGGCGGTTCAGGCAGGCTTGTGGGGGGGCTTGCTTTTTGCGCTGGCTTATGCCGTATTTAGCGGCTGGGGTGTACCTGCACAACGCACCGTGTGCATGTTGGCCGTGGCCAGCATGTTGCAATCGCGTGCTTGTCGTTGGCCGGTGTGGGAGCGCTGGTATGCGGCAGCTGTCGCGGTGTGTGCATGGGACCCCTGGGCGCTGTTACAGCCGGGTTTCTGGTTGAGTTTTGTGGCGGTAGGTGTGCTGTTTTTGATGCCGCAGCAGACCCGCTACAAAGATGCGTCCACAGCGCTTGCACCTTCTTGGTGGCAGCGGGTCCTCAAGCCATTGCAGCAACTGTGGCGTGAGCAATGGTGGTTGACGCTGGCACTGGCACCGTTGACATGGTGGTTGTTTCAACAGGTCAGCGTGGTTGGACTGGGGGTGAATTTAGGGGCCATTCCCTGGGTGACGCTGGTGGTCACGCCGTTGGCATTTGCTGGCGTATTGTGGTCACCGCTGTGGCAAGTTGGCAGCTTGGCATTGCAAGCATTGATGGCTGTGCTCGAGCCGTTGTCATCTTTGTCATGGGCGGTATGGCGCAGTGCTGCGCCTCCTGTGTGGTTAGGTGTTCTGGGTTTGCTGGGCGGCGTGTTGTGGATCCGCCGTCCGCAACCGCTGTGGCGTTTTGTCGCCATGCTGTGTTGGCTGGCCATGGTCATGTGGCCAGCACCGCGACCTCCCCACGGTGTGGTGCAAATATTGTTGGCTGACGTTGGGCAAGGCAATGCAGTGTGGGTACGAACCGCGAAACACAGCTTGATGTTCGACGCCGGTCCACGTTTCGGAATCGACAACGATGCGGGGCAACGCGTGCTGTTGCCTGTCTTGCAGCAAGTCAACGAGCGCTTGGACGTTTTGGTGTTGAGCCACCAAGACAGCGACCACACGGGCGGTGCTTTGAGCTTGAAGGCGCAATATCCTCAAGCCACGGTGTGGTCATCCATCACCCAAGCGCATTGGTTGTCGCAGCAACTTGTGATGCAGCCATGCGTTGCGGGTCAAGGGTGGTTATGGGATGGGGTGATATTTGAATTCATTCACCCACTTGCCAGCGACAGCGACCGACCTTTTCGGCCCAATGCCCGCAGCTGTGTGTTGCGCATACAAGCCCAAGGGCAAACCGTGCTGTTGACGGCTGACATTGAAGCTTTGCAAGAGCAGGCGTTGGTGCAGCGCATGGGGGATGCACTCAAGGCTGATGTGTTGCTGGTACCGCACCATGGCAGCAAAACCTCTTCAACCGAAGGGTTCATTGACGCTGTGCGTCCGCGTTGGGCGTTGTTTCAACACGGTTACCTCAACCGATATGGTCATCCTGCACCCACGGTGGTGCAACGCTATGCTGAGCGCGGTATACGCATGTTGCACTCACCCACTTGCGGCGCCATGCATTGGCGCAGTGATCAACCACAACAGGTGCTGTGTCAAAGGGATTTGGATAAGCGTTATTGGCGCTTCTGACCCTGTCGATCAGAAATGTCAGCCTTTTCTGCCAGAGGCCATCAAATTGTCGAAAGGCATTTCACAAAACTGCGACCACAGCACAAACTCATCCCTGAATTTAGACCAAGGACCGTGTATTTTTTTGAATGCCGGACTGGTATCTATCAACTCTGTCATGAATTGTTGGTTGGCTTTGTAGCAAGCTTGCAAGATATCGGGAGAAAACCGTTTGAGTTGTGCCCCGTTGCTGATCAACCGCCGCAGTGCAGCAGGGTTGGAGGCATCGTATTTGGCGGTAGACCACTGGTTGGCTTCGGCAGCGGCAATCTTCAAGACAGCTTTGTACTCAGCGGGCAAGGCGCCAAACGCTTTTTGGTTGATGAACAAAGACAAGGTCGCAGAACCTTCCCACCAACCCGGGTAGTAATAGTATTTGGCGACTTTGTTCAAGCTCAGATGTTCGTCATCTGCCGGCCCCACAAACTCGGCAGCATCGATCACGCCTTTTTCCAGCGCTGCATACAGATCACCGGGCGGCAACTGCTGAGGCACCACACCCAGTTTGGACAGAACTTTCCCAGCCAAACCACCCACGCGCATTTTCAAACCGTTGAAGTCGGCCACCGTCTTGATTTCTTTGCGGTACCAACCAGCCATTTGTGCCCCGGTGTTGCCCACGGGCATGGCCATCACGTTGTAACTGGCATAAAACTCGTTGAGCAATTCGATACCCCCGCCCACATACATCCAAGCGTTTTGAGCACGGGTACCCATGCCAAAGGGCAGGGCGGTACCAAATCCAAATGCCGGGTCTTTGCCGATGTAAAAATAGCTGGCACTGTGCCCCGCTTCAATGGTGCCATTTTGAACACCGTCCAGTACTTGTAATGCAGGTAGCAACTCACCAGCAGCATGCAGGCTGATTTTGAAACGCCCGCCAGTCAATTCGCCCACGCGTTTGCACATCATGTCGACAGCGCCATAAATCGTGTCCAAAGATTTGGGATAGCTGGAGGCCAGGCGCCAGCGTATCTCTGGGCGGGAGGATTGCGCAATGGCTGGAGCCGCGAGGGTAGTGGACACCGCTGCACCCAAGGCGCTGCGGGTGAGAAATTTTCTGCGTTGCATAGATGAGCCTCCTGATCAGACCAATATAAGAGATTTGAACACCATGTTCAGTCAAACATGCTGAGCCACGCGTTTTTCAATATGCGCCAGCGCTTCTTCTACTTGATCAATCAGTATCAGACACAAATCACCCGGTTGCAATTTCTCAAGCGCATGGTCGATCGCGATGAACTCACCCTGTATCTCGGTGATGTCTCGGGCCAAACTCGCGTGCTGTAAACCTTGACGCAACAGTGCAATCACTTCGCCGTTAGCTCGGCCTCTTTGGCAAGCATCTTCAAACAAGACCACACGTTCAAATGCATCCCCAATCACACGAGTTTGTTCGCGTATGTCTTCGTCACGGCGGTCGCCCGCGCCGCTGATCACTACGCTGCGTTGTTTGGCCGGCAAGTTGGAGACGGCTTGCACCAATGCCTTAATGGCGTCCGGGTTGTGGCCGTAGTCCGCAATGACCGTGGCCCCTTTGTAATTGAACATGTTGAAGCGACCGGGTATGGCCTGTGTGTCGCTGATGAAGCTAGACAAACCTTGGCAAATGGTGCTCCACGATAAATGCACGGCCCAAGCTGCGCCAATGGCTGCCATGGCGTTTTCCACCTGAAATCCAATGGCACCGTTTTGTGTCAACGGTACTTCATTGAGCGAGATGCGAACTTGCTGGGCACCTTCTTGGGCAACGATATGGCCGTCTTGCACATACAACACGCGTTTGCCTTGGGCCCGGTGCGTGGCCAGTACAGGATGGTGTACGTCCACTGCAAAAAAAGTCACTTGTCCCGGGCAATTCGGTGCCATGGCAGCCACCATGGGATCGCTGGCGTTCAACACGGCCATGCCCTGTGGCGAAACATTTTGCACAATGACGCGCTTGAGCACAGCCAAGTCTTCCACCGTGCTGATGTAATTCAAGCCCAGGTGGTCGCCAGAGCCAATGTTGGTGACCACTGCTACCTGGCAGCGGTCAAAAGCCAGCCCTTCGCGCAACATACCGCCGCGTGCTGTTTCAAGCACGGCAGCATCCACATCGGGATGCATCAACACACTGCGGGCACTGCGTGGTCCACTGCAATCGCCCGTGTCAAGTTGCATGCCGTTGACGTACACGCCGTCGGTGTTGGTCATGCCCACACGCAATCCGCTGGTTTTGAGCAGATGGGCACACAAACGAACCGTGGTGGTTTTGCCGTTGGTGCCAGTCACAGCGATCACAGGAATACGACCGTCTTGACCCGCTGCAAACATGGAGTCGATGATGGCGCTGCCCACATCCCGGCCTTTGCCAAATGAGGGTTGTAAATGCATGCGCAGGCCAGGCGCTGCGTTCACTTCCACAATGCCGCCGTTTTGTTCTTCCAAGGGTTTGAGTACCGACTCGCACACCACATCCACCCCGCACACATCCAGTCCGACCATTTGTGCAGCGGTGACCGCTCGTGCAGCCACTTCAGGGTGGACATCATCTGTGACATCGGTGGCGGTTCCGCCGGTGGATAAATTGGCGTTGTTGCGCAACACCACACGCGTTCCCTTGGCGGGCACGCTGTCGGCGTCATAGCCTTGTTCTTGCAGGCGGGCCATGGCGATGTCGTCAAACCGAATTTTGGTGAGTGAAGTGGCGTGGCCCTCACCACGACGCGGGTCAGCGTTGACTTTGTCAACCAATTGACGAACAGAGGACACGCCATCGCCCACCACCAATGGCGGCTCTCTGCGCGCTGCAGCCACCATGCGGTCGCCGACCACCAGTAGACGGTAATCACTGCCCGGCAGAAAACTCTCGACCATGATGTCGTCGCGGTATTCCAAGGCGTTTTGGTAGGCCTGCATGACTTCTTCACAGGTGCGGATATTGACCACCACACCTTTGCCTTGGTTGCCATCGCGCGGTTTGACAACGACGGGCAAACCAATTTCTTGTGCTGCAGTCCAGGCATCCTCTGCACTGTGCACAGGACGGCCAACAGGTACAGGCACACCAGCCGCTTGCAGCATTTTTTTGCTGAGCTCTTTGTCCTGTGCGATGGACTCAGCAATGGCACTGCTGGCATCGGTTTCTGCGGCTTGTATGCGCCTTTGTTTGCTGCCCCAGCCAAACTGCACCAAACTGGCATCCGACAGTCGGCGAAAGGGAATGCCGCGTGCCAAGGCAGCGTCAACGATGGCACCGGTAGACGGCCCCAGGCGCATGTCTTCGTCGAGTTCACGCAGGCTTTTCAAGGCAGCGTCGACATCAAAAGCGCCAGACTCGAATGCAGCCACACACAGCTTTTCTGCCAAATGCATGGCGAGCTTGCCAACATGTTCCACCGAGTATTCGACCACGACTTGAAACAAGCCCTTTTCTGGGGTGGGCGTGGTACGACTGAATGTCACAGGGCAGCCCGCTTGCACTTGCAAATGCAACACCGTGGCTTCGAGTGCATGCGCCATGCTGAGTTGTGCATCGCGTTCACCAGGTTGCAATCTGCCTAAGCCTGGAAACATATGTCGCAGTCTTTTTTCAAAAGCTTGTTGATCTGCGCTGAGATCATTTTCAAGGCCGGGATCACAACGTACCATGGCCTCAATGGCGGTGTGGCGTGTCCATAAGTTGGGGCCGCGCAATGCGCGAATGCGGGTAACTTCCATCAGGCGTTTGTCCTGGCAAGGTCTAGATTGGCGATGGCGGCAGGTTGTCCATAGTTTTTCAAACCGGCACGGATCAAATCAGGGGAAAGGTCTAAGGCCCAAGCCACGGCGACCGAGGCCAATAAAGTGTGCAAATGAAAGGTGCCGTCTTTCAGGTGCTTTGCAATCGCTGGGAAATCCAGTTTCAGCAAGACATTTTGGTGAGTGCCGCGCGCCATCACCACTTGGTCTTGATCCAAATACACCGCGCGACCTTGCTGCGCCAAATGCGTTTGCAGATGGGCGTTTTGTGCATTTTGCGCGTAGTAAATCACTTCTCCATCGCACAACTCTGCCATGTTTACAACTTCTGCATCGTCTGCATTGAGCACCGCCACACCTTCTGGCAGGACCAGATCGATTTGTGTTCTCACCACATGGCGTACTTGCTCGGGGGTGCGGATGTCATGGTCTTCTAGCCCGGCGGGGTCGGGCATGTCGGTGAGTACACCCACTTGGCAACGGTCGTAAGGCAAGCCTTCCTCCAGCACTTGTCGCGTTGTGTTTTCAAACACAGCCGCGTCTAAAGAGCGGTTGATCAGCAAACGCTGGCTGGCTTCAAATACCCGCGCGTCTTTGGGGTCAACCAACCGCTGGTCCATGAACAAACCCCGCGATGAGGCCAAGCCAGTTCTTCTGCCCGATAAATGGATCAACCAATGGACCAAATGGGCGAGTTCGGTGGTGTGGTTGCGCCCCATGATGCCCACCACGGGAATGCGCGTGGGTTGTTGGGTGTCAAACAAATGCGCAACGATGTCTTTGCCGACTTGACGCGGTTGGCCAATGGCGGGTTTCAAGTGCATCAGCAAGCCTGGGCCTGCATTGACTTCGACCACCGCGCCGCCTTGCGCATGCAGGGGTTTGCTGATGTCTTCGGCCACCAAATCGATACCTGCGATGTCCAAGCCGACCACACGTGCCGCGAGCACCACCACAGCGGCCACTTGCGGATGCACCTCATCAGTGACATCAATGCCCATGTTGCCCGTGCGTTGCACCACGACCACCCGGCCTTTGGCCGGAATGCTTTGGGCATCCAACCCTTGGCGTTGCAATTCCAGCACTGCGGTGGGCAGGTCTTTCAAACGAATTGTGTCCAAGGGGAAATCTTCTTCTTCGCCGCGTCGCGGGTCAGAGTTGATTTGTAATTCAATCAACTCTTCTACCGTGTGAACACCATCGCCCACAATGCGAGCGGTTTCACCGCGAGAAGCGGCAACCACTTTGTTGCCGACCACCAGCAAGCGGTGCTCATCGCCGGGAATGAATCGCTCAACCATGACATCGGTGCCTTCACGTTGGGCAACCAAGAACGCCGCTTCGATGTCTTCTCGGTGCTGCAAGTCGAGTGCGACCCCTCGCCCGTGGTTGGCGTCGGTGGGTTTGACGACAACCGGCAGACCGATGTCTTGCGCCACTTCCCAGGCTTCTTGCGGCGAGTTCACCACCTCTCCAGCAGGAATGGGCACACCGCATTGGGTGAGCAATGATTTGGTCAGGTCTTTGTCGCTGGAAATACTTTCGGCAATCGCGCTGGTGCGATCGGTTTCAGCGGTCCATATGCGGCGTTGCAAAGACCCGTAGCCCAATTGCACCAGATTGCCCGATGTGAGCCGAATGGAGGGAATGCGATGGTCAGTGGCTGCATCCACAATGCACGCGGTGCTGGGCCCCAAACACAAGCGGTCGACCATGGTTTTGAGCCGGCTGACAGTGGCTTTGAGATCGAAAGCCGTGTTGTTGATAGCGGCCATGACCAAGTCGCGGGCAGCGGTCATGCTTTCTTTGCCCACTTCTTCTTGGCGCGTGCGAATCACGACTTTGTAGACACCGCGTTGACTGGTTTCGCGCGCTTTGCCGAAACCCACTTGCATGCCCGCCAAGGTTTGCAATTCGATGGCCACATGCTCCATGATGTGGCCACACCAAGTGCCTTCGTTGAGTCGCTGCAAAAAGCCGCCGCGTTCACCAACGCCACAGCGGTGTTCCACCATGCCGGGTAACCAGGCATTCAGCCGTTCGACAAAACCGGGAAGGGTGTGGGATGGGTAGTCTTCTAATGCGCCTAAATCGACCCAAGCTTCGATGACGGGTCGGTAAGTCCACACATTGGGGCCGCGCAAATAACGCATGCGCAAAATAGCAATATCAGGAAATGTCATAGGGGTACGAAAGCCGTGTACGAGGGGACAGTCTGAAAAAACGCAAGGTTAGAATGGTTTGACTGCAGGTCATCGAAAAAAGAATGAATATTTCCTCTCAAGTTGCGCCAGTGCTGCTGGATCTGCCAGCCTCGTGGCGTCGGGAACTGCAGTTGCAATTGACATCGGAAGAAAACGTTCTGGCTTGGCTAGAGGTTGACCTCAACGACCAATTGTATTTCGCCCACAGCTTGCTGGTTTTGACCACAGATCGGCTGATTTGGTGCGTCAGCGGTGCGCAAAACACATGGCACAGCCTGCCATTGCAGGCCGCAACGCGATTGGAACTGACGGATTACGCTGGCGTTGCGCATTTGCGCTTGCTCAATGCGCAGCAGCAACTGGCGGGATGGCGATTCACCTTGGGCCGTCATTTGCAAGCCAGTGCCATGCTCTCCCGTTTTAACCAGCGTCTGGCCGGCCATACTGAGCCAGCGCAGTCTTGGTGTCAGACTTGCGATGCGCCATTGGCCAGCGCAGATGACAGCTGTCGCAGTTGTGAGTTAGCGCAAGAAGAGGTGCCCGTATCCACTTGGAGTTTGTTTCGCTTGTGGCGGTTTGCCAAACCTTACCAAGGACAGCTGTTCTTGGGCTTTTGCCTGACATTGGCATCCACCGCCGCCACGCTGGTCCCGCCTTACCTCACCATGCCACTCATGGACGATGTGTTGATTCCTTTTCAAAACGGCCAACACATCGACACCTCTTTGGTCACCCTGTACTTGGGTGGTTTGCTGGGTGCAGCATTGCTCGCATGGGGCTTGGGTTGGTTCAAAACCTACGTGCTGGCTTTGGCTTCAGAGCGCATTGGTGCCGATTTGCGCTCCACCGCGTACGAACATTTGTTGAAACTGTCGCTGGAGTATTTTGGTGGCCGACGTACCGGCGACCTGATGTCGCGCATTGGCAGTGAAACTGATCGCTTGTGTGTTTTCTTGTCTTTGCATTTGCTCGACTTTGCCACCGATGTGCTGATGATTTTGATGACTGCGGTGATCTTGTTCAGCATTGACCCATGGTTGGCTTGCGCCACCTTGTTGCCATTGCCATTCATTGCATGGTTGATACACATCGTGCGCGATCGCTTGCGCACCGGTTTTGAAAAAATTGACCGGGTTTGGTCTGAATTGACCAATGTGTTGGCCGACACCATCCCCGGTATTCGAGTTGTCAAAGCCTTCGCCCAAGAGCAACGCGAAGCGCGCCGGTTTCAAGAAGCCAACAAGCACAATCTGGCGGTCAATGACCGCATCAACTTTTTATGGTCTGTCTTTTCTCCCACCGTGACCTTGGTCACTGAAATTGGTTTGCTGGTGGTGTGGGCGTTTGGCATTTGGCAAGTGGCACACCATCAGGTGACCGTGGGTGTATTGACCGCCTTTCTGGCTTATAGCACGCGCTTTTATGCACGCTTAGACGCGATGAGCCGTATCGTGTCGCACACGCAAAAAGCGGCAGCAGGCACCAAACGCATTTTTGAAATTTTGGACCATGTCTCCAGCGTTCCTGAACCACTCAACCCTGTGGCATTGCCCGAAGTTGTGGGTCATATACAAATCAACAAGGCCGGGTTTCGCTATGGCAACCGCGCTGTCATCAAAGATTTGACGCTGGACATTGCCCCGGGCGAGATGATTGGGTTGGTGGGGCAAAGCGGCTCCGGCAAAAGCACGCTGGTGAATTTGATTTGCCGCTTTTACGATCTGAGCGAAGGCGCGATTCTGATAGATGGCACAGACATCAGAGACATACGGATTGCCGATTACAGGCGTCACATCGGTTTGGTGTTGCAAGAGCCATTTTTATTTTTCGGCACCATCGCCGACAACATCGCTTATGGCAAACCAGGGGCGACGCGCGAAGAAATTGTGGCCGCCGCCAGAGCCGCGCATGCCCATGAATTTATTTTGCGACTGCCGCAAGGCTACGACTCGTTGGTGGGCGAGCGTGGACAAGGTTTGTCTGGTGGCGAACGCCAGCGCATTTCCATTGCACGCGCTTTGTTGATCGACCCGCGCATTTTGATCATGGACGAAGCCACCTCATCGGTCGATACCGAGACCGAGCAAGAAATCCAAAAGGCGTTGGACAACTTGGTGCGTGGACGAACCACCATCGCGATTGCCCACCGTTTGTCTACCTTGCGACGAGCCGACCGTTTGGTGGTGATGGAACACGGCCAGTTGGTGGAACAAGGGCAACACGATGAACTGCTGGCCAGTCAAGGTGCCTACTGGCGTTTGTATGAAGCGCAGGCGCGCCAAAAACAGGCCGAAGAAATGGGCTTGACGCTTGGCACGCTCAAGGAGCACAAGGTATGAACCATGCTGCCTTCGACCTAAGCTTGAATTCGCAAGGCCATTGGCAACTGCGTTTGGACGAAGTGTTGCACCAGCCCGTGGTGGTGGTGCGAGCATTTCCGATAGGTGCACCCGACGAAGCGGTGTCTGTTTTGGATGCGGACGGTCATGAGCTCTTGTGGATTGCACAGCCGTTGACATTGCCTGAGCCCCAAAAGCAAGCGGTTTTCGCAGCCTTGCAAGCGCGTGAATTCATGCCCGAAATTCAGCGAGTGGAAAGTGTCAGCAGTTTTTCAACCCCATCGACCTGGACGGTACAAACGCACCGGGGAATGACGCAGTTTGTGCTGCGTGGTGAAGAAGACATACGCCGCATCAGCGCCAAAACGCTGATCGTCGCCGATGCGCATGGCGTGCAGTTTTTGATCCGTGACTTGCCGGCGCTTGATCGACACAGCCGCAAGTTGCTGGACCGGTTTTTGTGAATGGAAACCGATTGAGAGAAATAGGCGTTATTTGTGGGGGTTACACACGCGTGTATTTTTGTCGCCGCGTGTCCAGCATGGGCTGATGGTTTCAGCAGCCACTGTCGGCAATCCATCCATGTTGAGACTGACCGGCAGTGTTTCAAAACCGGTCACGCCTCTTTTGTCTAGATGCAGTTTCAACAACCATCCCTGGCGTTGAAATGCGTTGTCGGTTTCTTTCATGACGAAATTGCCCACACTGAAAACAATGGGCTTGCCTTTGTATATCGCAACGTCTTGGGTGACATGCGGGTGGCCACCAATGACGGCATCAGCGCCTGCATCAACCATGCGTTGCGCCAAGAAACGTTGTCTGGGATTGGCTTGTCTTTCGTTCTCCCAACCCCAATGCATGATGGGTATGACCAAATCCGCTTGGTGTTGTTGTCTCGCGGCTCGGATATCAGCCACCACTTGTTGGTCTTCACTCCATGCCACGCCGGGCGTGTCGTGACCCGCTTCAAAACTGCGCGGGTGAAATTCGTTGTAACTCAACACCGCAATGCGCAAGCCCTGGCGTTGGAACACCAATGGCGTGTGCGCTTGCTTCAAATTCATTCCGCCGCCTACTTGTTGAAGACCGGCCTGAGCAATCAGTTGCAACATGTCTGCAAATGCCGCAGGCCCAAAGTCGCCGCTGTGGTTGTTGGCCAGTGCCACCGCATCGAAATGCTTTTTCACCACCGGCAGCACGCGCGGATGCGCTTTGAAGGTGTAGACCTTGTCTCCGGCTTGCCCGAGGGTAGACACCACACACTCAAGGTTGGCGATTCGGATGTCAGCGTTTTTCAAATAAGTTGCCAACGGAGCAAACGGATCACCGCCTTGTGCGATCAACTCGCCCGCCTTGTCGTCCAGTACGGTGTCGCCGGCAAACACCAGACTCACGGTTGGTGAAGCATGTGTGTTGAGTGCCAAACCCATGAACACCATCAGACCCGCTATCCAAGAACATGCGCTACGGCTCATCATGGTTGTATGCCGCCCAGCCAGCAACGGTAAATCAGTTCTCGCTCAATCGGCCCGCCATAAATGTGTTGTTCACCGGTGAGCAGCACCGGTTGGCGGCGGGGTTTGAAGGGCGCAAAATATTTGGCTTGTTGCAGCAGAACAGGGCGCGGCTCTTGTTGCAAGTAGGTATATATCAACACATGGTCCAACCTGCCGCGTGTGGCAGTCATCACCACTTTGAACAAAAAACGCTCGGCTATGTCAACAGGTGCTACCTCATAAGGATCAGCCACAGGGACGGCATGCACCACTTGCGTGGCGCCCGCATAGGTTACTTCGCAGTGCAAAAAAGGGGTGGCTTGTGCCGTGGACAACGCCATGCATCCACCGACGAATGCACAACGAATCCCATGACTGGCAAGCCGTGACAGGAAGCTTTGCATCGCCATCGTGGTGTGAGCCGGTAATCAGCTGAACAGGTTTTTCAGCTTGTCAGCCCAACCCGCTTCAGAAGGCGAGTGCTTGTCGCCCCCTTTTTTCAGCGAATCGTCCAGCTCTTTGAGCAATTTGCGTTGGTGTTCTGTCAGTTTTACAGGTGTCTCAACCGTGATGTGGCAGTACAGGTCGCCAGGAAAACTGGAGCGAACCCCTTTGATGCCTTTGCCGCGCAATCTGAATTGCTTGCCCGTTTGTGTGCCTTCGGGCAAATCGATAGCGGCTTCACCGCTGAGCGTGGGGACAGAGATTTCGCCGCCCAGCGCAGCGGTGGTGAAACTGATGGGTACCGCGCAATGCAAATCGTCTCCATCGCGTTGGAACACCTCGTGTTTTTTGATCCGAATCTCAATGTACAAATCGCCCGGTGGGCCGCCGTTGGTTCCCGGTTCGCCGTTGCCGGTGCTGCGGATTCGCATGCCGTCGTCAATACCCGCAGGAATTTTGATTTCAAGGGTTTTTTGTCGCTTGATCTTGCCTTGGCCGTGGCACGGTGAACACGGGTCGGAGATGATTTTTCCGCTGCCGCGACAGTGCGGACAGGTTTGTTGCACGCTGAAAAAACCTTGGCGCATTTGCACCACGCCTTGTCCTTGGCAAGTGCCACAGGTTTTGGGTGAAGTGCCGGCTTTGGCGCCTGTGCCGTGGCAGGTGTCGCACTCGTCGTAACTGGGGATGCGGATTTCGCTTTCTTTACCAGCAGCAGCTTCTTCAAGCGTGACTTCCATGGCGTAGCTGAGGTCGTTGCCACGGAATACTTGGCGGCCCCCCCCTTGTTGTCGGCGGGCTTGTCCAAAGATGTCACCAAAAATGTCGCCAAAGGTTTCACCGAACCCGCCAAAGCCAGCTGCGCCAGCCCCTGGGCCTCGCATATTGGGGTCTACACCTGCATGGCCGAATTGGTCATAGGCTGCACGCTTTTCAGCGTCTGAAAGCATTTCGTAGGCTTCTTTGGCTTCTTTGAATTTGACCTCGGCAGAGGCGTCACCCTGGTTGCGGTCAGGGTGGTATTTCATTGCCAGCTTGCGGTACGACTTCTTGATCTCGTCATCGCTGGCGTTTTTGGGAACACCCAAAATTTCGTAAAAGTCGCGTTTAGTGGCCATGTCTGTGCTGCATAAAAAAGTGCCAACGCCGCGTCGGTCTCATCAGACCAAGACGCGGCGGGGCAGGGGTTGAACGGTCAGGGCTTTTTGACTTCCTTGACCTCGGCATCGACCACATTGTCGTCGTGCGGTTTGTCTGCACCTGCGTCGGCGGAAGGTGCCGCGCCCGCCGCTTGCTGGGCCTGCATGTTGGCGTAAACCATCTCACCCAGTTTTTGCGCTGCCGTCATCAGGCTTTCGGTTTTGGCATCGATCTGGGCTTTGTCCTCTCCCTTGAGGGCTTCTTCCACTTCTTTGACGGCAGCTTCTATTTTTTCTTTCTCTGCGGCATCCAGTTTGTCGCCGTGTTCCGTCAACGATTTTTTCACGCTGTGCACAGAGGCTTCGGCTTGGTTACGCGACTGCACAATTTCCAATTTCTTCTTGTCTTCGGCCGCATTGAGTTCAGCGTCCTTCACCATTTGCTGGATCTCGGCCTCGCTCAAACCTGAATTGGCTTTGATGGTGATTTTATTTTCTTTGCCGGTGGCCTTGTCTTTGGCGCCCACATGCAAAATGCCGTTGGCGTCAATGTCGAAAGTGACTTCAATTTGCGGCGTGCCACGGGCTGCAGGAGGAATGCCTTCCAGGTTGAATTCACCCAATGATTTGTTGCCGCTGGCCATTTCGCGCTCACCTTGGAACACTTTGATGGTCACCGCTGGCTGGTTGTCGTCTGCAGTGGAGAAGGTTTGTGCAAACTTGGTCGGGATGGTGGTGTTTTTGGTGATCATTTTGGTCATCACACCACCCAATGTTTCGATGCCCAAAGACAGGGGCGTGACATCAAGCAACAACACGTCTTTGCGGTCGCCAGACAGCACTTGCCCTTGAATGGCCGCGCCCACGGCGACAGCTTCATCTGGGTTGACATCGCGACGCGGATCTTTGCCAAAAAATTCTTTGACCTTTTCTTGAACTTTGGGCATGCGGGTCATGCCGCCGACCAAAATCACGTCGTCGATGTCGCCCACAGACACGCCTGCGTCCTTGATGGCAGTGCGGCAAGGCGCAATGGTGCGTTCGATCAACTCATCCACCAGACTCTCTAATTTGGCGCGGTTGAGTTTGATGTTCAAATGTTTTGGGCCAGAGGCGTCTGCGGTGACATAGGGCAAGTTGATGTCGGTACCGGTGGATGACGACAATTCGATCTTGGCTTTTTCGGCGGCTTCTTTCAAGCGTTGTAATGCCAGCACATCTTTGGACAGATCGACACCGGAATCCTTTTTGAATTCCGCAATGATGAAATCGATGATGCGTTGGTCAAAGTCTTCACCACCCAGGAACGTATCGCCGTTGGTAGACAGCACTTCGAATTGTTTTTCACCGTCGACGTCAGCGATTTCGATGATGGACACGTCAAACGTGCCGCCACCCAAGTCATACACCGCGATTTTGCGGTCGCCTTTTTCGGTTTTGTCCAAACCAAAGGCCAGTGCAGCAGCGGTTGGCTCGTTGATGATGCGCTTGACATCCAAACCCGCGATGCGACCGGCGTCTTTGGTGGCCTGTCTTTGGCTGTCGTTGAAATATGCGGGAACGGTGATAACCGCTTCTGTCACTTCTTC
>Ga0315909_10002375_pt1 | contig 24117 bp, 23 predicted proteins | sample LakEriMetagenome_11_FD_203527 | JGI IMG/M metagenome (GOLD analysis project Ga0315909, IMG submission 203527) | Freshwater fungal communities from buoy surface, Lake Erie, Ohio, United States - Buoy 2 MA125 | ecosystem: Environmental > Aquatic > Freshwater > Lake | place: USA: Lake Erie, Ohio...
AACGTCATCCCTTAAAGATAACTGATGAACTAACCATTCAAGAGCGGTTTGTTTACTTTCCATATCCTTTGTTTGCTAAGTTTACACCATCCAACCTTGCAATATTGAGTTGTTGTTTTTCCATTTCTTTTGCTTGAAAAAAATCAACGGGGGTTAACTTACCCTTTTCGTTGTATTCTTTTTCCAACCAATCCACAGCGGTTTGTTTGGTGAATGAAATTCTTTGTCTACCTGTATGTTCATTGAAGTTTCTCTGATAAATTGTTTCTCCTTTATCAGGAGATTCATAAATTTTGTTTTCCATATTATTTGGTTTCAATTTTTATTCCGGTCATCTGTGATGTACTAGGTGCGTGTTTCCAACCATTACCAATATTATACACAACTTTACCGGACTGACAACTATAAAGTATAGTCGTAAGTATTACAAATATAATTATTTTTTTCATATTAAATGATTTCGAAGGCTTCGTGAACAATTTTTTTCATTGAGGTGGCGTCTGACTTGTTACCTATCACACTTCCGTTTTTTAAGGTAAACGCGTGTCCTCTAACGATAAGAATGTAAGTACCGGTTGAATACTTCTTAATGAACTGATTGAGAGTTGTTCTCTTCATTTTCCTATTAACGACATCATAAGACCTTAGGTTTTCGATACCACTAATCTTTCTGTCATTAAAAGTTTCTCCGTTTGTCTGCATTGTCGCAAGTTTGGAGGAAACCCATCTTGTACCTTTTCTGTCTTTTCTGTCAAACTTATGTTTAACCCAAGCATGAGCATCGTCATAAGGTACGTCAAAAGATGATGCGACCGCTCTTACAAAACAGTCATTAGTTTCGGATTTAGCAATTACTGATTCGGAATATCCGATGATTCCTTCTGATTGGTTGATGTATGGTAGTTGTTTCATAACACAAAGATACGAAGGTAAATTGATACAGCCAAAAATATTTTTTAGTTAGAGGAATTTTCAGTTTTATTAGAAATATAAATCAGATAATTAATGGCAAAAAATAATAATGTTAAAAAAACCATATCAACCAAACCTATTATATTCACAGGTTTTGATAATTTAACCATTAAAATTACGTAAAGGATTGTTGTCAGTGAGTGTAAAAGTATTTTTTTCATAATTTTTATTTTTACAAAACTATGAAAAAATATTTACATTACCAAATTTCTTTTGATTTAAGATAACCTAAAGCACAGGTGTAGGAGTCAGACATATCATAATTTTCTTTTTTCAATGTGTTATTTTTTGTATATAACCATTGAATTTGGGGTTCTTTTTTTGCAACAAGTTCCCATATTAAGACTTTTTTATCTATGTCTTTTGGATATCCTCCAAACAGAACAAACTTACCTTTATCGTTCTGTTTCACGAGATGAGGAAATGCGAATTTACGTGAGTTATATGTGGTTATAAATTCAGGAACAATTCCCAATACATCATAAACTTCTTTACAAATCAAAGTGTTATAACGCATAAGTGTTCCTACTGTATAGACATTGTTTGAGTTGAGAAGTGGTTCTTCGATTACCACTGTAGTTATTCCTAGCCCAACATAAGTTTCAATTTTTTCTCTAAAAACTGCAGCCTTCAATAGTAATTCCTCAATTTTACTTTCAGTTTTAACTTTTGGAGATATGTGTGTTAACTCCAATAATTCTTTTGATTCAATATCAAACAAGCAAATACCTGTTGTCTTTGTTGATACATCCAACCCAAGTATTTTGGGTGAATCTTTTGAAATATTTTTTTTCATAAATTACCAATCCAATTTAACGACAAATTGTTGCACCCCTTGTCTTTGTTGTGGTGACTGCAACTTAGATACAATCATAAGCTCTTTTTTGTCATTATAAAGACCAATTTCACTAATATATGAGGTGGTTCCCGGTGTCCAAGTTGGATTAGACGTGCTTGTGAATTGATTTGTGTTGAGAGTGATTAAATACCTCATTTCATATATGGTAGCTGAGATATCTGTTTCAAGGTTTCCATAAAAATAAAACTCTTCTCCAAAGTTCATTATATTTTGTTGTCCATTTGTCGGGATATCTATATAATCTTGAAGTTTATATGCAGATGCACTATTATAGTTGGTTTGTGATATTTCAAATGTGACTCCTGTAAGTGAGCTTGGGATTATGTAACCATTATTACTAAATGTTATTTGATTTGTAACATCTATCTCTCTCCAACCCGCTGGGTCAGGTCTTACATTACCCGTAACTTTCTGACATAGTATCTTCAATCCTGATGCGGTGAAGCCAGATAAATCACCATCTCTCAAAAATGGAAATTCATTACCAAATCTGATGGCAACATTTTGTGAAGTGGTTGTGCACGTTGGGTCGGGTCCAATTATTTTCGAATAATAATTACAATGTAGTCCTTGCACCATATCACCAACAAAAAGATAAGTTACCCACATAGTTTCCGCAGTGCTTGTCATTATACCTATCGCAGTTTGATTGTTATTGAAACAAGTGTTGGGTGTTATAAGTGACAATTTTGGTGCGGGTAATGTCCAGTTTCTATTTGATTTATAAGACATCGCAGCAACTAACTCCTCATCATCAATAACGATTATTTGGTGGTCAGGAAATACTTTACCAACTCTGTTTATCAAATTATTATCCCCTCTATTTGTATCCCATAAATGATAGTATCTGATACCGGGGTCATTCATATCCAAATTTTTCGTTGACTTGATATAATTTGGTGGATTTGTTTTAAAATAGGTTGGATATCCCGGTGGGTCTATATATAAATCGAGACCTATTTTGTTAGTTGTCGATTTGTGCCACATAACGGTTGGTATGCTTAATTTAAACTTTCTAGCAGACCCATCCTTATCTATCGTTGTTGGTTCTGTTGCAAATTTTTCACCGTAAACAAAATCGATATCATTGTTTGTATAATGTATTATAGCAATTGCTTTTTGTTCTTCCGGTCTCACAATAACTTTTTCATCGAATGAATTCATATAATATGTACTATCAGTATCCGTTTGTCCTGATGACTCTTGATACCCTAAAAGTTCTTTTGTACCATTATACGTGATTGAATTGTAAGTTTTATAATCTTTAAAATTGTTAGAAAACAGACCCGCAGGACTTTCTGTCCACGGAATATTCATATTCCAAATTAGTGTGTTTTCTCTCATCATAACATCGCAAGGTGACTCGAAATTAAGTGTGTCGAACTGCCAATTTGTTTGTGGTGTAACTGTGTCGTATATTTCAGTCATTCCAGAGGGGTATATAAAAGCCTTAGCCTTTTCCGTAGTTCCAAAGTTAAGACCACTAAAGTCAGGTAGTTTTCTGTCAAGTGTTATATTGAATGTGTTACCAACTTGTGAAACTGATTGTATTTTATAGGTTAAAATTTGGGAGTTTGTTATTGCAGAGCAAGAATTGAAAGTATCTAAATAAAATGTCACAAAGTGATTGACTTGTGGTGTTCCTGTAGTTGTACTACAAAAACCAGAATATAATGTGATTGAATTTGTTAATGTCATTGCACTCATAAATGAGTACAAATTTGAATTTACGGTATACCCCGAGGAATTTTGAATGTAATATGTTGATGATGCACCGGAACTAAAAAACCCTTTTGGCGTTGCTGTGTTGTATACAAAATCCACACCACTGTTAAGGTATGGTATACCGTATGTGTTCCCTGTAAGACCAGCAACATAATAGGGGTATTTAACGTTTTCCTTGTTGGAACCTATTCCCGTGTTGTTGTGAGCATTAAAAGATGGTTCTAAAATGTTATTATTAGTTATCGTATTTGTTGGTATTACCTTGTAATTAACTTCACTATCACCAATTTGGAAATATGATATATTGAAGTTACCTTGTGATATTCTTCTTCTCCCAACATCTGTTACTCTTGTGTTAATCAGTGCTGAAGTATTTTTGATTATATATGACATAATTTAAGAACCATTTATTTTCATAAATACACGGAATGAAATAATCTGGTCACAGATTTCCACATATTTGATTAAATATAGTGGTACATCCACTACTATCAATGATTTTTATTTTTACTAATGGTACATTTGTAAACCCGGAAGGTAATGGATATGTTATACTTGGTGGAACAGTAGTATTTATTAAACCCAAATAATATTCGTGTCCTTCATAAATGTCAGAGACATATATGTTATATGGTGGTGTACCTGAGATATTTAATATTTCTACGGACGATGACATCATATTTCAGGAATTGATGGGCTGATATTACATATTTCTGTACAACTAGTTTGTTGTAAACCACCCACAAATGAATTGAATTCTATTTCGATTATAGTTCCTAACAATGGTTGATTACGTCCCAATATTTCTGTAACTTGATATGTGTATATTGGAAAATCTTCTTGGTAGGTTTCCGTATAAAAACAGTTTAACCTCAAAACCCCTGAACAAGATAAATAAACAACTTCTTGAGAATCTTCGCAACTCACCCCACACGCATATTTATTCGCCTTGTAATAATATTTTGGTTCTGGTGGTGTAATGTTAATACAACCAGACTGATTTTCTGAAAGAATATTTATGACTTGGCCATTAGAGTTTATTTGATAAATTTTCTTTGGGGTAGAGTTTAAATCACCGTAGTACCCTTCATTGACTGTTCTGAGAGGGGTTAATGAAGAATATAAAACACTATCGATATCAATAACATCATCTGTACAATAATATTCTTGGTAAACACAATTAAGAATTGACATAATTATTAATTATTTATTAAGGGTGGATTTAGTGCGTCATAACAGGTTAAACCATAATTGAGACAAAACTTTTTATATGTTGTCTGAACAGTCGCATTTAAGATATTACTTATAAGTTGAGTCGATGTAAATGGTTTAACTTCGCAACAACTGCATCTAATATTGAAAATTTGAATGTCTAAAGTAATTGTGGTTTCAACACCGGTGGAACAACCATTGAGTGATTGAGGTGATACTAAATTTATTAAAGAAGTACAAACACCCTCAATCGAATCATTTTCTGTATAGTTAATTAAAAATTTAGTTTCTTGTGTGGTAATTTTCTTTGTGTAAGGACAATCAGGGACAGTAGTATCAATCTGATTTGTTGTGTATGATGATGGTGATTGAGCATCTCCATTATAAAGTAAATTGATTGTATTAAGGAAAGTAGCATCCCCTGGTTTTTTTACTTCGGTTACTGAAGTAAATGTTAATTCAATGTCATAAGAAACTCCCCGAATTGACGGGAAGTCAAATCTGAAATTATTTACATCCTGTTTTCTATTTGTTTCTGATATGGTTGTGGAGCGAGTGGATAACAATCTAACATTATATGTTGTTGGTTGAGACCCATCTCCAACCGTAATTGTATTAGTTGTTACATTTCCTACATTATCTTTAGTTGTTACGGTATATGAACCTGCACACAATCCTCTGAAAAGTCCTACTCTTTGAAATGTAATGTTGTCAATAGAATATTCGTACGGGGGTTGTCCTCCGGTTGTGCTGAGTACTGATATAATCCCATCACAAACACTACTTAATCTTTCTTTAGGCGAATTAAAACAAGAATTAGGTGTTTGTTCAATTATCGTGTTCAAATTTGTCACGGGGTTACAAATTCCTGTTGTAACGTTTGTAATATATTTAGAACCTAAAGAACCCAATCCTACCCAATTTTGGTCAGGTACCCCACTACTTGATGTGTAAGTACTAACAAATGTCAATAATGTTGATATTACAAGTTCCCATCTCTGTGATGTAAGATTCCAGTAAATAGTGTATGAGCCTGAGGTCCACCGACCCTTACCATTGAATAAACTTGGTTGTGGTTGGAATGTTAGGTACTCTGTTATATTTTCTTCTCCATAAGAAAAACATAAAATTGGAAAATTAAATACCGGTGGTGGCTCAACTATGGGGGTTACCGGGTATGTAAAAGTATTGTTGCACGGACCTAACCCTAAAATTATAATTTGAGTTGCGGTATTAGGTATTGCAATCTCATAAGGCGAACTTAAAATAGAAAATGGTAAGTTTTGGGTAAGTGTGTTAGATGTTGTTGCGGTAGCATAAAAAGAGCTACCAATTTGATTGTAATATATGTCATAATTACCCTCAGAGTTTGCTTGTGTAAGTTGTACTGTAAATATTTGTGCCATTTTATAATGTTGGGGAAATATCAAACTTAAATCCCTCTGAAATTAAATAGTCGTAATTATTTTTTGTTATTTCATTTGTTAAATCTAAATATCCTTTGATAACGATATACCCAACTTGGAATGGTTTTGCTTTCAAACTTACTAAGGAATTCAACAGTTTATTTATATCTTGTTGGTCAAACGGTGTAATTGGTTTAACATTTATTTGATATATGTTTGGCCAATATGTTTTAGAATCACCTGAAAAAATATTCAATGAATTTTGACCTAATATTTTTATATTATAAAGATTTGGTGGTAGTGTCTCCAAATTACCTGTTATTATGTTGTCACCTTCAATATTCAGATATGTCAGTTGTGTATGTGTAGATGAAGATAAGAATTCTCCACTTAGTTGATTGTTTCCTAAAACGGTCAGAGATATTATATTTTGGTTGATTGAATCAATATTTCCATAAACATATTCTCCCGGATTTGTTCCGACTCCATCTAAGAATACATTTAATAAGTTTGTAGGTAGTGTGGAAATATCTCCACCAATAGTATTAAGCCCTGTTAGATATAAAGTATCGTTCAAGCTGAGAGGAAGATTAATTATATCACCAGTGATTGTGTTATTACCACCCAATATTAACGTTTTTAAATTTTGTGGTAAATTACTTAAATCACCTGACATTGTATTTTCACCCGATATTTCACAATACTCTAAATTCAGAGGTAGATTATCAATTAAACCACTTATTGTGTTAAGTCCGTTTATCTTTATAACACTAAGATTGACAGGTAAATTTGAGGTGTCTCCACTTATTGTTGTTCCATTATGAATTGTCAGGCTGGTTAGATTGATAGGTAAATTGCTAACATCTCCTGTAATTTCTTTCCCGTTGATATCAACGTGTAAAAGACCTGATGGTAAATCAATTGTTTCACCTGATAATATAACTTGATTATCAGTCATCAGACTTATTAAGTTTATTGGTAGTTCGGAACAGTTACCGGTGACCTCCCCATAAAGTTTTAAATTTTCTATATAGGATGGTAATTCACTTATTTTTCCTTTTGTAACTGTTGCATTGTTTTCAAATTTCAAAAGACCAATTAATTTATTTAATTCTTTGGTTTCATAAACAACGTTACCCAAAGCAAATGAATCGGAAATCGACGTAATATTTGAAAGGGAAGTATTTCTGATTGTTATTATACCTGTGTATGGGGTGTAATATTTTTTTGAGGGAGTTGTATTTGTGCTTTCATATTCAACAAATCCATCGCCCCAATTAATTTGATAATCATTTTGACAAATTAGTTCTGAAAATGAGAGAACTTGGAGATTTTCTACCTGAATATAAAAATCCTCATATAGTGTAAACTCTTCAGTTTTGAAACAATTTGTTTTACTTGGGTCTGTAACAGTTACAGAGTAAGTACCCCCTGTAAGTCCTGTTATAATTAAACTATGGTCCCCCGTTGACCAAGTTATGTCAGGTTGACCAAAAGAGTTTGATATTAAAACAGTTGCGGAGCCATCTGCATTGTTTGGTGATGGATTTATAGATTGTGTCGAAATTTCCAATGGACAATCGATAAAAGACTGCATAATGGTTGAAAAAGTTTTTTTATATTCTTTTCCATTTTTTGTAATCACTTTCAACCCAACCCCTGAAAGTGGTCCATCATATTCCATCTCAAATGTTGTCTTTCTAAAATTACTATCCAACAATTCGCAATACTCAAAATCAACGTCACAAAGAAAAACTTTGTAAGGAATGAGTCCTTCAATATTTGTTATTTTAATTTTCATCTTATGCAAATAAATTAATTAATAATCCTCTGTATATTATATTATTGTATGCCGCCTGAACTGTCGGATTGGTATTACTATAGTAAGGTGGTGACCCTCCAAGGTTTTGTAAACCGATATTATTTACTGGCGGACCTGAAAAACAATTAACAGGGGCACTCGCAGAAACATCAATCAATAAATTATCTATTTCACTTGTACTAAGACCCCTTCCGGTTCCTTGTGTCACCACTACTTGACAAGTTCCTTGTGCCCAAGTTCTTGGTGTGTAATCAATTGATAATGTTTGTCCAACTAAACCTAAAACTTTTATTTTCGGTGGTAATTGATTCAAATTACCGGTTATTGTATTATAATTTGCACTTTCTAAAACCAAAGTTTCTAAATTAGTTTTAGATGTTAAAGTTGATAAACTCAAAGTAATGTTTGAGTCTTGACCTCTCAAAATTAGACTTTCCAAACTATTTGGTATTGTCGTTATAGTACCTGTAATTGCGTTAGAAGTATTGATATTGGCAACTATGAATATTTTAAGTTTTGGTAGGCTCAATATACTTGATATATTACCGGAAATATTAGTCTCAGAAATTGAATTTCCTTGTATAACGAAACCTTCCAAATTAGTGAAGGTTGATAAGTTTGGTAAAGTACCTGTTATAGAATTTCCATCTGAGATGTCTAAAGTTTTTAGAATTGAAGAAACATTAGATATTGTTGTTAAATCACCAGTAATCGTATTATTGGATGATATTTTGAATACATCCACACTTGTGTGATTATTGAAGAAAGTTGTTAAATTTCCGGATATATTACTAAAATTATTTAGATTAATTGCAAATTCTTGAACCGTTGTTGGTAGATTATTAATACTTCCTGTTACAACACCTGTGTTATTTTCATTAAAGATATGAATGTATGTGAAATTCGGTGGTAAGTCAGCAATATCTCCCTGATAAGTCGCACTTCTTGAATATAAATCAATGACTGTTGTACTTTTTGGTATGTTTGACAAATTAACAGTTAAAGGTATTCCCGAACCATATTGTAAAACTTGTAAATTACTGAATTTACTGTTTGTCAATTCTCCTGTGAGATTATCACCATCTGCAAGTCTAAGATATTGTAACCCTGCCGGTAAATCATTTATATCACCACTTAAATCATTGTTATAACTAAACAATAATGTAACACTTGAAGGTATCATATTTGTATTTCCGGAAAGATATGGTGAAACATCTTGTAATGTTTCATTGTTACCTAAATCTAAAGAACCAAGACTTGTCAATTTGAATAATTCTGATGTTTTGACAATTAAAGCACCTGGTTTTTCGGTAAAACTTTTAACCCAACCATGTGTGATTGCCAGTGCCTTTATTGAATTGAGATTTGTACTTCTGAAAATAATCTCTCCGGTGTAATACCCTAAACTTGTTGAACTATAATTATGATTAAAAGTTATTGGACCACTTTGGTTTGGTGGTAAGTATGTTGTCGTACCATCTCCAAAATAAACAGTAACTCCTGCGGTATCGGTGAATGTTCTTGCAGTAAAGCTCAATAATTCTTCGGCAAATAATTTGAATTCATATAATGGTGAACTTGTTGTTGGTGTTTGAGTTGGCGTTGGTGTTTGTGTAGGCGTTTGTGTTTGTGATTGTGTTGGTGGAACCAAATTGATGTTGGCTTCAATTTGGCAATTTAAATTATTTCCAACAGTACAAGTTTTGGTGATATTGTAGTCACCGTAAGAATCTCTAACATTGACTGTATATGTCCCTGCGGAAACATTATAAAGATACTGACTTGTCCCACCATTACTCCAAGTGTAATAATATGGTTGTGTCCCTCCACCGTTTGGTATTATTCCAACAACACCATCTAAAGATGTTGTAGAGCTAGCATTTGTACTATCACAAAAAATTTCTAGTGGAAATATTGTATTATAATCACAATAATTTCTAACGATTGGGAGTACCGGTAAAGGGGTTTTAGTTGGTTTAGGTGATACTTGAGGTGTTTTTGTCGGTGTTGGTGTAGGTGACTTAGTAGGTGTAACTGTAGGTGTTGGTGTTTTGGTTGGTGTTTGAGTGGCGGTTGTAGTAGGGCATGTTTGTGTGGCATTTTCTTTAGTGTCAATTACATTATTGAAGGGTCTATCAAAATCAACGCTAGATATGACTAGAGATTCATCATTGCCGTGGTATCCCGATTTATAAACACCACAACAATCATAGTAAGAATAGAATCCACCTGTAACTTCACCTTTTCTACAAAGCATAATTTAATTTTTTATATTCCACAATAGTTAAAATCTTTTATCTTGCCTGTGTTGTCTATCTTCACTGAATAGTTTACAACACCGAAACTCATTTTTATATATTGGTTATTTCCGATAACCGGTGAATACAAGACACCATTAATACTAATCTCATAAATTGTTACATCGATTACAGGTGACGTATTACTTTCATTAATATAAGTATAATATTGGGCAATTGAAGTTAAATCACCACACGCACTTTCGGAGTCAGAAAAAAAGTTTTTTCCTATATAATGAATAGATATCAACGGTGTTGTTGTGACTGAAGGTGTTATTGTTGGTGTCTGTGTTGAAGTTTTAGTTATTGTGGGCGTAACCGTAGGTGTTGGTGTCGTGGTTTGTGTGGGTGTTGGTGTTTGTGTAGGTGTTGGTGTTTGTGTAGGTGTTTGACTACTTGTAGGTGTTGGTGTTATAAGTACCGTTTCACCTGTTTCACAGTTATAAACATCCACGATTTTAATTACAAAGTCAGTTTCGGCCTCCGGGTCAGGGACAATAAATGTAAATGGAAATATTTCTGTAGACGCGGTGACGGTTACACAGTTAGCACTCATTGCATCACAATAATATATTGCAACAGGTGTGTTTGCGGTAATTCCTGAAATAGTTATTATTTGACTCATCCCTCTACTTGTTTGTTTCCTGTTATTATTTTACCATTACCATCAATTAATTTAAGTTTATATTCACTTAAAGTATTAAATGGTGAGGGTATTTCGAACTCAAATGGTAGACTTGATGTCTCATCCATATATACACAGTTTGTACCATCAGGATTACATATAAAAATGTAATACGGTGTTTGACCTGTAACTGAGTTTATATTTACTTGTATTCCCATTTTACTATAAATAGATTTATTTTATCCGTTATAAAGTTTAATAAAACAATCATTACACGTTCCAAAACTCTCAACAATCGTAGGAAATACAATATCACCAAATCTATAATCACAAACGATACCGTCATATGAATTTATTATATAGCAAGTACCATTCATAATGATTGTGTTGTTATTTGGAACAATTGTATTGTTTACACCATCATACATTGTGATACCTGTAATCATATTATTACAAGAACTTACGGTATATGATTTGTATAGTGGACAAGTTGTACAATTAAAATCATGCCAGAATGGAGTAATTATTTCATAATTTGTTTCAATTACATCACTTTGAGAAATAATCGTAACACAAAAATCATCCCCATTTGAATTATATATTCCACAAATTTGTCCTAAGTCAGGTAAAAATTTTATGGTAGAGTTTTCAACATTATAGTTACAAACACTTACTACCACAGTATCGTTGTTATCACATCTTATGGCATTGTAATAAACCTTTTGACATTCATTTATCTTAGTGATGAGACAATTTTCTTCGGTGGAAAAAATAGGTAATATTTGTGATTTGAAAAAATTACCTGAGTATTTTATAGAAAAAACATCCGTTGGTGGAATATAAGAACTTTCAAATTCCCCGAGATAATACCAACAATAATTGTTTTTGTCCTTAACAATTGTCCCTATAATATTTGTGTTTACAAGTTTCTCAGTTTGAATAACTTGTGTTTTTTTATTTGTCATTTGTACTATAGGTGTACAACTTTGATATACGTGTACCTTTGCCATTTTTATATTGAACAATCTCCACAGTATCCATAGATACTATAAATTTGGTTTATGTATGAATTTGGTGAAAAGTTTGTATCAACTCTATCATACGTCACACAAATACTTTTTTGTCCGGTTGGTGTATTAATAGATATTGAAAGTATGGTTCCTGGATTCAAACTCGTAGAACCACTGTAAAGTTGGTCACCAACATAATATTCTTCTCCTGTTGCACAATCAATCAAAACTTTTGTTATAGAGTTGATGAATTGTTGGTTCACAAAGTTAAAGTTTGCAACACCCAAAACTTGTGTTTTGGGTTGTGGTGTTGGGGTTGGGGTTGGTGTTACAGAACTTGTGGGTGTTTGTGACATCACAAAAACATTGAAATCTAATCCTGTTTGGTAATCAGGGGTGGGTGTTGGTAAAGCAGGTGTTGAAAAAAAGGTGAAGTCTACATTATCACAATTTATTGTTGGTGTTGGAGTGATTGGAGGAGAGTATTCACAATCAAAATACGCCTGAAAATTAATTATACTACAAGCACTCAGTGAAGGGGTTGGTGTCGGACAAATTCCTCCGAAAAAAATATTTTGACTTAAATCGGGACAACTTGAGTAGCAAGGTATTCTACCCGATATTATACAGCTTCCACCAAGTGAGTTACTCAAACACCATTTAGTTCCAGTGTGGTAAACAACCCCATATGACGCACCGTCTCCGGTATAATACAATCTTGAATTATAATTCAAAAGAGTTGAGGTGTAATATCCACTGTAAGCTGATAAAGTTGGAAAACTTGTTCTTAAACAAAATCCTGAAGTATTACAAGGTGAAGGTGTTGGAGTATTAGATGGTGTGACAGGGAAAGTTTGGGTTATCGATGGTGTCAAAGTTATTGCCGGGACACACTCTGAACAAGACTTATATTGAGGTGAACCTATATAATATCCTCCAGGCCCTCCCAACTTCATCAAAGAATAGCACGAATTACCATATGAATATACCGAACCTATAACAGAGGTGTCTTCGTCAATTGTGAAATAATTAATTTCACCCGTTGTACAATTATAAAATATTGCGGCAACTCGATTAGTTCTTGGACAATTAGAATCCGCACAATCGAAGACGGACGTAAATGTTACTCCATCAGAATCATACAATATTCCGGTACCACTATATGGTACTATTGTTGCACATCCTGTAAATTCATCTGAATTTTCAATATAATAAGTATTACCAACTATAGATGGTACCAAATTACCCCTAAATCTGAAAACACTACCGTCTTCGCAACTTTGGAATTGTACCCCGTAAAATCTTGTAGGAGTCACTGTTGGTGTTATTGATGGTGTTGGTGTTGGTGTTACATAACAAATGCCATATGATATTACAAATCCACTCAAATCGACTTCGAACACACTGGTACCTCCACTGAAGGCGTCTGAGTAGAACCCTTGAGGTGCTGTTGTGGTACAACCTGAGTCAGAACACAAAACCGCACCGACAGTAATTATGGAAAAATTCGAATAATATGTCGTCGCAGTCAAAAGGGAACACGCATCATCTCTTGTTGTTGAGGTATATGATAGTGAACCAATATTAAAACAGAGTCCCGGTGCCATAACTTATTTTTTCTTACTATAAATAACCAGAATTTGGTTTTTCTAAAAGATAATTTTATTACAATATTTATAAACAACAGTAAGAAAATATTTATATTATATGAAATTACTGAAAACCATAAAAAAAATAATCAAAGAAGCAGAGGAACAATACAATATTGCTTGTGAAAATAATGTGTCTGTCGATGAATTAGATAGGTTAGAAAAAAATTACAAGGATTCTCTGAGATTATTAAAATTCTTTCAAGACAAAGAGAATAAAAAAAACTCAAAGTAACCCACAAGGTACTATTTTAAACTTCTCACATCCATCAGACCCACTAAATATTATCATTATTTCTGACATTGTATTAAAAATATTTGAGGATATTACTATATTTGAATCTCCACTAATGTTTCCAACATATTCTTTGTTGTTACCGGCAAAATCCGCAACATAAACATCAAACGGTGTTACCCCTGAAATATTTGTTAATATTATTTCCTTCATTAATCACAATTTATATCATAATCTATTTCTAAAGATAGTGAAATATTAATGGGGTTGGTTCCATAAATAAGGCTCGGATTTTCTAAATCAGCCTCGATTATGAATGTGTTGGTTAATTCATCAATAATCACATTTCCCACACCCTGTATTGACATAAGTAAGTTTTTTGCGGTATCATACCATAAATTATCTGATGGTGCATCAACTATTGAATTAGTAGTGTAAAAATTATTTGTGAGTTCATATTCGAATGGTAATACTTTTACTTTAGCAATGAAAGATGCACTGCTTAAATTACAATTTGTAAGTCCGGAAGTTATATCTTGATATCCCTCATTTAACATTCTAATCAAATTATAATTACTCTCGGTGTTTACTGAAAGTTTTTGAGTTCCCATCCCAAATGTTTCATAACTACTAATTTTATTAACTTTTGAAACTTCTATAGTTCTACTTTTTATTGTTTTATTCTTGTCCACAACAGATAAACTGTAAGTTCCGGCTGTAAGATTTGTAACCTTTATTTCTTGTGGATTGTTTGGAATATTTTCAGACCAATTAAATGTGAAAGGTGGTGTTCCATTTATAATGAAAGCGGTTATTTCTCCTTCATTTCCATTTCCTGATGAAGTTGACTTTAGATAAAAATCTACGGTTGGTAATGTCGGTACAAACACTTGTGTTTTTTGAACACAACCCGTAAAGTCTATAACTGAAACTTCATGCTGACCGGGACCAATATTATAAAAATAAAAACTACCAATATTTATTGCCGTTATTTTTTGTGACCCATCTACTATACACTCGAACGGCGGAGTTCCTCCGCTATTAATTATCACATTTATAACCCCGTCGTTTTTAATCGTTGACGCACTGATTACCGTATCAATTGTATACTTGTTGTCGGTAAAAATGTAAATTTCTTGTGATTTACTACAACTTGTTTGGTCTTGAACAACAACTGTATAAGTCCCTGTTGATAAATTTTCAAAAATTACAGTTGTCTGACTTGATGTTTCTGATATTGTATTACCTTCAGGTTTAATCAATGAGTAGGTATAAGGTGGTACTCCTCCTTTTGTAGATATTTGTATTTTTCCATCACTTGATGAACAACTTGAGTTAGTTGTTATTATGCTTAAATCAGAAATACCATTTGGTGATTGTAAGTTTGTTGATGTAAAAAATTTACAATATCCGGCATCTGTAATTTCAAAATTGTAAGTCCCCAAAGTGAGACCGGTTAACACTAAATTTGTTGAATAGGATATTTCAACAAATCCGGTGGACGCTGAATAATAATATGGTGGAGTTCCTCCGGAAATCAAAAGATTTATAACACCATCATTACTAAAACAAGTAGGTTGTGTAACAACCATTTCAAGTAAAGATATTGGTGGTGAATTTTCTATTAAACCGTTTTTGATTTTAGTACACCCTAATGAATTGGTTACTTCCACAGTATATATCCCTTCTGTCAAACCTGTGATAGTATCACCTGTTTGTCCATTACTCCATTTGTAAGTGTATGGTTCACCAAATGTTTGACCTGTTACAATAATTTTACCGGTTGATACTATGTCACAATTACTATTCGGTATAGTGTACAAACCAAAATCAAAATCGATAGATTTTTCTATCACAACATTTTCCGTAGTTGCACTACATCCTCCACCGTCTGTGGATATCGAGTAGTAAGTACCAGCACTTAACCCATCGAAAGTAGTGAAATTAGGTTGACCTGACTGAAGACTGAGTAATTGACCATTTGAATCATACAACTCGTATGTCACAGGTGTGAAAGTTGATTCAGTTGTAATTTTGAATGAACCATTATTTGCAGAACAAGTGGTATTTTGAATTTCACTTATCGTGTTACAAACCCCGTTTGATATGTTTATATATATAAATTCATCTGTTGTAGTTGATGGTGTGAATGTTTTTTGTAAATACACTTCATATGTTCCACTTATAAGATTATCTCTTTCTGATACATTAGAAAAATAATCAGTACCTAAACTAGGATTATTCCATACAATCGCGTATGGTGGATTGGAATTGTAATCAATTACGTTAGTGTTTGCATTTGTCGTTGCACTTATTACTATGCGTCCTGTACTATTATTAGAACAATTACCGGTTGTTGTTGTATTATAATAAAAATTTGCCATTTTTAACAAGTTAACTCAATATTTATACCAACATTAAGATGTAAGTTTTGATTCAGAAATAAAGGTTGGGTACCAAGATTAACTATTTTAAGTCTACTATCATTCAAATAGTAGGTTAAACCATAATTAATTATCTGAGGTAAAAAATTAAATAATCCTAACTCCCAATCTTCATTTTTAGGTACATCCGAAATTCCCAAACCAGAATAGAATTGTTCTTGTATCAGAATTTCATCGTCTATTCTCAAATCAACAAACCAAGAAGATTTTACAGAATTCGCACCAGGACAATCACTTACCGATAATCCAACAGAGCCTAACTCAGTGTTTAATGTTTGGTATAGAATATCTGAAAAACTTGAAACTCCAACAACCTCATTTAACCAAGGATAAATCGAAATTTCAACATATTCCTGATTTATATTTTCATTTAAAGTTACAACATTTATTATTGGATTTATTGCTTGAGGTGGGGTTCCTTCTTTTTTACAATTAACGCATCCTTCAGGAACTTCTACGGTAACATTCACACAACCCCTGTCTCGTCTGTATACAAATTTTTGTCTTTGTAATATAGAATTTTCATATTTCGTTCCTGTTTGCCATATTGTGGTTGCCGGTATCATTTGTTCTACCAACTTAGACCAAAGTGGATTTATTGATTTCGAAAAATCAATAAGTTTTTGGTATGTATATTGGTTGTTTTGCACTCCGATTGTGTCCTTTTGAGCCAAATATCTCCACCATACTGATTGTAATGTAGGATATCCCCCTGTTTTACCGTCGGTTATGTATTGTCTATTTCTTGTATTGACCATATTTTGCCAAAAACTATTCTTGAATTCGAAAAAAGTTTTTTCATTCGCCTTTGGATTTATAATAGTAGAATCAACACCCCCCGGTACAGGATAATACTCCGTTAAACCTGTTGATGGGAATGGATAGTTGTTTTGAACTGACTGTACCCATATATCATATACTAATCCCTGCGATGGGTTCAAAAACAAATCAATATTTTTAATATTCAAAACTAATTTCTCGTTGTTGATAAAATAATTAGCATCGTATTTAGCGTCTTTTACACTCCTATTTCCATTTTCTATGTCTGTCCAAGATTTATTATTATCAACTATTCTAGTTAAATTGAATCCTCTGTCTATAAAGGGCAAATCCCTGAACTCATTCAAATATTCTTCACCATAACTAAACTTTTTTAGACTTGTTTGAATATTCGTATTTTGTCCGGTAAAAACTTGTGTTGTAAATACTAATTCTTCCGGACTCGTATGTTCCGGAGTCTGCTCCCACCATCCCGCACCTTTTTGAAAGAACATTTGGTCTGTTTGTTTCGGTGTCTTAGGAAACCCTTTATCATCCAATGGATAATCATTTCTTGTTAATGTTACATTTTCAAATGTCGGTTGTGTTGTAAAACCAGTAAAGGTAATCCCCCTGAAAGAAAATGTATTAGTTGGGTCTAATACCGGTACCTCATCAACATATGTACCACCCGATATTTTAGAATATTGTAAATTGAAATAATCAATATCAATTTGATTACTAATAACCTCAACATGCTCATTAAACTCAAGTATGGATTCCGGAATACCAATCAAACTTAATAAAAATTCAACAGACCTTCTAGTTCCTTTTGATTTGAATAAGTATGAGGAGTTAAGTATTAAATTTCTATAAAATGCGTAATTTACCTCGGTTGGTGTTTGAGCCCTTGTATAACCCGGATATATTGTTTTTTGTTGATTACCAAATATCGATGTTAGATAGTCATCGTTTGTAATAGGGGAAAAATTAGTATTCCAACCTAATGTTTGTGCTAAGTTTGTAAGAAGTTCTGAAGGTATATCGTTTTTTGGGGTGTAATTAACAGAATTAATAAAACTTAATCCGTCAATATACTGTTTCAGTTGGTCAAAGCTTCTTCCGTATATTTGTAGTATCTTCTCAACTTTTCTACCTAAGGTGTCAAACTCTTTTATTGAATCTGATGTTAGAAATCTTGATAAAAGATTAGTCCTAAAAGAGTCAAAATCTCCGGCAATAATCTGTAATTGGTTCAAATAAGAATCAAATAACTGCGACCTAATATCTAAGTTCCACGTTCCATCTAAAGGCCAAGTGACTGTTTGTTGTTTAACGTAAAATTGACCTGAAAAATCTTGAGTCGGGACTTGAAATGTTGCGGTGTATATAGGATTCACTAGTCTGTTTACTAAAAACTGTTCTACCTCATCAAAGGTTTCGATAAAGACTTTATCTACAACATAGTCATTTGGTCTTATTTGATAATTCCCATCGAACGTGGTTGTATTTATTCCGAAGGGTGTTCCTGATACAAAAAACGCGATTGAACCATTGTTGATGGTGTTTGATGGTGAGAAAGAATTAACTTTGTATTCTACTCCGTTAACAACTATTGCATAATCCAAATACGTTTCTTCTAAGTTCCTGTATTTGGATACTTCAATACCCATCGTGGACAAATTAGTTGTCGCACTAACCGTGTAATCTATTCCAAGTGGATTATGTACTCTTGTTAAATCAACCTCAAAATAAGTTTCGTCTTGCACCAAATCATAAGATATATTCATCGCCGTATTTCCGGTTGTAAAATCAAGATTTGTATATAAAACATCTAAGGCCGCGGGAAAATTATTAATAATATTTGTAACCGAAACACTTAATCTCTTAGATAAAGAACCGTACAATGAAAAATTTGTTACTTGAGATGTGTCATAGTTCGGATAAACTCTGAATTGAGATGCAATGTTTTGGCTTTGAGAAATATTAGTGATTCCTAAATCCTCTAAGCTTACAGGTGCATTATACGCACCAGTTCCAAAAGTTCTATTAACTTTTTCAACAACCCCTGTTGTAAATTCAAAATTTGCCTGGGTCAAACCTCCTCCATCAACAAGCTGAATTCCGACTAAATTGTCAGAAAACGTGCCCGCACCATTTCCCGGTCTTGGGGGATAAAAATATTTTGTTTTTTTAACAGTATTTGCCATTACGTGGTTATAGTGTTGAAGTTTTTACTAAAATCAATGTTATTTTTTCTATCTTGTCTAACTTCATAAAGTAATGAGTTGAATTGGTCTCTAATTTCAAACAAGTTATATTGTTTGAATATGTTGTTGTTAGAGTCATAGATTGTATATATTCCGTCATCAATAGATTTGGTTTGATTACCATAAAGAGCAATTGCAAGTGTATCAATGTCATATTCGGCCATATGTACTTCAACAGTTACAGGATTAAAATATGTGTTTGAAATTATAATATTTTGACTTGGTTGACCTATGTATGGTGTTGCATTTGGTTTGTTTGTTGGTGATGAAGATGGTGAAACTGTTAAAAACAGTAAATTTGATATTCCATCTACATATCTGTACCTTATCGCTTTTTGTGTTGTATTTGTTTGGTTAACAACCACTGGTTCACAAAAAAAAGATGATGTTATTATTCTGAAAAAATTTGGAATTTTTGTACCATCGGGATTTAGATATTCTATCCTAAAACCAACTAATCCTTGCGGTACAAATTTGTTTATGTATTGTGTCGGAACATTTGCCAAATCAATAATAATTCCTTTGACATTTGGTAGAGAACTGAGCACTCCGCAATCCGTTATTGATGTCCTTATTTGTGCTGGTCTTATGTATAATGTGTAGAAACCCAAAGCATTAAATGTATCTGCAGGTAAAGTTAAATTATATAACCCCCCAAGCACTTCGACACTACTACCACCTGTTTGTACGTTATTGAAATATGGTCTCAAGATTGTAGAAGCGTTAAGTGTCTTCAAAACAAATCCATCAGTTGCATCCCTACTTGGGGTATAATTAAGTATTATCTCAACATCCTCTGGTGATACATCCGCAGGTCTTACCGTTCCGTAACTTCCGATTGCCATATTTTTATTTTATTTATAAATAGTTTATACTGTTTTTTGTACATTAAAAAAACCATATCCATAGTTCATTAAATCTCCCAAATTGTCAACTTCACCTAACCTTTGTATTCTTTCGTACGCACTATTCTTTCCTCTTTCAATAAAAACACTGCTCTGTATAATTGGTTGGTCTATAATACCTATAAGTTCTTCTCTTTTTACAATCGGTTCTGATACTATGTTTTCATCCGTGAATCCTGAGCTACCCATAAAAAATAAAGTAGTTCCGTCAGAATAATCGTAGTAGTCAACTCCTTGTATTGTATAACCAGTATACGTAGAAGTAATCGAATTAATCATACCATAAGGTTCATACCCAACATAGACAATTTGACCCGCAGGTTTGTATTTTTGAGAACCGTACTGTTCCAAGTCTTTGAGTCTTGATAAAGTTTGTCCTGTTACAAAATATGGTGTTGTAACATATCCTGAGCTACTTTGTGCCGCAACTGTATTGACCGCGTCTCCGGAAAAAATATAATTATAACTTATTGGGGTTGCAGACCAATTACCTAAATTAGAAACGAAATATGCTGTTCCTCTTGGGTTAGAAATTCTAACTTGATTTTGTGGTAATGTTATTTCTTTAGTAATCAATGATTTACCCCAAGGATTTGTTTGTTCCAAGGTTATTTTATATTTCGATGGTATTTGTGGGTAGTCGTGTGTCACATAATTAGGTGAGTAATTTGTGATTACTCCTGTTGTCCCATCTCCCCAGTCAACATTGTAAGTTGATAGCTCTAAAAACTTTTGATATTCTTCTGAGGTGTTGTACAAATACACTCTGTAAGGTAAAGAGGTTTGTGAAGAAAATATAAAATTAGTAACAACATCTTGTTGTACTATTGCACCGTCAAATGGGTCATAATATCCAACATCATTAATTGATTCTGTAATAAGAATTGGTATAGTAAGACCTGTCAATAATGAAGTTCCGTTCGTATTTCCGGAAAGTATTTGTGTCATTGCTGAGTAAACCCCAACATTTTGACCACTATAGGAAACTATAACTAAATCATCTTTGATAGTTTCGGGGGATACTATAAATTTATAATTTTTCATTCTTATGGGTTAACATATTCATACCACGTTATTGGTGTTAATTTTGACCCAACTCTTATAGTCGTGTTTGTAACCGGGTCAAACCTGAATACTCTGTAACTTTTTTTATTATAGTCTAAAACAACTCGATAATAAAAATATTTGATTGGGTCGAAAGTATATTCAGTTCCGACCGGTAACACACCTTGTGGTGTATTCATCATTTTCACGAAAGTACCTGTAGCAGCATTATAAAATTTGGCGGTCATATAAAAAGTGTTGATATTAAGAAAATCTATTTTCTTTAACCAATAAATAAAAAACCCCTCAACATCACCAACATAATCTAAGGTAAACTTTGGTATTCTGATATTCACATCTGTCTTATTAAATAATATTTGAGTCTTATGTCCTTGTGTGGTTGGAATAATAACTGTTATATTGTTGTTTTGTCTTTTCTCGTCAACGGTATCATAGAAGTCTAATTTAAAAAAAGATTTAGTAAATTTTTCTTCACTGTAATAAATATTTCTAATTGAGATGCCTTCTGTCAAGTAACTATTATTCCAACTACTTGGAGAATTTATTGAACCTCCCGAATAAAAATAAAATTCATAATTCAGTTCTGTTTTATTTGTTTCAGGTATTATGTCGTGAGGAAATCTCTCAACCTCGAAATCAACTCCTTCTCCGGTTATATCTTTTGTTATTTCTTCCTCATAAAGTTCAATTAACTGGTCTTGCCCTGTATAGTCCCACGTTATGTCAATTGGGATTGTAAGACTTTTATCTGTTTTGTTATTTAACAAAATTCTATTATTCACATCCATCTATGTTAGGTTGATAAGGTTTATCGCTACCTGTGAGTATACTATTTGTATTTATTCCTTCAGGAGCTATTTTAAATATAGATTCTGTATAGGGGTAATGAGAATTATTTAAATATGGGTAATCTACACCCAATCCTGTTTCGTCAACAAATCCATAAGTTAAAAGGTCTCTCCATCTAAATTCTTGATTCACTTCCGAAAAAAAAGAATATGTTGGCACTTGGTCTATGTTTTTTAAGTCACCTGTTTCGATGTAATTGGAAAACTCCCTGATTTTCATCATATGGTGTGGTTGATAATAATAACCATCGGGGTTTGTCGTTGGTGTAGCCGTTGTTTGAAAAACATTTTGGTTAAAAGTTATTTTATGATAGTACGGAGACAATACATATTCTTTTTGTTCATAATCATTCCATTCACAAAAATCACCAGTTAGTTCATCTCCCTCTTTCAAGTCTTGATTATAATAAAAAGTTATACCCGAGATTTGATATGATAATGTTTGTAAAGCACTATTAGACAAATTATTGTTTTTATCCCACCAACTATTGTTTTTTAAACTAATATTAAATTGCCACCCTTGTTTTGTTCCGACACCTAAATTTGGAGAGTTGAAATAACCACTATATCCTTTATTGATAACTGTTAAAAATAATTCGGAAATTGGTCTTTTCTGATTATCATACATACCATATAAATCCAAATCTTTTTTAGATGAAATTAGATAAGAAATTGTGTTGTTTTTTTTAGAGATTCTTGTTATTTTATTTGATGTAAGTGAACTGAGTTCCATCTGTTTATTTTCTAAAAATGGATTTCTTTCGAACCCACACTTAGTTACAATCAAATCATCTACATTAGTTAAAATTTTATGTTTTCTTACATAATATTTGGATTTTGTCTCCTTAATATTTTCTGAATCTATTACTCTTTTAAAAGTTCCTATGGTGTTATTTGCAAATGAAGTTCCTGTATATCCCGGATTGTAGACATTGAAAATAAACTTTTCACTTCCCAACTTATCATTACCCAAAGAATATACTTCGAATATTTTTTTGTTGTTGTAGCTGATTGAAAGTTCTACTGACTCAGAAACATTTAAATTGTGTTGACACACACATTCAAAAGATATTAGTTTATCGCCATTTGATGTGATATTATTTATTTTAAACGGTATTCCGTCTTGAGATGCCCAAGTAATTATTGTGTTATTTAATTGTGTTTTCAGAACTTCCAAATATTCATTTCTGAATGAGTATGAAATATAATATGTCCAATTATATGTATATGCGCTTATTGCTTGATATTGAATATGTCCATCGTTTGTGTCGGGTCTATAAAAATCAAACTCATAAAATTGAGGATATCCTGACCAACTATTATTACCAACAGAATTAACCGGATTGTAATAATAAAGAGTATCTCTGAATGGAGGGTAATTAGTAATCCCTACATAGTTATTTGAATAAAGTTGTTTTACTTTAAAAGTTGGTCTGAATATTGAAGAATTTTGTCTTTCTTCATCAAAGACTTGACTTAAATTAACTGTTTTTATCCTATCATTATCACTTAAAGTTGAGTTCTTATTTGATAAGGACACAGAAATTTTTTGGTCAACTGATGGAGATGACTTATACTTCAATTTACTAGGTATAATAGTGTAATTATTCAACCGTCAAATATTTTGTTTTAAATTTATCAATCGCTGTAAAGCCGTTTATTAATCCAAAATAAAAATGGAAGGGTGCACCAACTAAAAATTTCTGTGGGAATGGTGAAGACTGTGGTGAAATTGTTCCTGTGCTATCCACATTAAAGATGTAACCTCTAGCATATATATCACTTATAGCTGTGTTGGGTCCAATAAAATAACTAGGAGTTGATGATGGTGATGTTGTTCGTCTACTTATAGATTGGTATCCAGCGGAAAAAACATCGCTTGAGTTAGTAGCCCAATCATTTTTTTCATTACCAAAAATATATGTAGCATCATTAAGGTACCATTGATAGAATGGTACATTTTGTGTAATAATAGGTACCGGATATGTGATGGCATTTGAAAATGAGTTTGGTT
>Ga0315909_10002376_pt1 | contig 24113 bp, 17 predicted proteins | sample LakEriMetagenome_11_FD_203527 | JGI IMG/M metagenome (GOLD analysis project Ga0315909, IMG submission 203527) | Freshwater fungal communities from buoy surface, Lake Erie, Ohio, United States - Buoy 2 MA125 | ecosystem: Environmental > Aquatic > Freshwater > Lake | place: USA: Lake Erie, Ohio...
TACAGAGGCTTCTGTAGATGCAGTAGCAGCAGCAATTGCCGCTGGCACACAAACAAATATTTCTATCACATATAACGATGAGGCTGGAACGCTTTCATTTAATGCTTCGGGCGGAGTGTCAAGCATCTCTGGAACAGCAAACCAAATTACTGCATCAACATCTACTGGAGCAGTAACTCTTTCTCTTCCAAATGCAGTAACATTCCCAGGAACAGTTACACTTAACGCAGATCCTCAAAACGCTCTTGAAGCAGCAACAAAGCAATATGTTGATGCCGTTGCAGAAGGTCTACATGTTCACGCCTCAGTAAAGGCTGCGACAACAAGCAACATTGATCTATCTACTGATCTTGAGGCAGGAGATGTAATTGATGGAGTAACACTTGTTGCTGGTGATCGTGTTCTTGTAAAAAACCAGAGCACAACATCACAAAATGGTATTTATGTAGCCTCAACATCAGGTGCTGCAGTTCGTGCAAGCGATTATAACTCAGCAGCAGAAATTGATCCAGGCGACTTCTTCTTCGTAGACCAAGGCACTGTATATAACAATACTGGTTGGGTACAAGTAAATACAATTACAACTCTTGGAACTGATCCAATTGTATTTGAACAGTTCTCTGGTGCGGGTACTTATCTTGCTGGTAACGGTTTAACACTTACTGGAAATACATTTAGCATCAATACTGGTGTTACTGTAGATCTAAGCACTGCTCAAACCCTTACAAATAAGACTCTTACAAGCCCAGTAGTTTCTGGACTTTATCTATCTGACAATAATATTATTGTTGAAGGTACAAATAATACTCACGAAACTACACTTAACTTTACAGATCCTACACAGGATAATACAATTACATTTAAAGATGCCACAGGCACAGTTGCATTTACAACAGATGTTGAGTCTGCAGTAGATGGATTTGGTAACGCAGTAACTGGTGGTACAGGAATCAGTGCTTCATACGCATCAACTTCAAATGTACTAACAATTACTAACACAGATACAGGTTCTGCACAAAATATCTTTAAAAATGTTGTAGTTGGAGCAACCACAATTGCTGCTGATAGCAACAATGATACTCTTACATTTACAGCAGGATCTGGTATTGGACTAACTGGTGCTTCAACATCAGACACAATCACAATTGATAACACTGGTGTTCTTTCAATTGCTGGTACAGCAGATCAAATCACAGCATCTGCTTCTACTGGTGCAGTAACACTATCTCTACCACAGAGTATTGCTACAACATCTAGTCCAACATTCGCAGGTCTAACAGTAGGGTCAGTAACTCTTACAGATGCTCTTATTGGAACTGCCACAACAAGCCTTTCTACAACAAGTGCAACTGTGGTAGATTCTTGGTCAGCAACATCATATAACACAGCAAAGTATATTGTTCAAATGAAAAATGGCAATGACATTGAGGTGCTTGAAGTTCTTGTAACTATTGATGGAAACAACAATGTTTATCTGACAGAATATGCAGACGTAATTAGCAATGCACAAATTGGCACAACAGATGCAGATTATTCAGGCGGAAACGTTCGTCTACTAGTCACATCAACAAATGGTACATCAGTAAAGGTCCACAAGACGCTTATCGAAGCGTAATGTGAACCACGAAGGGACAGTGAACTTCAGTGGCAACAACTAACAGAGATTTTGTCGTAAAGGCAGGAGTCAAGGTTGCTACTGGAGTTACTTTCCCTGATAATTCTGTACAAACAACCGCATATACTGGATCACCACTAACAGTAGGTTCTACATTTCCAGTAAGTCCAGCCAGTGGTGCAATGCACTTAGATACAGTAACATTAAAGATATATTATTACTACAGTTCTCAATGGAACCCATTAGCAAATTATGATGATACATTATCAGTAGTTGATCACGATCATACTCCTGGAGGATTTGTTGAAGATACCTACCCCTATAATGGAAATGGTGTAACATTACCAGCCTTTATTTGGCAAGATCTTGATGGCGGAACACCATCCACAACATCCTTTACTGCTACTATAGATGGTGGAGAAGCAGCATGATAAGATTTGGTATAATTAAAGGATTACGGAGGTAAATCGTGGCAGTTAGAATTCAAATGCGTAGAGGTACTACCTCTCAATGGAATACAGCAGATCCAACCCTAAATGCTGGAGAAATAGGGTATAACACTACTCTCGGAGCCTTTAAAGTTGGAGATGGATCAACAGTATGGTCCGAACTAGATTATTATCAGACAGTATCAAGTATTACACCTGCAGAAGTAGGAGCAATTGCACTTACAGAAAAGGGTGCTGCTAATGGTGTTGCAGAACTTGACTCTAATAAAGATGTTATAACAGCAAGTAAAATTGTTTTTGAAGGTGCTACAGTAAATGAATATGAAACATATATTCAGGTTGGAGCAGAGCCAGCAGTAGCAGATATAACGCTAACTCTTCCAACTACATCGGGAACATTTGTTACAGCAAATACAAGCGGTGACGTAACAATATCTGGAAACCTAACAGTATCTGGCACAACAACCACAATTGATACACAAAATCTTCAGGTAGAAGATAAAAATATTGTTCTTGGATATGGTTCTACTTCAGATGCTGCCGTAGATGGTGGCGGTATTACATTAACTGGCGCTACCAACAAAACTTTTAATTGGGTAGATGCTACAGACGCATGGACCTCATCAGAACATATGAATCTTGCTTCTGGCAAATCATATTATGTAGATGGTACTCTTCTTAGAAATGTTAGTGAAACATTAACAAATAAAACAATAGATGCAGGAACTCTTACTGGAACATTAACAGCAGGTGGTGGAGTTGGTTCTAGCGGACAATATTTAGAATCAACAGGAACTGGTGTTAGATGGACAACAGTATCTGGATATTCTGCTCCTACTCTTGGTTCAACAACAATTACCTCTGGCGCTACAGTAACAACAATTTCTGGCTTGACACTTGCTAGCGGTATTGGAACAACAGCGTTTACATTAAATGCTACTGCAGAACTCAGATTTGCAGATACAGATTCAAGCCATTATGTTGGATTTAAATCTCCAGGAACTGTTACAACAAACAGAATTTGGACGTTGCCTTCCGTAGATGGAACAAATGGACAAACACTATCTACCAACGGATCTGGAACTCTTTCTTGGTCAACTCCAGCAGCAGGAGCGGCATTTAGCGAATTTATGCTAATTGGTGCATAGTACTTTACAAAAACAAAAGTACTTAACCTTAAGTTAATAGTTATACTTTATAAAACTGTTATAAATTAAACTTTTTTTAATTAAAACTTTGTGCTATACTTACAGTACTTTGCAATTAGCAAAGTTCTAATAATATTTTTTTAGTGAAAGGCTTTAACTTTAAATGTCAGATGTATTTTCTTTTCGTCTTTTGGATGAGTTTGTTAATAAATATAAGGATGTAGAGCCTCCTTTTGGCTTTACCGACGCAGGTGGCAACTCATTGGGGGAAATCACATTTATCCGTACCTACTCAAGAGTCAAACAGGATGGTACCAAAGAACGCTGGCACGAAGTTTGTAAGCGTGTGATTGAAGGTATGTACTCAGTGCAAAAGAATCATGCTAAAGAAAACCGTCTTCCTTGGAATGACAATAAGGCACAAAAATCTGCCCAAGAAGCCTATGATCGCATGTTTAATCTTAAGTGGACTCCTCCAGGGCGTGGACTATGGGCTTTTGGTACCCCTATGACGATGGAGAGACGCAATTCTGCAGCCTTACAGAACTGTGCCATGGTATCTACTAGGGACATTGATAGAAACGATCCTGGTGCCCTTTTTGGCTGGGTTATGGATGCCCTTATGCTTGGGGTAGGGGTAGGATTTGACACCCTTGGACAAGAAAAGGGTATGGAAATATATCCTAATATTAAAGAAGAAATAACATATGTAATTCCTGATACAAGAGAAGGATGGGTAGAATCTGTAAGATTACTACTTAATTCATATTTGAAACAAGGTCAGGCTAAGATTAATTTTGATTATTCTCAGATTAGACCATTAGGTGCACCTATTAAAGGTTTTGGTGGTACTGCTTCAGGTCCAGCACCATTGATTAAATTACATGAAACTGTTCGTAAAGTAATTGGAGATAGAGCAGGAGATATTCTTGATTCTCGTGCAATTGTTGATATTGTAAATCTTATTGGAACTTGTGTAGTTGCTGGCAATGTTCGTCGTTCTGCTACTTTAGCGCTTGGTGCCCCAGAAGACGCTAACTTTATTAATCTTAAAAACTCAGAGGTATTTCCTGATAGAAACTCGTTTGATCCAGAAAATCCAGGATGGGCATGGATGAGTAATAACTCTATTTCTGCTTCAGTAGGAACTAAGTATGAAGATTATGTGGATTTAATTGCAGATAATGGAGAACCAGGATTTATTTGGCTTGATGTTGCTCGTAATTTCGGTCGTCTTGCAGATTCTGCAGATGGAAAAGATTATCGTGTAATGGGCTTTAACCCATGTGCAGAGCAACCACTAGAATCTTACGAACTTTGTACACTTGTTGAAGTACATTTGAATCGCCATGAATCTAAAGAAGATTTCTTACGTACTTTGAAGTTTGCATATTTGTATGGTAAGACAGTTACTCTTGTTCCTACACATTGGCAGATTACAAATGGCATCATGCAGCGTAATCGTCGTATTGGAACATCTCTTACTGGCATTGCGTCATTTGCAGATCAAAAGGGTTTGCCAGCAGTTCGTGAATGGATGGACGAAGGATACAAGACGATTCGTAAATATGATCATTCATATTCTGAATGGCTATGTGTTCGTGAATCAATTCGTGTAACAACCGTTAAGCCATCAGGTTCAGTTTCACTGCTATCTGGTGCAACTCCAGGAGTTCACTGGGGTCCAGGAGGAAACTTCTTCCTTCGTGCAATTCGCTTTGGAAACCAAGATCCAATGATTAGTTTGTTTAAAGCAGCAGGGTACAAAATGGAAGCAGATCTTGTATCACAAAATACAACTGTTGTATATTTCCCAGTTCATTCTGGTCACCCACGCTCTGAGAAAGATGTAACATTGTTTGAAAAGATTGGTCTTGCTGCTACAACACAAAAGTATTGGTCAGACAATGGTGTTTCTGTTACTCTTTCATTTGATAAAGAAAAAGAAACAGAGCATATTGCTCCAGCACTTCACATGTATGAGGGGCAGTTAAAGGCTGTATCTTTCTTGCCTATGGGAAATAAGACATATCCTCAGCAACCATATACTCAGATTACAAAAGATGAATATAACGCATACATTGGGCAAATCAAGAAGATTAATTGGTCTGCTATTTATGACGGGGTAGATAATTTAGAGGCTGAAGGAGAGGCATACTGCACTACAGATACTTGCATGATAAAAATATCTTAACTGATATAATTAGAAGCAAGGAGAACTATGTCCATACCCTCTAATCTATACGCCGAAAAGGTATATTCAGAGCAACCACAAATCCTGTGGTCTTTGGATGATCAGGCTGACTATATAAGCCTAATAACAGAAGCACAAAGAGATATTTCGGATGCATGGACCTTAGATGACTGCACAGCCACAACATCTATCATTGATATAAATCAACCATTTGAGGATAGTGTTTTAAATTTAATAGAAGGAGACGTTCCTTCAACAAGTTCTTTAACAATACAGTGTGTTAGTGAAAATCTAGTTAATTTTACAGATTTAAATACGGATCTTGGTACTCTAACTATTGGTGGATACTTTTATTCAAACAGCGCATACTTAACACAAGTACAAATTGGATTTGAATATACTGATACAACAACATCCCAAATAGTGCAAAACCTTAAAAGTTTTAATACTACAATATTCCAGTCTTGGAGTTTTATATCTGAGACTTTTGATATACCAAATGAAAATACAGATTTTAGGGTTGTTTTAAAATTTACATATAACAGCGGAGGTAGCGCTCCTGATCAGTATCAGTTCTATATAAATGGAATTACTGCTGGTCAATGGTCTGAAGAATTTAATGCTATATCTCTTGGCGTAATTCCAATTTCCCTACCCTCAACAATTGCACTAACTGCAGATGCTGCTGTTGCTGCAGACGCATATGGTTTAGGCGGAGAGTCTGGATACTATCTTGTAGCAGATAATGCTCTTGTTGCAAGAAATAGCGGTGTTCCAATGGTGTTTGGTGCAACTGGTGTTACTAGAATATCTCCAAACAATGGCAATAAACCATCTTTAATAGTTCCAGGTCAAGGATTTTTAAATGAACTTGGTAAATTTAAAGATTACACCGTTGAGTTTTGGATTAGAGTTAATTCAAATGCATATCAGCCAAAAAGAATATTTGGACCAATATCTTCTTCTGACGGCTTATATGTAGAATCTGGATTTTTAACACTTGTTATTGGTAAGCAATTTTCTTCACACTTTGTTGGAGAATGGTTTAGACCAATGCTTGTTCATATTAGATTAATTAGAAATAATGCAAGTGTATTGATTAATGGAGAAGAAGTAATCAGTATTCCGCTTGAAACAGATAATTTAACGCTTCCCGCACAAATTGACAATACTGGGGATAGTCAAGATTGGCTTGGATTTTATGCATATGAAGATGTAACACCAATTGAAATTGACTGTGTTGCAATTTATCCATATTCCGTCTCTATAAGTGTTGCAAAGCGTAGATGGGTGTATGGACAAGGTGTTTTATCACCAGAGGTAATTAACGCCGCCTATGGCGGTATACAGGCTTTTATTGACTATCCATTTGCAGACTATACGGCAAACTATACATATCCAGATTTTGCACAATGGGAGCAGGGTAGTTTTGATAACCTTGCAACAACAACCACATCTCTTTCAACACCACCCTATTCATTACCTGAAATATTTTTGGGATCTAAAACATTACAAGACCTTTATGATGATAATCAAGCAATACAAACCTCTGGAGATAAGTTTATAACTTTTAGACCAAATATTTCTTGGGACACGGAAGAGTGTTATTTTAACTTTCCAAGACTCAGTATTTTAAATGCAGAAATTAATACTTTATACGGAGTATTTTCTTCTGATGATTTAGCCACAGAAGAAACTCTGTTTAAAATCTATAACAGGCTGACTGGTAACTATTTTTCTATTCGTAAAGACCTAGATGAAGTTCATTATTATTTATATTTTAATGGAGAAGAAGAAGAAATTTATACAACTGACATAATTGTTGTAGATGAAAAATACGCAGCAGGTATCAAAATAGATGAACTTGTTTTATTTTTTGGCGGAAATGTTGCATCATTTTTTGGAAATCGTAATGGTCTAGAAATGTATGTTGGTGGAGATGAAACTGGAACGCTTCAATTTACTGGCAAAATATATTCAGTAGGTCTTTGCACTGCTTATAATGCAAACTCTATTTCTTCTCACTTTGAAGAAAACGGAACTGCTATTCTTGATAGTTATTTGGCTACTGGATCAGAGGAGTCTGCAAATGCTAAGGCTTTGCTTGAGCATACTGCTAGTTATACACTTTTACCATCAGAGGCATATGACACATATTTCTTAGACATAGGTGTTTCTGGTTATTGGGAAGACTACTTGCCGTTATCATATTTTGCACAGTCAGTAGCAAATGATGTTGGAAATACATACTATGACCTAGATTTTCTTCAGTTCAATATTGGCTATCCATCTCCTACAAGATTAACGGAATATGAAGAAACAGGTTCTTGGACCTACAATGAATTAAAAGAAGAATATTCTCACCCACTTCAAGAAACCTATTTGCAACTAGACAACAGCCTATTGACTGGCTGGGACAACTATCAAGATATGGAAGAAAAGGCTCTTAAGTATTTTGAATATGACACTACAGATGCTGTTATCAGAAGTTATATAACTTTGCAATATATTGCAGAAGGTGCTAATGCTCCAATGTCAGATTTTCCAAATTATGTTCCGCCAAAAGAAGATAGAATTATTAATATTGACGAGTACTCAAATTGGTTAACTACAAGATTTGAAGTTGTTGACAATACCTTGATTTATCCAACAAAAACTGTAGACTTTAATAATTTGGCAGTAGTTTATCATTTAGATTTTAACATTCGTGGTATTTTAAGAAAGCCAATAAGGTTGCGTAGACTTGAACTAACTTCTCAGGCATTTAATGATAATTCATTTAACCCAATCGGAACACGATTTGGTGTAAATATGTTCCCATACACTCGTGCTGGACTATATTATGATTATAAGGCTAAAAATCCATTTAGCATTTATAAAGGAAGTACCCCATATCTTTATCTCAACAGAACATCTGGCATAGAAGTTCGTGGAGATTTTAATCCACTAATTTCTCGTGGTATATCTGTTCCAGTTAATTCAACAATAGCAGATAACTATCGTATTAGTGCAACTCAGATATGGATGAGATATGATCAAGATCAATTCCCAGCAATTCCTACAGAAGTGTTTGAAATTGTTTATAAAGGAGATACCATCAAGTTTTACATGGTTGCCTCTAACCCAGATGGTAGTAGAGCAAGAGTATATGCACAAAGCCTAGCAACTGGTCAAACATTTAATGGCTTGTCGTATTTTTGGAACGGTGCATTAGTAAGAGAACCAGTACTAACTACTAAAGAATGGGGAGTTCTTGGAATAGCATTTGCAAGTGCCCTTAACTTTGATCTATTTATAGGAAGTATTAATTTAACTGGTCCTATGGTATTTAATAATATTGCGTTTTATCAAGCAAATAATTTACAGCAGGTTCAGAGTACACTAACACGACCATGGCTAAAAATAAAAACTGACGGGTTTACTAATTTTGATTGGTCATACTGGGTAAATAGTTTTACGTGGGAGGGTGTACTTATTATTTCTGCTTCCGACCTTTATGGTGTCAGCCCGTCTGATGTTTATAAAACCTATATTGGAACTAACAAGATTATTCTTGATGATGATGAAGGTATGATTTTTGATGCTGAAAAAGTCAAAATATACAATGACACAACATGGACCGTAAGGTTGGGTTCAGCGGTATAGTCTGGTATACTTAAGTACATGAATCCATTAATTAGTCAAAAAACTGGTAAACCGCTTGTAAGTAATGTACGAAGAAAGGTCATTCCTAAGAGTTATGACTGGGGTTTGTATGTTTACAAGAAATCCAATGGAAAATGGTTTACAGACGGCGAAGGCAATGTTTTAAATATACCTTCTATGAAGGGTGATATTTCAAAAATAACAGAACTAAAGACTGCGGCAGTTTATTATGGCGATGATGGTGAAGGCACTGCAGTGTTTGTGCCTGGACTAAATAGAATTAGCGAAGAAGAGCATACAGAGCAGGTAGAAAGATTAAAAAACGGTCTTATCCCATCTATGAATGATCTAGGTGCATGGCAGGCTGCTCAGGACACATTAAACAAATATGGGAAAGATATATACGAATCATGAGTGAACAATACGATTACGATTTTATTCAAGCAAGTCTTAAGACTCAAGAAGAGTTTGAAAATATTTTTAAGTCACAAGATCCTTTCGGAAAAGACTGGAATGTTCTTAAAGAATACTCTGGATTAGATCAAAACTTCAAGCGTAGAACAACAAGAAATGTTTCTAAAGTTTATGGGTATAACTCTGTTGAACCATCAGCACGTTATTTGGAAAATGCAAATGCAATTCCTATGGGTCAAGACGGTAGTGGATCAAAGCAAATTAATCCTGGCACGGTATACAGAAATGGCTATGGACTATTTGATGTAATTACTCCACCATACAATATGTATGAGTTAGCAAGTTATTATGACACTTCTTTTGCTAACCATGCTGCTATTGATGCTAAGGTAGAAAATGTTGTTGGTCTTGGATACCGATTTGATATTACAGATCGCACAATGCTTCGTTTTGAAAATAATGGCGACGAAGGAGCAGTAGAAAGAGCACGTCGTCGTATTGAAAGAATGAAATTAGAAATTCGTGAGTGGTTAGAATCTCTTAATGATGATGACTCATTTACTACAACAATGGAAAAAATTTATACAGATCTACAGGCTACTGGAAATGGTTTTATTGAAATTGGAAGAACCGTATCTGGTGAAGTAGGATACGTAGGTCACATCCCGTCAACAACTATTCGTGTTCGTCGTCTACGTGATGGATTCGTTCAAATCATTGGTCAAAAAGTTGTTTATTTCCGTAACTTTGGGGCAAAGAACGTAAACCCAATGACAACAGATACAAGACCAAATGAAATTATTCATATCAAAGAATATTCTCCACTTAACACATACTATGGTATTCCAGATATCATTTCAGCCGTTTCTTCTCTTATTGGAGACTCGCTGGCTGCTCAATACAATATTGATTATTTCCAAAATAAGGGTGCTCCACGATACATTATTACTGTAAAGGGTGCAAAACTTTCTGCAGATGCTGAAGACAAAATGTTTAGATTTTTGCAGACTGGTCTAAAGGGACAAAATCACAGAACCCTATACATACCACTTCCTGGAGATACAGATAATAATAAAGTTGAGTTTAAGATGGAGCCTGTTGAATCTTCAGTTCAAGAAGCATCCTTTGAAAAATATCGTAAACAAAATCGTGATGATATTTTGGTTGCACATCAAGTTCCTATTTCAAAACTTGGTGGTTCAGACTCTGCTGCTATTGCTGCTGCTATGTCACAAGATCGTACATTCAAAGAGCAGGTGGCAAGACCAGCGCAGGCACAACTTGAAAAGATGGTTAATAAAATTATTAAAGAAAAAACAGATATTCTTGAACTAAAGTTTAATGAGATGACTTTAACAGATGAAATTGCTCAATCTCAGATTATTGAGCGATATGTTAAAACTCAGGTTATTACTCCAGATGAGGCTCGTGAAATGCTAGATCTTCCACCAAGACCAGACGGTGATGGAAATTCTCCATTTACAATGAGTCCTCGTCAGGGGGCAGATGCTAGGGCAAATCTAGCGGGTAACCGTGAAAGAGACACAGAAAGAGCAAATAATGTATCTGATTCTCCTGCCACCATTAGTGGAAGAAATCCACAGGGTGAGGGAAGATCATCTCAATAATTGAGAAAGCATTATAAAGTAATGCTATAATAATACTGCCATGACTATAAATAAAGCACACTGGATTACTGATGGCGACAATGTTCGCTTTTCGATGCCTATCGGAAAGATTGACAAAGATCGTCGAATCGTATCTGGTTTCGCTACCCTTGACAATGTTGATAAGCAAAATGACATTGTTACTACAGAAGCAAGTATAGACGCTTTTAAAAAGTTTCGTGGTAATCTACGTGAAATGCATCAGCCAACTGCTGTTGGTAAAGTAGTTTCATTTAAAGAGGATCGTTATTTTGATCCGCAAACAAGAAAATTTTATAGTGGAGTATATGTTTCGGCATATGTTTCAAAGGGTGCACAAGATACTTGGGAAAAGGTTCTTGATGGCACACTAACTGGTTTTTCAATCGGAGGAAATATTACAAAGTCAATGGATTCCTACGATGAAGAATTAAAGAAAGCAGTAAGAATTGTTAAAGAATATGAGTTGCACGAACTATCTCTAGTAGATAATCCAGCAAATCAGTTTGCTAATGTTATCTCTATTGAAAAGGGACAACTCGGAGGGTACTTAGCAAAAGCAGTCATTGATACAGTTTATTGGTGCAATACAGATGACATTGTAAGACTATCAAAAGAGTCTGATGAAACTTGTCCAACATGTAGTGGATCAATGAAGAATATTGGTTTTGTGGAAGATCAAAACGATATTGAAACAGTAAAGTTCTTAGTTGATAGTGCAAAAGGCATTAGGACAATTAAGATTACAAAGGAGGAAAATCCTATGACAGAAGAAACTGTTATTGCAGAAGAGACACTAGTTGTCGCAGATGCAACAAAAGTTGAAAATGTTGAGGTTGCTCCAGAGGCTCCAGCAGAAGACGCTGTAGCAGAGGCTACTGAAGTTGTTGCAGAAGCAGCAGCAGAAGAGCCAGTAGCAGAGGCAGTGGCAGAAGAGGATGCACCAGTTGCAGACGCTCCTGTTGCTGAAGAAGCAGATGCAGCAGTAGATGCAGTTGTTAGCGCAACTGCAGAAGTTGCAAAGTCTGTAGAAGAAATTAATAACTCTCTAACTAATGCCTTGAGCAATCTTGCTGAAACAGTTAAGGCTATGCAAGCCAATGTTGAAGCAATCACAAAGTCCCTTGAAACAGTTACAGGCGAAGTAAAGTCTGTAGCAAGTGAGGTAAGCCAAGTAAAGGGAACTTTTAATGAGTTTGGAAAGCGAGTAGATCTTGTAGAAAAAGATACTGCTTTCCGCAAGTCTGGCGATCTAGGCGAGATCGTGCAGGAACCTGTACGTCAGGTTCAAAAATCCCTATGGGGCGGTCGTTTCCTCACAAATGCCGACCTATTTAGTTAAGGTATATTCACTTAGGAGGTGAACAATATGTCGGAACAAGAAATCGTAAAGAATTATCCAGGCGCCCCAACAGTGTCGCACAATCATCAAGGTGATGGTGCTTTCGCTTCAGGTGATATCGGCGGTGCAACAGCAACCAGCCCTACCACATCTGATATTGGTGCAAATTTGGGTAACATTGCTACTCCTGAATGGGGTGTAACTTCTGGTCCAAACGCAGTTAATCCAACTGGTACACCAGGAGGTATTCTCCTTCCAGAACAGGCTCGCCGCTTCATCGACTATGTGTGGGATGCAACAGTTCTCGCCAAAGATGGTCGTAGAGTTACTATGCGAGCAAACACCATGGAACTTGAAAAAGTTAACGTTGGTGAACGTGTAATCCGTGCAGCAGCACAGGCTAACAACAACTATGAAAACGCTGGTGCAACATTTACTAAGGTTGAACTTACTACCAAGAAGATTCGTCTTGATTGGGAAGTATCAACTGAAGCACTTGAAGACAATATTGAAGGTGGTGCGCTTGAAGATCATTTAGTTCGCTTAATGACAAACGCATTCGCAAACGATATTGAAGACCTCGCTATTAATGGCGATGGTACAACTGGCGACTTCCTTTCAATTATGGAAGGTTTCGTTTACAAAGTTGAAAATGATGGCGATGCTCACGAAGCAGCCGTCACTGTCACTGATGACAATTGGACCACAGAGGTAATGCAAGACATTATCCTTGCAATGCCACGTAAGTATCGTGCACTTAAGCAGAACCTAAAGTTCTACGCAGGCACAGATGCATTCGCAGGTATTGTTAAGAACAACGGAACACTTGCTGACGCTATTGCTGAAGCATTTGCTCCACGTACTGGTGGTACAGAGCGCAACCGTCAAGACTATCTTGATGGCATGGGTCAAACATTCGGTGGAGCACGTACAACACGTGTTCTAGGTATCGATGTTATGGAAGTACCTTACTACCCAGCAGATTATGTCGACTTGACATTCCCTGCTAACCGTGTTTGGGGCTTCCAGCGTGATATCACGGTAAACCGTGAATACAAGCCAAAGAAGGATACAATTGAATACACAGTATTCGTCCGCTTTGGTATTCAATGGGAAGAACTTGATGCAGTTGCTTATGCAGATGCAGCAGTTGACCCAACCGCATAGTTTGTAAAAACTATTCATATAGGGAGGGCAGCGTAAAAACTGCCCTCCTTATTCATTAGGAGAACAAATGTCATATCCAGGAAATCCAACAATTGCTCATCAACATAGCGGAGATGGGGCAATTGCAGTTGGTGGAGTTGGCGGGGTAATGGTAATGGGTCCTAATGGTATGATTACACAAACAAATGTATTGGGAAATATACCAACTCCTATATTTGGAGAAAATATAACAATATCTGGAACGCCAGCGGGAATAAGAAGACCACAAACATTAAGAGCCAGTAGAAGGTAATTCTGATATAATAGCAGTGGAGGATTTATGGCAACAACAAAAGAAGTAATAGAAAAATTTTCTAAGAAAACGGTACCGCAGTTACAAGCCTATGCAAAAAAACATAATATTGATGTAATTGGATCTAATACAAAAAATGAACTTCTTGAAGCAATTCTTCCGTTTGTGCCAAGAGAAGATGAAGCACCAAAGCCAGTAGAAAATAAGCCAAAAGAGAAGGTAGCAATATTTTCAAAGGGAAATATTTATTGGAGTGGAGTGGGTAGCCTTGAAAAAGGTTATAACATTGTCACAAAGGAGGCATCCGTTAAGTGGCTAACTCGTAAGAATGTCCGTGAAGCGACACCACAAGAGGTAGCCAAGCACTACGGTAAAGCATAATGCAAAAATTAAGACTTCCGCCTTACCCACTTTCTATCACATATGATGTGCCAGAAGCAGATACTGATTATGTTCTGGTAATTAATGAGGGTACACGAAATGTCAATGATGTTACAGCAACAATAACATCTTCATCAGATTCTCAGATTAACTATACGCTACCAGATCAATTTAATACTTATGACGAGTCTTATTCACTAACTATTTATGAAGCAATTTACACTACCGCCTCTACAAGTGCAGAAGAAGGCGATATTGTTGTAGAAGACAATCTTGAAATTATGCGTCCATATGTAAACCCTATTAAACTTGCTCAGGAAGAAACAGAGGGTACTGCAACTGATATTGCTAAATATACAATGTGGGAAGGTTTAGCAAGAGCAATTATTGATTCCATTGTTCCTGGAGGATTCTACTATGAGCGTTCATGGTATGAAACAAATGGTAATGGAACAGACTATATGCCAATTTGGGATAGAACCTACAATATATTAAAGGCATATGAAAATAATATTTTGGTTTGGGATTATTATGATGATCCACAGGCTCAGGGAGATGGGCAGTGGAATTATCTACTGACTAAAGATAAAACATCAATTATTAAAGAATGGACACAGATTGGCGATCAGTCGTATATTCGTCAAATTGGAACTCCAAAAGGAGTGCCACTTGGAGAGTCAGACTCAATCTATCTCTATGATACAGAAGATAGCACCGTAACTCTTGCAGTAGCACCAGGAGTAACATTTCCAGTAACATTTAACTACTTGTTCCAATTAGAAACAGGGTATAAAGTAGTTCCATATGATATTCAAGATGCAATTAGAATGTTGATAGATGACATTAAGTGTGGAAGAATGGAATATCACAAGAGATACATTACCAACTACTCAACTGATCAATATAGAATTCAAATTGATAAATCTGCTTTAGATGGAACAGGCAATATCTTAGTAGATAAAATACTACAAAAATATATTACAAACTTTGGTACACCAGGAGTTTTATAATGGACTCTTGCGATATTGATTTTCTTTATCCAATGAAGGCTGACATTTATTATCCTATTATTAGCCAAAATGAATATGGGCAACCTAATAAAAACTGGGTATTTGATAGAACTGTAGTTTGCAATGCTACTGTAGTAGGTGGAGCGGGTACAGAAGAAATTAAGCCAGAAGTATTTCTACAGTATAAAGATAAATTAGTAGCAAGAACTAAGTCAGATTTAAGAATATCTTCTGGCAAAGAACCGTATGCTGATACAAATATTCTAATAACAAATGTTAGAAGCACTAACGATTTAATTATTTATAAAGAAACTGCTGGTCCTCGTGCTGGAAAAGGCACCATATATGAAATTGGAACTCTTGAACCATTTATTGGTCCATTTGGCAACATAGAATATTATAGAATGCTATGGCGTAGATCTGAGAATCAGGATGTAAATGACTAATGAGAGTGTCATTACAAACCAATAATTTTGAAAAACAAATTATGAATATTGCACAGTATTCTATTGGTTTTCTTGATGGAGTTAAAAAGGGCAAAAGAATATTTTTAGACAATATGGGTAAAGGCGTTGTATATTCTTTAAGTAGGTATATAGATGTTGAAGCAAGAGCAAACCCATCAGCACTTCATCACGTTTATGAATGGTATCAAACAGGTAGTCCAAGCGCAAGATTATTTGATATTGACTATACTGTTAGCAATGTTGGGCTATCTTTGAATTCTACATTTAGACAATCAAGAAGTATTGCTGTTGATGGCACCGTTCCATTTTATAACAAAGCAACAATTATGGAAAATGGTGTTCCAGTTTTAATTAAACCTAAAAGAGTTGCTTTGCGCTTTCGTACAGGCGGTCAAGAAATTTTTACTCGTAAAGCAGTGAATGTTCGTAATCCTGGTGGCGAAGAAGTAGAGGGTGCTTTTGAAAGAACATTTGATGAGTTTATGAGAAATTATTTTACACAAGGATTTTTAAGAGCAAGTGGCATATTTGGTTATATTCAAAATCCAAGAGTATACAAAAAGAATTTTGCTGCTGGTGCAAAAGGCGGTAGAAATGTTGGAGTCTCTACTGGATTTAAGTGGATTACTAATGCAAAGGTTGAGGTAGAATAAAATCATGGCAATATATAATATGAAGACTACAGCATTCCCACCATTTTTTATCAATCAATATATTGTTCAACAATTAGAAGATTTTGGTATTTTTTCTGGTTTTGAACAGATGACTCCTATTTTTCCAACAAGCCCAACAAACATAGAAGATGTTTTTAAAAACTATATTGGTGCTCCAGGCGTTGGAGATCCTTTATTAATTCAATATGAAAGACTTATAAGATTTAGGGTTGGTCCATTCTACCCACGTAAGCGAGAACAACTAATATACTATTTATATTGCACCGACTTATCAAAAGTCAATAATGCTCATAGAATTATTACAGATTCTCTTGATCGTGAAGATTCTGCTGCTCAAGATGTAAATGCCTTATGTGCAGGATTATCTACAAGCACCATCCCATTTAACGTGTTTTTCCATAACGTAAGAGTCTATCAGGCAGATGAAACTAGGGATATTTTAGAACTAGCCTCAGCCAGAACGGTATATTCAAACAAACTGATTATTGAATATGACTACCATGTAAAAAATAGTATCCCAGACCCAGACAATCCTGGGGAATACTTCACAAATCCATATACTTAAAAAGGCTGTTATACTTGTGGTGAGGAAACCCGCCAAAAACTTCATATAGATTCTATTGAAAGTAGAGGTGAAAAATATGGCATACACTCGTGGTACATCGACCAACATTATCGTTGGCGCAGCCGCACTCTTTGTTGCTGATACAACATTGACAGCAGGCACACTTCCAGCATTTGATGCAACTGAATCATACAGAGATACACTTTCTGATGATGGAGATTTCACAAATATTGGTTACACCATGAACGGTCTTGAATTGCAGTTCCAACCAGACTTCGGTGAAGTACAGGTTGACCAACTTCTTGACGTTGCTAAGTTGTACAAGCAGGGAATGCAGGTAAATCTTGCTACTGCTTTTGCTGAGGCTACCCTTGAGAATCTTCTCTTGGCTCTTGCTTACAGCAATGATGAACTATCAGGAACAAAATCCAGTTCAAATGGACAAACTCTTAATCTCTCCGCAGGAGACATTGGAGAATGCCCAGTTGAGCGTGGAATTGTTGCTGTTGGACCTGGAACTGGAGATTGCGAAGACTCTGCATATGTAGAGCGTGTCTACGCAGCATACCGTGCACTCTCAATTGAGAATGTTACAGTATCTGCAAAGCGTGATGAACCTTCGATGTTCGAAGTTTCCTTCCGTCTTCTTCCTGAAGATACTAGTGCATCCTACGGTAAGATCGTTGATCGTACCTGGGCACCAGCATCATAATAATCTAATTTTAGATTAATAACTAGCCCACCACTTTTGTGGTGGGTTTAGTTGTTTTATGATAGAATAGATAAAATGGCTACAGAAGTATATAATAAAGATAATATTTTTTTAATTGACGGTAGAGAGTTAGAAATAATTCCTCTTAAGATTAAATATCTAAGAGAATTTATGACAGTCTTTCAGTCAATGAAACAAGCACAAAATGATGATGAAGCAATAGATGTTTTAACACAATGTGCTGCTATATGTTTAAAGCAATATTGTTCAGAAATAGCATCAGAAGCAGAAGATTATTTAGATCTTCCCACAATATATAAAATTATAGATATTGCTGCTGGCATAAAAATTAATCAAGAATCTGACAATACTGTAAAAGATCAGGCTATGCAAAAGGGATCTACTTGGCAAGAATTAGACTTGGCAAAGTTAGAGGCTGAGGTATTTGTGTTGGGTATTTGGAAAGATTATCAAGATCTAGAGTTATCATTATCAATGCCAGAACTTATGGCTACCCTTGGGAGCAAAAGAGAATTAGATTATGAAGAAAGAAAGTTTTTGGCAGCAATTCAGGGTATAGATTTAGAGGGTGCAACTAATCCAGAAAAGGGACAAAAGGAATGGGAAAATATGAAAGCCAGGGTATTCAGTAAGGGGCAAGCAAAAGATAGCAATGATGTGCTGGCTCTACAAGGTGCAAATGCAAAGAAATATGGTTTTGGCATTGGCATGGGTCTAGATTATGAAAATTTAACGTAATAAGCCCCTATCTGATATAATTAACATAACCTAATTAGGAGGTAAAATGGCAACAACTGAGCACGAAACAAAAGAACTTGTTCTTATGGATGGTACAAAAATCCAGGTTCGTCCTTTAAAAATCTCTCTTCTTCGTCCTTTCATGAAGAAGTTTGAGGGAGTTGCGGCGGTGGCGGATGATAACGAAAAGTCAATGACTCTTCTTATTGAATGTGTAAAAATCGCAATGGAGCAGTATAAGCCAGAATTGGCTGACGCTGCAAAACTAGAAGAAGTTCTAGATCTGCCAACTGTTTACAAGATCGTTGAGGCTGCATCAGGTGTACAACTTGCTACAGTCGCTGACGCTCTTTCAGCAACAGCATAACAACTTAAGAACGAGGTGTAAATAAATGGCTGACGTTAATGCTAATATTGGCGTTAACATAGATACTACGCAAGCATTAGCCCAACTAAAGGCTCTTCAGCGTCAGATATCTCAGTTCCACACCTCTATTGCAAAAAGCAGCGAATCTGCTGCGCTAGCACAGCGAGATCTGCAGAGGAATTTTCTTAATAGCGTAAATGCTTTAGGATCTTTCTCTGCAGAACTACGTACTGTTAGAACTACATCAGAATCTTTTACTGATGCTTTAGAAAAAAATAAATTTTCAATGCGTGAATACTTCCGCTATGCGGGAGGCGCAACAAAAACCTTTGGTAGACTTTTTAAATCTGAGTTTGACACAATTGGCAAGGTAGCCGAAGATCGTGTAAAGAAACTACAAACACAATATATCAAACTAGGTCGTGATACATCTGGTGCAATGAAGGCTATTGCCATCATGCCAAACCAATTGGATATGAAAAATTGGTCTACACAGACACAGTTAGCAGCACAAAGACAAGCAATATTTAATCAACTTGTTAAACAAGGATCTACTAATCTTCTAAACTTTGGTAAGAACACTCAGTGGGCTGGTCGCCAGTTGATGGTTGGTTTTACACTACCACTTGCCACACTTGGAACTACTGCAGCCAGAACATTTATGGAAATGGAAGCAGCAGCGCTTAAGTTCCGTAAAGTATATGGAGATTTATTTACACCAAGAGAAGAAACACAGCAGGCTCTGGCTGATGTTACAGCACTTGGCGAAATGTTTACAAAGTATGGTATTTCAGTATCATCTACAGTTGGTTTAGCAGCAGAAGCCGCAGCAGCAGGTTTCGCTGGAGTTGACTTACAAAGACAGACTACTCAAGCAACACGACTTTCTGTACTAGGACAAATTGAACAACAAAAAGCACTTGAAACAACTATTTCATTGCAAAATGCATTTAAAATGTCGTCTGAAGATCTTGCTGGTTCAATTGATTTTCTTAACGCAGTAGAAAACCAAACAGTTGTATCTCTTGATGATATTACAACTGCTATTCCTAAAGTTGCTCCAGTTATCCAACAACTTGGTGGTGATGTAAAAGATTTAGCCTTCTTTATGGCAGCAATGAAAGAGGGTGGAGTAAATGCATCAGAAGGTGCAAACGCATTAAAGTCAGGTCTTGCAGCATTAATTAACCCAACTGAAAAAGCAAGCAAGATTCTTGCAGGCATGGGTATTAACATTAAGCAGATTGTTGAAACAAATCAGGGCGATCTTAAAGGCACTGTAATTGCATTTGCTCAAGCCTTAGATACCCTTGATCCTCTTACTCGTGCTCGTGCTATTGAGCAGTTATTTGGTAAATTCCAGTTTGCTCGTTTGTCTACCCTTTTTGATAACGTAACAAATCAAACTGGTCAGGCTGCTCGTGTTCTTGATTTAGCGGGCACATCAATAGAAGATCTTGCTGCACTATCTGAGTCAGAATTAGGAATGACTGCAGATTCTGCAATGAATAAGTTCCGTAAGTCTGTTGAAGATTTAAAGATGGCTTTAGTTCCAGTTGGAGAAACATTCTTACAGGCTGTTACTCCAATTGTAGAATTTATTGGCGGTATATTAGAAAAATTCAATAACCTATCATCTGGTGTAAAGAAAGCAATAGTAGTATTAACAGTTGCAATTGGTGCAATTGGTCCAGTAGCGCTTATGACATTTGGTTTGCTTGCAAACGGTTTAGCAAACATTGTCAAGGGTGCAATGATTCTTCGTAATGGATACTTAAGACTAACTGGACAAACACAGATTCTTGGTGAGCAAACAGATTATTTAACTACAGAGCAGATGAATGCTTCTGCTGTAGCACACTCACTTGAACAATCACATGCAAGATTAACACAAACATTTACTGCAGAAACAGCGGCAATTGCTCAATTGATTCAGGCTTATCAGGCTGCTGCTCGTGCTGGCGCACAATTTGCAATGAATAACCCTGGCATGATGCTACCTCCAAAGGCTAAAGGATTTAACAAAGGAACAATGCGTGTTAATAAATACGCTAATGGAGTTGTTGTTGTTCCTGGAAGTGGTAACAAAGATACCGTTCCAGCGATGCTTACTCCTGGAGAAGCAGTTATTCCAAAGGATAAAGCAAAACAGTATGCACCATTAATTCAGGGAATGATTGCTGGAAATATTCCAGGATTTATGGCTGGTACCGTAAGCGTTGGTGGACAAACTACTGGATTAGATTTTGCTAGAAGAGACACTGCTGCTAAAGCACAAAGACTTGTTGATGCAATGCTTGCAGATGGAAGCGGTATTGAAAATGCATTGACTATTGTTAATGAAACACTTACAAGAATGGCAAATGATACTCAAATAAGTATTGGTTCATTTGTTAGAGAGATTGAAGTTGTTACTAAGGAACTAACTGGAGGACTTCTTCCAAAAGGAATTTTAGTTGCTGGTGGTAGACCAGGAGAAAGAAAGTTTAGTGCTGGTCAAACTAATGTTGGGACAATGGAACAACAGGCTCAAGGAAATATTGCTCTTCAGGAAGAAATATCAAGAGCAAGAGAATCCAGCAAGGCTGCACAAGAAGCAATGGTTAAGTACTATGAAGAAGTAGGAATAGATCTAACAAAAACAGATAAGAAAACGCAAAATATTCTTAATGCTGTTAAGCAGTCTGGAGAAATTCATAGAGCACATGTTATTCAAATGCAAGACAATGTTGATAAGATGTTTGACGAGGCATGGGATCCAAACGCTTGGGTTGCTCAGTCTTCTACCCTAAATCAAATTAGTAACATTCTTGATTCTTCCGTTCCTACTCGTGAAGAGTATTTAAAAAATCTTACAGAGATTAATGCAGATGAAACTATTGTCAATTCTATTAGAGAAAAAATTACCAATAATATTGCATTAACAGAACAAGAATTGGCTGTCCAAAAACAAGTACTTGAGCGTATGCTTTCTTCTACTGAATCAATGGCTAAACTTTCTCCATCGTTTGTGCCACAAGCAAGAGGCGCTATTGCTGCTACAGACTATTTAATGCAAAATCCTGCACAACAGGCTGGCGTTGGATTTAGAACTGAACAACAACAAGCAGGTGCTAGACAGGCATTAACACAAGCAAGATTTAGAGGTCAACAGTCATTTGCTCCAGTTACTGCTGCAGCAACTGATGTTGTAAATCAAACGGTATTAGCAACAGCACAAGCAGCACAAACACAATCTCCATCTAGAAGAACTATTCCAATTGGTGAAGATATTGCTCGTGGTCTTTCTGTTGGAATGATGAACCAGGCTGATGATGTTGCAATGGCAGCAGGGGCAGTTACACAGGGCGCAGTTACACAAATGCGTGATACTGGATTGCTTGGTCCAGGAGGACAACCACTTCGTGTTCCAGTTACTCAACCAGGAGTTCCAGTAGGTCAGGTAGCACAATCAGCAGCAATTAGTGGTGAGACTAAAAAGGCTATTGATGCAGAAGTAGCAGCACGTAAAACATCACAACAACGCATAGACTCTATGAATAGAGTTATGATGACTGGAACATTTGCTCTTACTAGCCTTGCAGGTGCTGGATCAATGGCTGGTGGAAAACTTGGTGAATTATCTCAAGCGGTATTTAAATATTCAGGTTTACTATTTGCATTAATGTCAGTAACACAATTATTAACACAGGCTAAAATAGCAGAACTTGCAGTAACAAGAGCACAAACAGTTGCTGGTGCTATGGGATCTAAAACAGTTAAAGGATTATTTGCTAAAGGTGGAGGTCTTGCTGGATTTGGTAAGAACCTTATGACTGCTGGAAAATTTGCTTTAAGATTTGCTGGACCACTTGGAATTGCAACTACTTTGTTAGGACTTGCTGCAGTAGGAATTAGAACATATAATAAAAATCAAGAAGAATTAAGAAAAGAAACATATGGTCTTGCAGAGGCTATGAAGATTACTGCAGAACAAGCAAAAACTCTTGGTGACTTCTTTGGTGTAGTTGCTGGTCGTACCGCTTTTGAGTCAAGAGAAGATCTTCGTAATAGAGAGTTAGTGGCACCAGAGGTAAGATCTCAGCGTGATAGGCTTCGTCAAGACGAGGGATTCCAAAAAGATTTTAAAGATCAAATTGAGTCATTTAGAAAAGCAACTAATGTAGAGGCACGTCTTGCATTCCAATCTTTGGCTCTAGATCTTAGAGCAAGAGGTTTTGCTGTTGAGCAAGTACAAACAATAATTGATGCACTTCGTGAAGAGTCTGAGCAAACAGATGTTGTTATTAATGTTAAATCTATGGATTTCTCCAAAGAGTCATTTGATAAACTTGGATCAACATTAGATGAAAATATTAAAGTATTCCAAAGCACATATGCTAAAGGATTTGATAAAGTATTTGAATATGTTCCAACTGGTCAAGGGTATGGGGTTAAACTAGTAGAAAAATTAGTACCTACAAAAGACCTAAAAAGACAACTTGCTAATCTTTCTACCTTTGTAGCAACTTCAGCAAAATCAATTACTACGCTATTTGAAAATGGCTCAATTACTAGCGAACAGTTTACGCAGTCTATTGATCAGGTTACTAGTAGAGTGTTTGCTTTAGATGCAGCACAAAGAAAACTAGTTTTAACTAAGATATTCACTGAACTAAATGTTGATGCTTCTAAGTTCTTGGACAATTTATCTACCGCAAAACAACAAATGATGGTTCTTACTTTGATAAGTGCTGGAATTCTTAGCGAAGGCAGTTCCGTGCTTGCTGATCTTGGTGCAACTGGCGCAGATGCAGCAATGCGTCATGCTAGAGGTGTTTATGGATTAACTCAGGCATATGACAAGTATATGGCTACAGTTAACAAGGTGATAGAAGAAGAAAAAAAGAAAAATGCAGTTACTAGTGGAGATGGAGAAAAGTCTGCATTCCAAAAGGCTCTTGAAGCATTACGTGCACAAAACAAAGATTTGCTAATGCAGGCAAAAGCATTTAAGATTTTAGAAAAATCTGGTATGGATGCAGGAACGGCTCTTAAGTATGCAAGCGATTCTACAATTGCCCTTGGTATTGCTACTGGAAAAATTAAACCAGGACAATTAAAACAATTAACAGATCTTATGGAAAAAATTGAAAAGAAGGCTCAGTCTGCTGCTATTAGAGAGTTCTTTACAAATCTTAATACTGAAAATAAACTCAATAAGAGTTTTGCTCAAGTCATTCCACAATTGAGCGGCATGGGAATGAAACTTGAAGACATTAATCGT
>Ga0315909_10002380_pt1 | contig 24084 bp, 30 predicted proteins | sample LakEriMetagenome_11_FD_203527 | JGI IMG/M metagenome (GOLD analysis project Ga0315909, IMG submission 203527) | Freshwater fungal communities from buoy surface, Lake Erie, Ohio, United States - Buoy 2 MA125 | ecosystem: Environmental > Aquatic > Freshwater > Lake | place: USA: Lake Erie, Ohio...
AACACCAGCACCAGAACCAACGGACTGATAATTAACCCTACTCCCAGAAGTTCGTGCATAATCTTGGAACCATCGTTGATAAATTGGTGCAGGGAAGGTAGCACCAGCACCATTCAAAGCAGGTCCAGCAACTGCAGCAACAGGAGCAGCGATCAGACCAACAGCAATAAAGTTTTTGAGTTTCATAAAAAGTGAATAACTACAAGATAATTCTAGTGGAAAGAAAAAAGAAAGTCCACTAAGATTTGGTTAAGATTTTGTTTTCATAAAAAAGCACCCCAGAAGGAGTGCCTTCACTCATATTATGAGTTGTTTATCAGAAACGGAAAGTCGTTTGAATCACACCACCATAGTTAGAAGAAGTGTCTGCAAGTGCTTGATTGTTGGACACATAGAATACTGCGGGAGTAACAGTAATATTATCGCTTACACGATACTTATAGAACAGTTCCCACATTGTTGCATCCTTTTCAAGACCTTCTGCATTTCCAGGTTGACCGATAGCGAAACCAGCGGAATTACCCTTGGCAAATACATCAGACCATTGGAGACCTGCATACCAAGTCTGGGAGTCAGTAGCACCAGTAGGAGTTGCTGCACCCTCAGCATTCAGACTTACAGTGTTCCAACCATAACCACCACTCACAGAAGGAATGATACCAGACTTGGAAGGTTGCCAGTAAGCACTCAGAGCATAACCATTAGAGGTTTGTCCAGGAGCAAGAGAACCAGAACTACCCAGAACACCATTGAAGGTGCGGACACGAGTGCCTTCAGTACCATAACGGTAACCAAAAGCAACACCGTAGTTAGGAGCACGGTAACCAATCTGAGCAAGAGTATTCAGAGCACCTTTTTCGTTGAATTCACCTTTGGTCGAATCAGCACCACTCTGGGCAACATAGTTCAGACCAGCAACGAAACCTTTCTTACCTTGTGACCACTGAGCACCGAAACCAGCACCAGTTGCCTTGTTATATACACCAGGAGCACCAGCAAGTTGGAAGAAGTCCAGAACATCAGACTTGTATGCACTAGGAATCCAAGTCATTTCAGTGTTACGAACCAGAGCACCAGCAGTCAGAGTCACACCTTTGGCAAGTGCAGGGAAACTGTAGTAGAGGCGGTCAATCTTGACTGCATCAGAAGTGCCTTCTGCTTTGTCCAGTTTAAAGAGTGAAGAACTGGAACCAAAAGGTTGACTGGAGAAGTTACCAGAACGCAGACGGGTACGCAGAAGATCTTTACCAGTGAACGAAGTATCCAGGTTAATACGAAGATCGTAGTTGAATGCGGTGTTACCAACATTTGTGCTCGCAGTTTTACCAGGAGTCCAAGCATTATTTACACCACCAAGAATGAAAGATGCTTCACCTTTCAGTTTGGTTGTAGTAGAGAATTGTGTTGCTTCGAGAGCACCAACTTTGGTTTCCAGACTTGCAACCTTACCACGAATGACTTGAAGTTCATCAGAGAATTCATTAGCAAGACGCTTGAGTTCATCAGTAACTTCAGTTACACGATCAAGACAGGCATTCAGAAGTGCTGCTGCTTCATAACGGGTCATTGCCTTACCACCAGCAAAAGTGCCGTTAGGATAACCAGCAACGCAACCATAACGCTCTACGAGGTTGCTAAGTGCCTGATATGCCCAATCAGTGGGTTGCACATCAGAAAGTTGGGTGACACTTGTAACCTGCTCAGATGTGGCATATTGGTTGACTGCTGCCATATTGAGGTCTGCAGCATTTGCAGCAACAGGTGCAACCATTCCCAGAGCAACAGGTGCAAGCATCAGTTGTTTGAGTTTCATAAAAGTTTGTTTTTTAGTACTAAAGGACATACTGAGTTTCCGTGCAAATAGTTGCGGCACGGGTAAATCAGGAGTTCATCTTAACATTTTCTTTGGGATCAGTCAAGCTTTTGGTTTTTATAAGCGGAGTATCGGATTCGAACCGACGACATCTAACTTGGAAGGATAGCGTTCTACCACTGAACTAACTCCGCAATGTGAGAGTGGAAGGTTTTGCATCCTTCTACTGTATCCCTTGTCGGGGTGCCTTACTTTTGGCTTCACTCTCAGCACACTTCCTTCACACAAAAGAAAGTATAAGACATAATGAGTATTATGTCAAGAGCCCCCAGACGGAATTGAACCGTCCTCTCCGCTTTACAAGAGCGGTACATCGCCACTTAATGCTTTAGAGGCTAGAATGGTGTATTTGATGGCAGTTAGCGCAAAGAACTTCACACTTTTCTGCTTCTTTTTTTATATTTTCTAGAGAAAATCCACCACGAAACATATCTGCTATGTTATGTTCTTTTTCGTCTTGATGATGAAATTGAAGAGCACGATGGTCATCAAATCCACAACGATTACATTTAAGAGTTTTTTTCCAAGTAACATATTGTTCCTTGATATTTTTTACTCTTTTCTTAACAACTTTTCTCTGGCAAACCTTACACTCTCCACGAATATATTTTTTACCATCTATAATACCAGCAGAATGGTATTCTATTAATGGTTTTTCTATACCACATTTAGAGCAGGTTTTCATAGTATGTTTTTTTATTTTGTAACTATTTATGATAGTTACAAACTCCCATCGTAGGTACTGCCCCTACCAATCTCCGATTAACAGTCGGGCCCGTTCGCTTGCTCGGTCGATGGGAATGATGGAGTAAGCGTGATATACCTCATAAGGATATAACAGAGGCTTACCCTCTATCTTGCTACGGCATTCTGGTTTATCTTTCCAGCGCAAGTAGCAACGGGCTAGGTAGGATTCGAACCTACGACTCACGCTTTAGAAGAGCGTTACTCTATTCCACTGAGTTACTAGCCCAAGAGACCTCCTGGTTTGTGCATCGTTGAGAGGCATAGGAGGGGCAGGTCTTACACGGAGTTTGGACCCCCGCTGCCTATGAGAGTATTATAGAACACCCAGAAAATTCTGTCAACCCTCACCGAAGATAAACATTGAATGAAATAGAAATTCTATTTGAAGAACTTTCATTTGCTTCAACATAATGCCATAAGTGTCCTGGCATTAAATACAATCTTCCTTCTTTTGGTTCAAGATTAACTTCTAATAAATCAGATCTACCATCATAAAGATTGCAATACTGTGATCCATCATTTCTCAAAATTACAAAGTTACCAGAGTTTTCTGGCACAGAAACATAATAAATTCCAATCAGATCTGCACGTCCGTGAGAGTGTATTACATTATAATTATAAGACTTATTAATGTTTACCCAAAAAGAAAGTTCACTTATATATGAATTTAAATTTTTAGATTCAAGAGTATTAACTGAAAAACTTTCGGCAATATCAATAATATTTGTCAGTTGCCTGTACTCTACAAACTCATTCTTATTGTTTGTAGTAAAACTTGGAGAATGGTATCCATTACGATTTGAAGTATCTATACATTCAAAATCTTCTCTGATTTGATAACACTCGTTTTTAATAGATTCTAGATCAACACTCGGAGTACAAGAACGAATAAAACTAGGAAAAATTTCGGCGTCAAAAATACTATGGTAATTTTTCATCACTAATACATTAAGAAAGGGGAGATCATCCAACCTCCCCTTATATATCAAACTTCTACCGTGATCAGTCGGTTAGCATAATCATGTGCATACGAAGTGCGGGCACCATGATGCCCCCAACCAATCCAACTATACGCATAGTCCATGTAACGATTGATAGACTTACCAGGAGTTTTCATTCGGTCTTCAATACGTTGCCATTGAACCTCAGTCGTTAGATAACGAAGTTGCGTGTGAAGTTCTGATGGCGAACCACCATACTTCTTAGCAAAATCACCCAATCCATAATAACGATTGGCAGATGTCCATTGAATCAGTCCGTAACCACGTCCGCAGTTACTCCAACTGGTTCTGCTACCACCTTCGCAAATGTTAGGAATAAAAGTTGATTCCTGACGAATATTGCCCATGATGGTAGCAAGGGCGTTTCTGTCTTTAATGCCACGATCCTGGAAGTATGCCAGGGCAACATTTTCATGTTCATTACACCCTTTACAAATTAGCCTTTTTTCTTTTGGCTTTTCGGGAGCAACCTCGCGGATTGCTGTCTTCTTTTCATCTACAAGATTCATTTTAGATACCTCTTCCAATGGAGGAGGAGGACCTTGCATCTTATAGTTGACGAATGGCAGTGTTGCCGTACTGGTTGTAACCGTTGCCAAGAGAGGCAGGGCTACTGTAAAGATAGATTGCATTAAAATTGATTGAACTCTACATCCGTATAGAAAGGGGGTACACCCTTTTCTCAAAGGGCACTTTCCACGGCTCTAATTTCACATCAAGGACTCATGATGTAATCCCTGCAAAGGGATTCCCCATATTAAGTTTTTATTTAGGATTTGTCAAGAGGTTCGGTTTCTAAAAAAAGTTACCATAAATACTTGCAGTGTTCATTCACAATAAGAAAATGAAAAGATTAGCTTTTATCTTTTCGTTATTCTTAGTTACTCCTGTAAGTGCATCTGAAATCACATCAAAAATTACTGATTCCGTTCAATTATCAGTTCAGGGTGCTGCGGTACAAACAACAAGAATCGGTGCTTCATATTCAGCATCGGGTACAAATATTCAATCCACATCCTTTGGGGGTGTAGGTGGTGCTGGAACTTATGATATCAATACAGCAGGTCAGGCATTTACTTTCTCAGAAAGTTTCAATGCTGCTGATACCCCTGTCACCACTCAGTCGGTTAGTGCTGGAGCAATTGCTGCTCCCAACCTTTATGGGGATAGTGTTACTCAGTTAGCAGGAGACAAAGGTTCTCTCGCTGGTACATTATCACCTACTGGTGTTCCTACTGTAACTGCTGGTGGTCCTGGTACTACTGCAACAGGTCAAAGAACAGTTGAATTAAGCGTATTCAAATGAGACACTTAACTCCCGCTCTGCTTTTAGCAGCGGGAGTCATTTGTACTCCTGCTTATGCTGAAAGTGTTGTGCCTAATTTTACTAGAGGTACGATTACGGCAACCACAGAATCAACAACTAAAATCATAGAAACGATTCGTCAAGTTGAATATACAACTGGCACATCATACACTGTGACTGGAACTAATATTAACATTCCTGGGCGTCCAACTCAGGATTCAAATTATAGTATCATGACACAGGGTGCTCCATTCCAGTTCAGTGAAACCTATCTCGGACCTGGAGTGGCAAAAGAAACATGGATAGATCGCACCACAGAAACTCAATCCACAACAAACTCGGTATCTGTCTTTACGCAGTAATAGCAAATGCCGTACTTTGTGGATCCGTTGCAGCTCAAACTGCTCCGTCAAACACTAACATCGCTGGTCCTAGCGCCTCTGCTACTGGTAATGTTACAAACCAAGCTGTACAAGTACTACAAGGTCCTTATGCCGTCAACACCTACGGTGGTGGAGTCAGCTGTCAAGGTCCAACGATGAGTTTATCTCCATTTGTAATGGGCAACTTAAATGGAAGTGCAGATCCAGAAGCATTCCAGTCTCATACTGGTAATGCTGGATTCTCAATGGGATTCAACTTCCCTCTTGATGGAAGTCTTACAGAGATCTGTAAATCAAGAGCAAGAGTTGAAATTTCAAGACAACAAGCAGAAGCAGATAAAGCAAGACTTGATTTTGAGTTAGTTAGATTATTAAAGTGTGGCGAAGCATATAAAGCAGGCATATCATTTCATCCAGATAGTCCATACTATAAAATCTGTGCTGATGTTGTTGTGAAGTACCCACGAATACAGGATGTAGTCAATGCCAATAAACCAAATTGAGTCTAACTCCACGCCCATAATCGGAAATAATTCGATTAACGTATCAAATATTGGCATTAAAGGTCCAAGTGTTATACCTACAATCAATCCACCTGTTACAAAAGAAGTGGAGGTTCCTGTTGTTCGTGGTCTAGCACTTCCTGTTTTTGATATGCCTGATACTAGGATCAAGTATCCAGTAATTAATGTTCCTACTCAAGCAGAATTTGATGCTGCTGTTAAAGCAGAAAGAGAAAAACAAGCACAAGCGCAACAAGACAAACCTAGAGGTCTTCCAGACACTACTCCCCCACCCAAACTTCCTCAGGTTGTTCAAACCCCCCCTACTCAAACTCCTACACCTACTCCAGTTGTAGAAGTTCCAGCAGATAAACCTCAACCTACCTTTACTGTCGGTGGAATCGATATTAATTTACCTGACCCTTCTCTTGTTGCTACGGCTGGTGCTGTCGCAGTAGTTACAACTGCTGCTACTATTGCATCAACAACCGTTCTTAATGCATTAAAAAATGCTGCTGAACCGTTGATTAAGGAAGCAACAAAGAACAAATTTAAAATCAAAATCAAACAAGTTAAACCTGTCCTACATTATGTAATGGCGGACTCAGGACACATTGATATTTTTGAATACTCTGCTGATGGAACAAGACTTGTAGAACAAGTTGATAATGTAGAGCAGTATATCAGAGACCAGGTTGAAATCAATGCTCTCTATGAAATTGACAATAAGATTATCATTGATGATGTTATAAAAGACAAGTTCACAAAAGAAGGCAAAGAAAGATTTAAACCTCTCTTTGCCCCTGCTAAGAAAATTGCCAAAAAGTTATCTGCACGTTTATCGTTCTAGTCCCAATCAAATCTTGATATTACCCAAGTAACTACAATTACTGGAAGTTGAACTATAAGATTATAAAGAATGTCGAGGAAGATATTATCTTTCTCGACTTTTTTTCTTTTAAGTTCTTCTTCAGATAGTTCCTTTGTTTCCATTGCGTTTTGCCTCCAATAAAGCAAAATCTTTTTTCTTTGTTCCACCATCATATTCCCAAGCGTATCCCTCATCAATCATCTGCTGATTAACGGATTTCTTTTTATTGACTGCGGATACTTCCTTATCACCAATAAACAAATGTCCCAGAATTCTACCATACTTTTCAGTAGAATCTGGGAGTTCTGTTTTAACAATAACGTCAGTTTGACCTTCTAACTTTTTCTTGAGCCATTCTTTAACTTCAAGACCAAGTGCCTTTTCTTTCGTATCAGTTGTTCTGCTCTCTGGGGTATCGACACCAGCAAGACGAATTCTCTTAGTGAGAGAGATATCAAACCCCAGATCAATAGCAGCATCAATAGTGTCACCATCTACGACTTTAAGGACAGATTTGATTCTGTAAATATATGGGTCTTTATCCATTAGAATGGCAACTTAAACTTCTCACTATTTAGTTTTGGAATGGGTAATTTTTCAAATGCTTTGTTAACTTGATTCTCAACAACTTTACCAACAAACTGTTCTGGGTTATTGAGAATTGCTTCTGCTTTTTTATAAGTTATATAAGCACCATAACAAAGTGCTCCACTAATGAGAAGGCTTGTCGTTGATAGTATGAGTGCTAGGTTTTTCATCTTTCATTTCCTCGTGCGCTAATTTTAGTATGTAGTAAATTACATATGCAGTAAAGATAAGACCGCATCCCAATATTGTAACAACTCCCCATGGAAAATCCATCAATATTTACCTTCTGTACAATACTCTACTTTTTTGTTTGGATAATAAGGATACTTACCTTCTTGTGGTTTCATCCATCCACAACCAATCAACCAATCCATCGTCATTGGTGTAGGACGAATTTGATCCCACAAAGGACCCTTAGCGCACATCTCTAACTTTTCAGCAGTCACATTTGATTGTTCTTCTGCCCAGTTAGCATCTGCTTCCCAAGGAACAGCACGACTCTGCATCATAGATTCATAAGTTAAACGAGTCTGCTTCATTACCCAAGCAGGAATTTCAGAGTCCTGATGCACCTGAGCCATAAAAGATGTTTGCAATCCACCACCCATACAATCTTGAACAACATGCCACCCCTCGTGCCTCATCGTTCCAAGAAACTCTCTTGGATCTTTAAGAAGTTGTTCATTCACAAAGAAACGATTGTAGTTTGGTTTATATAATCCCACTGTTCTTGGTGTAAAGTATCTTTCAGGTGCAACATATACAGGAACATTTACACTATCAAGAGAAGCAATGATTCTTTTTATTTCTTCTCTGAAAGGATCAAAGTCTGGATTTTTTAATAGTTCAGAATCTACTGTAAGTTTTTCTACGCCTTCAGTACATTCTAGAAGTATCATACAACCCATTGCAGCAGCACTGTATGGTTTTACTGTCGGTTGTGTTGGTTCTAAAGAATTAGCAATTGCGGGAAATGCTAAAGTTAATGATAATCCGATTGCTGTGATGATTTTCTTCATTCATCCCACCATCCTTCTTGTTTATGTATCCAGACTTTCAAATCCTTTACATACTTTCTCAATATCTGGGCCTGTTCTTCATGCCAAAAATCACCCGTCTCCATGTGAAGACGGGTGTGATTATCTATTGCTTTGAGTATTTGATGGATGGGAGCATTCCAACACTCCCTCTTTGGAGTGTTCCACTCTCTTGGCACGGTATTACAAGCGAATGAACTTCATTGTATCTAAAATAATCCAACTGACAACTACCAGGACTAATCTCAGAATACCCAACGATCATAAAAGCAATGAATTCCATTATTTTTTCTTGCCACCATTCTTTGCTTTTTTGGCGGTTGCATTACCTTGATTTTGCTTGGATTGCTTACCGCCAGCAGAACCTTTCTTACCTTTGTTTGCGGACTTTGCCATTATGCTCCACCTGTGCGAGGTTGTACTTGACCTTCCAATACTTCAACTCTTTCTTCAAGGGTTGGTTCAGCAGCAACAACTTCTGGTGCTGGTGGTGTAGGAGGAGTTTCTACAACTTCCTCCCTTTTTGGTTCTTCATTCTTTTTATCATCATCATCGCCACCCTTCTTCATTGTGTTAATACCAAAGGTTGCAGCAGAGGCAGTGAATACGGTTGCAATAAAGGTAGGATCCATTTTAGCGAGAGCACCAGCATAACTTGCTGTCAGTAGTGCGGCAGACCAACCCAAAATCGCAATACGAATAATCTGACTCATACATTTTTCCCTTTTGTTTTCCATCAGTTCCTGCGATGATGTCTTTGTTATTTAGGATTTTAGAACTTAAATTTAAGTTTTGCAGAAACTGCTGTATTAGAAACGCCATCATTGATTTGATGAATTCCTTCAATAACAACCATCTCTTTATAATCAACAGAAGCAGATGCCTCAATCATTCCACTAGTCTCATAAGAACCACCAACAGTTACTCCAAATAAATCCTTTTTCTTTCCACCAAAACGGTGCGAAATATTTAGACCAACCTCACCGGAATGTGAAGTTTTGTTTATAGCATCAACATTTCTTTTTGATATAACGGCACCATTTTCAACAAATCCATCTCTTTGATAGTTACTAACAGTGTAACCAACAAATGGTCTTACATTCTTATTGAGGTGCCAGAATAGTCTGTTATTTACAAACCATTCTTTCCCTTGTGTTGAACTTTCATTTCCAAAGATACCTTGAACTGTTCTCTTAACATTATATTTGTTCTGGGTAAAACCAGCATTTGTTAAGAGTGAGAATGTATTACCACGGAACATATTAAATATTCCATAATGATTTTTAAGAAGTTTAGAAGTGCTATCGACACCATCCAGATTAATATTCATATTATTATATTGCCCACCAATCGTCCAAGTTGGTTTAATGTCAATCTCCAATCCACCACCATTAATTAAGGTCTTACCATAGTATCCATAATCACCAGAAGACCAAGCATAATAGTTGTTACTGAATACTCTTACTCTATCTGTGGTTGGTTCAGTTGGTTCGTAGATGAAAAGATTTTGCAATCCACCACCAATCTTATCTAAAATTTCATGTTGATCGACACGACCAGAAATAACATTCTGTTTATTTTCAGTATCAACAGAAAGAAGTAATGATGCTACAACAGTTCCATCACTATAAGTATCTTTCTTTAATAGTGGAGTTTTAGTTGTAATTTCTACATCTCTTCTAATCTTTTGAACTCCATCCTTCTCAGATGCTTTATGTGTCACTTCTGCGACAACAACAACTGGAAGTCCTGGTGCAGGAACAGTCACAGAGTTTAATAATGTTGGTGGTTCTGGTTCAGGAGTGGGTTCAGGAGTGGGTTCAGGAGTTGGCTCAGGTGTGGGTTCAGGAGTTGGCTCAGGTGTGGGTTCAGGAGTGGGTTCTGATGTTGGTTCAGGTGTAGGTTCAGGAGTGGGTTCTGGTGTTGGTTCAGGTGTAGGTTCTGGTTCAGGAGTTGGAGTTGGTGCTACCTCATCAACAGATGGTGCATCTGGATTATTTGGAGCAACAGGAGTGAATGCCTCACCATTTGCTGTTGTAGTTCCAGGTTGACTATCAACTAAAAGAACTGGTGATAATGCGGTATCTCCAAGGTTGAACACTGCAAATCCTAAGAGATAATCACCATCAGCACCTACTTGATAAGTTGAATACTGCCATCCAGTAGAACCATAAGTTCCAGTTGAATAATCACCAGTTCCAGGATTAGTAAATCCTAAAAGTGCATAGTTTTGAAGTTGGTTATTAACTGTGATTGATGGGGATGAACCTGCACCTTGATAAACAAGTGAAGTAATGGAACCATCATTGAATGGAACATAATCAGTTCCAATGTAGTTCCAAGACATTGTATAAATTTTTCCAGTCTCTAAGTTGACTGATTTTGTAATCCAAGCAGCATCAGTTGGTGTTGGATTTCCTAATCCAGATTGCTGTTGCTGTTGAATAAGAAGGTCTTTAATTGCTTGGTTTTGCTCTGGTGTTAAACCAAGTGCTTCTGTTGCTTGGTTAAATGTTTGTTGACCATTTGGTTGCAGTGCAGCACCAGCATCTCCATAAGGAGCAAACTCCCAAGTAGTTGGTGTTACTGCGGGTGCGTGATATGGGTTAGGAGAACCGTCTTGTAATGTTGGACTTCCTACTGCACCATGAGAAGGGGCATTGAAGATAACTGGATTATCGACAACACTCACACCTGTTCCCTGCCCTGTGATTGTGCTGTCTAAGGTTCCTGTTTGAGTTCCAGTGTTCCATCCTGATGTATCTCCGGTCTCAAAATCTGTACCAGAAATTGTATCTGCGAATGCTGTTGGTGCCCCCATTAAAAGAGCAGACGCTACAGCAAGCGCCCTTGTAGCGTAAGACATAGAAAGTCCTCTGTGAGTTCAGTGTGTACTAAACAAAACAAACTAAAGTTGTTTAAAAGTAAAGTATTCACCGAATCACAGAGGACTCGGAGTATGTAGATTCAGACCAGTTAAGATCAGGAATCAGTTATGATTGTAACTATTTATCCTTTTTTCCATGCTTCTCCTTCTGCCTTTCTCCTACGTGCAAGTCCTGCTTCAACATTAGAACCAGGATTGCGATAGAGATAAAGAGCATCAGGAACTAAGTCCCACTCTTTATTCTTCAAGCGTTTAGTAATAGTATTAAAGTTATCACCACCGTAAAAACCGGCACCAAGATTATAAGCAAAGCTGAGCAGAGCTCCTCTTTTTCCATCTGACATTTCATTCCAATGTGGGATTTTGCGAAGTGCAGGAAGGAACTCTTTCTTACACTGATCGATAAGAAGTTGATCCGCTTCTGCTTGTGTTAAGGTGTCACCCATTTTAAAAGGTGATCCATCTTTCTTACGGGTCGAACCCCAACCAATTGTGATTGGTAGACCACCAGAAAGAGGATCAGGATATGCCTTTAAGTGACATCCTTCAAACTCTTTAATCAATTTAATGCCCATTTGTGGGACATCATCACCACCTGTTACAGGAGCTGCAGCAGCGGGTGCGGATGCTGGTGCAGCACTAGTCTTTTTTCCGCGATAAATCTCCGCCCAATCAATGTTATCTTCTAGATACTTGACTGGGAGGTTATCTTCCAACCACTGTACTGCTTTGACGTGATTGGGGTTCTTCTCGTCATAAAACTTGAAGAAGTTATGTAGATCGATTCTTGCCATTGTTGTCTCCGAAATACCGTTGATAAAGTTCGTTTGCCTCTACGTGCTTACCATTATTTGTCAGTTCTTTAATCACTTTAAGCATCTTTCTCTTAAAATTAGTCGAAGATTCTGCCCCATCCATCGTTGCCTCCTGGACACCAACGGTGCTTGAGAACTGCTTTGGTATAAATTGTTTTCTTACCGTTAGTTACAGGACCAGTGTAGTTGTCATTCAGTGAACCATATGGATCATTGACATAATATCCTTTTCCATCTGGGGTTTTACCAATTACAACACACATGTGCCCACCAGTAGGTGCAGAAAGAGAACCCCTATGGAGTATGCCAATAACAACGGGCTTCCCAGCGTCCAGACTTTTATCGATATCAGCAAAAGAAAGATTGTAACTAAAATGTGACTTAATACCATAACCTGCCAGAACCTTCGTCTGTACGGCGTGGTCAGTCGTATCACCGATAGCAAATACTTTCTTAACGTATTCATCATCACCTTTAATGCTACCTGGCTTGAGGAAAGCAAGGCACATAGCACACGATGAACTGTTGCAAGTTCTATGTGCATCTCTGTAATTATCTACTTGATTGAAATATGGAACGTTTAAAACCTCTGGTGTTGGAGGTTTAGTTCTATACATTCCAATCCAGTCGGTCTCTGCGTCATCCAAAAACTGAGCGGGTAGGTTATCCTCTAACCATTGAACTGCCGCCACGTGATTTGAATTGTTCTCGTCGTAAAACTTGAAAAAGTTATGAAGATCAAGTGTCATCTTCGTCTCCTATAAACTCTAATGAGAAAATATCATGATGTGAAATTTCCGGATTCAACCACTCACAAAATTCTGATTGAATCGCATGGGCATTCTCAATATTTTCCTCACAAAGAGTATGAATGCGGTCAATTGCCCAATCATGTGTTGTTTGAAGAGTCTGTTCCAAAGTTACCATAATCTTTTCGCATATAGCGGCCTAGAATATTGCTATTGTAGTACGCCGGCGTTCCATCGTCAAGAGACTCACTCAACACATTATTTAGAAAAAGTTGTTTCGTTTCTTCATAATTACAGTCACCCTTTGCTTTATGAAGACTCAATATTTCTCTATTGAAATTCTCTTTATTATACTTTTTGATATCTTCCTTTAACTCAGGACAAGAACCATAATACTTCTTCCAGTCTGATTCTTGTTTTACTCTTCTCTTCTTTCCTGGTGGTGTTCTAAAAGACCAGAAGTATTTTCTTCCAATATATTTTCTACCGGTGGTCTTATTGCTTATACAGTAAACAAATCCAAAGTACTCACCAATATTGCCAGTATCAAAAACTTCTCCATTATATTTCCAAGGATTATCATAGATCATATAGTAATCATTAAGAGCTATTATTTATCCTTCAACGGGAACAAAGAGATTCTAGGTATGTTTTGGGATCTTGTCAAGCCCTTGATAAATACTCAATAAAGTCTTATAATAATGACTGTCTACGTTAATAATATCACCATTAACACTGGGGAATACTTTTCCAGAGACTTTTACCTAGACAATATTGACGGCACACCATTAAACTTGGTTGGATATGCAGCGTCTTCATATATTCGTAAGCACCCAGAAAGTTTAAATCCAACTGCAAAATTTAACGTAGGATTCATTGATAGGGCAAATGGAAGAATAAGAGTATCATTAGCATCTACTATAACTGCCAGTATCAAACCTGGTCGATATGTTTATGATGTTTTGTTTACTGACAATACAACTAAAAAGTCAATCGTAATTGAAGGTAATGTATTGGCGACAGAAGATATTTCTGATGTATGCGTAAAGACTTCATATCTTTATAGTAGTTTTGGAGTTATTCCAGAATCTGATGGAATTGGTAATCTTAATAATGTAACATCAATAACAATAAATGATATAGATGATTATGGTGTAGTTCATCTTGGAGTAAATGGTAATTGTAGTCAACTCACAAATACAGTAGCATTACTACAAAATGCAGCAAATCTAGAAAAAATAACCAATTATATTCGACTGGGTGGAGTTGTTTGGTTTAATACTGAATGGTTTAATGGTAGTCCCAGTGGTGTTGGATGTGCAAATAGAGCAAATACAAATACTATATTAACTTTACTTGGAACGGAAATCAGACAAGAAGCAGATTCGCCAATTGTTGGAAGTTTAACAAGAAGTAATGAGACTGGTGTTACTTTAAGCGGATTTCCATCAGTTTTATATTGTAATGCAACAGCAACATTTACTGGTGGAACACTAGTTTATGGATTTACTGGAAATGACTTTTTTAATTATCCTGTTACTAACGCGAGATTAGTTGTTTATGAAAAAATTGGTAATGGAATCTTATATGTAAGTGGAGATACAAATACTTGGGACGATGGTACTTATGCACAAAAACTCCCAAATGAATTTTATAATGCACTTAGAAATCTAGTTCTCTACGGATAAATACTTAAAAAACGATGTCGGTATATGTAAATAATCTTACTATCAATATAGGAACAGACTTTGTACAAACATATGATTTGTATCAGAGTGGTGGTAAGGTTATTGATCTAACTGGATATTCGGCAGCATCAAGTCTCAGAAAACATAGAGACAGTAATACATCGGTAAGTTTTGTTGTTGGGTTTCCAGATAGGAAGAATGGGAAAATTAAAATATCAATTCCTAGTTGGACAACTACTAGACTAAAACCTGGAAGATATGTCTATGATATCTTGATGACGAAACCGAATGGTGATAAAGGAATTATTGTTGAAGGAACTATTCACGCAAGAGCAGGTATATCAACTGGTTGTTCTTTTTCACTGCCGACCAGTTCTCAAAGACTTTGTATTGCTGTGATTGATGAAAATGATAACACCGGTCACGTTGCTATGGGTATTCTTTGGGATCAATTTAGATCAACATATCCCAATCGAACTTTTTATCTTTTACAACCAACAACTGTCGGATATGGTAATAGTGTAAATAATACTAACTATGATTATCTCGCTTGTCCCGATAACTTCTTGAATGAAACAACTGTAAACGTCTCACCGCTGATCTAAGATGTCTCAAACAGGATTTCCCAATGGTGGTATATTACCAGATGATACAGAAACTCATAAGTACTCTAACTTAATTAGAACTGAAGAACAAATAAAGGAAATTTCAAATACAATTAAAGCACAAGCATATGCAAATAATGTATTTGATCCAGTGATACAGACTACCATCGCAAATCAGGCAGAAGGTATTGTAACAGCAGTTTTAGGTCTTGCTCAATATTACCATCAACAAGTAAGTTATCAGGGAGTAGATGGTTATGGATCTGAAAATAATCCAGTAAATCCTGTTTACAGCGACTCAACAAATCAAATATTTGCACAATCTCTTGGATCAAATTCGGATCCAGAAAGTCTGTTTCAAAACTATGAAAATAGTGCTACTGGTTCAAGAGAATTATTGGGTGTTCAAAACTTTTTCTTCAATCTTGGTGCAGGATCGAAATCATTTACTTGGGACGCAAATGGAAACCTAAGTATAAGTGATGTATATAAATTTACTGGTCTCAATGACTTTGGTATTGCTCCACCAAAAGATTTAACAGCATCTGCTGCTGCTGGAGATATAGGGGCACAAATACAAACAATACCATATTTACTTGGGGGTATGGTTGGAGTAGTACTTGGTGGGGTATTGTTTGGACCAACAGCAATAATAAATGGTACGGTTGATAGTGTACTCGGACTTATTTCAAATGTATTTTTTAATGGTCTGAAACCGGGAGATAAAATAGAAGGGTTTGACTGGTCTGTACTTAGAGATGAAAATGGTAATCCATATACAAATTATCAACTAGGTGGATTGGACCCAATGAATGTTAGACATACTTGGACTCCACAACAATTATATGACTGGAATCCGGAGTTATTTTGGGACGCGGTTGCCAAAGGTTTAATACCATTTTCAGCATTACTATTAATGCCAGACTTTATTTGCAATTCAATATCAGTTGGTGCTGGTCCAGATCCATTCGGATTTCTTCCAAATTATGCACCAGTTAATACAGTTATGTCTACTGATCCTAGCAATTGGACTTTTGGTGGAGGTGGGAATTATCCAAGACCATTTACTAGTTTTGCCCAGAGAATAACAGAAGCAAATCTTTCTCTTGGTCCATTTGCAATGATAGATTTTAAAAATCCAACAACAAATGTTAGTTTAAGATTTTCTGGTAGAATATGTAATTTGGCAGTAGTATGTAATGGTGCTCCTGGTGAAGTTGGATTTATAAGACAAGATTGGTATGGTGCAGATTTAAGTGGAACTGGTTATGGTAGTAACCTATTAAAGTGGCAGTGGTGGGAACAAGCAATAAAAACAAAATATACATTTCCATATGGACACCTTCCAGGATATCCAGAAGTGACAATAGAAGTTGCAACAGCATCTTATGCTGTTGGAAACGCTAATAACTTTGCACCAGATATTCCAACTCCGGAAGATTATACACTTCTTCTTGGAACAGTTCTTGCTGCGGCAGCACTTGGAGCGATACTATAATGCCAAATCCAACTAGTAGTAATAGAATTGCTTTTAAAAATTATTTAAGGGCAAACAAACAAAAATTCACAAGTGGAATACAAACTTGTGTTCTTGGAGAGATTCAAAATGTAATATTAAATATATCTTCTGGAATTGATACCTCACAAGTAACAAGAGTTATTATATTTGATGATGGAGAAAGAGTTGGATTATCAACAGTCTTAAATCAAAAACAATTATTCTATGTTCCTGCACTACCAAATGATTCAATTATCATTGGTGTTGGAACTGCTGGTGATGTTGGAATAAAATCTTACAGAGGATATAAGTTAGACTTTGTTGGAGATGGGCAAGGAATTAGATATGAAAATCAAATATTTGGACTAAACTCAGTAATCGGATTAGGTACAGATACTTCACTTACAGTATTAGGATTAGGTGGAGGTCTGCTCTTACCAGGTGATCCGCCAACTTATAGTATTACAGAATCTGCAACAACAGTTAATGAGGGGCAAACAGTATCTTTTGCTGTTACTACTACAAACGTAGGTTCTGGAACAACTTTATACTATAATATTATTGGTAACACTTCAAACGCAGACTTTTTAGATGGATCGTTAAGTGGATCTTTTGTTGTAACAAATGGATCTGGATCCTTTTCAAAGACACTAGCAACGGATTCATTGTATAATGAATTTACCGAAGGATTTAAAGTTAATATTTCAACTGGTTCTACAACTGGGGCAATTGTTGGTACATCAAATACAATATTTGTTACCAACTTAGGAGAACCATCTTACACAATTAGTGCTTCAACATCAACAGTTAATGAGGGTGGATCTGTCAATTTTACAGTTAATACTGTTAATGTTGGGGATGGTACTACTTTATATTATAGTACTGGCGGCAGTATGGAAGCCGCTGACTTCTCTAATAATTCATTAACTGGATCTTTTAGTATTGTTGGCACAGGAGCAACAACTGGTATTGCAACTGTTACGAGAACCCTTGCAAATGATATTCTTACAGAAGGAAATGAGACATTTACATTTGTTGTAAGAACCGATTCTATTAGTGGACCAGTTGTTGCAACAAGTCCAACAATCACAGTTGCTGATGTAGTGCCAACATATTCAGTCACACCATCAGCAACATCTGTTAATGAAGGATCATCAGTAACTTTTACTGTTACAACTGCTGGTGTTCCAAATGGAACCGTATTATATTGGACAGCCTTACAAGTATCCGGAACTTTATCTGCTTCCGACTTTACTGATGTTGCTGTAAGTGGTTCATTTACTGTAAACAATAACACGGGAACGATTATTAGAACTATTGTGGCAGACCGTTCTACTGAATCTATTGATATATTCCAACTGGAAATTAGAAGAAGTTCAATTACTGGAACTATTGTTGCAACATCAGATTCCGTTACAATCAATGATACATCGAAAGATGTTGGATCTAATGCAAATGGTCTTACATTTGGTCCAGTTCAAGTCAATAGAGATAATGGAAATGCTACTCTTGCTTCTGATTGGTATACAATTTGTGGACTTGAAAACCTTCCAGATGAATCATCAATCGCATTGTTTATCGATAATTCCGGCAGTATGACCGAAGCAACCGTTCAAGCATCTTATAATCTTTTAGTTTCAAAATTAAATGCAAAAGGTATAACAATTACCACAGTAACAAATTCAAATGAAGATTGGATTACTCCCTTTCTAGTTGATTTACCATAAATATTTCAAAAACCGATGGCAGTCACATATACGGCAAACATAGTCATATATACTGGAACTGATTTTGATCAAACCTTTGCACTTGAAGATGATAAAACAAATAGTGCATTAAATTTGACTGGATATAGTGGATGTGCTCAAATGAAGAGATATGAATCTTCATCCAAAACTGCTGATTTTACAGTCACTTTTGCAAATGAAAGAAATACTGGTAGAGTTACCATTTCTCTTGGATCGACAACAAGTGCTGCGATTAAACCAGGAAAATATTTTTACGATTTGCTATTAAACAGTCCTACTGGAACTACAACAAGAGTTGTGGAAGGAACTGCTTTGGTTAAAAAATCTGTTACTAGGTAATAAAAAAGAGGGTGGTTAACCCTCTTGAAATCATTTAGTTTGTGGTTTAATACCTTCCTTTTCAATACGCTCTCGCGTTGCTTTAAGATCTGCTGCCTGTTTCATCAGACTTTCTCTCTTAGGTGCTTCTGGTTTCAGATCGGGAGTTGGTGAAGTTGAAGCAACTTTATTCGTCTTAGCAACATCTACTGCTGCTTTAATACCTGCTTCACCACCACCTGCTGCACGAGAAGCAGCAAGTTCTGCTGATGTTGGAGTTCTTCTTTCATAAGAAGTACCAGTAGCAGTTACATTCTTGGATTGAATGGTTGGTGGTTGTGGTTTTGGCTTTGGAGCAGCAGGGGCAGTGGCGGCAGGTCTAGGAGTTGTTCTAGGTGCTGCTGCTGGTCCTGGTTGTGCAATAGTGCGAGTATTCTTACGAGCACCTGCAAACTCATCACCAGATGGTTGATTTACACCATATCTTCTATCAAATGCAGCATCAGCAGCAGCATCACGCTTTGCCTTATCTGCCATTGCACGATTGGCAAGAGCATCAATTTGCAATTGATCACGTCCACGAACAGTTACGTAACGGTCAATATTTTGTCTCCTATAAGGATCGGATCCAGGTGCATATCTTTGCCAAGTTTGTGGTTTTCCTGGTTCCATTGTACCAACAACACCACCTTTTGGAGCAATTACGCCAGTTGCTCTTGTTTGATCTTTAGCACTTGGATTATATGTTCTACCAGTGTTTGGATTGTATGAAGCACCACCACCTGTTTTTGTTGATTTTGCTTTTTCAACTTCTCTTTCTCTCTTATCCATAAAGAGACCAGCTGGATCCCACCAAGCACGTTCTTGGATAATGTTTTGAATATGATCAGCATCCATTTGCAACATAACATAATGTGCTTCTGAAAGTGTGTCAGCGTGCCCTTCGGAAAGAATATAATCTAGGACAACATCATATGCTTCCTTTTTAGTCTCTTTTTTAGGGAGCGGATTTTTTGAAAGTGCATCTGAGGTTTTTGCCATTTCTTTATCAGTGCTTATAGTTACCTTGGGAGTTGGTGTTTGCGTTGGTGTTGGTGTAGGTGCTGGTTTTTGTGGAGCAGGAAGTCCTGACTTCATATCACTCATCATAGGATTATTGGTAGCACTAGTTCCTCTTGTTCTTGCTCTCTCATCAGCAGCGGCAGCAAGTTTTGGATTAGACTTTCTCCAAATATCCATACCCATATCCCTTACCTTCGCCATCTCCGCAGGGTCTCCGCTCTTTCTAGCGGCAGCAGCTGCCTTCATATAGTCTGCCACTGGTGAAGGTTTAGGGGCAGCAGGAGCGGGTTTAGGGGTGGGTTTAGATGGTGTTCCACCACTAGGTGTAGGAGAAGGTGCTGGTTTAGGAGGTGTTGATCCACTGCCCCCTGTACCACCAGAAGGTGTTGGGGATGGTGCAGGTTGACCAGAAGGTTTAGCAGGTTCTGGTTTTGGTTTTGCTGGTTGCTGACGAGACTTAATCGTTTCTTTCGTTTGCCACCCATACTTAGGTCCAGTATAGACCTTAGTTACACCACCAATAGTCTTTTCTTCACCTGCTTTTCCCGGTGTACGCTTCCATACAGTTCCAGGAGATTGCCAACCATATGTTGGTCCGGTATAAACTTTACCGTCCCCTCTTACATCGCCTACTTTTGCCATTTTAGTTCTCCCATTTATTCAAATCCAGGTAAAGATTCTGCTGATTTTGTTGGTGCTTTTTGTGTTTTTGGTTTTTTCTCTTCACCACCTTTAATAACACTTCCTAGTTTTTCAATATCTCTACCTGTCTGCTTAATGCCCTCACTTCCAGATAGATATCCTATTGCCTTTGTTCCACCACCGATTGCACCAACTGGAAGACTTGCTAATGTACGTAATCCTTGTCCGCCACCTCTAATATCACCAAGTGCAGAAGTTGCTGTAAATGTTGCAGCAGCACCTTTAGTAAATGGGTGTGTTAGAATATCAGTCGCTTTTTGCATTCTGGGTGATGGTCCAGAAGATCCAGATGGTCCAGGTGGTTTTACTGATTTTTGTGCTGCTCTTTGTGCCGTCGATTGCTTAAACGCTTGACCTAACCTTTGTAAGAAATTTGGACCTTTTGGTGGTTTGGGTGGAGTTGGACCTGCTGATGGTGCTCCGCCTGCCGCTGGTTGTGCTGGTGCGGGTGGTTTTGCGGGTTGTGATTGTGGTGCTGGTGGTTTTGCTTGCTGCTGTTTTTGTCTTAATCTATCAGCAGCCTGCTGCCTTCTTTGTGCGGCAGTATCTCTCTGCTGTTTTGGCGTCTGTTTTGAAGAAGCATAAGATCCAGTTTCTAACCATCTCTGAGATGCTGGATCAGTCTTTCTTTTCTGCATACTTTGATACAGTTTTGCTGCTCCACCAACAAGACCAGTGAGACCAGCAGCAATTGCAGGTCCTGCTAGGGGAGCAGCAACAAGTGGAATAGCTTCTTGCAAGGATAATCCATACTGCTCATTAACACATTGATTAAAATGTCCAATATATTCCCCATAAAGTTCATCAACTGTGTATGAACTTAAATCATATCCTTCTTCTATGATTGAATTTACAGTGTCAATAAAATTTTGCTCAAGAACAAAATTTCCAACAACGGTGTCCAACCAAGCATCGCTCATATGAGGGATCATATTGAGTGCTTCATCTTCTGTGTTTGCATATCCTTCTGCAACTAAACGATCGATGATTATATCAACCATAAGATCAGAATCAACTTCCACATCTTCAAAACAAATCTCTTGATCTACCTGCTCTTCAATTACTTGATCTGGTTGTTTATAAATGGAAGCATATGCCTCCATTAATCCACCATAGTTCTTTGCTGCAAAATCAGACATTTTGATTACTTTTTTCTATAAATTTATTTATAAAACAGTATTACTTATTTCCAGATTGCTGAGATCTTTGCCAATCTCCATAAGTTTTACCAGCAGATTTAACAAAATCTGTAAATCCTTTTCTAACATCAGTAGGAACTTGTGCTCTTACAGACTGAGGAACTGCTTTTCTAATATTAGTAAGAACTCCCTGCGTAGTTACCTTTTTCTTAGGATCACCAGTAATTACGTTATATGCTTTGGATCCCAACTCTGCACCAATAGTTAATCCAGCAGTTGCTCCAACAGCAGATCCAATTGGTCCAGCAACTGATCCAAGAGTACCTCCAACTACACCACCAAGTCCACTTCCGATTGCTCTTGCAGCACCAGCACCAACTGATCTCTTTTGGCTGCTACCCATTGCTTTTGCAATATCATACCCTTTCTTTGCTTCAATTCCCGTACCAACTACACCAAGCACTTTACTTGCTGTACCGACACCCTTCATTACTTTTGCTCTTTCTGCTGCTCTTTCAGCAGCAATATCAGATCTAATTTGCTTAGATACCTTAACTACTGTATCAGCAAGTTTTTGTGATTGTGTTGTTCTTGTAGCAGAAAGTGGTTTAATTTTAGGTGCTGCTGGTTGTGGAAGTTTTAATTCTTTTGGTTTAACCGCTGCCACGGTAGGTGCAACAACTTTTGGTTTTAAAGTTGGTTTTGGTAATGTAACCTTTGTAGTTTTTGATTGTGGTAAACTTGTAGTAACTTTTGGTTTACTAGTAATATCAGCAACTTTAACAGGTTCAATTTTTGCACCAGTCATTTGACCTGCTTTTGGTTTACCAAGAACACCAGTTCTTCCAGGTCCTTTTTGAGGTCTAATCGTTTTTGATTCCCCTGGGCGATTAGATACAAGAGGACCAGCAGGATCTGTGCCAAGTTTTAAACCTGGTAATGTTTTTGGTTTTGGTTCTGCAACTCTGGTTCCAGGAACAGTCTTTGCAGTTATATCAACAACAGAAGCCTTTGGTGATGTAGATTTAGATCTTGAAGGTGTAAAAGAAACTGCTTTTGGAGTTCCACCGGCAGCAGTAGTTGCTTTTTGAGCAGGTGGGGTTTTCTGTGCTTCACGATATGCTGCTTGCTTTTTAGATACTGCCGCCTGACTTACTGGTTTTGGTTTTGGTGGAGTTGTTGCAGTCTCCGATGGTTTCCAAGGATCTGGTGCTGCCGGAACTGGACTTGCAAATGGAGTTGCAGACTTTCCTCTCATCATACTTGCAATTACTTCATCAGTCGTTGTTCCAAGTTCTTTTGAAGATTGATTTACAAAATCTCTAAATGCTCTTTCCCTATGCCCCTTTGAAGGTACTGTTGGAGGAACAAGTTTTCTCATTCCACGTTCAAAAGTTTTTTGTCCTCCACTAGCACCACCTGGCATATCCCATGGATTTGGTCCAAGTAATTTATTTGCTCTTGCGTTTCTTTTATCAGTTACAAAAGATGGTACAGTTCTGGTATCCAAACCACCAGATCTTGCACCAGCAAATCTTTTTGCCGCTTCAATTTCACCTTTGACTTGTGTGACAGTCTTGGGGGATTTTTGAACAGTTGCTCTACGACCTTGTTCCTTTGGACCAGGTCTCTTGGTGTACATTGGTTCACCCTGGGCATCATATCCGGAAGGTGAACCAAATCCAGGAGTAGTTCTCTTTTCTTCTATATTAACAGCAAAATTCTGAAACGACTTCATCGCCTATCGACTACCTTTTCAGGTATTTATAAAAAAAAGAGGGTCCGAAGACCCTCACTTTACATCATCGTGGCATTTACCAAACCATTCAGATTTATAATCATAATCACCAAACAAGAAATCATCACATTCTGCTGCTTCTCTATAAGAATTCAGAATATCATCAACAGTCCAATCATCAGAGTTGGAATCCTGAGAATGTATTTTCGGTAACATCTTGTTTGATTCCTCCGACAATGTAGGATTCGACTTCGGTTTCTTGTGGTGCCACTTGAAGACCTTTTGAAGAAATCCAATGCTCAGTCCAAGGAAGTGGATTATTCTTTGCTGAAATTTCATAGAGTGGTTTAAGTCCAATTGCTTTCATTCTACGGTTTGCAATCCATTCAACATACTGCTGTAACAGTTTGTCATTCAGACCAATCATAGAACCATCTTTGAACAGATACTCTGCCCAAAGTTTTTCTTGGTTCACGGCATTTTCAAAGGTCTTATAAACCCATTGCTCCTCTTCTTTGGCAATTTTTGCCATTTCAGGATCATCACCATCTTTCCACTTGTTCATAATGTTTTGAGTGATCACCAAATGTTGGTTTTCATCACGAGCAATCAGAGAGATGATTTTTGCACTTCCTTCCATAAGTTTGAGTTCGCCAAATGCAAAACTACAAGCGAAGCTGACGTAAAAGCGAATACCTTCAAGAATATTAACGTTTGCAACTGCTCGGAAAAGTTTCCGTTTGAGTTCATACCTTGCCTCTTGTGCGTATGGGACGTTCTCTAGTGCGTGTTGCCACTCATCAGAATTATCATAACGATGTGCTGC
>Ga0315909_10002381_pt1 | contig 24083 bp, 34 predicted proteins | sample LakEriMetagenome_11_FD_203527 | JGI IMG/M metagenome (GOLD analysis project Ga0315909, IMG submission 203527) | Freshwater fungal communities from buoy surface, Lake Erie, Ohio, United States - Buoy 2 MA125 | ecosystem: Environmental > Aquatic > Freshwater > Lake | place: USA: Lake Erie, Ohio...
ATTGTTCACGAAAATGATGTGTATCGAATTACTAAAACAAGTTATGCAAGACATGGAATGAATTATAGCGTTGAACGTATTGCCAGTACTGAAGAACTTCCTGCAAAATAAATGGACTACACCGACATCACTAAAGTAGAGCAGTGTCCAGTCTGCGAAGTCAGCTGGATTCATTCCTACATTCCTCAAGAATCAATCGATAAAGGTTATTATTCACCTGATTCGAAATTCTTTAGCCGTGTTATTGGTGTGGAGTATTTGGGCACTGACCGTATTAACCATTATCAGTGTCCTGATTGTGGTCAATGTTGGAATCGAAAAGGTGAGATGATTGAAGTTAAACATAAACCAGTTGATCTCTCGTCCTTGAGGTAAGACGTTAAACTGCCTCTCACACAAACTGTTTGAATCCATGAACCAGGTCTTTGTTTGCGCTGAAACTACTGAACAGCCCCGCGAGGTTTACACCTCCGCAACCTCAACTGCAATTCGATGCAACGTAATGTTGCCTCCTGTTGGCAACAAAGCAGCAACACCAATTGAACTAAACGTTTACGGCAAAAACTCTGAGCGTTTTGCGCGTACACCTAAGGGTTCTCAGATTTACATCCATGGTGCAAAGCTTCGTTTTGATCTAGAGACCAGGACTTATTCATTACATGGTGGCATCATTGCCCCTGTTAACGAATCTTTCCCGATCTTTAATATAGTCATCCTCTCTGGACGCTGTGTTAAAGACATTAGTCAAGATGATTCGCGTGCCTTTAGGGCAACGGCTGATGGTCTGATGATCTGCAATCAAACCCTCTCCGTTAACACCGGACGTAATCAAGCAGATCTCTTTAACTTCTACGCCATCAACTCAACGGATGACAAGTTAAACAATGCAGAACTGCTTGTTAACTTCACCCGTAAGGGTACTGGTCTGACGATCCAAGGCCGTCTGGTTACTGATTCTTGGACTGATAAAGAAACCAAGGAACGTCGTATTGCAACCAAGATTCAATTGGTTTCAATGACGCTTGCTCCCAAGGTGGGAGATGGTGCTGCCAAAACGGTAACCAATCAGACAACCGTGACCTCTGATGACAAGGTAACCTCCCTCTGGGGTGGTCGCCGTGCAGAAGAAGCTGGTGACCCATGGACCCAGGCATCTGGTGGTGGCCTGCCTGATCTGCCAGGTCACTACGGTGCAGCACCCGATATGGAAGAGGTTCCATTCTGATGACAACTCCAACTCACGATCAATTCACTCTGCTCTACGAAGACGAAGACACCAAGGTTCTTCATGAATTCAAAGGGGTCGTCGCTGACGATGTGATTCAACACCTGATTGATTTCCTCAAAGGGTGTGGGTACATGGAAGGCAGCATCTTTGAAACCATGAAGGAGCTGTCTGAGATGTACTTCGATTCATTAAGTACTCAGCAGTACGTGATGAAATGGGACAAGCCTGAAGCAGAATGAGGCCACGTCCTGGGATGACGTTAAACTCATCCACCTCTGACTACGAAACAACCATGACTCAAACTCCGCTTGACATAACGAGCGATCAGTGGATGGATCAATTCGAATCCGAAACCACCTCTGCACCTTCTCTGAAAACTTCCAACAAAATGACCACCAAGAAAACTGCTGCGCTTGCAACCCGTGGACTCGACTCCTTCCGGATGTTTCAGTCCAAAGAATTTGTATCTGGTTACCAGAACCTCGTCACTATTCAACCTTTAAACAAATCAAAAGTACGCGGATGGTTCATCCGTAAATCTGATCTTGATACCTGCGGTTGGACTGCAACTGAAGATCAGTTTGCTAAAGGTTCTGTCATTTGGGATTACAAACAAACCTTTGGCATGGCTCCCAATACTTCCGTTGAAGAAGGCTTGAACTTCACTGAGCCACGCATTCAAATCCTGCTGCGTTCTCCTCTGATGGTTGAAGAAACCACCGGGATGCGTCAAACGATTGGTACCTTTGAGCACCCAGAGGTTAAGGAATTGTTTGATGCCGATAAGATTGCGGCCGACCTTGCCAACAGCAAGGGCGAGATGTATAAGCGTAAGTACAGCGTGCGCACTAAGTACCTCATCTACATCGTGACCGAGGACAACAAGCGTGCCCATAAGATCCCGATGGTCCTTACCCTCAAGGGCCTGAACGGCACTGATGTGTCCGATAAAGTCAAGATGTACGAGAAGGAAATGTCCAAGTGCCTGAGCAAGGCGCTGGATTCCGAAGTGCCCCTTGCCTTCAATGAAAAGTTCTACGCCACTACCGTATTTGCTCCGGTACTTGCCAATGAAATGCGTGGAGCCAACAACGTTGAGATCTGCGCAATTGAATCTTTTGACATCCCTGATTACAGCGACCAAGATGCCGCCATCGAATCGCTGAGCCGCATGTCGATTCCTGATGAAGATCGCGAATCAACCTGGAAGTTCCAGGAAATGTTTGGTGATTACATCAATCAACATGCACGGCAGGATGCGGAGAAACTTGGTGGTGCTTATGGCATCAAGCAAGGTGTAGAGATTCTGCCTGTCTCCCGTACTACAGATGCAGTCGATGTAAAAGCACTGCCTGCTCGTGATCCCCTCACCGGAGAAGACGATTCACTTTGATGTAATGTCGGGGTTTCCCAAGTCGTTTTGTTCAACAGCTACGTTGTTGAAGATAAACATATCTTGGACTAAACCCCGTATTACACCTTGACGTTGAGTGGCAATCCTCGCCAAGAGGGTTGCCATTTCTCGTAACGTACTAACCGAATCACATTCCTGAATGGAGCGTTTGATCTTTTCTTCCCAAAACTTATCATCAAGGCTTGGTTCTATTTGAAATCTAGTTAAAGGTACGTATTTAATTTCGTCCATTTTGTATTAAGTTGTTACGCTTATTCTAATGCCTCAGTAAAAACCATTTCCAAACTTTACAAAGTATCAAGATTTACAGCCATGGACAATCCTGAAAAAGCTGCAGTTAAAGAAGGACTAACTACAGCTGTTATCGGCAGTGTTGCTGCCACACTCCTTGCTAATCCTGTTTGCTGGGCTGCTGTTATCTATGGAACGTATCGGATGGGTAAGGCGGCTTACCGGCGGGCCAAGATCAATGCTAAGATCAAGGCGAACAAAGCGCTGGAGGACACGTCCTTCTGGCACGTTTGATTCCCACTCAACTCAACACAACTCAAACCAATGTCCGTCCAACATCAGACTGACCTCAACTCGGCGCAAGCTCTTATTTATTCTCGCTCCAACATCCGGCGGGCGTATCCGGAATTTGATGACGCCTCAATCGCTGGCATTTATCTGCGAGGCGATCATTGTCTTGTGGTGCGTCATGATGGCACTGAGCAAATCTACGACCGGTCACTGATCAAGACCGCGTTTCAGTCTTACACAAACCGTTTAAAAGATTTCTTTTCTTACCTTGGTCCCAATTACCGTGGCCCTAGTGTATGGCATAACAATGCTTACATTCTTTTTAAGGGCTGGAACTACACGCACGCACTCGGACACCTAACCTCGAATGCAAAACTCCAAGCTCACTGGGCAGACAAATTTATACATGTATCAAACCCCGAAAAGATCAAAGCACTTCTTCAATCTGACCAGACGGACCTGGGCCATTTGGTTGCGCCTGACGGACTTCGGCTTCCGAATCGGCCGCTTGATATGGACGGTGAACTGGATGATGTACAAGAACAACAGTCCTCGTTTGGTGAACCTAGCTGTTCATGTGGGTCCTTTCAACGCCAGCTTTCAAATCTATCTGCTTTCCAAGAAGAGATCCAGGGGTTCAAGCCGTGGTGCATCCACCTGACTTGGTTCAACAAGTACAGGGAACTGCTGTGCAAGCGCACAGATGTACGGAATGCCAGCCCCAGTGGCACACCAGATAAGTGTGTGGCTTGGTGGTATGCGCCGCCCGCTGATCACATCAGTGATGGACGCTTTGTTCTGCTCCACACCAAGTCCGGTGCTCAAGCTCCACTCTCCCACTGGCGTACCTACAAGCCGAAAGAAGTATTTACCCAGCATCATGCCTGGGATCTTTTTTTCAATATGATGGAGGCTGGTTACACACCATTCCCTGGTGTCTCATTGCCACAACTGAAAGCTGCTGTGAAAAAGCAATGATGGATGAGGAGTTGTATGAGCATGCACTATCACTTGCTATGAAAGTATCCGAGCAACCCATGATGTTATCCAACGGCAAATACTCTCTGCACCTTGAGGTTGATGAAGATACCTACTGGGGTCTGATTAAACTCGGTGCAGAGATCAGAACTGATTGTGAAACCTATGCAGAAAACATCCTCATTGGGCATGTCGAATCCGGACTCGATCGACAAGCTACAGATTGAATTCATTGATGAAGAGGATGGTTGCGGAACCATCCGTATTGATTGGGATGAAACAGATCCTGATCTCCAATGGTGGACCGACTTAGGTCCAGAAGGACAAGAAACGTTTATGATTGATGCGCTAACAAACGCACTCGATTCTTACTCCTAGGTTATGGCCTTCCAAAGCGTCTGGTATGAGACTGAACTTCCTTCTGAAGTCATCAGGCTTGTTGAATCTGTACTCGAAGAAAAGTATGACGAAGATCTAATCAACTCTGTTGTTGGTGAAGGAGGTGGTGGTGTCATTAATGAAAAGGTTCGCAAAGCAAAAAATGCTTGGCTTCCTGCCAGCCATTGGGTTACAGGTTTTGTTATGCATTATGTCAACTTAGCTAACCTCCAAAACTTCCGTTATGACATCATTGGTCTGGATGGTCAATCTGCTCAGTACACCGTCTATGACAAAGGTGAGTTCTACAACTGGCATGTAGATCAAGGCATCTCATCTTTCTATAAACCTGAACATAACAATGGTCATGGTTTTAGTGAAGAAGTTATTAAAGATGACATCATCCCCAAAGGTGAGCTGGTCCGTAAACTTTCGTTCTCTCTTCAGTTATCTGATGAAGATGAGTACAAAGGTGGTGATCTGCAAATCATGGATGAAGGTGAATCCATGTATGACGTTCCCAAAAAGAAGGGACTTCTGGTTTGCTTTGACTCCAGGGCTCGTCACCGCGTTACAAAAGTAACGTCCGGTCGTCGTAAATCCTTGGTAGGCTGGGCTGTCGGCCCTCGTTGGCGTTGACCTTTCGTCGAATCATGGCATTTGATACCTACGGACTTAGTACTGAACAGTACGTAAAGTTCTTCAAAGACAACGTCAGGCTTTCTGCCAGGCTTTATCTGGATACTTGCAACATCCTTTCTGCTGAAGGTGCTGGCAATCTTGATTTCAAAACAGTTCTTGATATGTATCAAGAAGCTGTCTATGCCGCTAACGATGATTGTCGCAAGTACCAAAAAACCAACAACCCTGAAGCCATCAAGGACAATGACATCTTTGGCTTGACCCCTTCCAGGGAAGAGCTGATGGAGGAGATCAAGTCTGTTAACGCCAAGGTCGAAGCCCTGACTGACTACATTGCTGAGTTGGTCAAGGTCACAGCCAATGGTCTTAACGGCTTAGCCGAAACCTTTGATGAGGCATTGACTTGACAGGCCTGGTAGACTGACGGTTCCCACCGGGAGTGGGCGTCCTGGTCATGACGTAAAACTGACCACACCTTCTAATCAAATTCAACTCATGTTTGAAACTTTTCTTGGCGCTCTTATTCCTGTTGTCAAAGATTTACTTTGGGCAGCGGCAGGCATGCTGCTGACCTACACAATCAACAAAATTCAATCCCACTTCCAACACATCTGAGTCATGTCTCAAATTACCAAGACTAAGCTTGAGGACCTTAACGTCATCAAGCTGTACGAGCACTATGGTGCCCTGGAACGCTCTCTTCCTCTCCTCACTCCTGAGTCCCAAGAACTGGCAAAAGCTGAGCTGGAAGCTTGTGCCGACCTGCGTTCAGAAAAGATTGATCGTATCTACTACGCAATGGCAGCGCATGAAGATGCCTTGGAGCGTATTAAAAAAGAATCTGATCTAATCACACAGGCTAAGCGGCACCACGAATCACAACTACAGTCTCTTAAAAATCTATTAAGCTGGCTGAGGCGAGTGCTTCCTTTGGACACCAGCCGTATTCAAGGCAAAAATTATGAGTTTGTCCTCAGCAAGAAAAAGGAACTCACGGTCGAGATCACGTCAGATCCAGAGTTTTGGCACTCTGACGAAAGAAAACTTTATTGCATTGAACAAGAAACAACCACAACCAAGCGAGTCGTGGTACGTTCAATGTCGGGAACAGTTATCTCAGAAAGAACTGAACCCAAAACTAAACTCGAAGTACTCCCAAATCTCGATGCAATCCGTAATGCCTATCAAGAAGGACGCCCCATCCCGCACGGTGTCAAAGTGGAACAGCAATATGCAGTCCGAAAAAATAGAATCTTCACCACTAAGCGGATGGCCGCACAAGCACCCGAATATATCGGAGAACTTCTATCAGAATCTGACGGCGCCGAATGATCTAGAAGATGCGCACATCCTTATGTCCTGCTATCAGCAGGCAGTAGATGATTTCCGTCTGCAAATTCAAATGGTCGAGATGGAACTTTCTATGCTTTGCCAAGGAGAAGAGCCACCTGCTTACCTGGAATCCAAGGTGGATGAGCTTGAATCTAAAAAACTCAAGCTTATGAGTGGCATGAGGTACAACCAAAATGCACGCAATGCCTATTGGTACGTCACCGCACGAGGTAACAAGGACAACTAAATAAACTGCAATACAATAAATAGATACACAAGGAGTCCCATGGGCGGCGATCCAGTTCTGAACAAGTTGATTGCTGGGTTCACCAACGATGGGACTCCTCTGTCAGCAACCATTGGTTCAAAGATTGAAAATGGTGTTGTCATCTTGACTGCTGCAATGCTTGCCAACGAAAACCTGGCAGCTTCTATGGATGCAGAAGAGATGGTCGATGCTGCTATTAATTATTACAACATCATTCAAGAACGCATTGGCTACTACGAAAGCACCAAGGTGCATTCTTTGGAGCGTTTAATCTAAACACAAAATACTGCTAAAGTATTTTGGTCTTCAATGTTTAGATGGAACCCGTACCTGTGCCCAAGTTAACTGTATCTTTTGCAGTTGACGTTGAAGTTGAATACAATTCCTTTGGCGGTAAGACTGCCGAAGAAATTTCGGAGTCATTACAAGATGAACTCCATGACCTTCTCTTTGAACTGGACCAGGTCACAGGTGTTTACACTAGCTGTACTTCCATCGCATTTGAAGACTGATGATGAACTCTGACTACCTTGCCGGCTGGGATGTCAAGGCCGAGCAACGCAAAGCTGATTTCATGGAACACATGTATCAGTGCTCTGGTCGCGCCAACGCAGGCCCTGGTGTTGTTGGTCTTTACACCGGACTGTGGCAAGAATTCTGCTTGAATGAAGCTGGTCCTTACTGCCGAGATGAATTCTACAAACGTCTTGAATTCATTGAAAAGCTACAGGCTGGTGAGTTTGATGGTGAGCAAATCCAGATTCCTGTAACAGCTTAAACAATACTCATTTTTAGAATGGAAGGACGCTATCAGGCGTCCTTTTTTATTTTGATATGGAATACCGCAGCTCAATCGAAGTCCTGCGTCAACTGGACATCAACTACATCCTGTATGTAGCCAAGGCAAATGACCCAAAATGTAAAGATGTTATTTCAGAAGATTGGTTGCAGGGCTATCATCAAGCTGTAAAAGATGTTTCTTTGTTACTCAGTGATGCCAACACTTGAAGATGTGTACGACCAGGCAGCTGAACTGTTCCCCAGCAAAAGGATGGCTCAGGAAACAGCAGATAAAATCTTTAATGAATCAAAGAAGTCTGCAAAAAATCGGCTAGAAGAGTACCTTGCTGATACCATCTCTGAATTTGTTGACACCAATTGTCTAACTGGTGATGAATTCTACGAGGTACTCGTTGACTGCGTCTTTAAAAACTGGGAGTATTATCAGCGTAACGCCGATTGTAATAAACAACTACTTTCTTTATTGAAGCCGCAATCTGCAGATCAATTAGAAGAGTACTCTAAAAAATAATTTGGTAAATCAATTATTTTGCATCCGTCTCTGTTAAGAGGCGGATGTTTTTGTTTGTTCCAACAAAGTAGAATAGTAAAATGTTGCACCAATGAAATGCCTGTATACAGAGATCCCACAGATAAAAATCTATATCACGTACATAAAGTTCAAACATGTAGTGGGCGTCCTCTAGAAGTAACAACTACCTCTGGCGCTACTGTTTACATGCAGCCAGCAGCAACAGCAGGTGATGCCTTTGGACGGCAACGAATTTCACAGCTGTATACTGTTTTTGATAGCCAACATCGTTATCAGGAAAACGATAAGTGGACTACCGTAACAGGCGTAAGCGGTTCAACTACATATCAAGTTAATGAAAGTGTTGTTGATTTAAATGTAACAACACTTTCGGGTGATTATATCTATCGAGAAACCAAACGTGTTTTTCCCTATCAGCCAGGGAAATCATTTTTAAATATGACATCATTTGTTTTTGCTTCTGGCAAAACGAATCTCCGGCAACGCGTTGGTTTTTTTAATTCACAAAACGGTATTTTCTTTGAGCAAAGCGGTACAACAAATAATCTTGTTCTCCGCAGTTACGTAAGTGGCTCTGTTAATGAAACCCGTGTTGCTCAAAGCGATTGGAACTACGATAAATTTAATGGTGCTGGTCCAACCGCTCGTACCTTAGATCCAACCAAAGCCAATATCCTTTGGATGGATATTGAATGGCTTGGGGTTGGTGATGTGCGTGCAGGTTTTGTGGTTGATGGTCACATGGAAATTGCCCACATCTTCCACAATGACAATCAAAACACAACCAGCTACATGACAACAGCAGTGTTGCCATTGCGTCAAGAGATTGAAAATCTTGGTACAACTGCTTCTAGTTCCACGGCAAAACAAATCTGTGCAACAGTTGCATCAGAAGGTGGATATGAAGGTTTTACCCGGCGTTATAACATTGCGACTAGCACTACGCCTAAGACACTTACTTCTTCTGGCGTAACATATCCACTGGTGTCCATTCGTATGGCATCGGGTCGCACTGACAGTGTTGTTATTCCTGCAAATTTAAGCGTTGCGCTTGAGCAAACACAAAACAATAAACCGGATATTATTCAATACAGAGTTTTGCTTAATGCAACTTTGAGTGGGACAAATTGGCAAACGCACTACAACGGTAATGTCCAGTACGACACCAGCTCAACAACCGTAAGCGGTGGCACCGACATTATTGGTGGTTACATCGTCTCTGATGGTACTCTTTCTTTGAGTGATGTACGAGACTTTAACTTCCAGCTTGGCCGCACACAGGCTGGGGTCAGTGATGTCTTTACTGTTGTCGCTGCTCCAACAATCAGCGGTGCAAAAGTCTATACAGACCTGTCTTGGTTTGAAATTGTGTAATTAATTCCCGTTACAATAGAACTATTGCTAAAAAATTATGTATACCCCCGGTCCTCAAACGGTTCCAATGCCCCAAACCCCTGGACCTGAAGCATTGCCTGAGCCCCAGGCCAAACCAAAAGGTCCTGCTCGCTCAAAGAATGGTGATGTCGGGGCCTTTATTCAACAATGTATTTCTCTCAGCTCCTACCTCAAGGAACTTCAAACACAGGCCCATCTTATTCACCTGAACTACGAGGGGGCGAACTTCCTCGGGGTGCATGCATTCCTTGGAGACCAATACGAAGCTCATCAGACTCAATTTGATACGCTTGCTGAATTCATCAGGTCCATGGACTACCTGATGCCGATGTGCGCCAGGGGCCTGGCTGATGCTGGTCCTGGCATCCAACACGTTACCAGCTACAAGGGAACCGACCAGCTCACCACGTACTACAAAAACCTGGAAGAGCTGGGCATGAAGACCAAAAAGCTGGAGCCCATTGCTGCCAAGGTGGGTGCCATTGATATCCAGAACTACATGGCTGACCTCTGTGGCCAAGCCTTTAAAGCTGCTTGGTTTGTTAAGGCAACACTGCGTAACGGCTGAAACAATTCTGCTAAGCTGCTGCTAGACCCAGGATGTCTTTAAACTCGTCTGTTTTTTGCTGTCAACTCATGTTCACCATTTCTTGTCAAAAAAATTCCAATTCAAACCTCTGGTGTTTTGATTATGCATTTTCAAAAGATCTTCAAGTAAAAGAAGAGCCTTTAATGCATCAGGCAACAAACGTTATTGACTTTATTCTTCAACAAAAATACAAACGGTTTCCAAAAACCATTGAGATTGTATTTGATCACCTTGAACTTTATGATGCAGATGTTTCTCTTGAATACAAAGAACCTTCTTTTGATGGTTCACTGTATCGGACAACTCAAGAATTTGTATTGCCTGTACCAAGCCAAGATGTTTGGCTGTGTCCAGTATTAACTTACTTTTATAAAACTCCTCCTGAAAAACTCTATGTTTTAATCACAGAATCAACAGACGATAAAATATAAAAAACACTTAGTAAAATGCCAGACGCAGAAGATATCAGGCTTCAATCGGCCTATGAACGCGCCTTAAGAACAGGTGATTCAGCTTCTGCGTCTTCTTTACTTGGACAAATCCAGTCAAGAAATCAACTTCGCAATGCTCCGGTAGAACCCACAATGCAAGATGTGCTTCTGCGCATGCAAGCCACGGGTTCTCCTGAAGAACGGCAAGCTGCAACAGCTGCTCTTCAAGCACGTATGCGTTCTCAAGAAATTAGAAGTAACCAGCCCATAGCGCAGCCAAGTTCCCCTGTTCAATTCTTGGCAAATTCTGTACCTGCACCAACGGTTGCAAATCCTTCTCCGCTTTCTCCTGGAGATGTTTTTGATGACCTTGATCTAGAAGAACAACTAGAAGAAATTCATAACCTACGCAGTGAAGGATTAACAGAAAGAGAAATTGCTTATACTCTCCGATCAGAACCAAGAGAACAAGCGCCTAGATCCAGGGCACAAGATTTCTTAAGCGAAACAATAGCTGTTTACGGAGCAGATGCCCCACAAACTGCAAGGGTTCAAGAATTTATAACCAGAAAACCTAGGTTGGCTGAAAATATTTTTAATGTTTCCGCTGGTCTTGGTGAATACGCTAATCGCCTTGGGGATTACACTAATAAATTTTCTAATATTAATGACGCGTTATATGAAAAAGCAACAAAGCTAAAAACAAAATATCAGGCTGGTGATTTCATTCCTGACTTTATTGCGGCTCCTCTTGGATTGAAAAACCCCCTTGTAGAACCTGGTGGTTTAATTGAAGGTGGTACCAGGTTGGATCCTGAAGGTATTCGTTTCTTACAAGAACAAAAAAATTTGGGTTCTGTTCTTGATCGTCGGCAACTCGATGCAATGGGAGGCCACGTAACAATTGGATATAATCCAAATGTTTATATTAGTAGCAGTAGAACAGGTCCAAGATTGGATCTTGCTTTCCAAAGTGCCACTGGTTATAACGATCCATCCTCTCTTAAAAAAGCAAAGGCAGACGCAGCTGCACAAATTAATCGTTTACAGGCAGAATTAGAGTCTCCTGATATCACACCATCAAAACAAACATACATTAAAGAGTCTTTAAACTTACAAAAACAACGTTTTGAAAATTTTTCAAATGAACTTTTACGTTCTCAACAAGCAATTGAAGCATATCCATTAACATCAGAAGCCATTCGTTATCAGTTGGGTAGTGCTATTGCCGCTGCCCCAGAAGGCACAACGCTTACTGCAAATCCCATTGGAGGACCAGAAGGAAGCAGGGCTCGTCTGTATAAAGGAATGTCCAAAGGTGCGCTAGAAACAATACCAAGGATGAGGGAACCTGATCCACGTCGTCTTCCTACTGATGAAGAGTTTCGTCTGGCACGCGCAGGTGGTGGATTTACTCCTCAAGAATATGAAGACCTTCGATATGGACAGCAAACAATTGCAACATTAAAGAAAGGTCCTGAACAATTTGAAACATGGCGTGGACAAACCATTAATTGGAATCCAGAAGAACTTAAAGATCCACTCATTCGTGCTTCTTTTAACCTTGGTAAAGATGTGGATGTTTCCTCTTTACGTCAAGATCCGACAAGTGTTTTCCTAAATACGCGTCCATTTAATCCAGCATTGCCTGTTATCACCACGCAATCTCCTCAGTATCAAGCAAGACAAGCTGTTAAACAAACAGGAAAAATAGCAGGTGCTGGCACCAAAGCCTTCTTGCTGGATGCAGGAATTAACTATGCGTTAGGTGCATCACCCCAAGAAGCATTCTTCATTGCTGCCACAGATCCAATCAGTGCTGAGAGTTTAGGTGGTGCCCCAACAGCAGCTGTTGAACGGCGTGGGCCTAAAGGAGAATTCGTAGATACACGCACTAATACAGTGCTTACTCCTCAAGGCCGTTACACAAACACGGGCATTGCAATCAAAGGTGGCAAACCAATCATTGTTCCCCGTGGTTCTGTTGCAGGAGAAGGTAATATCCTGACGCAAGGTGCTGCGGTTCTACGTAATGCAGCTAATGTTTGGCGTCAACGACTAGGTGCATTAGGCATCTTTGGGCGTTAACTAGCCCAATGCTCAAGCCTGTGGCAGTTGCAGCAAAGCGGAATACATTTCTCAATCTCTTGCTCTACCCTGCTCCAGGCGTAGCCATGATTCACCATACTTGAGATGTTGTTATCTTTATCACCTACGTGGTGAAACTCAAGAACACGATGATCATCCAACCCACACTTCTTGCACTGCAAAGTCTTCTTGTACTCCAGAAGCTTTTGTCGGTTCTTGTCGATACGTTTTTTGGCGTCAGCCCAACCCACGTATAGTTTTTGTGCACGCGTAAATATAATTTATCAGGATTCTTGATAAACGCAATTTATCGAGAATCTGAATAATCGAGAATGCAGGATTCGAACCTGCGGCATCTGCGTCCCAAACGCAGCGCTCTGGCCAAACTGAGCTAATTCTCGCTGACGCCAGGAAAGGCAACCCGCAACCAACGACGGACCTCAGAACTGGCGGCCTGGGTACCCAGGGCTTAGCGCCCCATCGAAAAGAGAGGGGGAACGGAATTATTCTACAGTCCTTACCTCATACATGTAATGATCTGAGGTTTCCAGCTTCCGTTTGTTTTCCACAGAATAAACCGTCAGATCAATTTCGTACCCTGGGTTCTGTTTGATACGGTTGAACGTCCAGGCGTTGTCGTACCAGATGATTCGATTGTTGGGATACGCATAGTAGTTGCCGCTCTCCATCTTGAAAAGGTGTGCACACTTATGCTCAGGCGTCTCAGAGAAATTAAAGTCGGTCGTACCTTTGTTCTCCCATGACCAATCAAGGGTAAACATGTAGGTACCAAGGGCTTTGTCGCCATTTGGTTTGATCAACTCCGCCTGCAGACCAGCGAGACGAGCGCGTTTCTGCACGTCAATATAAGGTGAAAAACAATCCCAATACATCACATCTTCCAAAGGTTCTATGGGCGCATTGGGTTTCCAGCAGAATGCATGCAATGGACGCCGAGTCCAATTCACACCATTCTCAAGGAATGCTTCAAAGAGTGGGACGCGTTTTTCAATGCTGGCAACACAGTGCACATCACACTTGGTTACTTCGCCATGACCTTGCTTATGGTTATAAAGAAACTCGTTGCGGATGTAGCAAGACCAATCGGGAAGGTTGTGATTCAAATAAGCCACGTACAAAAAATCCCGGTTGTTATACCGGGATCATAACTTCCTTCTCGCTTAGCCGCTTTGAGCACCACGTTCGTAACGTGGAAGGGGTTTTCGACTATTACCCCTAGAGCGGAATTGCTCCGTTGTCAGGATATCATGATTTACTGTCTTGATACCGGCGTGCGGCACGACCAGCTAACTTTGCTTTCCTGGTGTTTGGAACAAATTGTTTACCTTCACGGCTGGCTGCACGTTTCTTTTGATCTGTCTCTGCACGTTCTTCTGGTGACAATGAGGCCCAGGCGCTCTCTGGTAAGTACCGTTTGGTATATCCCTTTTGAATTGCTTTATCCATTACTTACTATCTTTATATTTCTTAGCAGCAGATTTAGCTTTACTCCTCTTTTCATATTCATCCTTAGTCATCCATTTTTCTTTGCCCCATTTCTCCAGGGACTTTTGCTTCTCACCTTTGCCGCCTTTATACCCGCCGCCTGCAGCTTTGTACTCCTGTGCTACAAGCTGAGCTTTCCTTGCAGACCACTGCCCAGGTTTACCGCCTTTGGAGCCAGCCATCACGCGATCTTTGATCCGTTCGCGTAACTCTGGTTTTGTATACTTATTCTCCTGAGACATCAGGATTATTTTTACGTTCTTCTAATATTTTAGCCCACTTACATGGCTTAGCATTCACCGCCCAATTTCTTGGGGGCTCTGGAATCAAACGATTAAGCTGGCGGAAATAAACCGCCAGCCTTTCTTCGTCACTCGGTCCTCTATTCTTGGCCAAGGTTTAAGTTGGGTGTTCTGCTTTTACCTGTAGAGCCATACTTCTCCATGATTTCATCCATGGATTCTATTGATTCACAACGAATCAATAGGTCTGAGATGACGTTAATGGTTACGGGATGCTCTGATCTAGCTGCAAAAGCTAAGGCCTCACGCAAGTGAATCGTCGCTTGATTCACTGCTTCCTTGACTTGACTCGATAGGGCCATCTGAGATTCCGTTGGTTGCCTCAGTATAAACGTTGTCAGCATTCTCCTTCGATAAAAGTAAACTTTTTAGGACGTTGTTGTGATTCTGTAGGAACTGACGCCCCTGCTCAATCACCTCTACGTATTGTGGCATTTTTTCCATGATTCAAAAAGCGTGTTGGCCGTAAATAAAAGTTGGGTTTACTCTAATTCCCCAGGTGAATCAGCGGCATGTTGTACAAAGAGATCTTGGTGTAACCTCTCTGAATAAACTCACCACAGATATTAGTGGTGTCGCAGTCCCAGTGGTTGGTGATCGGGTTGACGCCTGAGAAACGTGCTCCTTCCTTAAAAGGTTTAGCACGATAAACACAAAAACAATTAAAGGTTGACTGTACAGGTAATACATCTGGCATCTCAAGGATCCTTGGTCCCTTGAAAATGTCATCTGCAATGTTTAAACGTGTTGCCCAGCTGTCGTAGATCCAGCGGTGATTCTGGTATTCAACCGGATGCAAACTATAGGGAGAGCAGATGTCATCATCTGTATAAAACAACTGACTCAACTCTGATGGATTGAAATTAATATCAGGCTCCATGAATACGATCTTGTCGTAACCACTCAGGTCAACCTGATCAAGGGTCTTGTTGCGGGCTGCGGCCAGTAACTTAACCCTTTCTTCGTCACGTATAGAACCAAAATAAGGTTTGTGCTCATCAACAGATGTAATGCATACCTTGTTGAGTTCTGCTTCCAGCTCAGGGGTAATGCTGTTTAGATACTCTTTGGTCCCATCGGTTGAATCATTTTCATAGACCGAAAGATCAAACGTAATTCCAGGATTTTCATCCATGAGGCACAGGATTAAATCCTTCCAACCGAATAGAAAATCTTTGCGGTTGCGGATAATACTGCAGATCAGAACATGCATTTGTCCAGCTCCTTCAAAAGCTTATGGATATCATCTGGGGTAACAAAATGATTATTACCGATGTAGAAAGAATGTGTATCCATACGTTCTGTATTCGGCAAAGGAATGACAGAAACGTAATCTTTCATGAAAGGTTGCTTTAGTAGATTGCCGACAAGGAATGGGCGTGTTTCAACGCCGATTAGGTTAAGAAATTTTTTAACCTCTTTTGCGGTACCCTCTTTTGTGCAATGGAACGGTAACGTCATTGCCGAATTGCCCACGTAAGAAGCTGCTGTTTCTATCCAGGGTTTGGAGAGAATTTCTTGGCAGAATACTTCGTAGTTCTTGGCGCGTTGCTCATTCCATTTGTCAAGTTTTTTGAGCTGAACCCTGCCAATTACAGCGCCGCTTTCAACGTTGCGGAAGTTATATCCCTTGGTTGGGAACAAGAAGGTTGGATCAATTGTTGGGTTTTCCTTCTCAATAATCTTCTTGTAAGACGGCAGCATCTCTCGGGACAAACCATGAGAGCGCTTGGCACGCAACAAGTTATAAAGTTTTTCATCATTAACGCACACCATGCCACCTTCTACGGTGGTCATATGATGCCCAAAGTAAAAGGAGAAGGTAGAACCGATGCCGGTGTTGCCGACTTTCACTCCAGTATTACGATCGCGGGCGCCATGGGATTCGCAACAGTCCTCAATAATGGCGGCATGGGGCCAGAGTTCTTTGATCTTTGTCATGTCATTGGAAATACCAAGGACATGAGTCACATAAACAACGTCTGGGACTAAGCCCTTAAAGAACAAGTTGTTGGCTGATGTGAGGGTCGGGCTATAGGTTTCGTAATCAATGTCATAAAAATACACGTCATGCTTTTGTTGGCAGAACGTGGAGATATTCGTGGCCCAGTTAATGGCCGGCGCAAAAATAGTTAAACGTTCCTTATCGGGGAAATACAGTTCTTTGACCGCGTCAAGCAAGAGGAAATTTGCGACAGATCCATTCGCCACATACACCGAATGCTCGCAACCCTGCCACTCGGACCACTCATCTTCAAACGCCCGACACTGAGGACCATTGGTAAAACGGTCTTCAAAAGCAAAAAACTTTAAAAGAGCAAGCCGTTCCTTCCAGCCGATGGTGTTCTTTTGAAGCGGCCAAGAAAACAGGGTCATTCCTTTTGATAGGTTTAGTGGTTATACTTTAACCACAAAAGGCAAAACAATGAAACGGGCGTTAGTAACTGGTATCACCGGCCAAGATGGTTCCTATCTCGCACGTAACCTCGTTGACAATGGCTATATAATCTGCGGCGTCGTTAGGAATCACACGCAACCCAACCATCTCGAAAAGCTGAAATGGGTATTTGGTGGTGAAATTCCCAGTCAAGTCCAGATTGAATACTCTGATCTGACTGATGCACCCTCTTTGACCAGAGTGATCCAGGACTTTGCTCCTGATGAAGTGTATAATCTGGCCGCTCAAAGCCACGTTGGGGTCAGTTTTAAATCTCCAGTGAGCACGGCAGCGGCTAATGCCATTGGTGTCATGAATGTTCTAGAGGCATGTCGGGCTGGTTCCATCAATCCACGCTTTTACCAGGCCTCTACTTCTGAAATGTTTGGCAAGGTACAATCCTTCCCGCAAAACGAAGAGACTGGCTTCTACCCGCGCAGTCCTTACGGTGTCGCCAAACTGTTTGGTTATTGGCTGACTGTCAATTACCGCGAAAGCTATGACATGTTTGGTGCCAACGGCATTCTCTTTAATCACGAAAGCCCGATCCGTGGCGATAATTTTGTAACTAAGAAGATTACAAAGGGGTTGGTTTCCGTTATTAAGGGCAAAATCCCTGTACTGGAACTAGGAAACCTAGAGGCCAAGCGTGATTGGGGTCATGCAAAAGACTATGTGGAAGCAATGCGCTTAATCTTGCAGCAAACAACGCCTAAAGATTATGTAATTGCCAGTGGAATCCAACACAGTGTCCGGCAGTTCTGTGAGATTGCAGCTGATTACCTTGAGCTTGGATTGGAATGGCAGGGAACAGATGTAAATGAAGTCGGCTATAGCTCCAAATTGGGGAAAGTTGTAATTAAAATCAACCCACAGTTCTATCGTCCAGCTGAGGTTGATACTCTCCTGGGTGACTGCACCAAGGCGCATCAAGAACTTGGGTGGGAACCACGCATCACCTTTGAAGACTTGGTGAAAGAAATGATTACCTACGATCTGGCCACTGTCTAAAGATCAACCCTTAGATATAGCTCGCCTTCTTGGATCAAGCGGTCCTCGAAGGCGTTAGCTTCTGTGGTCTCTATATCATCAAAAGCAACACCATTGCGGCTCCGATGCTCAAGCCTTAGGAATGATTTAAGATCAAGGCTCGGATCACAGTAATAGAAACGAGAGATGTTACAAGCCATACCAAAAGAGATTCCCAGTTAATTTTGATACAAGTCCAGATGATTTGGAGTAAAACGCCCAGGCAGCTCCACCAACCCTGGATGCCTAACCACAGCTTGTTCAATGGATCCAATGTGGGACCAACTCAACACTCACGGTAACAAGCATAGCTAACAGTATCGTCAGAACAATCGCTCTAAATTCGTCCATTTTGTGGTCAAATCTTGCTAGATTGTAGCCAATATACAAAACCTTTAATGGTTGCTAAAATCAATACATCAGATCCTTGGATTAACGCCAAGGATGAGCAACCAGAAGTTATGCGGTCAATTAATAGGACCGCAGCCAGAATTACGCTTAACGGAAAACGTCACTATACAACTCCGTTACCTACTGGACCTGCGCCGTCCGTAACTACAATTATTAGCGAAACAGCTTCCGAAGCAAACAAACGGAAGCTCGAAATGTGGTCCAAGGCAAATCCAGGTGTCAAAGAACAAGCAGCCGAGCGGGGCACTGCCATTCACTATGGTATGGAGCAGTACCTCAAAGGGAATAAAAACCCAGAAATCAAAGAAGAATACTCGGATTTTTGGGCAGGTATGCCGTCAATCCTGGATCAATTTCAGGAAGTCCTTTGGGCGGAATCACCCGTCCTCGATAAATTTGATTTTACTATTGGTGCTGATGACGTTGCTCGCGTCTGGGGTTGCGACGACGAAGGCCGTGCTTGGGCTGGGGCTCCTGACATTATTGCTGTTGCCAACAACAAACTAACGCTTGCGGACTTAAAGACCAGCGTTAAACCCTACAGTCGCAAGTGGCCAAAAGATCTGGAGAAAGGTTCGCCTGAATGGCGTGATCTCCTCGGTGGTCATATGAAATTCAAAAAAACATGTAAACAGCTCGCGGCATATGACATCGCCATCGAGCAGACGTTGGGCATGAAAGTACAACAGGCGGCAATTTTAGTTTCGACGCCTGTACGTACTCAAGTTTTTAAAATCTCCAGGAACTTTTTGGATTCCTTAAGAGAAGACTGGTTGAAGATCGTAGCCGAATACTATTCTCAAATTGAAAATTGCAACGTCTACGATCCTGATCTTATTTAGTAAGACCGGCGGCGGCTACGGCTGCTAGTCGCTGGATTTGTGAAGCTTGGTGGAGTACCGCCAAAAGGAACGGATGCTGGGTAGTTAGGGCCGGACATTCCAACAAAAGGAGTATTTTGTGTGCCAGCAAATGGAGTTGATGCCGAGTAATTGGGACCCGACATCCCACCAAACGGTTCTGTCATACCACCAAACGGTTGTGTTGGTGCGGGGTATGCGGGTGTTGGCGCAGGGACTGCAGTCGTTGGTGTAGAAGGAGTTGGGGTAGAAGGTAATGAAGTTGGAGTGGAATAATTTGGACCGCTATAAGCTGGAGTCGGGGTTGGTGCGGTAGGTGTTGGACGAGAAGGCGTTCTCCGAGTGCTCGGTGTATACGATGCGCGTTTTTGTTCCGCAACAGAAGTTGGTTTATTCTTTGCAGCTAAACCACTACGTTGTGCAGGTTTTTCTGCTGCTTTTTTTGTTGCTGAAGTCCGGGTCTTAGGTGCAGAAGCCTGAAGCTTTGCACTTTTAGGGGCCTTCGAACCACCAGCTTTTGCACCGCCTTTACCAGCGGCACCACCCTTAGCTTTCATGTTTAAATATTTAACTTCTTCCATTTTACTTAAAGTTACTTAACCTTTTTATGTGTCTCGTGCGTCTCAAATAAATTCACGAAATCATAATGGCCTCCTGGATCAGGAGCCGTAGGATGGTATGACACCCGAAAGCCAGCCCCTATGGAAATTTATATTTCCGTAGGTGAGTGGATGAATACTCTCCAAGACCGCATGACCACTGCGGTTGATGGGGATTGTTTTTGTCTGCCCACCGATATGCATCTTCATGCATTTTGGCTCATTAAAAACTCAATGTTCCCTGAACGAAACTTTAAAGTAGAGGTTCACCAAGAGCGGTAATACACATGGCAAACACCCATCAACAAGCACTTAAGCCAGGCGAGATCAGGCTCGACTACCTCCCTGTCGACTGGCCCCTCACTCCTCTTGGTAAAAACAAAGATCCATACGTAGCTGGTTGGCAAAACAAACCCTTTAGTGTCCGTGAAATTGAAGAAGAAGTCATCGGTGGCAAATGTAAAGCGGTCGGTTTGCTTGGCGGCCCTGTCTACAACCATCCCTATGGTCTTATTTGGGTTGATGTTGATGGTCCAACTGTCTACTCCCTCATCGAATCACTCGCAGATCAACCATTCGATGACGCACTTCCCAATACCCTGACTATCCTCAGCGGTAAAGAAGGTCGGGAACGCAAGCTATATCGTCTCGATCGCGAAAAACACAAGCATATCGTCCGTAATAAATACACCTGGCAAGCGGAAGGAGAAAAAGAAAAACTTGAAATTCTCTGGAAGCGGCACCAGGGTGTTCTCATGGGTCTCCACCCTGAGACTGATGGTTACTACACCGCTGCAGAACAAGGTTTTGAGTGGATTGAATCCCTGCCTGAGTTCCCGGATTGGTTGCTGAACGCCATCATCAATAAAAACGTCAAGCAAGGGATACCCGCAAAAGAAAAGACACGAATCGTTGGTCCTTCTTTTGCAATCAACACAGAAATTTCCCTTGATCGGGACATGCAGCTGGCAACAGAAGCCATGTGGGCTCTGCCTCCAGAGGCTGCTGATGACTACGACGTTTGGATCACTGTTGGACAGTCACTCCATTCGTTGGATGAATCGTTACTTGATGATTGGGATGAATGGTCCAAGCAATCTGAAAAGTATCAGGCTGGTGAATGCCGTAGACGTTGGCTTTCCTTCTCAAAAGGCGGCGGTCGTGGGATTGGTTCCCTTATTCACATCGCTCAGGAAAACGGTTGGAAACCCTCCCAGGATCACAAGGCTATGAATGTTGACGATCTCACGCTTGATCATGTGTCCAAACTGCTGGAGGAACTGGAGCAAGATCTATTTCCTGAAGTTGCATCTGATGCGACTCCTCTTGCAGATACCGTAGAGCCACTGGTTGCATCTCGTGGTAAAACACGGAACCTGCGCATGCAAGGAAAAGGTAAAGACCAGAAGCCACGTAATCCTTCATCTGACATCGTCGCAGATATTCTCGGGCAAATGTACCAGGGGAATCTGCGTTACAGCCAAGCTCAAAACAGTTTCTTCATCTATGAGTTCAAGGGGCATGGTCTTTGGTCTCAAGTGTCTGAATATGAGATGAAAGGTGACATCAAAGATAAACTGGATCAAATCAAGAAGGAGGTGCTGCCCAACGGTTACTCGATGAACCTGGTGGGTGACATCCTTGAGCAGCTTCGTATTTCCTTCATCTTTGATGACTGGTATGAAGACAACGATTACCTACTCTTCACCAATGGTGTGCTCGATGTGAACACCAGGGAGCTGCTTCCTTTTGACCGTGAGCTGTACATCACACAACAACTGCCTTACGACTACGACCCTTACGCAACCTGTGAAGAAATCATTAAGTGGCTGAAGCATTCACAGAACGACAGCTGGGGTCGTGTTCAAGTTCTGCGTGCATGGCTCCGTGCCGTGCTGCTCAGTCACTCTGAAATCCAAAAGTTTGTTGAAATTGTCGGCCCAGGTAAATCAGGTAAGTCCACCTACAGCAACCTTGCTCACGCACTTGTTGGTGATGACAACGCTATGATCTCTTCTCTGGAGCACCTGGAGAAAAACCGATTTGAAACCGCCAACCTATATAAAAAGAAACTGTTGCTCTTCAATGATGTTGAGCGTTACGGTGGATCTGTCTCCGTATTAAAAGCAATCACAGGTCGAGACCTAATTCGTAATGAAAGAAAGTTCCAGGCGGGCAGTCAAAAGCCCTTTAAATTCAATGGTCTCGTCATCATCACCGCCAACGAACCTATTCAAACGACTGACCCGACCAGTGGTCTGGCTCGTCGGCGTCTTACTATTCCTTTTGATCGTCCGTTTACTGGATCTTCTGCAGAACAGAAAACTCTCATCGACATGGATGACCGTGGTCGTCCCTTTGGAGAATTTGCTGCTCTTCTGCCTGGATTGGTGAACTGGGTCCTTGACATGTCAGAGGCGGAAATGAGGGAATACCTCATGGAAACCAACGAAAAAGTACCCTTCTTTGCCAAGCACCATAGGGAACAGATCCTTAAATCCAACCAGATCCTTGATTGGATGCAGCACTGTGTGGTCTTTGATCCAGGTATTGCTTCTCCTGTTGGCCTGGCAAAACATGCCCCAGGTGGTGCATCAAACCTTTACATCAACTGGGACAAGTGGCTCTATGCCAGTTATTGCGAGTTCAGCCGCAGTTCCAATGGCAATATCCTGGGTCGCAGTCGATTTGAAACCCTCTTGATGGACGTATGTGTGCATCAGCTCAAGCTAAACGTCTATCAATTTAAAAATAGTCGTGGCATGCGGGTGGTTAACATCGCACTCAGGGCGTCATCTCCCAAGTACGATTCGTATCCATCGTTGGTTGAAGTGGGTTTGAACAAAAATGAGTGGCGAGAATTCTATGGGAATGTCTTGGATAAGAAATCTTCTGAGACAATGGAAGCTGAAGAGGAATAACCATGAGCAATGGGCGCCATTTAATTCTTGATCTCTATGACTGTGATCAAGAAATCCTGAATGATTACGATGAACTCCAGCGGCTCCTTGAGGCGTCGCTGGTTATGGCAAAGGCGTCCATTCTTCGGATCATCGGTGAAAAATTTGAACCGCAAGGTGTGACATTGGTCGCATTACTGGCTGAATCACATGCTTCTATCCACTCATGGCCGGAGATTGGATACGCAGCGGTTGATTTTTATACCTGTGGTGACACAGCAAATACGCACAGAGCAGCTGAGTTCCTCAAGAAAAAACTAAAAGCTAAAATCAGCGAGGAGAAAGAACTCACGCGATCAATAACTCCAACAACTTATGTATAGTTAGACGAGATATCATCGGCTAAATGTCTGAAAAACCAAAACTCCTATGGGTCGGCGACATTGTCGCAATGACCGGATTTGCGCGTGTAACAGAAAACGTTCTTGCTCGTATCAAAGATCGGTACGACATTTATGTCCTCGGTTGTAATTGGCATGGCGATCCCTCCCCGCTGCAGGCCGAATATCAAATGTTCCCTGCTTCCAATGCCTACCAAACAGCACCCTTTGGTGAGGCCCGGATTCGTGAAATCACAGAACACGTCAAGCCTGATGTGATCTTTACGATCAATGACTGCTGGATCATCAATAACCAGTGGGCTCAGATTCGTGATCTGCGGGAGCAAATCGGCTTTAAGTTCGTGGGCTACTTCCCCATGGACTCCTACGGCTGGTATGGCTGTCTTAATGACACCATGGAAGAGTGGGATGCAGCAATCTGCTACACCAAATTTGGTGCAGAAGAAACGCTCAACGCAGGTGTCAAGAAGCCAATCTGGGTGATTCCCCATGGCGTTACTCCCGGTCAGTTCTATCCCAAGGACAAGGCTGAGTGCCGTAAGCAGCTGAACCTGGATCCAAATGATTTCATTGTTTTCAACGGCAACCGCAACCAATTCCGCAAACGGATTGACCTGACGATTTCGGCATTTGCAAAATTTGCAGTCAATCGACCTGATGCCAAGCTCTACCTCCATATGGGGCAGAAGGATCAAGGTTGGGACATCATGCCCCTCTTTGCCCGTGAGATGAGCCGCCAGGGCCTTGATCCAAACGGTCGCATCATCATGAGCACGCCCACCAACGGCGGACCCAACGTGCCTGTCGACCTGTTGAACACTATCTACAACTGCGCTGACGTTGGCATCAATACGTGCAAAGGGGAAGGCTGGGGCCTGGTCAACTTTGAACACGCTGCTTGCCGTGTCGCCCAGGTGGTGCCTGATCACACCTCCTGTAAGGAGATCTTCGATGGCTACGGGAAGCTGATCCGCAACCTGCACGCTGACGTTGATACCAACTTTGGCCGCATCATGCCCTGCCCCGACGACAATCACCTA
>Ga0315909_10002383_pt1 | contig 24075 bp, 17 predicted proteins | sample LakEriMetagenome_11_FD_203527 | JGI IMG/M metagenome (GOLD analysis project Ga0315909, IMG submission 203527) | Freshwater fungal communities from buoy surface, Lake Erie, Ohio, United States - Buoy 2 MA125 | ecosystem: Environmental > Aquatic > Freshwater > Lake | place: USA: Lake Erie, Ohio...
AAAGACATCTCAGACGTGGTAAAAAAGTGGTCTAAGAAATAAGGAATAGGAATGTCACGGACATACAGCGAAGCTTTTTTGATTGAGTTGCACAAGGCTAACCCCAACAGGGCTGGCATTGCGTTGGCACTCGCTTGCGTGAAGGCAAACCTCCCTGCAAAGTACGTAGCCAATGCGCTGGAAGTAACTCGCATGACGGTCTTCAGTTGGTTCCGTGGCAAACCTTTGCGCCACAACAACCTCATCAAGGTTGAGACACTGACTGATTTAATTGAGAGCGACACCGCCAAAGGTATTCTTCCAGCAAAGGGCACTGCGGCGGCTAAAGCGTATCTTGAAGATATGGTCGGGAGAAAATTTGACTAAATAAAAATTGGGGGGAAAGCCGTCAAAAGTTTTAAAGCTTGCGGACGAGCGGTTAGTACCCCCACCCATTCACCGAGCGGGCATAGTCCCGCTCTTTTCAACTCTGGCGAGACATGTTAAAACAATTCTACGAGAAAGCATTGCCTACGCAGGGTGTCTATTGCATAACAAGCATTGGGACTGACAAAAAGGTTTCAAACAAATTTGCCGAGACACTTGATGGCGTATTTGAACAAATTGAGAAGTTCAAATCAAAACAACTAAACACATTCGTTGCACTTGGGACATTCGACGGATACAGCAGGAAAGCAGATGATTGCCTGTTTGTGCGATCATTCTTCATTGACTTAGATGTTGGTGCAGATAAAGACTATCAATCAAAGGGCGACGCACACACGGCGCTCTACAAACTAGTTGGGGAGACTGGGCTACCTGACCCAGTGGTGATTGACTCAGGTGGCGGGGTTCATGCCTACTGGATCATGGATGAGGACATCCCACGAGATGAGTGGAAGCCGGTCGCTGAGAAATTCAAAGCGTTATGTCTCCAGCATATATCTATTGACCCAGTGGTTACGGCAGATGCCGCACGTATCATGCGCGCACCTGAGACGTTCAACCACAAGTTTGATCCACCAGAGCCAACGTCAGTTGTCAGCGATGAGATCTTTGCTTATAGCTGGCAAGAGTTCAAAGAGTTCTTGGGCGTAGAGCCTGCTGTAGAAGCAGAGCCGCTCACAGAAGAACAACTCATTGCCGAAGATATCCTTGCAAGTATCCCCAAGGGCGTCGATGAAGATACCAAAGCAATTTTGAAGTTAGACAACTTTGCAAAATCATTTGAGGTATTAGTAGAAAAGAGTTTGGCGGGAGATGGATGCGAACAGATTAAATATATTTGGCTGAATGCCGCCACATTACCAGAACCTCCATGGCGCGCTGGCTTATCCATCGCTAAGTTTTGTGATGATGGCGCTGACGCAATCCATAAACTATCTGAAAAACACCCAGAGTACAACCATGCTAAAACAGAAGAAAAAGCAGATGGCATTCCTGCTCCAAGAACCTGCGCACGATTTATTGAGGACTATCCCGAACGATGCGAGGGATGCCAGCACAGAGGAAAGATTACTAGTCCAATTCAACTCGCAAGAGTCTTTAAGCCAGCCCCTGCGCCAAATAAAGAGGACGCAGTTTGGGAAGTCCCGAATACCCAAAAAGTTCCTGATTTCCCCGACTTCATGACTCCATTTGTGCGTGGACAGAATGGCGGTATATATTTTGTTCCTGCACCCAAGACAGACAAGCAAGGCAAGAAACACCAAGATGATCCTATCTTGATCTTGGCGCACGACTTGTTTCCCATTAAACGCATGGTAAGCCCGCACGATGGCGAGTGCTTGCAGATGCGTACGATCCTTCCGTTTGACGGGGAACGCGAATTCCTCCTGCCCATGAAGCAGGTGTATGCCAAAGAAGCGCTCAAGGCAATCATGTCCAGCAATGGAGTTTTCTTCGCTTCACACCACGATCAACATCTTATGAACTATATTATCAAATGGGGGCAGTACCTCCAGACAACTGACAAGGCGCTACAGATGCGCATGCAGATGGGTTGGACACAAGACCGCACAGACAAAGAGTGGGACAACAGAAGCTTTGTCATAGGTAGAAAAGAAATTACCCGTACTGGCGAAACCATTGAAGCCCCGTCGTCTCCATTTGTTCGTGGCTTGTCACGCCACATCACACAGAACGGGACCTTTGAGCGTTGGCGTGAGTCAATTGATTATCTGAACAAGCCACAGTTTGAGTTGCATGCCTTTGCCGCAATGAGTGGCTTCGGTTCTCCTCTGATGTGCTACACATCTACATCTGGCGTGGTAATGAGTTTGACTGGCAAGTCAGGTAACGCCAAGACAGGTGCGATGTATGCAGGGCTTAGCGTGTTTGGACACCCTAAAGATTTGAGCGTAGTAAAGGCTACCGACAACGGCTTGACTGGTCGTTACCTTGGCCTGCACAGCCTTATGTTTGGACTAGACGAAGTGGGTGACATGAAGGCAGAGGAGATCGGTGGTTTGATTCACAACGTATCTCACGGCAAGGCCAAGATCCGTATGCAGGGTTCAGTCAACGCTGAACGGGAATACGAGATGTCTGCATCAATGACCGCAGTACTGACGTCTAACCATGGTTTATATGGCAAGTTAGAAGCCCTCAAAATGAATCCAGATGGAGAAGCAGCACGTCTGATCGAGTTTGAAGTCTTCCGTCCTAGCATATTAAACCATGACGCCAAGCTTGGCGAGCATATCTTCGATGCGTTCAAATACAACTACGGGCATGCAGGGCCAATGTTCATTCAACACATAATGAAACTAGGCGACAACTATGTGCTCGACAACATTGCCAAGTGGGAAGATAAATTCTTAACTGACTTTGGCAACTACGCAGAGTATCGGTTCTACAAGAACTTGGTCGGCACTAATTTTGGTGGCGCAGACATGGCTAACCAAGCTGGCATTACTGCATGGGAACTTGATCGCATCTATCACGAGACGATTCTGAAGATGATTGAGATTCGTGAGAAGGTTGTGAAGGTTAACCGCACCGACTACCCATCTGTGCTGGGCGACTTCATCAATAAGAACATGGGTAACATCCTTGTGCTTAAAGATGGCAAGGTCACTATGGAACCCAGGGGCCAGCTTGTAGGGCGCATCGTCAGTGAAGAAGGTCTCTTGCAAGTCTCTAAGACTGAGTTCAAGAAGTTCTTGGCAGAGCGCAAAGTCAGCAGTCGTGAGTTTGAGTTTGATATGCGTGACAAAAAGATTCTTGTAGACGACAAGAAGGGACGCCTCACTACTGGGTGGAAGTCAGCGATTAGCACCGATCCCGCATATCTCTATTGGTTTAAGACTGAGATTCCAAACGACTTGTTCAATGAATCCGAGTGACATTAAAGAACCTGAGTGGATATTTCCATTTGATGTGATGGAGGTGGGGGAGAGTTTCTTCATCCCCACCTTGCGCCCTGCCGAGATAATCTACGCTCTAGAAAGTGGAGCCAAGCGCGCCAACGTGAGAGTCAAGTGCTATGTCACGCACAAAGACAATCACCTTGGAGTCCGCGCTTGGCGCATTCGTTAGCGCTCTAGTCCGTATGCCTTGAAGTCTTCCGTCATCATGTGCTTCAAGAAGTTTTGCTCCATGGTGGTTATCTTCAATAAGCTGTCACGGTCTTTTGGACTGAGGTATTTCATGTTACGAAGCTCACTTGCCTTTTGCCGCAACTCATTAAGATCGCCTTGGCGTTCTTGATAGATGTCTACAATCTTTGGCACAAGCGGATTTTTGCTGACGTACTCAGCATATAGCTCAGGACTGTCAGCTTCCAGAGTAGTAAGCCGTTGACTCAGTTCTTTAATCTTGACTTCCATCTTGCCATACTCTCGTGAATCAACGTTGGTCTTAGCGCCAAAGAATGAGCCAAACAATGGTACGTCCGTCTTGGGATTAAACGTTTTCTCGCCTTGAGCAAGGTCGGTAAGACTGTACGGCAGTTCCAAGAACATTTTAGAAATGCCATCTAAATAGCTGTTTGTAAAGAAATACAGCGTGTTAGGACTCATGTCGATTGCGCCAAGGCTTTGGCGATACATATCTTTTGAAAGTGTTTTGTACACCTCTGGGATACGATCACCGCCAGTAAACGCTTCGCCAAGACGACGAGTCGTTGCACTGTTAATAGCCTGCCCCACTCCATTTGTATTCATCAAATACTCAACAACAGGGCGGAACACAGTAGGCATGATGGAGTCAACTGCCCATTTCATTGGAGATTCTGTTACTTCAATCTTAGATATAGGCAGCGGCAAGAACGAGTCAGCAAGAATGCTAGACACAATATTACCCATACCTTCTTTAAATGTTGTATTGCCAAATCCTATACCGCAAATTTGCGCTCCAATAGAAGCAAAAGCGCCGAGACCAAAGCCCCAAGGAATTTGGAATACAACGTCTTTACCCAAACCTAATTGCTCAGAAACTTCATTAGGGATGTGGAACCTAGCAAACCTGGTCCACTGTTGCATGTTGTCGCTCTTAGTAGAATTACGTTCCCACTCATCGTCAGGCGACATCATCATAGACATTGTCCACAGGAACACGCCACCACCAATTAAAGCGGTGATCATACGTTGTGCGTTTTTACGATCTTGTCTAAAGCTCTCCATGTACCTTTCCGCCGCTGCCTCATCTTTAGCAATCTGCGGTGGCATGTCTGCGCGTTCTTGCGCTTCGGAAGTAAATGCGGGAAGAACCGCTTCGATGGCACGCACTGCTCCGGTAGCAGAGGGGCGGATAAACATGTATGCCGCGCCAAGCTCACGACCATACTCACCAACTTTTTCAAAGTTAGCAAGGTTTTTAACAAACGCCGCAGCTTCCGTCGCCGCAGCTTCTTCTGCTGGAGACATCTGTCCTTCAGGACCGCGCTTATTAGACATGCCGTTAGCAATGTTTTTCTTCAGCGCCTCTTGCTTGTACATGCTATAGGCAACGGCACGGCTGCTAAATTCAAACATGTTGTTCCAGCTATCAATTAGGCGTGTGAAACCTTCATAGGTAGCAACAATGCGCGACTGATTCAATCCTTTATTTAACGCTTGGAGGTTTGAACTTAAAGAGAAACCTTCCATGTACACAGTCTTACCACCAACGCGTATGTACTCCAGCAAATCGCGTGTGTATGGATCGTTCTTTGCTCGTTGTTCCAAGATACGCATACTTGCTGGATCGCCCTTCTCATGTAGAAGCGCAACTTCCATTGCTTTACCCAATCCGTTTTTTGCAACTTGAGTAGAGATATTAGCAATATATGAAAGTGCTTTAGCTGGGCCAAGCTGACGACTAGCGCCAATGTTCCATGCGTTGGTCAACGCATCGCGTACAAAGTTGAGAGGCGCAAAGTTGTAGTTATAACGAGTGTGTTGTGCGCCAAAGAAACCAGTTACAGCGTTAGCCATCTCAAGCATTGGGCTTGCATCACGGAACGAATAACGTAACGCACGCAACACATTTATATCATTAATCTTAATAATCTCAATTGAACCATCTTCGTTGTAATGAAAGAGGTACGTGCTATTAGCGCCTTTGTACTTAGCCAAGTTTGCTATGTTGCGCTGCGCAAATGCAATCTTGTCTACTATCTCGCCCGGTATCAGACCTTTTAAAACTGCGTTTCTAATTGCCAGCGTATAGTCTTTTCTACCAGCCCGCGCTGCTGAGCGATACGCATCATTGAGCAATCGCAAGAAAGGATTGTCAGCAGGGGTGAAGCGGCCATCGGCAGCGTGAGGAGTATCTTGCATCTCAGCGCCATTTACTTCGCTGTTTAAATCACTCATTTCATCTACAAGTGTTTTAGAGATGCCTTTGAACGGCATGTAGTTCTGGTAGTTGTACATACCCACAAGATTAGACACGGGAGTCGACCAGTAGTTACCGATCTTATCCATCTTCATTGTGGCATCACTAATAATTTTGGCTTGAGCAAACATCTGCTCAATTAACTCACGCTGCTCAACAGGTATGTTTGCGTAGTCTTCTAGCCGTTTGTTAATGTCCACCTTATCTAAACCCAACGCGTTGTATATTACGTTGTTCTCATCAATAGAATATCCTTTGGCGTCTGCGCCCTGCGCATCGTATTTTTTCTTAATTGCCTCGTAGCTTTCAGCGCGAGGCGTATCACCAAGTGGGTCTGCATGGCCACCATCCTTTGGTGCTTTAGCAAGTATCTCTAACTCTTGGAACAACGCTGCTTGTTGCGCCTTAGTCAACTCAACTTTATGTATTAATCCTTCTGTACCGTTACGTGGATCGCCCAATATATCAATACGACGCTGCGCCGCGCTAATAGGCTTGCCATTGTGGATCAAATCTTGTTTTACACTTAGAGGAACGCCCAGCACCCAGTTGACGTGACGACGCTCTGGCTCATGCCGCATCTCTGATATTTGCTGTAAGAGGCTCATCGCCTGTTCAAACTTATAGCCAGATGCTTTTAGATATGTTTGAAACGTAGTGCGCAGATCATCCATTGGTTTTTGAAGTTCTGCGGTTACGTAGTTCTTGGCTTTGCCAACAGACAGATCGCGTTCTTCGTCCCAGTTGTCAGCACCTTTTGTTTTATCGCGCTCAATGTTTCCAGCCCTGTCTTGTTTAGCAAACAAGCTACGCGAAAAGTAACCTCTGTCTTGAACGTTTCTAGCAACCGTTCTCCAACCTTGGCGAGTAGTGAGCGTTTTATAAAGAGTCTTTGACCGCCTGGTTGGGTTCTCTTTTTCACTCATCTGGTATTCTTTTGCATTAGGGTCTAATCCCTTTGGCTCTACTTTGTCTGTAGATGCTTTTGCAGAGAACGGGCTTAAGAATATTGGCTCTGTTGGTTTGGCAAGAATCTCATTAAATGACGAAGCAATTTCCAGCAAGTAATTGTACGGCGCATCTTCACGTACCTTGTTTTTGCGGAAATAAACCTTGTCCAGTCCAATAATCTTTGCAATGGTTTTGCCAAACTCAGACCACATGCTTTTTGACTCTGGGAGGTTTGTAACAACTGCTCCTTCTGGTAACAATAGCCTATCCACTGCGGCTGACTTCTTAGGTTGAAGCGTTGCCAAATCAATCTGCAACGTATCCTTAGTTAACGCATAGGCCAAAAACTCCATCAGGCTGTAGCGTGGGTTACCTTCAGAGTCTTTGCCTACAACTTCATAAGCTTCAGGATGTCTGCCCGCAAGTCTTTTAGCAGTCTCATACATCAAATCATTAAGATGTTCAACAGCTCTAAGTTGCGCTTCGGTCAACTGCTTAAACTGACCTGTGGTATAAAGATTAACAATCTTAGCCGTCGCAGCGTGAACAATTTCATGCAGTACGGTGGAGGCAGTCATGCCTTGCGCTGTAACAGAGATGGTGTCTGTAGTAGGATCGTATTGTGCTAGGTCTCCGTTGGGCAAAGAGTCAACGTACCGGATTTTTGTATCCAGCTTCATCTCAAACAATGCTTGAGCAACCGATCTGAATATCTTGTCTTTTGCAGAAAAGACTTCGTATTTTGATCTTAAGAACTGCAAGACACCTTGCAAGTTATTGCCCCTAACCATTTGGGCTACGCTATTAGGCAAGTATGTGCCAGGTACGCCAGATGCTACAAGACGGTTAAAGTCAGAACGCAACTTATCAAGCTCAGCCTTATTTTTCTCAGCTTCTTTTTGAACTTCTTCTTGACGCTTCTTGATGTTGTCAAGTTCTCTTTGTTTCTGCGCGCTAGACGCTTCGCTCTGTTCTATCTTCAGAGCCTCACCAGCTTTTGCAAACGCCATGTCTTGCTGCGCACCAGCAAGATTCATTGTGCGGCCCGTGCCTTTGCCTAACTCACCAAGGAATATATCTTTAACTGTTTCCGACAAATCGCCCCAGCGAGGAAATTGAACATTAAACAACTTAGAAGCAGAAGCTCGATTGTCTTCGTAGTTTTTAATGGCTCGTTGTACATTAGCACCTGTAGTGCCTTGCCCGTAACCTTTGTCGCGGCCACCTGTTTGTTTTAAATAAGCAATTAGCGCCTGCGCGGCTTTGCGGTGCTCTGGCATGTTGCCGTAGCGAATATTCTCAAAGTAAACGTCTTTGTCTACTGAGTCCAACTTGTACCATTCTGGCAATTCAGGAAACTCTTCCCGCACTTTGTCGTAGTTGTCTCGGTTCTCTTGAGATACAGCGCCCGACTTTAAAGTTATGCCAGCTTCTTTTTCTGCTTCAGTCTGCTTTAAATCTTGTTCAGCACGGTATGTAGCTTCACCTTTGTCAAGAGACTCTTGATATGCGCGGGCACGCTCTGCTTCAGCTTCGCTTTCGTACTTTGCGCCAGTCTGCATAGCGCCTTCTAAGTCTTGACCTTCATAAGCCGGAGTGAGGTCTTGTTCAGTTGCAGTTGCTTGCTTGCCTTTGCCAAGAATGTCTTTACGGACATCAACAAATCTATTGTCTTTTTTGGCGCTAAGCGTAGAAGGTTTAGTCAGCTCTAAGCCAAGGCTCTCTTCTAAAATATTAAGGCCTCTATATGCGGCGGCAATTTTATTTTGAGGCGCGCCGTCAGCTTCTAACTCGTAGATATCATTCTGACGAGTCAATATTTGGTCTTGAAGATCAGGCGATAGATCGCCAAGGCTTACTGTTCCGGCTGCTGGTTTCGTTTGTTTTTGCGTTTCTGCTTGCTTGGCTTGAGGGGTCGTAGTGCCACTTGTAGTTCCTTGAGGTGGTAGAGATTTAATAAACGCGTCAATATTGGCGGCTACTTCTGGCGTGCCACTATATTTAGTAATAAGTTCGGCAGGGGTTGCTCCAGCGTTATATTCATCCGTAATGATGCGCTGTGTTACAGGAGATATTAATGCAGCGGGCTGCTGCTTTGCTCCAGCCAGATTTGTCCCAGCAGCTGCTCCAGTAGATACCACTCCACCGGGTTGAGGTCCAGCAACTCCTGCGGCGGTCTGGCTTTGGTCGGCGAGTGTAGCCACTCCAGCGCCTGCTCCACCTGCTGATGTGTCAGTTCCTGCAACATTTGGTGCTCCTTGTTGTGCAAGATGTTGTCTAATAATGTTTAACTTAGCTACGTTAGACTTAACTTCAAATGGCAGCTTGACACCTAATTCTTTTGCAAGCGTATTGACTTCAAGCTGAGTTGGTTTTTCACCAGCATCAATTTTTGCAACGTAGTCCAGCGCCTTTTGAATAGTCTCAGGCGTTACATCTTCTGGTTTGATGCGTTCGGCTTTTTTAGTTTTAGTCTCGTCAGCAGGGGGAGGAATGTCGGTGATGTCAGGGCGCGTTACACCTTCAACTAATGCTTGCCCTGCCGTAGTTGAAGCAGGCATAAGCAAGTCGGCAGCTTCTTGATTAAAACCTTTGCCAGCTTTACGCTCTAGGTCTTTTGCGGGTGTAAACGCATCTTTTAACGCTTCGTCACTTATCTTCTGTTGTTCTTCAGTTTGCCCAGGTATTTTTTCACCAGCAAGTTCACGCTTAGCTGAAGCCGCCTCACGTCCACCTGTGACCGCGCCCATACCTAAACCAGCAAGACCCTCTAACGTGCCTTGACCAACTACACCACGCATAGTAGGAACGTCAAAGCCTTCACGTTGCAGTGCAATATTCTGCGCTAATTGTTCTTGAGCGCCTTGAGGGAATTCGGTAGCAAGTTCTTTACCGCCTGTAATAGCGCCTTGCTTAATTACACCGCGCTCAGCAGCAAGGGCGGTTTCTTTTTTGGAGGCTTCTTTAATAGCTGCTTTAACAGATTCTTTAGATGCAATGCCTTTAGCAAGCTGCCGTGCAAGCATTGGCTCAACAGCCGTTACAGAACCAACTGCGCCTAAAGCAGTCCCCATTAAAATTTGGTCTAAGTTTTTACCGCCATATTCTTGAGCAGCAATAGCGCGGGTTTCAATCTCGTCTGCGGAAAGATCAGTATTTTCTTTTAAAGCACTTTTGGTTGCGTCATAAATAGCGCCTTTGACTGTTCCCGAACCCATCATTGCGCCAACACCAAGCGTTGCCGCTCTTGCCGCTAATACAGGAGCGCCGCCTAACGTAGCAGCTAAACTTGCAGCAATTGCAGGGGCAGCAGTGCCTAAAGCATTTGACAGCATGTCAACAGGGGCTACGGAAAAAGCTTTAACGCCAGCCAACACTTGATCAAGCGCGCCCTTGTCTTCAGCCTCTTTCATGATGCGGCCAATCTCTTGGCTGTCTTTCTTAGACTGTGCACTGTATAGATCAGCAATGTAGTCTTCTACGCCACGTAGACTTTTACCTATGCCTGTATCTGCGCCAAATGCATCGGCAATCATGCGCACACCGGTAACTACGCCAGCGCCAACTTTAAGTGGGACGTCAGCAACTTGACGAAGCAACGGAAACGATTCACTAGGAGGCGCTGCGGGTGGTGCTTTAGGAGCCACTGCTTCAGGTGGGGTATACCCAATCCTTTGGGCAAACTCACCAAACTCTAGTTTGTTTGAATAATGCTTTTTATAGAGCGCGTTTGCAAGTTGGGTATCGTCATACTCGTTGTATTGAGGAAACTTCTGGCGAAATTCTTCGAGATTCATGACGCAAACCTTTGTTTATAGTAGCCCAGCACGCTCTGCTCTAATACGGTCAGTAACACTCAGGGGTTCATTGCGATCAATTTTATCCTTTAAATAACGTAGCTCGGCGCTGTTTAATGTCTGATTTACTTTGCTTGCTACGTCTTTAGCCACTCCCGGCGCTGCATCTATAGCTTGACTAGCTAGCGAAGCTCCGCCTTTTGGAGCGTCAGGCCTTGCTTTACCTTTTGTATCAACGAATGGGTTAACATTACTTGCATCTCCTGTACGACTTGTTGAAGTTTTAGCGGGAACATTTGCAGGAGCATTTGCCGATGCGGCTGATGCGGGCGACTCACTTTTTAATATATCCATAATTTCAAACGGATCATCTTTAGCCCCAGAAGTTTTTGCCCCAGACTTAGAGCCACGACCAGCAGTATCAAATAGATTTTCAAATGTTTGAACTCGATTTTCAGCATCTCGTAAACGTCGAGCTGCATTGGTTTCAAATCTATTAATAATTTCTAACGCCTGTTCTCCATTTTTTCTAGTAATAGGGTCTAGTTTAGACGCATCGCCATTATTCTTTGAAAGTAAACTGTTGTATAAATTGGCTGTATCCATGGCTTTAGCAAGCGGAGAACCTTTTGGCGGCCTACTTCTTGTTGCTTCAATATCTTTTTCAATATCCGCTTTTTGTCTGAGAGCAGCGTTCAAAGATACTTCAATGTTGCGATACTCTGCTTCTTTGGCCCGTTGTGCGTTGTAGCCACTCTGAGATTTTGCTTGTGAATCAGCAACATATCTTTGCGCTTCTGTAGTCATAGCTGTCTGCTCAAGCGCTCTCTTATCGCTCTCGCGCTGAGACTGGAATGTAAGCAAGTACTTGTTGTACTCTTCAGCATACTTAGCAGCTTTTTCTCTACGTGCTGTAGCTTCGTTGTGCATGCCCAGCTTATCAAGACGAGTAGCCTCATCAATGTCGTAGATAATTTTGTCTGCTTCTCTACGCGCTTTTTTAGCTTCTTTCTCGTCAGTGATAAGGCCAGGTATTGACTGCTTCAATGCATTCATACCAGCAACAAGCACTGGGCCGGGAGTTGATCCCCATGAAGCAAAGAACTCAGCCAAACGCAAATGTTTTTGACGTTGTTGCTCATCTTTCATGTTAGCGCGCTCAGCCATTTGCTGAGAACGGTATTCTTCACGCGCTTTGTTATCACCAATGCCAGAAGCATCGCGCTCAGCTTGAATCTCTTTTATGACATCCGCAGTCGATCTAGTCGCTTGAGTTGAATAAATATCACGCTGACGCATAGCTTCTTTTACAACATCAGGCGAAGGTCCGGCAGGGGCAGCAGGAACTTGCGTAGCCGGTTGAGTAGTTGCGCCCATGATACCGCCCTCAGTGGTAGGAGGCATAGCAAGGCGTTTTTCCATATCAATCCTAGCTTCAGCTTCACCTTCGTCTGCTTCAGTAGAAGGGCCACCATACACAGTCTTGCCTTGAGCAAAAGCAACAATACCGCCGGGAGCATAGCTAGGCATCTGAGGTTGAGCAGCTTGGTACTGAACGCCCATAGGACCGGTGCCTTGTGGCTTATTACCCATCTGGCGCTCACGCAAAATACGTTGAGCCATCTTGCGGATAGATGGGCTAGAAGATTCTCTGGCTTGGGCTTGCAAACCTTTCTCGTCCATGTTTTCAAGCTGAGACTCAACCTCACCGCCCATGTCATAAGACATGATGCCGCCCTTTGCATATTTAAACTCACTAGGCAAGCCACCCGCAGCGCCGCCAGGTCCAGGTTTCACAGCGTTATAGATATTAGCGCCAGCGCCGATTGTGCCAATTGCTTGAGACGCCGCACTAGGCGCAGCCTGATATTGGTTAGTTGTAGACGCCTGCATTGGCAGACCACGAAGCATGTTGGACATTGTGCCCAGCTGCATAAGAGGATACTGCTGTGCGTTTGCGTAGTCTAGAACAGCCTGATTAAGGATAGACTGATCGTAGGCCATCTTCTTATCGCCCATTGCCATCTGGTTGTTATAGAGGGCTTGTTGCGCAGTTTGACCTTGATTGGCAATATTTGCCATGTTAGCTGCGGCTTGATTAGAAAGACCGTAACCAGCTTGCGCTGCTTGCATACCTTGGAGTCCAACTTGCGCGCCTTGCATACCTTGAGCAGTGCCTGCCAGTTGGCGATCTACACCTTGCAAGCCCATGCCTGCTCCAGCAATACCAGCTTGAGAACCTTGAATACCTGTTTGATAAGCTTGATTGGCAGCGCCAACACCAGCTAATGCGCCTTGTTGACCTTGAAGCGCAGTGCCCAAACCAGACAGACCTAACTGACCACCTTGAAGCGCAGTGCCAAGACCTTGTTGAGCACCTTGCAAACCTTGAAGACCAAGACCCGCGCCAAACTGCTGGGCTTGCTGTGCTTGTTGGAAAGCAGCTTGCTGGCCTTGCGCTGTATTTTGATTCATCAACGTAGCGAGATTACGCTCACGTTCAGCGCGCATAATCGCATCACGACCTCCGCCAAATGCGCCTACCTTGGCTGCTTCAGCTTGCTGTTGAGTCCCTACAATTCTAGATTGACGCCGCGCTTCTTCGTTTTGTACATCTACTACATTTTTCATGTAGGGAGACATGTACTGTTTCATGGCAGCGTCGCTAGTAGCTTGATTAGCGTACTGCTGACCAGCACCAGCAGCTTGACGGGCGTAGTCTTGAGCTTGAGCACCGATTTGATTTCCAGTGTCTTGGGCTTGAAGCGCCATTTCACCAATAGTAGAAGCCCGATTGCCATAACCTAAAGCTGTATTAGCTAATCCAGCAGCCTGCTGACCATAACCAGCGCCTTGAGCGCCATAGCCAGCGCCCAGCTCACCATACTTTTGGCCACCAGCAATGCCAAGACCTTGGCCCATTAACCCAGACTGTTGACCTTGCGCGCCGTAACCATACGCCTTATCAGCAGATGCCATTGCGCCTTGACCGGCTTGCTGCGCCATTTGAGACCCAACATTAAAGTTAGGGTCTTGTCGCATACCATACATACCCATATAGGCTTGCTGCTGCGCGTCATTAATTTTGGCGATCCCTTTAGAAGGATCGTAAGAGAGTTGTTCACCCGTTTTAGGGTCGTATGTTCCGCCGTATGCTTGATAAGGTTTAAACGAGTCAATCTGCGTGCCCATGATGGCGTTGCCTTGATCGTCCGTACCTGTCTGAACTTGGCTTGTATTAAACAACTGCTTTTGAGTTGCGCCCAGCATGTTCTCAACATACCCTCTTGCATATTCAGGGATATTTGTGTTTTGAACAGTTGATGTTGTCTGCCCACCGCCACCACCGCCTGTACTAATATGCAGTGTGCGAGCACCATTATGGTAGCCATTAAATTTACTTGGAATCAACATCTAAATGCTCCTTGCGGTAATCGTCGTACCGTTCAAAAAATATGTTTTTCCACATGTCTGGAAGAAACTCTTTTGCTTTCTCAGGGCCAACACATACATATACCATGTAGGCCACAATGTTCCCTGCCGCATACCTGAGGCCATGCGCTATTTCAATACCGTGTACGTCTTTTTCACGTTCAAATTTATTAGCCGTTTGATATGCGGAAACAACAGTTAACCACATAGGCAAAATTTGTTCTTGGATACTACGATAGAACGGATTGGCTGGCAAATAAACTAAGCAAATTAAAAACGCATTGTTGATCTCATCTTCCGTGGCTTCTTTGTCTTTATCAACAAGGTCGTCCCACAAATGCGACAAGTCTACAAACATGCGAAACACATTTAGGGCATCTTGATTACCCCCAAACCACTCTAGTTTGCCTTCTGTGTTCATTTAGGCATGTATTTTTTAGGGTTGATCTGTTTGCCTTGTTTAGGATTGCCAGTACGCGCCTTGCGTACCTTGTCCATCATTGCGTGAAGATGTTTAGCGCCAGCTTCTGTAGAGCCGTTGCCCAAATGTGACACCACATCTGCTGGGATTACAAACTCACCATCTGCAAGTCGAGCAGGTTGGCGTCCGTTAATAGTTGCAGGAATGTTGTCTGACATTCCGTCACCGGGACCTTTGAGCAGTCGTGGGTTTCCGCCAGCAGCATAACCACCAAGGTTTGATTGCATGATGCCGCCTTGCGCTGCTTCAACGTCACCGCCGCCCTTACTCTTGGCGCTTGTAGGCATATTCAATTTGCCTAGCGGTGTGGGGCGCTTAGCGGCGGGAGGAGAAACGTAAGCACGTTGGTTAACTTTGGCTTGACGAATCTGCGCAGCGGTTAGTGCATCCTGATAACGAGTATCAGGGTCTTGATCGTAATAGATACCTACGTCAGCAGATCTTGCGGGGGCTGCTTGCGGTTTACCATCTAGCATTTTTTGATATTGAGAAATAGACTCGGAAAGGCTACCGCCTTTAGCATATTCAGGCATGTCACCGCCTTCGTTGTATCCAACAGGAATATCGTAAGACTCAGCGCCCATGATGCCACCGCCCCCCGCATAACCTTTGTATTGAAAATCAAGCGGGTTAGCAGTGCGGCCCTGGAAGTTAGGCGACAACTTATATTTAGACAGTGGGCCGTCGTATTTTTCTTGGTTAAACGTAGCGCCAGAAGGGTTCATAAGACCCAACATATTAGCGCCCATGTATGCGCCCGTCATTGCAGTAAAGGGGTTCTTCTCTGCAAACTTTAAAGCTTTATCAAATCCGGCCTCAAGCCCAGAAGGAGGAGGAAGAACTGAATTAATTGGGCCGGGGGCAGTTAAACTACTTTCTAGGCTAGAGCCAAGACGTAAACCTTGACTAGCGTTAGGGGCGTTTAATTGATACTGTAACGGACCTTGGCCAGGCGCTGCGGACGGATTAAAAAAGCCGGGGCTAGCGCCTTGAGGACCAGCAGTAGCGCTTTGAAAACCCGGTACTTGTTCAATGCCAGATACAGGAGAAGTAGTGACATTTTGAAGGCTCTCTAAACCTGCAGTTGGGTTTGTTGAGGCAACTTGAACTGAAGGTCCTTGGCCAAGGTTTTGTACATTTTGAATTTGTTGCTCAAATCCTGGAGGAAGTCCAGAATTCATAGCAGCGCTTTGAACTGCCTCTGCTGTAAGAGGAGCGTTTGCAGTGGCCCCACCAACTTCCATAATGCCAGCTTGTGTAGCTTGTTGGGCGGCTTGGGCGGCTTGAGCAGCCTGCGCAACTCGTGCGGCTTCAGCAACTTGTGCGGCTTCAGCAACGGCGGCGGCTTCAGCAACGGCGGCGGCTTCGGCAGCGGCGGCGGCGGCGGCTTCAGCAGCAAGAATTTCTGCCCCGACAACTTCGGCAACAATCATAAATGGCATATTAAAACTCCTTAATTTCTGGCGACTCTAGTCCTGTGCCGCGAAGGTTATGTAAACAGCACAGAGCAACATCGTCTGTTAGTGCGCGAAATGCATGCTTCTTTCCTGCAAGAATTTTTATTATCGCAGGGGCGCTAAATTCCCCAAACCATTCACCATCTTGCCAAGCTTCAACTGTTCCACGTGAAACCAACGTAATGTGGTCGTGTGTATGGACATGTTGAGATATGACTGTCTTAGCCTTTGCAATAGAGTAAGCGCGAACCCAAATATCATCAGCCTCAACAAATTCAACATAGTCGGGGTCGATTATTTTGTACTTAGGGTTTTCACTAATCTCTTCGATATTCATGTTTTAATCTTTAGAGTATTTGTTGCCGTATCTCGGTACACGTCGCCAAGGCGTAGATTAGCTACATCTGCGCTAGTTGGCAAGGTGTTTAAGTTTAAGTTAAGAGACGCCCCGCCCATGTCCCCCGGGTTATTTAATTGGTTAAAAAACAACCTCAAGATGTTATTTAGTTGGTCATGATACCGGCGATCGTACGCATCAGGCGCTGCCGGTAAGCTGGGGGAAGTAACATTTAACTCAGCCATACATTATCTCCGTCCGTCTGGTCTAATGTCAATTCTAGGCGCTCCTAGCTGCCATGTTGTGCCAAGCTGCGTAGAATCTATCTTAAATATCAACTGCCTACCCCTTGCACGGGTGTAGATCTGCCCAGTAAATTCTTCTGTAATGACGTAAGTAGTACCTCTAGTCACACCAGCAGATGCAGCGTTCCCAGCCCCAGAACCAGAGTTTTGCATGGGGTACAGCGTCATAGTAACTTGCGGTGTTGGGCTACTAGACGAACCAGAGAACGTCAAATCAGGAAGAACGCGCCAAACAAACCCAAGGTTATGACCGTCGTTAATGTCAAACTCAGATGAAGAAATATTGGCTGCAATCGCTACCGGAGTGCCGGTCTCAACGTCATCTACTCCGTCTTCGTGCTGAACAAGCTTACCGTTATATGTAGCAGCAATAGGATACGTAAGCAGCCCAGAGTCTAGCCAAGCAGTGCGCGCCATGTTGCCGTAGTACCAGACATTCTCAAGATAGTTATAGATCACATAGCGGTCAACATCATTGCTGTTAGCAGAACAGTAGAACCACCAGACCTCATTAAAGCCTTCATTAGTACTAGCGTAAACCTGTTGAGGTTGTTCAATATTAAAGTCTTGGAATATGTATCGGCGTAAGTCACAGCTCAGTGTTTGCACCCGGCCATCATATCTATAAAACTTATCTACGCCCATCCAGTAAACAACGCCAGAAGCAAGCGCAGCCGCGTTAGGCCCGGCAATAGAAACGTTATCACCAAGCAGTTGAGAACCCCACACAAACGGAGGGCCAAGGTATTGCAGTGAATAAAGTGAAGTGTCAGTAAACACCAAAATCTCTTGACGGGTTTGAATTGCCGTAATAATTTCAGAGCCGTGAGACAGCGTTAAGCTACCAGCCTGGTTAGTGATTGCTGGTGTCCATGTGTATGGATCTTCTTGGTCAGACCAACGAATTAACATTGGATTGATAGTGGTGCTGCTGTAATCATTAGTACCAAACACAAGAATAAAACGAGATGCGTCTGACACAACCATGTAGTTCTGGAACAGTGGCGTCTCCGCGTCGCCCAAACTTCTAAGAGGTATACCTCGCGCAGATATACGTTGAATACCTGACTGACTACCTGATGTTGTTATTGCAGCGCCACCAACCGTAGCCGCCACGTTAAACACGTTGCCTGTCGAGTTAACAACAAAATAAACAGTGCCTACAACTAGGCCGGTAGGTAGTGCGCCAGTAGAAGTAAATGTAATTGCAGTGCCATTAAGAACTGAGAACCCTGTTGGCATTGTTATAACGCCGGGCACTGCAATAGTAATAGTTACTTGTGCGGGAGCAAATCCAGTAGATGCGTACCAGTAGTAAAGTCCCTGACCGCGAGGACCGTAGATTAAATCTTGGCCAAAATTCTGTTGGCTCCAAAGACGTAAAGAAGATGAAGTAGTTTGCCCAACACCCCATGTACCAAGACCCCAGCCGCCAGCACCCCAGCCAGTAAGAGGTACTTGATAAGCAGGGCCAGTATTTAATTCATATTGCGTAACAACCGTACCACCTCCGGGAGAACCAGAAGCGTCAGTAGCGTTAGCCGTAGCAGATGCGGTAATAGTATAAGTATTGTCATCTAATACGGTAACTGTAAATGTACTAGCTAAAACAGCCGCAGTAATGTTGCCGCCAAGACCCACAATCCCAGCGCCGCTATAAATAACAGTATCTCCAGTCACACAGCCATGTGCTGTATCGGTAACACTAATAACAGCAGAACCATTTGTAGCTGTAAAAGGATTTGTCAAAGTAACAGTACTACGAATTGGTGTGACGTCGTAGTAAGTACCACCGTTAAGAATATAAAAGTACAGGTTAGTGCCAACTCCAACTAAGTTCTCTCCAGCTAAAGTTACCCAGTTCCACAAAGATCGGCAAACGCCAGAGAATACATTAGCTGAATACTGTGTCCAGCCACCAATTTTTTCAGGCGTACCTTGACGGAAACGGACCTTGTCGCACTCGTACCAACCGCCTTCAGTTGTGTAACGTGTGTTCTCCCGGTTGACGCCCGGCTTAAACAGAATTTTTTGTAATGGCATGTTTACCCAACGTTTCTTTCAAAGTGAGGGCAATCCACCAAAGACTTAAAGTTACCGCCCCAACGATTCTTAGGGTGGAGAGACTCCCAGTAACTACCCAATGGTGCAAGCACGGCCTTGTCCCAGATTATCTGCCCATCTTTAAAGAAGTTCAAGTCAATTGCGCACCGCTTCAAATGGATTGAGTTTAAAGTTTTAGAACGTCCTGTTTTTACGTAAATGGCTTGTTGTTCAGGAGTTCGCGCTAGTTCTCCGCCAGTAACCATAAAACCCTGTTCTGTGGCGTATTTAATGAGAGAGCAGGCATCCAGTAGGAATGCGGCTTGTTCTTGGCTCAGGCTCATTCTTTGTCCTTTCTGCGCATCTCCATGACCTTCTCAACAGTGCGGCCACCAAAGTAGGCGGTCATCACCAACATACCCCATTGGCCTAACAAGTTGACATACGCCTCGTTGACCTCAATACCTGCGGCACTGAGACCCGCAAACAGCAAGTAGGCGGTCAAAATGTAGACAAGGGTGCCAGGGCGGATATTTTTTGACATCCAAGAGTCCGAAGACATATCAGCCTGCCAACGCTTAGAGACATTGTCTTCTTGGTTAGCTTGCGCTCTTAGTAGCGCCGACAACTCTTCTTGCTCAATACGAGCCTTCTCAATACCCAACTCAAGCAGACGCTCCTCGTGGTCGTATTGCAGTTGACGTAACTTTGAAACTTCAGTGTCAGAGGGGTTGTCAGAAATTTTGACGCCAAGAGCGTTTTCAACAACTTCTTTGCCTTTGGCTTGAATTGCAGAAGACAAAAGGCCCAGACCATTTTGAGCCAATGTACCAAGGAGGGATGCGACTATTGGAGCCATTATTTTTTCTCCAGCATAAACGTTAAATTCTGATGCCTAGGGTATGTAACTGTTCGCTCCCCTTCTGGGCATTTGTATTTGATGATTGCAAGCAGCGTAGCTTTACCGGGGGCTAGCTTTTCTTTATCTGATATGGTTAACTCGTATGTGAACGTGTCAATCTCAGGCCCAGCGGGGCCAGTAAACTTACTCATACTCGGGGTGGCCTCGTGGATCATGCCCGCACCGTCACGCACAGTTGGCTGAAACGCTTCAACAGAGCAGTCATCACGCTTTTTAACACGTGCAACAGTTACTGTTACGGGCTGACCTATCTTGGCATCCACGATCTTAAAGTGCGCAGGCTCCCACTGAATAATTTCTCGTTGGAACCAACCAAACTTATCCCCAGCCGTGTACCCGCCTACCACCAGCGCAAAACTAGCAGTGACAAACTGAACTATGGGGGTAAGTTTTGGTATTTCTATCATTTTAAATCACCTCAACCCAAGACAATGTAGGTTCATCCCATCGGTACGTTTTTCCGTCATTAGGCATAGGTGTTGGTGCCCACCACGAGCAGTTGTCTGCAAGTTGCCAAGAAGGGTATGGTTGTGGCGGGACAAAGCCATCGCGCACTGGGTCGTATGTAAACCCAATCCCAGCGTAGTTGTAGCGCAGTTTACCGTTGTAGCTTGTCTGCTTCCAGTTGGTATCTTGGCCAAATAAATTTCGACAAAAAGTTATACCGCGATCTTCGTTTTCGACCCCAGCGACAAGCAAATCGTTGTTATGCACCACAATAACTTGCAGTACTACGTTGTTTTCATCAAGTTGTGCAAAGTGCGCCATGTATCACCTTAGAACGTGATTGAACCTGAGGAAGTCCATTTGTAAATACGATACCCACCTGTAACGGTCACTGTTGGAGAGCCTGTGGTTGAAGCTGCTGCCGTGTTACTGTCTGGATACCGAATTATCACAATTCCTGAACCGCCATTACCGGTGTACCCAGATTGATAGCTTTCATGGCCACCAGCACCGCCGCCGCCAGTGTTTGCAGTTCCTGCGCCCCCGTTTACGTTAGAAGTTCCACCGCCACCACTACCGCCAGCACCGGGCGCACCTCTACCGCTGTACCAAGAACCGCCACCGCCGCCACCGCCATAGGTTGTAGAAGTCCCACTTATAGAAGAAGTCGAGCCACTACCTCCACTTCCACCAGCGTTTGACGCATTATTCCCGCTACTACCCGCACCGCCGCCACCGCCGCCTGAACGATAGGTTTCTTCGTCTGATTGACCGTTACCACCATTATTGCCTTGGCCCGCAGTTCCAGATGCGCCGCCTTGATTAGCGTCGCCATTACCGCCACCACCAGAGCCGCCTGCATTCGCGCTACCATTAACATTACCGCCATACCCGCCACCCGTAGCGGTAATAGAGCTAAATACAGAATTGCTACCGTTTGTGTAGGAAGTACCGCTGCCCCCTGCACCAACGGTAACTGTGATGGCCGACCCAGCGGATACGGCAAACCCAGAGGCTGTTCTGTATCCTCCAGCACCACCACCTCCAGCACCTCGCCCGGTCAAACCGCCTCCGCCTCCACCACCTGCAACAACTAAATATTCAACGGAAGATGGCGCTGTTGCGGCTGTTGGTGTAACGCTGTTAGACGCTGCACTGGCTGGGCCAGTTGTAAATGTTGTTGCCCTAACCGTAAATGTGTACGCAGTTCCGTTTGTTAGACCTGTGACAGTAATAGGGGATGACGATCCTGTACCCGTCAAACCTCCGGGGCTAGACGTAACTGTGTAACTTGTGATTGATGCACCGCCCGTAGCAGTGGGAGCCGTAAATGTCACTGATGCTTGCGCGTCACCCCCTGTGGCTGTCCCAATTGTGGGGGCACCGGGGAACGTAGGGAAGTTAGCCCCCTGAAGGTTGCGTTTAACCTTTTTTATAGTCCAAAGACCATTAGCATTTGTTTGTGATGGAAATTGAGCCATGATTAGTAGATATAAACTTTTCCGGGGTTGCCGTTACTACCCGCAGTTCCACGATCAGAATCCCCGCTGTTACCGGGAGTAGTGTAGTTACCTTGGTAGTTAGTTGCACTTGTTACACCACCAATATAACCAGAGCCGCCACCGCCGCCACCACCAGCCCAAGACGCTTGCATACCACCACCGCCACCGCCGTAGTAGCCTGAACCACCACCACCGCCGTAGTAGCCTGAACCGCTGTCCGTGTTACCGGCACCGCCAGTTAATGCGCTACCTGCTGAACCATTGCTGGATGCTGAACCACCTGCGCCACCTGCTGATTGCGTACCACCTTTACCGTAGGAGTTTGAATAACCTTGACCATCTTGCCCGGTGTTACCCCCACCAGCACCCCCGTTAGCGTTACGCCCACCATCATCAGAGTCCGAGCCACCACCACCGCCAGCAATAATTTTTGCGTTGGCAAATGTTTCTGAAGTAACAAAAACACCAGAGTATCCCGCACCTCTTGTTGCACTACTTTGTGTACTACCGCCACCAGTAGCCGAGCCAACTCTGGCCACATAAGCAGTGCTACCTGTCATTGCTAACACCCCTACAGCCGCACCACCCGCGCCAGCGTTATATTGGGCGTTAGTTGCGCCGCCGCCCCACACCTTTATGTTTACGTTAAAAGATGATGCGGGGGTCATCGTCCAAGTACCTGCGGTAGATAAAGACAACGGGCCATTGGAATCCAAGTTCCAATTTGTAACCCCACTTACTGCGGGGGACAAAACCAAAACACGCCCAGCCACTGGAGTCACACTATTTGATGCCGCGCTTTCAGCGCCATAACCAACGGCGTTTTGCGCCGCTACTGTGAATGTGTAGGCTGTGCCGTTTGTCAAACCAGTAATTGTGATTGGAGAAGACGAGCCTGTAGCAGTAATACTGCCGGGGGTTGATGTCACACGATATCCGGTAATAGCAGAGCCGCCATCACTGGCAGGGGCGGTAAACGTTACAACTGCTTGAGCGTTTCCCCCAGTCGCAGTACCAATAGTTGGAGCGCCGGGTACAGTAGCAGTGCTGGGCCAGTTGTCACCAGCTTCAGCGCGATAAACATCCGTCATGTTCCAGACATTGGATGCGCTTGTTGTTGATGGGAATTGAGCCATGATTTAAATAATGACAATCTTACCGTCTGTGCCAGATTGCGCGGCTCCGCCTGTACCAGTATTGCCGGGGTTTCCACCAGTACCGCGATAAGAATCGCCGCTGTTACCGGGCGTTGAGCCAGAACCAGCCGTCAGTGATGCGCTAGAAACATAAGAGGCGTTGTAATAACCAGAGCCGCCGCCACCAGCAACTGCTGTGTCTGGGTTGGTGTAAATACCGCTGCCGCCTCCGTAATAGCCGCCCCCGCCCCCACCGCCCATAGTGTTGGAATTTGTTTGGGAACCACCTTGCAATGCGCCACCAGCAACAGAACTACCAATTTGCGCACCGCCAGAACCAGCGCCACCAGCGGATTGAGTACCCCCACCGCCGCCAAATGAACCGCCTGTTCCCGCTTGACCAGATGAGCCGCCACCAGCGCCGCCTTGGCATGGGCCACCATTAAAACTTTGGGCGCAACCACCGCCACCTCCGCCGCCAGCAATCAAAATTGAATTACCAAACGAAACGGATGTCAAAAACAACCCAGCCAAGCCACCGCCGCCACCGCCGTTCCAGTTGCCGTCAGCGTAGTTATACGCTTGACCGCCACCACCAAAAGCCGTGCCAGTACCACCATTCGTAGATACAGGTGTGGAACCTCCACCTTGACCAACGCGGGCTTTTAATGTGCTAGAAGCGGGGAACGCAACAGTGCCACCAGCAAAACCACCCCCGCCTCCGGGGTATGTGTAAAAGTTACTTTTTGTTGGCCCTTGCCCACCGCCAGCGCCCCATATCTTTACTGAAGCGTTAAATGTCGTTGTAGTGGTAATTGTCCAATCACCATACGTTGAAAGCGTTAGTGGGCCATCAGTATCAAGATTCCAAGTAGTTTTTCCTGATACCGCTGGCGAAATTGTAAAAGTTCTTGGAGATGTTGGGCTAGGCCAGTTCCCACCCATGACGGCATCGCGCACATCCATGAGATTCCAGCGACCATAAGCACTGCTGGGTGATGGGAAATCTGCCATTAGCTAATATCCTCGTAAGAGCAAACACCCTCAAGATAACTATTTGAACTTGCTGTCAAACGCAGTGTGTCGCCTTCTTCCAAGTAAATGCGGCTTGACACAATATCAAGCGTAGCGCCCGCTGGAACGGTCATTAGGTACGCAATATCGTACGCTACCGAAGACCTAAAAATATCCACGTTGACGGTTGCATTTGTAGTGCCGTTGACGTTCGTAATAAGAAGCTGGTCTATCTTTAGAACCTTACCGCTAGCGGCAGAGTTAGTGACAATCGCCGTAGCTGATGTCGTAATTGCCAACACTGCGGTCTTTCCGTAGATTGCCGTTGGCGCGATGATATTAGGTGCTGCCATTTTTTACTCCATTGATTGGTCATAATCCGCACGTTCTTCGGCGGTCATATCTCGGGTTTCCCAAATATCTTGCACGGTATCACCTACCCACGCATAAGT
>Ga0315909_10002385_pt1 | contig 24068 bp, 18 predicted proteins | sample LakEriMetagenome_11_FD_203527 | JGI IMG/M metagenome (GOLD analysis project Ga0315909, IMG submission 203527) | Freshwater fungal communities from buoy surface, Lake Erie, Ohio, United States - Buoy 2 MA125 | ecosystem: Environmental > Aquatic > Freshwater > Lake | place: USA: Lake Erie, Ohio...
TGATATTAATTTTGTTGGTGCTGGTGGTGTTACTGTTTCTTCCGATGGTGCGGGAACAGTTACCATTACAGGTACTACTGGTGACATTACGGCTGTAACAGCTGGTAATGGTCTATCTGGTGGTGGTTCTTCTGGTGATGTTACTCTTGATGTTAGTGCTCAAGACGGTTTAGTTGCTAACTCAACTGGCTTATTTGTAAAAGCTAACAACGGCATTATCGCTAACTCTAGCGGTGTATTCGCTGACGCTGCTAACGGTGTTTCGGTTGATGCTTCGGGTATTAATGTTGTTGGTGGTGACGGTCTTGTTGCTAATGCGACTGGCGTTCACGTTGTTGGTGCTAATGGTATTTCGGTTGCTGCTGATTCAGTTGGTGTAACCACTGGTTCAACTCTAACTGTAAACGCAACTGGTATTCATGTTAATACCGATCTATCGATTACAAATCTAACTCTATCTGGTAACTTGGATATCAATGGTACTCTAACCACCGTTGATACTACTAACCTATCTGTAACTGACAGTATCATCTCGTTGGCTCGTAGCAATGCGGTAGATACACTTGATATTGGTTTCTATGGTACATTCAATGACGGTGCAACCAAATATTCTGGTCTATTCCGTGATGCAAGCGATGGTGTCTATAAATTGTTCTCTGGTCAAATTCCAGAACCAACTACAACTGTTGATACTGCTAACGTAAACTTTGCTTTCGCGACATTACGATCGTTCTTAAATACTGGTGCGTTGGTTGCTAACTCGAGCGCGGTCAATATTACTGCTAACTCAACTGTTTCTGTTGCGCTAACAGCTAATACATTGAGCTTGACAACTGCTCTACCAGCAACTTCTGGTGGTACAGGAACTGGAACTTATGCGGTCGGTGACTTGCTAGTTGGTGGCGCTGGTAATACGCTATCCAAATTAACAGTTGGTACAGACGGTAAAGTTCTACAATCTAATGGTACTTCTGTTGTCTATGCTGACTTGGACGGCGGTACATTCTAAAATTAAAACGAGGTTATTATGAGTGAAGCAGTATTTGTAAACGTGTATATTGAAAACATGAAAACGGCTCTTTTTGATGAGATTAGTAAACATCTAATCACCAAGAGCCAACTTGATGTAATGTCAAAACAATTAGAAGAATTGACTGCGAAGTTGGAAAAGCTGGAAGCTAAAAATAAGAAAGTCGCAGAATAACTTAAAAGCCACCTTCGGGTGGCTTTCTTTTAGCATATAAATATACCGTATCTACGGAGTTAAAAATGTCTGTTAAAACATCAAATACATCTGGAACTGTTGCCACAACCTCTACGTTGGATCCTGGCGATATAGGCATTAACTTGCCTGACGGTAAAATGTTTGTTACTGATGGAATTACTGTATCTGAGATAGGCGCAAATGTATCTGGAAATAGTTTTGTCGGTGGAAATATCATCATCGGTGGTAATATTACCGCTAATGGAAATGCGGGATCTGCCGGACAAGTTCTAAAATCTGGCGGTGCTGGTGCGAATTCATATTGGGATGCAAATATTGGCGCGCAAGGTACAACTGGTATCCAAGGCATCCAAGGCATCCAAGGAATTCAAGGAACAACTGGTTCTCAAGGAACACAAGGCATTCAGGGCGTCCAAGGAACAACTGGTTCTCAAGGAACTCAAGGCATTCAGGGCGTCCAAGGAACACAAGGCATCCAAGGAACACAAGGTGTTCAAGGCGTCCAAGGAACACAAGGTATCCAAGGCATCCAAGGAATTATTGGAACCCAAGGCACACAAGGAACACAAGGCGTTCAAGGTGACCAAGGCATCCAAGGAACTCAAGGAACAACTGGTACTCAAGGAACACAAGGTACTCAGGGAATTCAAGGAATTCAAGGTACACAAGGAATTACTGGTTCTCAGGGCGCGACAGGAACCCAAGGAACACAAGGTATCCAAGGCATCCAAGGAACACAAGGAATTCAAGGAATTACTGGTTCTCAGGGCGCGACAGGAACCCAAGGAACACAAGGCGTCCAAGGAACTCAAGGAACTCAGGGTATACAAGGTACAACTGGGACACAAGGTGCGACAGGAACACAAGGAACACAAGGCGTCACTGGTAGTTTCGGTGGAGCTTCGTTCTACTATCAATTTGATACGAAAACCAATACATTAGATCCACCTACTGGCTTTTTGAATTTAAGTAATACAAATTTTTCGTTGGCTAACACGCTAGTAATTGATGACTTTGATAGACTTGGTTCTAATATTGCATCATTTATTCAGACAATCGATGACTCTACTAGTGCCGTGAAGGGTTACGCAAAAATATCCGAAGAGGCAAATACTCTAAACTTTGTCATTTACGGTATCACTGGTACGCACATTGACGACGCTGGCCATTTTGATATTCCTGTTAGTTTTGTTGATGGTACTTCTACACCATTCTCAAATACTGCAAATGTTGTAATAACATTTACAACAACAGGTGATAAAGGAGACACTGGCGCACAAGGTATTCAAGGTACAACTGGAACACAAGGTGCTACAGGAACACAAGGTACAACTGGAACTCAAGGCATTCAGGGTATTCAAGGTCCACAAGGTACAACTGGAACACAAGGTGCTACAGGAACACAAGGTACAACTGGTTCTCAAGGTATTCAAGGCACAACAGGTTCTCAAGGTGCTACTGGTTCTCAAGGCGCGACAGGAACACAGGGTACAACAGGTGCTACTGGTTCTCAAGGTATAACAGGATCTCAAGGCACTACTGGTGCGACTGGTGCGACTGGTTCTCAAGGTGCGACTGGTTCTCAAGGTGCTCAAGGTGTGCAAGGTCGACAAGGTACAACTGGAACACAAGGCGCGACAGGAACACAAGGTACAACTGGATCTCAAGGTACAACTGGATCTCAAGGTACAACTGGATCGACTGGCGCGCAAGGAACAACAGGCGCCACTGGTTCTCAAGGTACAACAGGTGCTACTGGATCTCAGGGTACAACAGGTGCTACTGGCGCACAAGGAACAACTGGATCGACTGGCGCGCAAGGTGCCCAAGGTATACAAGGTCGACAAGGAACAACTGGTACTACTGGCGCACAAGGTACAACAGGCGCAACTGGTTCTCAAGGTGCTACTGGATCGACTGGCGCACAAGGAACAACTGGCACTACTGGCGCACAAGGTACAACAGGTACAACTGGGTCTACTGGCATACAGGGTACAACAGGTGCTACTGGCGCGCAAGGAACAACAGGTTCTGCTGGAACTACTGTTACAAGTTTGGGTGTTCTTTCTGCTGAAACGGCTAGAAACGTGCATGGCACAGGAGTCTATACTTTTAATACTCACAACGCTTCTCTTGGAGACAGCACCCCAACTCAATATTGGTCAACTATTGCGTGGGGAAGAGGAACAGGAGGCACCGGACAATTAGCTACAAGTTGGACTAGCAACGGACTTGATCTGTGGTATCGTTCTCTTAGAGACGTCACTGACAATTGGTGGGCTTGGAAGCGTATTTTTCACACTGGTTCATCAGACGTGCGCGCTCCAATTTTCTACGATAGCGACAACACTGGCTATTACGTCGATCCTTCAAATGCTTCAAATTTGGTAGGTCAAGTTCAGATTAACGGCGGCACTGCTATGACGGGTGGGTGGAATAGGTCGCTATACCTTGCAGCTACTTTTCCTGTTATTGTTTTTAATTCAAATAATACCAAATACTCTGCAATTGGTGTTGATTATAGTGCAGCAGCTGCAGGTATGTACTTTTGGGTAAACGGCAGCAGTGCAGACATTTCTGGCACAGGTACATTAGCTTTAAGTATTAACACTGGAAACTTTGTCACTGCAGTTGGGTCATTCCGTGCACCAATCTTCTATGACAGCGACAACACTACGTATTTTATCGATGGAAATAATGTCAGCAGTTTATTTGGCGTGGCCATTCGTGGAGATGCTAATAATATCGGAACTGGTAATCAACTAACTCTTTGGGATGGTGGCGGTACAACAACATCCGCAATCGGTTTTAAGGCAAATGGCGGGGTTTTTACTAACCCAACGGGAGCTGGCGATGGTTATAACACCTACTTAACCATGGATAGCGCTGGTCGTGGCTGGGTTTTTCGGCGCGGAACTGGCGGTACTGACTTTACAGCAGCATATACATCTGGTTGGATTTTGAATAATGGTATTTGGCAAGCAAATGCAAGTATGCGTTCTCCTATTTTCTATGACAGCGACAACACTGCTTACTATTTGGATGCTGCTAACGCAGGCAGTTATGATGCATTGAAGTTAAATGGCGGGATTCAATTCGCTATCGCTAATCCATATTTGCAATCATCAAGCTACTTTGTAATTCCAGGTGGTGCTTACTTTAACTCTGGAACAGTTTACGCAGAAGCAAATATTAAAGCTAGAGGTGGTGTTGGTAATGATACCGCAGCTGCATTAACTCTTACGGGTGGTACTGGTGGATATACTCAAATCAACGGTTCTGCGAGGTCTCCGATATTCTATGATAGTGATAACACTGGCTATTATTTTGATGGCGCAAGCACTGCCGCAAACGCGCTGACTGTTGCTGGTGGTATTCATGTGTCTGTGGGTAATGTATCAGGGCAAGGTATTATTTTAGCCGATGATGGAGATATTGTAGACTTAAATGATGGTTATTGTGCAATGCGTTTCAGCTCAGGAGTTCGTGTACATAGTGGTAATAGAACAGGCGGAGCTGTAGTCGCTCTTACTAACGGTGGTGCGGTAATTGCTTCTGGTGATATCACAGCCTTTGGCTCTCCATCTGATATCAAACTCAAAGAAAACATTGAGAACATTCCAAATGCTCTTGAAAAACTTCTTACATTAAACGGTGTGAACTTTAATTATAAGAAAGACGGATCGCGCTCAACTGGTGTAATTGCTCAAGAAGTAGAAAAAGTTTTACCAGAAGTAATCTATGAAGCTACCAATCCAGAAGGAACGGAACACTTCAAAGCTGTTCGTTACGGTAATATGGTTGGTATCCTAATCGAAGCAATTAAGGAACAACAAATTAAGATCGATAGCTTAACAAATTCAGTTAATAATCTAACAGACTTAGTCGATAAATTGTTAACTAAATAATTATAAATAGACCTGAGTAAATACTCAGTACAAATCCGCTAGTACATACTAGCGCACGGAGAATGGCCATCATGCCGAATAAAATAATTATAAAACGCACATCTAATCCTGGTGTTTTGCCAAACACCACGAATTCTTCAAACAGCGCATACATAGCTGCTGGCGAATTAGCAATCAATCTTGCTGATAAGAAGATGGTTTCTTCTAACGGATCAACAACATTCGAAATCGGTGCTAATGTTAGTACACTTAGCATCCAAGGTGCAGTTGTTATTAATTCTTCTGGCGCGTGGGTTGGCAGCCCTACAGGTTTACAAGGTCCTACTGGTGCTCAAGGTGCAACAGGTCAAACTGGCGCGCAAGGTACAACTGGATCTCAAGGTACAACAGGCTCAGCTGGTTCTCAAGGTACTTCAGGAACGAATGGTACTAACGGAACTCAAGGTGCTACTGGATCGCAAGGTACAACAGGTTCAGCTGGTTCTCAAGGCACATCTGGCACTAATGGAACTCAAGGTACAACAGGTGCTACTGGGTCGACTGGTTCTCAAGGCACAACAGGATCTCAAGGTGCGACAGGTCAAACTGGCGCGCAAGGTTCTACTGGATCCACTGGTTCTCAAGGCACAACAGGTACTAATGGATCTCAAGGTACAACAGGTTCAACAGGATCTCAAGGTGTTACTGGCTCTCAAGGCACAACAGGCACAACTGGATCCACTGGTTCTCAAGGTACAACTGGATCAACTGGTTCTCAAGGCGCGACAGGAACACAAGGAACAACAGGTGCTACTGGATCTCAGGGTACAACAGGTGCTACTGGCGCACAAGGTGCTACTGGATCTCAAGGAACACAAGGCATCCAAGGAACTCAAGGTACAACGGGATCGCAAGGCGCAACTGGCACTCAAGGCACAACTGGTCGCGATGGTAATTTCGGTGGCGCCACATTTGATTATACATTTGATACTACCACAACAGCTGCCGATCCAGGTACAGGAAAATTACGTTTCAATAATGCAAACGTAGCATTAAGTACTGCAATGTACATTGACATAACAAATGACGCAGCTACTGACATACGCAACTTCTTACTTACTATTGATGACAGCACTAGTACAATCAAAGGTCATTTTCGCGTAAGCAATAAATTTGACGCTAATGATTTTGCATTGTTTACAATTTCATCTTTAGTTGATAATACTGGTTATTTTACCGTAAATAGTGCATATGTCAGTGGCAGCGCGACGGCATTCACTAATAGCGAAGACATTATTATTACATTTGCTAGAACTGGTGATAAAGGTGACACAGGTACACAAGGTACAACTGGTACTCAAGGAACTACAGGAATTCAAGGCATTACAGGAAGCCAAGGCACAACTGGCGCTAATGGAAGTCAAGGCACAACAGGTGCCACTGGTTCTCAAGGTACAACAGGTTCAACAGGATCTCAAGGCACAACAGGTTCAACAGGATCTCAAGGCACAACTGGATCGACTGGTTCTCAAGGCACAACAGGTGCTACTGGATCTCAAGGTGTTACTGGATCGACTGGTTCTCAAGGTGCTACTGGATCTCAAGGTACAACAGGTTCTACTGGATCCACTGGTTCTCAAGGTACAACAGGATCGCAGGGTGTTCAAGGAATTACTGGTCCAGTATCTGGATCTAACACGCATGTTGTATTCAATGACTCAGGTGTGGCTAATGGTTCAGCATCCTTTACCTTTATTAAATCAAACAATACTATAACTGCTGCAAATTTAGTTGTCAATACGGCATTTACTCAGCTGGCTGGTAATGCAAACTTTGACAGCGGTGTTCTGTTTGTTGATGGAACTAATAATAGAGTTGGTATTGGTACTACGAGTCCTGGTCAAACATTTACGGTAAATGGACCAGTATGGTTAAATCAGACTGCCGATTACGCTGGAACTAGTTCAAAAATTCAAATGTCTGCTGGTTCAAACACCGACAACATAATGATTCGCACTAATTCTCTATACCTATACAACTATGGAAATACAGGTGAGACTCTTCTACGTTTTGGTAATGGTTTCGAAACTTGGAATCTCGGTACAGGCGCTGGCGCTACCCCAGACTTCAAACTTTATGAGTTAAATGGAACATCTACAAGAATTATGGTCAAGGCTGGCGGAAACGTTGGTATCGGTACAACAAATCCAGGATATAAACTTGAAGTTAATGGATCATTCGCAGCCACAACTAAGAGCTTCGTAATTAATCACCCAACAAAACCTGACATGAAACTCCGCTACGGTTCTTTGGAAGGACCAGAGAACGGAGTGTATGTTCGTGGTCGCACTAAAGGCGATACCATACAGCTTCCTGATTACTGGACTGGCTTGGTTGATGAGTTCTCTATCACAGTAAATCTGACACCCATTGGCAGTCACCAGAAGCTTTACGTTAAGAGCATCGATAAAAACGTTGTAACTATCGGCGGTGGATTATTTGATCAAATGGAATACTTCTATACTGTGTTCGCAGAACGCAAAGATGTTGATAAACTGATTGTGGAGATTTGATATGGGAACATATTACAATCCACGAATTGTAACTAATGGATTGGTGTTGGCTCTTGATGCAGCTAATGCTAAGTCATATCCAGGAAGCGGAACTGCTTGGACAGATCTAAGTGGTCGTGGCAATAATGCAACTATGTATGGCAGCGTTCCATTCGAAACTGATGTTGTTCCGTGTTTTAATTTCGCAACAGCCACTGGCGCATCTTCTGCCGCTTCTACTTTAGGATTTACATTTGCTTCTAATATGGTGCAAACTACGGGAGATTTTACATTTTCTTGTTGGATAAAAAATCCTAATGCTGCATCAAGTCAGGTTGGATTATTTTCTAATGCGGGTGGTGGTGATGGGTATAGATTTGGTGTTGGAACTAATGGCATATACTTTTTAGTTGGACCAACATATACAGAAGGGACAATCTCGTTTTCAACTACATTGTCGGCATCTTTGTGGTATAACATTGTTGCTGTATATGATAGAACTACATCCAAAAATGTAAGACTGTATAGAAATGGAGTTTTTCAAAATTCAAGTTCTATCCCCGAATCCCAAACTATATTTACAACCGCAGCACCTGGAATTGTAAGAAGTGCTTGTTGTGGTATATACACAGGAAAACTTGCAAACTTTCAGGTTTATAACAAAGCCCTAACTGAAGCAGAAATTCGTCAAAACTTTAGCGCGACTCGCGGAAGGTATGGTATCTAATTATGGATGACATTTACTGCACTCCTGAAGAACAGCAAGCCAGAGTTGCAATCTGTAAGGATTGTCCTCGATTCTGGCTGTCCAACGATAGAACATATTGCCTTGAAGCATCAAAGAGTATCAGTTTGATGATATCTGAAAAAGCGATCATGTGTCCACTGGAGAAATGGTAATGGGTCTCGCACACTCACCACGAATTTCTACTGATGGTTTAGTTTTTTATTGCGACCAGAATAATATCAAGTCGTACAAAGGACCAGCTGTTCAAAATATTGCTGCTGCTATCGGGCACGCAAACTACACTGCTACTGGTATATCCATAACTGGTGGTTACGAAACAATTGATATACCGCAACTAGGTCAATCTAATACTACATTTAGTATTATTCAAAACAATTATACATCATTTACACCAAACTCTGGTGATTGTTGTCCTACGCCAATTGGTTATGGCAATGGTGTTGCCGTCACTCCATCTACTTTATACACATATGCCATAGTCTATAAAGTAGAATCTGGATACACAAATGCAAATTATATGTACCGTTATGAGTATGCTTCAAATGGCGGTGCCTATGTGGGAGAAGCTGGAATTCACAGCGAGTCAAATAGAATACATTTAGGCAATGGATGGTACTGGGCTTGGGGAACATTTACTACAAACGCATTAACTAACTGGCTTGGATATCATGGAGCATTTTATTATCGTTACTCAAATCTATCAGACAAATTTTCTGTTGCTAAAGTTTTAATATGTAAAGGTGATTTTACTGCCTTGCATCCCAAATATTGGGTTGATGCGAATACTACAAGAACTGCATCACAAGCATTCTTAGATTTAACGGGAAGAAGAACTGTGACCATAACAGGAACTCCGACTTACGCAACAGATGGGACTTTTACGTTTAACAGCTCTGGATCTACTACGTTTAACTTAGGACCAGGAACTAACTTTTTACCAATGCCAAGTTTCACTTTTGAAGCTTGGATAAAAACTTCTGGTCTTGGATCTGGTATGACCTTAAATGGAATATTTGGTTTTACTTACGGACTTCGATTGGCTGCAACTACTAGCGGTAGTATAGCCTTTCTTGTTGGGAACGATACTACAACATTTGTAAACATTGGAACGACAGGTGTTAATGTAAATGATAATGCGTGGCATCATGTCGTTGGTGTTAAGAACGGAGATGCATCTGCTACCATATATGTAGATGGTGTTTCAAGAGCTTCTGTTACACCGACTGCTGGATGGAATGGCACCAATCCTTGGGCAGCAATGGATGTACAGATAGGAAGAGACCTAAACGATTCTCCATACTTTTTTAATGGTAGAATTGAAGCTCCGAAAGTTTACAACAGAGCATTAACTGCTTTAGAAGTTAAACAAAACTTCAATGCACTAAAAGGTAGATTCGGACTATGATATACGAAATTACTATTAATCAATTATCGCAAGCTCTGCAAGAAGGAGCATCGTTGATTATTATATCTGGCGACAGCACTTTAGCTTTAATCAAGGCAGATTCTATATCTGATTACATAAACATACACGAAGAACAATCTTATATGTCCGTCATTTCGGATCCTAAATGGAAACAACCTTGTATAGGATGCGAAGAATAATATGGCTGTGCATGGCGGACCTTCAATTGTAACTGATGGACTTATTCTCGACTTAGATATCGCTAACTTTAAGTCGTTTATTGATGCTGCAAATAATTCATTAATCAATACCAGTACGTGGACAACTGGTAATAATGCCGTGACTGGTTATGACTTAAATCAAACAGCGTCAAATGAGAACTCCAGATTGGTTGCGACTGATCCTTGGGACGACTCAAACATCGTCTGGGGCACTTATGCTTCTGGAGATAATAATAATGACGGTGGCTGGAACACAGGTTATTATAACATAGATCGTACAAAGCTATATCGTTTCTCTGTTTGGGTAAGACGAACATCATCGACTTCAGGTGGAACTTTCTACTTTGGTGTTTATGGAAGCGGTGGTACTTGGGGTGTTCGTAGAAACGATAACGGAAATATAGAAGGAAATCCTTATTGGGATTGCGTTGGGGCAGGTTCCTTTGTACAAAATACTTGGTATTTGGTAGTAGGTCACGTATATCCCGCAGGGACAACATACACGGGCGCACATCCAGACACAGGTGTTTATACTAGAGCTGGTGGTACTACAAAAAATAGAAACGTCAACTTCTGTAATGTTGGAGCTGATGTTCAGTGGTTGGCTGACAGCACAGTTGGACTCCATCGCGCATACCATTTTTACTGCGGCGATAATACGACACGTTTACAATTCGCATATCCTAGACTTGATTTATGCGATGGTAATCAACCTTCGATTCAAGATTTACTAGACAAAAGTCCCGCAGAGATATACGACAACAGCGGAAGAGGGAATCATCACTTTCTACAAGGTTATTATATTCCGAACTCGTCCTCTCCGAGAAAGTTTGATATGACAGAATCCAATTACATCAGTAGAAATGGCGCTTTGTCAGGTGTTTCAGCAAATTGCACCGTTGTGTTGTGGTATGCAACAACAGATTCCACTGAGTTATGGTGTCGTGGCAATCAAGATAACGGTAGATATCTTTCTGCCTCTTATGGAAACGACTATTATCATAATGCTGCTGGATCTCCAACAAACTATGTTGACTTAAAAATTGTCACGAATCCAGAAACACCTGTTGATTATCGTGACGGCAACTACCATATGTGGGAAGCCAAAAATGTTGACTTTAGTGCGTGGACATATTTTGACTGGTTTGGTTATCCTGGTGGTTGGGGACTGCTCGGTAAACTGACAAAAATAATGGTATACAATAGAAATTTAACAGCAGCAGAATCATCTAAAAATTATGCTGCTCTCCGTAGTCGGTTTAGCATATAAATATTAAAGAATTCTAAGGAATAAACATGGCTGATTCATATAAAGATATTATCATAACACCAAATAGGTCTAATACCGCAGATCCAAAAATAGATCTGCGTGGTGGTAATTCATCTGTAAACACGGCAATAACTGTAACTGTCTATCCAGACTCTAACGGAACTTTATCTTTTGACGGTTCTGCGGGACAGCTATTCTCCATTACCAACGATCTGTCTGGTCTGCTGTGGTCGGTTAATGACGTTTCAGGTATTCCTTCAGCTGAAGTTTATGCTAATGGTAGTGTTAGACTTGCTGAGTTTAGTGGTAATGTATCGATCGGAACTGCTACAAATAGCAGTAAATTATATGTAAACGGAAACACAACTGTAAACGGAGCGGTGATCTCCCTCGGTGATATGCGCGCTCCAATCTTCTACGACAGCGCAAACTCATCTTTTTACCTAGATCCTGCCAGCACTGGCACCTCTTTATTTGTTCGCGGAGAAATACAGAACCCTTCTGTCTGGATAAATGACGGAGACAACTTTAATAATTATAACGAAAACATAAGACTGTTTGATGCGCCTAACGGAGTGTCAGTTATTGCATTTAGTGCATCAGGCACTGGCGGAACCCCTACAACTTCGATTCTTGGGTTCGGCAGTTATATGGAAAGAAGATTCCAAACTGGCTGGCAAGATAGGATGTACAATGGATATGTAGAAGCATCTGGTTCTTATCGTGCACCAATCTTCTATGATAGTGCAAACACATCTTTTTACGTTGATCCTGCATCGACATCTAACTTAAATGGACTTACAGTTGTAAACACCATAACTGGCTCGATTACTGGCAATGCAGGAACTGCGACCACATTACAAACTGCTAGAACAATAACAGTCGGTTCGACTGGCAGGTCATTTAACGGTAGTGCAGATATCTCGTGGTCGTTGTCTGACATTGGCGCTGCTGCTACTTCACACACTCACTCAATTTCAGCTATTACTGATGCTGCTCGTTGGTGGAATAATTTTGGCGACAATCATAACACTCGTACTAGCTTTGATGCCACAACACCATCAATTGGATTTGGTTGGAGATATGTTCAGGGAAGCACCAATGGTCCTGGCGTAAATGGTGCTAGTCAATATTATTCAGTATATGTTGGTCTAGGTAATGATTATGGGTCAACAGGCTCTGGATCATATGGTATGCAGATTGCGTATCCTCGCAATGTTACAACTCCATACATAACAATTCGATATAACGAAGCTAACTCACTTGGAGCTTGGCAAAAGATTTCGGCAGGATACGCAGACAGCGCAGGTGCTGTAGATTTTAATAATCTAACGAACAAAGGAAGCGGAACTGGAACATATACTACAAGTGGTGATTTCCGTGCGCCAATCTTCTACGATAGCAATGACACTTCTTACTACGTAGACGCAAACGGTACATCGGTTCTTAGCTCAGTCAACACTTGGGGGGAAATTGGCCCTCGACGTAATGACAGTGGAACACTGTTGCGGTCGTATAATACTTCCGCATCGTCGGCACTTCAGTTTTACCTAGACCACTCCGGAGGCAATGTAAACATCGGTAACAACCGTGGCGTGGTGTTTGGGGGTGGCTCGTATTGGGAAATCGCGAACTCAGTCCGCTCGCCAATCTTCTACGATAGTAATGACACAGGCTATTACATTGACCCCACCAGCACAGCCGACAATGCGTTGCGCATTCGTGGCGGTGCACTACATGGGCCAAATGTATCTTGGGGGTCTTATCTTTTAGTCGGTGGCGATGGAAGACAAAATTATATTAATAGTACAACAACTGCGTCGATTTGTGCATCTAATGGAAATCTTCATATAGATCCCGCAAGTGGTTTTGACACATACATAAACTTTTATGATGGTAATAATATTAATTTTGGAAATGGTGGAAACGCCACTGTTGCACAAATAGCTTCAGATGGAACTTTTCGTTCACCAGTCTTTTATGATTACAATAACACAGGCTTTTACGTTGACTCAAATGGTACGTCTATATTAAATACTTTAATAGTAACTGGAGGCATAGGCGTGGATGGAGGAGGTGCGAGCAACGACCCTTATGGTCGTATGTCTGTAACTCGCCCAGCCGATGCTAACAATTATTCTTACTACGGTATGACGCGTGCAGGTCAACTTGGCGCTGGATTTGGTCTTGATGCTAGCAACCGCTTCTGGTGGGGGGCAGCTACATCTGGATACTCTGGAGTAGCGTCATCAACTGGTATGACAATGACGGTGGGAGGTATTGTTACTGCATCTAGCGATTTCCGCGCACCAATTTTCTACGACAGCAACGACACTGGATATTATGTAAATCCAAACAGCACAACATATCTTTATAATCTAATTTTAGCTGGAGGAGGATACTTCCGCCCATCTAACTGGATCCAGATGGATGGCAGTTATGGTATGTATTGGCCAAATACAAACAACGCACACATACACGGGAATGATCTTTCTAGCTATGGTTCATTAGCTGTTCGCGGTGCTAGAAATGGTTGGTATGGTATACATTTCTATGAGGGCGGAAATACTCCTCACTTAATGTTTACAGGCGCAAATGGAGGTTTCTATTTCGAGACTGGTGGACGTTGGGCATCCTATTATAGCTATGCCGCCAACTGCTGGGGCTTTGGCACTTCATCTACTTCCAGTGCATATAATATCTACTGCCCTACTGGAGTGTATTCAGGCGGGCGTGTTGATGGTACTATCTTCTATGACAGCGTCGACACAGCATATTTTATAAATGCAAACGACAACTCTAATCTAAACACGCTGAGTATGGCTGGTTTAATAACTGGTCGCTCATCTGGTTCTACAGACGTCAACTCTGCCAACGACCAAGGCTCCATTTCTATCCGCGGAAGCACTACCACAGTAGCTGCTATGTCGTTCCATCGTACTGGCGCATACGCTATTAACATGGGTCTTGGAACAGACAATGTGTTCCGTATCGGTGGATGGTCTGCATCGAGCAATGCCTTCCAGATGGATGGCTCTGGCAACCTGACAATGCTCAACAACGTCACGGCTTATTCTGACGCTAGACTGAAAAAAGACATTGTTAAAATTGATAACGCCATAGATAAAGTACAACAATTAAACGGCTATACATATACTAGAACGGATACTGGTTCTAGACAAGCTGGTGTTATTGCGCAAGAAGTGATGAAAGTACTGCCAGAAGTTGTGATGGGTAGCGAGGAAACAAACTACAGCGTTGCATACGGTAACATGGTTGGTCTTTTAATTGAAGCAATTAAGGAGCAACAGGAGCATATAAATAGATTAGAAGTAAAAATTAACTCATTACAACAAGGAGAATAAAATGGAACTGACTTACACATGGAAATTAACAAGACTAAAAAAGACAGATGATCCGTCTGCAGAACTTAATGACATCATCGTCCAAACTTATTGGGAATGCACAGGAACAGATGCCGATGGCATCTCTGGTACTTTCCACGGCGCCACACCATTCGAGCCTGATATGGTCGACGCAGAAAACTTTACAACATACGAAAATCTAACTGAAGCTCAAGTTCTTGGTTGGATTCAAGATGTTGTAGAAAATAACCCTGGATATAAAGCACATATCGAAGGGCAAATTAAAAAACAAATTGATGAAATCGTCCGTCCGGTCGTTGAAGTCAATTCTGATGCGCTTCCGTGGGCAGAACCTAGTTCGAACACAGCGTCAGAAGCAACAGCAAATACTTAATTCAAGGAGAATATAATGTCAACAAATAATGAACTAGACTCAAAATTGATTGAAAACCAACAACAACCAGAAGTGTCGCTTCGCGTAACGGTTCAAGAACTGAACGTGGTGATGGCTTCGCTACAAGAAATTCCACATCGTATAGCAGATCCAATTTTGCGTAAATTGATGCAACAAGCGCAAGAACAACTAAAGTAACGATAAATGCCACTACAAACGTCAGGTACAATTACTCTTGCTCAAATTCAAACTGAATTCGGAGGTTCTAATCCGATCGGTTTGAGTGAGTATTATCGTGGTGGCGGATTGGTGCCAAATACTACTACTAACGCAAACATACCGACATCAGGTCAAATCGCCCTTTCAAATTTTTATGGCGGTAGTAATGTGGTGTTTACTCCTGTGACTCGTACTTACACAACGGGTACTGCCGCTACTGAAACCGCTCCTACTGGTGCAACGAATGTCATCATCGCGGTCTGGGGTGGTGGTGGTGGTGGTGCTGGCGGTTGGTTCTCTGACATTGATGAAGCTGGTGGCGGTGGTGGTGCTGGTGGCTACTCTCAGTCTTCTTATTCAATTACAGGAGGACAGACGCTAATTTATACCGTTGGTTCGTTTGGAATTGGAGGTTCTTACGGAAATGCTGGATTAAGTAATGGAGCGAACTCCAGCGTTTCGAGCGGAACAAAATCAATAACGACTATGATAGGAAATGGAGGAATTCGAGGAATTCTCATTGATGGCGGTGCAGGTGGTTCGGCTTCTGGAGGAACAACGACAAACACATCTGGTGGATCAGGAGGAATTCCAGATCCAGGTACTAACGTTATTGGTTTTAACTCTAACGTAGGTGGTGGTGGCGGAAACGGTGGCTTTGGCGGTGCAGGTGGTGACGGTGCGGCTGGAAAAATTATTTTCTATTACACCTAAGTAATTAACAACAATTGAGATATATTATGAGCGAAAGAAGTTTGGTTTTTGATGCATTAGAAAAACGTGGTCAAATAGCACCAATTATATTACCGCCAGAAGTAACCAAAGGCACAGGTTTGTTTAATCCATCTGTGCTTATTGATGACGGTAAAATACTTGTTAATTTAAGGCATTGTCAATACACCATTTACCATTCTGAAAAGAATAAGTTTGAGCATGAGTATGGTCCACTGGTTTATTTGAACCCAGAGAACGACATTACACTAACCACAACAAATTATATTTGTGAGTTAGACAACAATCTTAATACCATCGACTACAAAAAAATTGACACTTCCCATTTAGACGTAAAACCTATTTGGGAATTTGTTGGTTTAGAAGACGTGCGCCTAGTGCGATGGAATGGCGTCTTGTATGGTAGCGGTGTACGCAGAGACACAACACCAAATGGCGTTGGACGTATGGAACTTTCTGCTCTAGAATATGCAGATAATCAAGTAAAGGAAACATCACGCTTTAGAATTCCAGCGCCAGGAACAGATAATTCGTATTGTGAAAAGAACTGGATGCCAATCCTAGACAAACCCTATCATTATGTCAAGTGGTGTAATCCAACTGAAGTAGTAAAGGTAGATCCCGAATCAAAAACTTGTGAGACCGTTTTTCTTGGTAAAACACACAACATACCATATGATCTTCGCGGTGGTTCGCAAGTAATTAAAATCGGCGACAGATATATTACGTTAGTACATGCAGTAAATCTGTTTCAAAGCGAAGCAGGAAGAAAAAACGCAGTGTATCGACATGCCTTCGTTATTTGGGATAAAGATTTTAATTTTATTAAAACAACTAAATTGTTTAACTTCATGGGCGCGCACATTGAATTTTGTGCTGGCATGGCTCAACAAGGCGATGATTTGTTAATAACTTTTGGATTCCAAGATAACGCAGCATACATACTTAGAACGCCACTTACATTGATTGAAGAATACTTAAATGACTGATTTACAGAAAGCACTTGAGCGTTACATTCAAGACCAAGAAAATCCAATGACAAACTATGCCCTAGCTTTCGAATATGATAAGCTGGGTCAAGGTGCAGCTGCTATTTCTTTTTACTTAAGATGTTCGGAAAGAACTGAAGATTCTGTATTAGCTTACACTTGTCAGATTAAGATTGCTCAGATTTTTGATTCACAAGGTAATCGAGATAGAACAGTTGAAACCACTCTAAAGAAAGCTATTGCGTTTAGACCAGACAGACCAGAAGCGTACTATATCTACAGCCGTTTTCTCGAACATCGTAAAGACCACGTAACAGCCTACATGATGGCTAATCTTGGTTTGAACTGCGACTTAAATGTGCCTAAGAATGATTTAATCGAATATCGCGGCGAGTATGGATTAATCTTTCAAAAAGCAGTATCTGCTTGGTGGGTTGGCAAACCGACCGAGTGTAGGTTTTTATTTCGTGAGCTGGCTGAAAAGTATCTTCATGAACTAGATACTATTCATTTTGAATCTGTCAAACGCAACTTATATTTTTTAGGCAGTGGACCTGATAGTATTTCGTTCAAAGAGTACAAAAAAGAAAATCAGCACAAACTACGTCACAAATTTCCAGGATTGGAAAACATAGAGTGCGGTTACGGTCAGGTTATGCAAGATATCTTTACGCTGTCTGTTCTAAATGGTAAGCGAAACGGTACATATCTTGAGATCGGCAGCTGTTATCCGTTTAGAGGTAACAATACATTTTTATTAGAAAATCAGTTTGGCTGGAATGGCGTTGGTATAGAATATGACGAAAAATATATTGCCGACTACAGGGCTAACAGAACAAATGCAGTTATACATCAAGATGCTCTAACAGTTGATTATGACGAGTTACTTTCAAAGTTGGCTGTAGATGGCGTGGTTGATTATTTGCAGTTAGATTGTGATCCGCCAGATATTACATATGCCATTATGGAAAGAATTCCGTTTGACAAATACAAGTTTGCAGTAATTACCTATGAACACGATCACTATTTGGATATGTCAAAAACATATCGAGATAAATCTAGATCTTTTTTAGAGTCTAAAGGATATAAACTTTTAGTATCTAATATCTCTCCAGACGACATGACTCCGTTTGAAGACTGGTGGGTTCACCCAGACCTCATTGATTCCGAACTTTTACGAACTATGGAAAAGAATGATGGGAAGATAACCGACGTTTCTAAATACTTTTTCTTCGATTAAAAAATACCTAAATAAGAAGTAAACACAAGGAGAATAGAAATGGCTGTTCCCACCAATAGAGCTGCCTTCAAAGAATACTGTCTTCGTAAACTGGGCAAGCCAGTTATCGAGATTAACGTAGACGACGACCAAATTGATGACCGAATCGATGAGTCTTTGCGTTATTATTGGGATTATCACTTTGACGGTTCGCACAAAACTTATTACAAGCATCCTGTAACTGAAACTGATAAAACTAACAAATATATTACTTTGCCAGAGAACATCATCGGCGCGATCAATATCTTTGATATCGGCGACGCAGTTAATACCAACAACTTGTTTAATATTCGTTATCAGATCGCGCTTAACGATTTGTATACTTTAACCAGTCAGTCGATGGTGCCATACTTTATGGCTATGCAACACATTCAGTTCCTAGAAGAAATGTTAGTTGGTAAACAACCTATTCGCTACGAGCGTCACCGCGACCGTTTGCATATTGATATGAACTGGGAAAAAGTAGATGTAGGACACTACATTATCGTAGAAGCATACGAAATCGTTGACCCAGATGTATGGACTGATGCTTGGAGCGATCGTTGGCTTCAGAACTACTGCACCGCAAAGATTAAATATCAGTGGGGTTCAAACCTAACCAAGTTTACTGGTCTAAATCTTCCTGGTGGTGTTCAGTTCAACGGCGAAAAGATTCTTGATGACGCAGCAGCCGAACTCGCCAAGATGGAAGAAGAAATGCTAAACAGCTACTCGCTTCCAAATATGGATATGATTGGCTAATGGCCACCAACTTTTTCTTTAACAACTTTCAATCTTCGATGGAGCAAAACTTAATCGAAGATTTAGTTGTGGAATCAATTAAAATCTACGGTATTGATTTGTATTATCTACCGAAGCGTGTTGTAGCCAGAGATACTATCTTCCGCGAAGAAGAACTAGCAACCTATAACACCGCGCATCCTATCGAAATGTATATTAAGAATGTCGATGGATTCGAGGGTGAGGGCGACTTTATGTCGAAGTTCGGTCTTGAGATTCGAGACCGAGTTACATTTACTGTTTCGCGTCGTAGTTTCGCAGCGGAAATTCTTACGCAAGAATCAGGTATGGTGCGTCCATTAGAGGGCGACTTAATCTGGTTCCCGCTAACTAGAAAAATGTATAAGATTATGTTTGTCGAGCATGAAGCCATATTCTATCAACTAGGTTCATTACAAACTTGGGATATAACTTGCGAATTGTTTGAATTTAATAATGAAACATTTGATACTAATATCCCAGACATTGATCTAGTATATGCTGAACTCGATGTTGATATTGGAACTGCTGATCCGACTTCTGTTTCGCTAACAGACGTTCAAGCACAAAATGAAGAATTTGAAGTTGATGGCCAAGCAGGCATTCTTGACTTTAGTGAAATAGATCCATTCTCAGAAGGAAATAACTACTAATGTTTGGTCACGAGTTTTATCACGAACATTTACGCAGATATATCATTGTATTCGGAACAATGTTCAACAACATCGTTGTCTCAAGAAAGACATCTGCTGGCGTAGTTGACAAGCGAATCAAAGTTCCTATCTCGTATTCACCGCGCGACAAACTATTGGCACGTATTGAAACAGATCCTAATCTAAGAAAGCCAGATGCTATTTCATTGCCTCGTATGGGATTCGAAATGACTTCTATGACATATGCTGGTGAGCGTAAATTAAACACAATCAAGAAGTTTACTGCAGCTGGAACTAATGGAAACAATCGTACAATTATGTACGCGCCAGTTCCATACGACGTAAACTTTCAACTAAGCATCATGGTAAAGAACGCGGAGGATGGTACTCAAATACTTGAGCAGATCCTTCCATTCTTTACTCCAGAATGGACTAATACCGTTCAGCTAATAGACGACATGGATATTAAGTTAGATATTCCTCTTGTATTAGTTTCTGTTTCTTCAGACGACACATACGACGGTGATTTTGAAACTCGGCGCGCATTAATCTGGACTTTAGATTTTACTATGAAGTGTTACTTCTTTGGTCCAACAAAAACCAAAAAACTAATTAAGTTGGCAAATGTCAATTTCTTTATCGATGGATTTGATACAGCTATTGGTTCAGCAAATACACCTGTTGAGCGAGTATCAGTTGAGCCAGGATTAATACCAACAGCAAACTTGGCTGGAACGATTTCTTCTGCAAATACGATAGTGACTGGTGTAGGAACTTCATTTACAACAACTATGGCAGTTGATAACTATGTAAAAGCTGCAAATCAGTTTAAGCGCGTTACATCGATTGCTAATAATATCTCAATGACAGTTGAATCTACTTTTAGCACCAACTTGGTGGCTAATACCTATCAGTCAACTTATAATGGAACTGGTACATCTAATTCTTCATTAACTATTGACAAAGATTATATCTTAGTCACTGACGATTGGGATTATATCGTAACGATAGAAGACGTATAAAATATGAACAGTATTATGGATAACTTGACCAAAGCATTAGATATGAATCCTCTTGTGGTCGAAGAACAAAAAGAAGAACAGCTTCCTGCGGTCGTCGAAGAAACAAACGATGCCGAGCAGGACTTTGAGCTTGCGCGAAAGAATCTACAAGAACTTGCGAAGAAGGGCAACAAGGCTCTCGACGAGTTAATTATGCTTGCTAAGAATAGCGAGCACCCTCGCGCATACGAAGTAGTTGCTACACTAATTAAAACATTAGCTGATACTAACAAAGACTTGCTTGACACCCGAAAGAAAAAATTAGATATTGATAAAGCTCGTGGCGCATCACCTAGTAGTGACGCTAAAACAGTCAACAATAATCTATTCGTCGGCTCTACTGCTGAACTACAGAAGTTTCTAAAAGATCGCGCTAAGAATCTGGAGTCAGATGAATGAGTGCAGTTTTTGAAGAAGATTATGATATCGAGATTGAACATAATGGCGTAAACGGTAATCCAAATCTAAAGCCAGTCGGTATGCAAATCGAATGGCAACCTTGGCAGATTGAAGAATATCTAAAATGCAAAGAAGATCCGATCTACTTTTGTGAGAAATATGTAAAGATTATCTCATTGGACGAAGGCATCGTAAACTTTAAGATGTTTGATTTCCAGAAACGATTCGTACGAGCTGCTAAACAGAATCGTTTTACTATTGTTCGTTGCGGTCGCCAAATGGGCAAAACTACCACCGCGACTGGCTTATTGTTGCACGAGGGTCTGTTCGCTGACAACCCGTCGTATATCGCTATCCTCGCTAACAAGATGGATACGGCTCAGGAAATTCTTGACCGTATTCAAATGGCATACGAAAACCTGCCAATCTGGTTACAGCAGGGTGTAGTGGCTTGGAACAAACGAAGCTTCGCCCTAGAAAATGGCGCCAAGTTTATTTGCGCACCAACTTCAAGTTCTGCGATTCGTGGTAAGTCTATTTCGGTACTATACCTCGATGAGTTCGCTCACATTCCACCGCACATTCAGCTGAAGTTCTTTACCGCTACCTATCCTGTAATTTCGTCTGGTAAGCAGACCAAGATTATCATTACATCCACGCCAAACGGTATGGAACTGTATTACAAGCTGTGGACTGACGCTATTAAGAAACGAAACAGCTATACAGCGGTTGACGTTCACTGGTCTGAGTATCCTGGGCGCGATGAAAATTGGAAACAAGAAACAATCAACAACACCTCTCCTGAGCAGTTCCGTCAGGAATACGAGGTCGAGTTCCTTGGTTCGAGCAATACCCTGATCTCGGCTGAATGTTTACAGCGTTTGACCTACGAAGATCCTATTTCTACTCATGGTTCTACTAGAATCTATTCGCTACCGAACCCAGAACATCGTTATGTAATGACAGCTGACGTTGCGCGTGGTGTCGGTGGTGACTACTCTACATTCGTTGTTATAGATGTTACTGAGTTCCCATATAGGGTTGCTGCGGTCTATCGAGATAACAACGTAGAACCACAGATGTTCCCGCACTTTATTAATGAATCCCATAAGTTCTATAACTTTTGTCCCATTTTAGTTGAAACTAACGACATTGGCCAGCAGATAGCCGAGATGCTAATTACAGATTTCGAGAACGAAGGAGTACTAAGAATCACTCAGACTGGTCGTAAAGGTCAGGTTCTGGGCGGTGGTTTCAACAAACAATCAAGAGTTGGTCTAAAGACAACTCAAGCTACAAAGCGTGTCGGTTGTTTGAACATGAAGGCTTTGATTGAAAATAGTAAATTGATTATTAACGACTTCGATCTTTTGAGTGAACTTACTACTTTTATAAGTAAAGGGACGTCTTATGAAGCTGAGTATGGTAAGCACGACGACCTTGTTATGTGTTTGGTATTATTTGCTTGGATGACAAATCAAAATTATTTCAAAGATTTATTAGAAACTGACGTCAGAAAGAACTTAATGGAAGAACGAGAAAAAGAACTGGAAGACGACATGTTACCGTTCTTCTCCGACGATGGAATGGGCTTTGAAGATGAAGTTCATATGTCTGCTTTCGACCGTGAAATATTCTTCTAAAACCATATTTTACTAAATATATCACAAGAGATTACAATACTTGTTTCTACTTGATAAGGAGAAAAACCAATGGCATTCCAAGTATCACCTGGAGTTAATGTAACCGAAATCGACTTGACCACAGTCGTACCAGCCGTATCTTCGACAGAAGGTGCTATCGCAGGTGTATTCAACTGGGGTCCGATCGAAGATCGCGTTTTAATCAGTTCTGAAACACAACTAGTTTCAAGATTTGGCAAACCGACATCGGCTAACTTCGAAACATTTTTCGCTGCAGCTAACTTCTTAGCTTACGGCAACAAACTATACGTTTCTCGCGCTGCTGACGCTACTGCATATAATGCTGGTGGTTCTGCTGCTGCGGGTTCAATCACAAGTACACAAATTAAAAATTACGATGCGTTCCAAGATGCCTCGCTAGATGTTGATGCTACTTACTGGGCACGTTATGCTGGTACTTTGGGCAACAGCTTAAAAGTTGCAGTTTGCGATACAGCTAATGCATTTTTTGCAAACATTGACTTCAGCTCAGCTACTATTTCGTTCAAAGCAGTTCCAGGTAGCCCTAACGTCGATGTTACAGACATTGGTACTGGAGATCTAGATAATCTTAATGTCGGCGATCTAATCGAAATCGATAGCCGTCTATTAAAAATCAAAACTAAAGGTTCTGTTACTTCAAATGCTGCTACAATCGTCCTGACTGATTCGTTTACTGGCGTAGCCAATGCATTCGCTAATGGTACTATCAACCGTTACTGGGAATTCTATGGTGATGTTTCAGCTGCTCCAGGTACTTCTGCGTTCGTAGCGAATGCTGGCGGTACTTCTGATGAACTTCATGTCTTAGTTATCGACGAAGACGGTCTGTTCACTGGAACAAAAGGTGCAATTCTAGAAAGATACGAAAGTCTTTCTCGCGCCACTGATGCGAAAGGACCAGAAGGCGGTTCAATTTTTTACAGAGATGTAATCAATGAGTCTTCGCAATACATCTATGTTGGTTCAGAACGAGCTGGTTCTTATGAAGCAGCTGCTGCTTCTGTTGCTGCTTTTGCTAACACTATTCCTCTAAGTCTTTCTTTGGCTGGTGGTGCAGATAGCACTGCTGAAGGTAGCATCTCGGTCGCTTCACTAAGTGCAGCTTGGGATAAATTCAAGAATGCAGAAGAAGTCGATGTTTCTCTATTGATTGCTGGTAAAGCAGTCGGTGTAAACGGTGTACAAATCGCTAACTATGTTATCGATAATATCGCAGAATATCGTA
>Ga0315909_10002386_pt1 | contig 24060 bp, 43 predicted proteins | sample LakEriMetagenome_11_FD_203527 | JGI IMG/M metagenome (GOLD analysis project Ga0315909, IMG submission 203527) | Freshwater fungal communities from buoy surface, Lake Erie, Ohio, United States - Buoy 2 MA125 | ecosystem: Environmental > Aquatic > Freshwater > Lake | place: USA: Lake Erie, Ohio...
CTAACTTTAAGAGGTGTGTTAAAATTAGGTTACAGTACAAAGGTAGATAAAAATTTTTTATAAAATACAAAAATGTTTTGTGTTTATGTGAGTGGTGACCACCTTATGCAAACTACCCCCACTAAGGTTGGGCAGGTATGGTACCCCTGTCAAAATGCTGTAGGGAATGGTTCCTTTTCAGTTTCTAACTAATGTACCTTTTATAAAGTCATGGCTAAATTTGTTGTTATTTCTAGTAAAGCTTCTGCTACTAATCCCGGTGTATTTTCTAATGCTGTTTCTGTTCTACCTGATGGTGCTCCTGACTTTGTCATAGGTACTAAAGCTTGGTTAAGAACTAATTCTGCATTAGAGGTAGGCTATTCATTTAATATTCCTGATAATGCTCATAAGTTAGTAGAAGCTACTAATGATAATGGGACTTTTTATCAAGTAATGTTAGGTGCTAAGTAGCATCTAGTGTGAGTTAGAGAGTGATAGCATCTGTGCTATCATTCTCTTACTTTATTGAGTTACGTGCTGTTACTCATAATTTGTTAAAATATAGCACTAATCTTAAATCTTATTCTATCATGGAAAACAGATTTCAGACCATCAATGGTGTTGTTGTGGTGACAACCATTGAAGATTATGACTTTAAATAGTCATAATTTCCAAGACCTAAGCATGTCATAAACTGCTTATTTTTTCTTTAGAGTTGATAAACTCTGACAATCCTGTGGGGCTATTACTATGTTTCATCCAATGCATATCAGTGCATACTATCTATAGATAGGACAATGGGATGATATCAAACACTCTGATAAGTGTAACATAGAATTAGTGCAGACTTAAAAATCAGGAACTTTAACAATTAGTGTGAGAACTAGTTGTAGTTTACAAAGGCAAACACCTTGGTTTAAAACTATTATCTCAAGAGGATACAAATTCCAAACTCTTGGTACTTGCTCAGTAGTGGAATACTGAAATAAAGCACAATATACTTAGGTATAACGGCTGATTAACTGTAGGAACTGCAAGTTTCTTTTAACACATCTGGTAAATGTGTGAATACAGTTAATTTATCTATCTAAAATGATAAGGGGGATAAAAACGAACCTTATAAGTGATCTACCAAAGATTGCGAGTCCTCAAATTTTGTCTAATCTTCTAATTCTGAATACTATGACTGTTAATGATTATTGCCTCCTTTTCTGCCTATTTGCAGGTATCTGCATAGGTTCTATGTCAAATTTTATTTACAGATCTTTAAAATAATAAGCATATGAAAAAGAATCCAAGCTTAAGAACATTCCTGATGATAACAGGGATGTTCTTCTTATTGATGATAGGTGGTTCTATCATTAATTTTACATTGTCTGTTGTATTTATGGAAACATTCCATAGTATACAATGCTCACCTATATGGGTGTTGCACACAATTGCTATTCTTATTCTAACTGTATCTACAGGTGTAGATATGGAAAAAGAACAAGAATAAAACTACAGGTTGGCAAACCTCAAAGCTTCCAAATTACCTTTTTATTCATTCAAATACATATACAATGACTATTGATGTACATTACGAAAACCAAAAGCTATACTGTAATAATAACAATTTACCTATGTTTGCATCTCAAAGATGTAGTCATATAAACTCTTGGAGTTTTAATAAAGGTAATGAAGGTGTTTTACAGACATTAGGTGAGTCATTAATTGAAAAATATGGTGCTGAAGAAGCTTTTAGAGTTTCTGCTAGTACACATATTATTTCTTGTCCAGGATGTGGTAAATCTTGGTGTGATTAACCAATTGACATAGGTTGGTAAACCTTATAAGCTTCCACAATTTATAACAGATACTCAACTGTAAAGGGAGGAGATTTATTGTATAGTCTTATAGCACTATTAATACCACTGCAGAAAGGGTTAATAAGTAGCATTTCTATATACATATAAATACATCACTGTAAAACCCACATATTGTGGAAAGAAATGGTAAAAGTTAATGCACCACAACTCACTTCCAAAGTGTGAGCAGTTGAGATAAGGATAAAATGACTACCTACCTTACAACTGAGTGCAGATGGGCTAAGATATAAACAGGCTCCACTATGAGCTAACAAAGTGTATGACATGAAGATTGATACTCTTAATGTTGAAACAAACCAAGGGAACAAGACTGAATAGTAGTAATACTATTGAATTAACAACTTGGAACATTAGTAATACTGTTATTTTTAACAGCCTGAGATTTACATTTTTTGAAACTGGTAAAGTGATAGGAGAAAAATGTATAAGCTGTATTTTGGCATCAACCAAACAATGCAGGTTCTATGGATGCGTAGGTTAAACGCATCCTATTTTTACTTTAATTATAAACAATCTAAAACTAAAAGCCATGATTATTGACAAAAATTCACGCTCAGCAAGTTATTATTATGGTTTATACAATAATAAACCTGCTTATAAAGACTTTTATAAACTTATTATATATGTATTTAAAGATATATCAGCTAAACGGTTTAAAACAGGTAATGATTTCAGTAGAGATAAAGCATACTATAAAGTAGTGTTTGTAACAAACAAACAACTATTAGCTATGAATTATTTTGCTGAAGTTAAAAACTGTGTGTTTGATGGTAAGCTTGGTACAAGATATAAGAGTAAATCAGCTATGGGTCCATACCATTGGTGTTTACGTGCAGGAGATGAAAAACCTGTAGCTTTGAACAAGCATTAATAATCTTTGTATAGTTGTAGTCACATGATATTGCAATAAGTGACTTATAAGTATAGTTAAATAGTTTAATCTCTAAGTTTGATTTGAAAAATAATCTGCAAGATTAAATGTTCACTATTGATTACAACTATACAAAGATTTTCTTTTGTAACTAACTAACTCTATATAAAATGAACGCAGAAATAGAAATAGGTTTAATATTAGAGGTATCTAATAGCCTTAGTATAAAAGAAGATTATACAGTGTTATACAATGGTATACCTGTAGGAACTGCTAAAAACAATCTGACTTGGTTTCCATCTAATCCTAGAAAACTAAGACATGATGAGATTAAAAAAGTTGTGTATTTGGGTGATTATGCATGGGGAGTTAAGCAATTAACTTCAACTATTGATGAATTTGAGTCTTTTGGTCAAACACTAAAAGATCAGATTCTATGCAATTTCCTTGAAATGCAGAAAGAGTTTAATGAATTACAAAAACAATGTTTTTTTCCAGATTAAAAAAGCATAGCAGTTATAACTTGTGCACAGGTTATAATAATACTGAGTAGTGACAGTTTAGCGCAGAAGGCACATGGTAACACTAACCATAACAGTTATATTGGCCGTGAAATAGACAAACTCATCGTAGTTTGCATTGTATAGGTTACAAGACATTAACCTAGTGGTAATATAACTACCACGCATTTTTTATTTGTAATCAATTAAATCAATATATAAATGTATTACGATGCATTACACAAAGTGTTCTGTAGTATTGTAAAATCTACAGATGATTATACTATTGTCAGGGATGATGATGGTACAGAATATATTACTCACAATGATAATCTGATTAAAATATGAACAGACTAGAAGCAATGACTCAAACAAGTAAACGCTTTACCAACCTAATGGATGGTAGCGTATTACCAAGTGCATCAGTATTGGCTATAATAAATTACTATGAGTATCTATTAGACACAAATCCTGCTGAAGTTAAATATATATCTATGTCTAACATAGAAAAGAATTTTGCATTGCAAGAAGCTGAAGAACTGTTCAATAGAGCAGATTATTTAGATGAAGATGAACAATTTAAATGGTAAAAAATAATAGAAAGGTCGTGATATCCGACGTATTCCTAAGCATGAAGACAAAAGGCTTTATTTTTTTCTTTTATTCACTTAAAACAATTAAAAATGCTACAAGTAAAACTCCCTCCAAATTGTAAAACCACTTTAACTGATAGTGGTGTGAAAGTTAAAATGACTTACTCAACTAAACTTAGTTTAGGAGAGCACAAAGACAAAGGTATTACAGTCTTCCAAGGAAGAGATTATTATGATAAAAATGATAAATTCATAAAAGGCCGTAAATACTATTCTTTTGAGTTTACTGTAACAACTCAAATGAATTTAAATAGAATGATGTCTGAGATTTATACCAAATACTTTGAGTATAAGCAAAAAGGCATGGTGCTTAAATGCTTAACAGATATAGATATTGCTAATAAACAAATTGAAGCATTATCTAGAAGCATGTTTCCAGGTAAATGGGATTTATTACATTTAAAAGATGATAATGAATTGACACCACCACCAGATCAAATAACTATTTTTTAATTAACCTTACAGAGAGGCATATGGTGTAGTGAGTTGAGTCTTCAAGCACACTCTGTTTTTAAAACTAAACAAAATGAAAAATCTAATTTCAATCTTCGTATTAATGCTAATTGTAGCTGTAATGACTACTAGTTGTGTATCTAATTCTAAATCATGCCATAATAAACTTGGCTGTCAAGGAATGCAAGTTAACAGATATGCTAAACGCTAAATTATATGTATTTAGGTGAGATTGTGAACATAGACAATAGTTATTTTGTCTATGTTCCATCAGTACCTGTTAAACAAAAGGTTTATCCTATGTCTAGTATTCAAGCTATGAATATTATTGACCATCAAGATAGCCGTATTGTTGAAGTGGTATTGATTCCAAAACATGAAGAACTGGATGAGCAACCAGAATATACTGCTCGTATTATTAACCCTTTAAATAATAACAATGAGAAAGACTCTCACTAGAAACTCATGGTCAGAGAAAGAAGACCAAATGTTAATGAAAATCATTAACCAAAACAATCAATACATATTAGAGTATGCTCTTAATTTAGCATCAAAAAAGCTTCATAGAAGCTTAAGTGCTATAAGGCAACATTACTATGTCTTAATGCGTAAACAGAATGAAGAGACATTAAAACGTCAATTTATTGATGCTGTAACAACAAGTGATTTTAAGATTGTTAAACGTAATAAACAATTTATTGTAACATTATGACAAGACTAATCAGAAAACATCCTCTTGCTACATTATCAATATTGTATTTATTAGTAACTCTAATTTTTGTACTATATGCAAACACCTTATGAAAAGTTAAGGATTAAATTAAGCTCTCTGGTTAAAAAGAAATCAGAGAGCACATTTATTTCTAAACCACCACTATTAACGAAAATTAAAGCTTATGATGACAATCTAGACTTTAATTCTCAAGCTATTCACATTTTCAAACAAATTAAAAACTTATGAGTAATTTCACAATGCCAGTACGCTGGAACAACTATGATATGACAGAAATAGATGTCCTTCATAAAAACTTACAGATGAACTTTATGTGGTCTGATTATTATATTACTAATGGTAATGTGGTTATGTTTAACCAATGCCAACAAGATATAAATAATATCAGATTAGCAATAAAAGCTATTAAAGAAAAACAACAACTCCGCAATAACAAAAACAAACAATTTAACAACAAAAACAAAAACAATTAAAACAATTTAAAATTATGAACACTATCGTAAAAACATCTCAAACAGAAGTAAAACAAGACAGAAACGGCAGAAACTACAAAACTGTAGCTTTCAGCGAGGTAAAACATGTAGATACCCCCTTCGGGAAAATGCTGTTGCCAGCAAGCCAGTCTAAAACAGTTAAAATCAATTGCTATGAGAATAGCTATTTAAACAAAATGGATGCAGGTTATGCAGATCCAATTTTCAATGCAAATAATCCAGCCAATGGTGGTTGGTTCGCTGGTTCTATTGAGACCAGAGAAGTTGTAGGTTATGACATTACATCTGCAGATGGAAGTACTAAAACTGTTACTACATATACCACAGTGGTATTTGGAGACACAGATTCTCCTGCTTATGAATCAACAGTGAAAGCTGCATTCAAAAGCAAAGGACATGAAGTTATGTCTATTGATGTACCAGTTAACAACAATGTATCTGCTTTAGAAGCTCTTAGAGCTGAAATTGGTGGATAATCAATAAGGAGTTGTTGCCTTAATGGGGGTGTAAAAGCCCCCATTTTTACCAAAAAAAACCATATTAGATAACTAAATAAAACAAAACTTAAAATGAATTTACATCGACAGTTTTAGATACAAAAATAAATATTAGTTTTTATATGGATTTCTAATATTTATTTTTAATTTTACACATTGGTTCTGTAGCTCAGTTGGATAGAGCAACAGCCTTCTAAGCTGTGGGTCATAGGTTCGAATCCTATCAGGATCACTAATTAACAATTAAAATCAAATAATTATGAATAAATTATTAACACCAATAGCAGAAACTAGAGATTATACACCAAAAAATGAAGATTTACTTAGAGAATATGAAATAAAAATACAATTTCTTAGTAGAGGTTGCATTATACATGTAGGTTGTAAATCTATAGCTTTTGAATCAGTAGAAAATGCTATGAAAGAACTTAACGAGTATATAAATAATACTTCAAATGTTCAAAAAAAGTGGAGAATGCTATTAAATAATAGTGAATATTAAATAAATGTAAAAACCAGTAATAGTCTTATAGGTAACATTTGATGTGTGAACCAACTATGAATGTTTTTACATAATAGTCAGAAGGTCATTTTAGATATGACGCCTAATTATTAGGAAATAGCAGGTGCAAATCCTGTTCTGACTACACGTTCTGTAACAAACAACAGATAGTTCAGCTCTGAATGATGAGAAATGGTGTGATGGCCATATGAGATTGCTAATAGGACAAAGTTCTATTCAGATTAACTATCTGCACCAAAAGAGCTTACTAGTTGTGATTAGCTCAGTAGTTTATTCCTAACTTGATTAAATCAAGGACAGCCATAACACTTGTAGTTGGATAAAATAGGGTGTTAAAATTGGGGGTGTCATGGTATTGATTAGTGTTCAGAGTAGATTAGTAAGCAAGTAGTCCATTGTCTAATAGTAGTGAGGACTTAAAATATTAGTAGATGATAATAGCTGGAAACACTATTGAAACAGGTAAGATTGCTGACGTAGTTGGTAAATCTGCCATCGCTGACCTTGTAGCATCATTTAATGATGTTGAAGCTCCTGTACTTGAGCTTGTCTAATTAAGTACAAAAACCTTGTTCTAAAGGTATATAGAGGATAATAGAATCCACAATCTATCTGATAGTTGTAAGACTGTTAAAACCTGCTAGTAGGTATCTAGATAAACTTGTAGAAAACATTTGAAATTAGCATTAAGACCTGGGTTCGACTCCCAGCACCTCCACACTAATGGGGATTAGTTGGTGGAGTCCATCATACTGTGATGGTCCTAATGGGTGGTAGTTAATAGCTATCACCCATTTTTAACAATATTAAAAACTAAAAATTATGATAATAGTTAAATTTACATTTTACACTTTAATGTTAAGTTATAATCCTTGTGAAATATTTAAACATTTAAATGTAACTGAAATGCATGGATTAAATTTTACAGATTGTGAAAGACATAATAATACACCTCAAAGTGCTTATATAGCAGGATGGTGTAATACTATTCCAAATTCTAATGAGCATTTTGTGTTTATTAATTTAAGTAGATGTAATAGTGATATTGAAACCTTTGGTCTTATCATGCATGAGCTGATGCACATGAGCTTTGATATACATAATTATGATATATCTAAAGAAGAAGAGATTATTACTTGGGCAGAGAATGAATCATATAAAGTATTTGAAATTGTAAACAATGCTAAAAAGAAACTATGACACCACAAGAAAAAGCTAAAGAATTATTAGCTAAAATGACAACAAATGCAGATAGCCTTATTTATAAGAATCAATATGCTAAAGAATGTGCATTGATTGCAGTTGATGAAATACTTAAAGATAAAGAAATTATTGATGGTATGAGAGTAATTAATGATCCATATTGGCAACAAGTAAAACAAGAACTTGAAAAGCTATGATTAAGATACAAAAGACTAAAACATTAGTAACTAAGCCTAATGACAATAGTGCTAATTGTATAGCACCTAATGTTATATATGGTTGCTTTGGTGGTTGTGTTAATACATATTGTTATATGGCTAGACACAATGATACTAGAGTGTATGTAAATAGTAATGTAGATGATGTATTTAATTCTGTTGTAGAATGGGAGAAATCATATACTAAAGTACCAGATCAACAAGATCCTGTGTATACTATGGTAGATATAGCTTGTAACTCTGATTTAGTATTAATGCAAAAGCATATGCCTGAACCATTACTTGACTATCTTAAAAGATATGATGACCATCCTAGATTAAATAGTACTATGGCTACTAAATATCCAGGTCTATTAAAACTAGATGTTAATCATTTTAATAAGAAGCCTAGAGTGAGAGTTAGTCTAATGCCACAAAGATTCTCAGATATACTAGAACCTAATATGCAAAAGATATCTGATAGAATACAAGATATCAACAGACTTAAAGATTTAGGTTGGGAAGTACATATTAATTATAGTCCATTAATCTTCTATCCAAATTGGGATGAAGCATATGCCTATTTATTTGCTGAAGTTCAACAAATAGCAGGTGAGAATAAATGTGAAATCATAGCTCTTACTAATCATAAGAATCAAATGGCTAAAACTACTGATGAAGCTAAAGAGATTATGAGATATAGTTCTGAAGTTAAGAATGCATCAGGAGTAATGAGATATCCATTAGAACATAAAACAAGACTACTAAAAGAATTTAAAGCATTGTATGCTGAATTCTTTGATTTATCAACAATAAGATATATATTTTAATATGAAACAAACAGCAACAGAATGGCTTATTGAACAAGTTAAATCACCTTCATGGAGTGGATTATTTATCTGGCATAAAGAAGAGATATTTCAACAAGCTATAGCAATGGATAAACAGCAAAAAATTGAAGCATTTAAACATGGAGAACTTCCACCACTATTTGTAAATTTTGATGCAGAACAATATTATAATGAAACTTATAACAAATGAAAGCAATACTAACATTATTACTGTTTATAACTATCAATAGTTATTCACAGAAACTATACATTGTATACCAAGAGTGTGCAATAATAGTAATTACCAATGATACTATAATATCTAGAAAACTAATTAAACATGATGAATTATTAGAGTTTTCTCCAGGTTGGAGTACTAGCTATAATGATAGTGTAAACATGTATTGGTTTGCTATTGAAAACAAAGAAACAATACTTAAACAATTAGAAGAATTATGAAAAATAAAATCATTAACATAAAAGACAGAGATAAATTAAATGAATTACCTAATCCAAGAGTACATCAAACTATTAGTTTTATGAAATCATTTGTTAGATTTGGTGCATGTACATTCTTAGGATGTAATATGTTAGTATCAGCAGCAATTGCTTTTGGTATTGCAGAGGTATTAGGTATAATAGAGGAGATATTCTGATGGAAACAGTAAATAACCCAGACCACTATAAGGGTAAAGATAATCCTTATGAAGCAATTAAAGTAATAGATGCTTGGAAACTTGGATTTAGCTTAGGTAATGCTGTAAAGTATATTGCTAGAGCAGGTGCTAAAGGAGATAAAGTTGAAGATTTGCAGAAAGCAATATGGTATATACAACATGAGATAGATGGTCTACTTGATAACTACAAATAGTGAACTTTTTAAAAGTGATGTATATACTATCATTAGTAAAGAAGAAGCATACAATAAAATAGCAGAGTGTAGTGTAATTGAATTAGATACTGAAACTACAGGTCTTGATTCACATACTTGCCAGATATTAACTCAGCAGTTTGGTACAGAGAATGATCAGTTTGTTATTGATAACAAGACTATTGACCCTATGTATTTTAAACCAATACTTGAGAGTAATAGGCTATTCATATTGCAGAATGCTAAGTTTGACTTAAGATTCTTTCTAAAGTTAGGTATTAATATTAGGAATGTATATGATACATTTTTAGTAGAATGTATATTAACTACAGGATTAGAAGATAGAAAACTAGGACTAGATGCATTGGCAATGAAATATTGTGGTGCAGTACTAGATAAATCTATTAGAGGTGGAATACATGCAGAAGGATTAACTACAAGAGTTGTTAAATATTGTGCTGATGATGTTACATATCTTAAACAGATTATGGATAAGCAGATGGAACAAGTCAGGAAATATAACTTAGAAAATGTAGTTAACCTTGAGAATCAAGTAACAAGAGTATTTGCTAGAATGGAATATACTGGTATATCTATCAATAAAGTTAAATGGTTAGAAATAGCAGAGATTACAGAGAAAGGTACTCTTGAAGTTGAAAGTAAATTAGATAGCATTCTTAAATCAGAACCTAAATTAAACAAGTATATACCAAAGTATGTACAGACAAGTTTATTTGATTATGAAGTAAGAGAGCTAGGTATTAACTGGGGTAGCCCATTGCAAAAACTAAACATATTAAAAGACTTAGGGTTTGATACTGATAGTACTGGTGATAGATTCTTACAAACTAACAAGGATAAGCATCCATTAGTTAAAGAATTGATTAACTATAATAGATATAGTAAATTAGAATCAGCATTTGGTAAAGAGTTTCTAAAGTTTGTTAATAGAAACACAGGTAGAATCCATTACAATGTATGGCAAATTCTATCTACAGGCAGAATATCAGTTAGTGAACCTAATCTAAATCAAATTCCATCTAAGGGTGAACTTGGTAAACAGATTAGAAATTGTTTTATACCTCAACAAGGTTATAAGATAGTTGGTGGTGACTATAGTGGTATGGAATTAAGAATCATAGCTGAGTTTAGCAAAGACCCATTATGGGTTAATGCTTTTAATGATGGTCAAGATTTGCATTCTGTATTATGTGCAGCAACATTTGATATACCTATTACTGATGTTAAACAAGAAACACCATTTAAGAAAGGTGTAACTTACAGAGATATTCAAAAGACTATTAATTTTGGTTTAGCTTATGGTATGTCAAAGTTTAAACTTGCAGATACTATGCAAATTCCTGTTGGTGAAGCTGATAAGATTATCAAAAAGTTTTTTAAAGTAGTACCTAATGTAGAGAAATTTCTCAATGGATTAGGTGAACTAGCTAAAGCTAGAGGTTATATCAAAAGTGGGCAACCTTATGGTAGAATCAGATGGTTTGCTGGTTTTGATAACAAAGAAAACTTTATTAGACAAGGTGAGATTGAGAGAGCAGGTAAAAATACTCCTATTCAAGGCACCAATGGTGATATTATTAAAGCAGCACTAATTAAAGTACAAAGGTTTATTGATGCTAGAGCATTGCCAATCAACATATTACTATCAGTATATGATGAAATTCAAACAGAATGTCCTGAAGATTTATGTGAATGGTGGAAACTAGAATTAGATAAACTAATGGTAGAATCTGCTCAAGAAGTTATTAAGTCTGTACCTATTGTAGTAGACTGTAAGATAGCAGATTATTGGGATAAATAATTTCGTATCTTTGTAACATTATGTACCCTTATATAATTTTAATGCTGATTGTATCTTCATTATCATTACAAGGACAAGGATTTAAAAAGATTGAAGATAGCCTGTTTGATAGTAACCTCAGATTAAATTCTGCCTGTGACACTTCAACATTATTGCTAAAAGAAATAAGCTATGTACCAGACTCTTATGAATTTCTTAGAAACAACCAATATTGTTATAGTATTGTTCCTGCTTCTAATTCTATTACCTATTCTTTCACATTTACTAGTGTGGCTGATAATTTTATCTATATTAACAGTGGGTATAGTGTTCTTTCTTGTACAAATGTTAATTTTTTGTATACGGGATTATATGATAACACCACTTGTCAATTTGTGGATGAAGGTTACTCATTTGGAATAATAGAAGGACACACTTATACATGGACACTAATGGCTACTGCTATTGGTAGATTTTGTCAAGGATTCAATGCTATATGCCCTTATTGGTTTGTAGATATTCCTTTAGTAATTGAATTATTGAGTTTTCAAGGTGAAACACAAGATAATTTAATAAACCTATGCTGGACTACAGCAACTGAAACAAGTTCTGATTACTTTGTAATTGAGAAATCTAGTGATGCTATTAACTTTAAAGAAGTTAGTAGAGTTAAAGCTAGTGGTAACTCTAGTACTGCCAAGAACTACAAAGCTATAGATGATAAACCTTATGAAGGTAATAATTACTATAGATTAGTAGAGTATGATTTTAATGGTGTGAGACATGAATACACAATAATTAGTGTATACTATCCACATTCATTAGAATATAAAGTGTATGATATTATGGGATTACCAACAACTTTAAACACACCAGGATTCAAGATTATCAAGTATGAGAATGGTAATGTTATTCGTAAATTTATTAACTAACAACTAACAAAAAAGATGAAAGTAGATTATTACAACAGATACGGAGATACAATAGTTTTTGAAAAACTTGATGATAACACAATTAAAATGTCTGGTTATCAATATTCAAGAAGTGGATTCAATGAAGATGGTTCTAAAATTCAATTTATAGACCCATCAGGTGGACCATATATTGGTGTAGGTATGAATCTTAATACTTACTTTAATACAAAAAAGGATATGATTATCAAAGCAATTGAATTTGAACCTGGAAATGGAACTGTACTGAAAATCTAGTACAAAATAAGAATTTGAAATAAGGAAGTTTTAAAACTTTTCTTTATGAAATTCTTAATCTTAATTCTATTAGTATTTTTACTTAGCTGTAACCCTGACTTTGACCACCCACGTTATAAGAAAAAATCTTTAAGTGGGTGGAAAAGGAAACCTGTAAGTGTCTTTAAACAAGGTACTTATAGGAATCCTGTTGTTAAGAAAGAAGCTAGACAGAGATTAATTAGACCAACAAACATAAACTTAGACAAATGGTAAAACAAGAAACATTAAAAGAAGCTGCTGATAAGTTTGCAGATGATTGTACATTGATATCTGATGTAGGAACATATATAGGATTTATTAAAGGTGCTAAATGGATGCAAGAAAGAATGTATAGTGAGGAAGAAGTATTAGAAACTATAAGACAGTATGCTCTTGAAGAACATCTGATAACATCATCTAAACCTGATAAATGGTTTGAACAAAATAAAAAGCAACAAGATGGGAAATCTAAAATCAAATAAGACAAAAGAAGAGTGGGATGATTTAGTAGATAAGTCAAAAGCCCATTCAATAACTGGCACTATGAAAGGAGAATTAATCAAATCAACACATGGTTGGATGATTTCTTATATTGAGAATGGAGAGCATAAAGGTGTTTCATTGCATCATGATGATATAGAATTTATAGAAGAAACTAAATTCACATTTAATGATATTGAAGCAACAATAGCTGCTAATCCTGAAGTAACATTTGAAATTGTTGATAACCAAAAACTATCTGGTGTATCTAAATCAGGTAGATTAGTGAGTGTAAACTCTAAATGCCCTATATGTGGGTTTAAAGAAAATCACAGTAAACATTGTAGAACTAAACAACGACACCTAAGAAATAAGAGATTATGACAACAGTAATTATTGAAATTGACCATGATGTAGAACTTGAGATATCAGGTATCTATGATGAAGGAGAACCAGAAAAATTGTATCCTATTGATGATGCTCATCCAGGTTCAGGAGACTCATTTGAGATTATGGAAGTTAGTATCAGAAAAGGTAATGCTTTAGATTTACTACACTTCTGTTCTGAAGAATTGTATTTTGCTAATGGATATGCAACCAAAAGACCTAATAGTACTTTTGTAAATATCTTTGAGATATTACAACAAAGATGTTTAGATAGTATCAATGGCTCAAAATAAGAAAAGTGAAATACAAGATGAAGCATTACAAACTTGGGTAGATAATAAATGTGTAGGTGCATTAGCTATGGCTACAGGCTCTGGAAAGAGTAAGGTGGCACTACTTGCTATAGACTACATAATTAAGACCTTAAAAGTCAAGAAACCTAAGATATGCTTAATTGTACCAACAGAGAGTTTACGAGACCATAATTGGCTAGAAGAATTTAAGAAATGGAAGATGACAAAATACTACAAGTATCTTGATAGATATTGTTATGTATCCATTAATAAAATCTTTGATGAGAATTATGATTTAGTAATACTTGATGAATTGCATAACATTACTGAAAGCAACAGTAAGTTCTTTATGCAAAATGTATCCACTAGGATACTAGGATTATCAGCTACTCCCCCAACAGATGAGACTAAAAAAATGTTACTCAAAATACACTGTCCAGTAGTATATGAGTACAGATTAGATTCTGCTGTTGAAGATAATGTAGTTGCACCCTATAAAATCAATCTAGTGGAAATTCAATTAAATAGTATTGATAAGTATATAACAGCAGGTACAAAGGATAAACCCTTTATGACTACTGAGTATAATCATTATCAGTATTTAACTAAATTGATAATGAATCATAAATTTGGTGGCAGGGCAAAAGCTGCTATGTTTGCACAATTAAATAGACAACGATTTCTTGGGAATCTTAAATCCAAAATGGATGTTGCCAAACTAATTAGAGATAAGTATATGGTTGGTGAAAGAGCATTGTTCTTTTGTCATTCTATAGCTCAAGCTGAAGAGATATGTTCAGACACTTTTCATTCAAAATCTTCAGATAAAGCCTTAAAGAAATTAAGGAGTAAAGAAATTCAACAACTTAGTTGTGTGAAAGCTTTAAATGAGGGTGAGAATATTCCAGACTTAGATTCTGCTATTATCATTCAGATTAATAGTGTTGAAAGAAACTTAATACAACAGACAGGTAGAATTGTTAGGTGGAGACCTGACCATGAAGCTACTATCTGGGTATTAGTTGCTGTAGGCACTCAAGATGAGGTATGGTGGACTAAATGTTCTGAGAACCTAGATAAACAAAAGATAACTTATTTAAATTCAAAAAACTTATGACAAGTACTTTAGAAAAAGATGAAATTGTTTTCTGTATCAATTGTGTACAAGCTATCTACCCAGGAATATGGAGTAATTCTCCATTGAAAGTTAGAGACCTAATACATGAAGTATATGATGAAGATGTGCCACTTGCAACTATTGAAGAACTTATTGATGAGAGAATTGTTGAGCAGGATGAGTATTCAATATTATATAACAACAATGGGTACAGATAAAATTGAAGTATTAGTAGGCTTAGATTCTATTACAGATTATTCTGAGAACTTTGAAGATGGTAAAGAAGATTTCTATACTGTTCTTAATGAGATTAAAGAAGATAAAGATGTAATGACAATCTTTGATACTAAAGATGGTAAGATAGCATTTTTCTCATCAGGTAAAGATTCAAGTAGTTTAGATAAAGATTTCATTCTATTTATAGCACCAACTGCTCCTGATTTACTTATATTTTTTCATAATAAGTACATTGAATGTATGCTAAATGGTTCACCAGACATGGAGATGAGAGAAAAAGAATGTAATTCTATAATCTTATTATCAAAATGTTTAGTACAGTTAGCAGATTTAGATGAGGATGAATTATTAGACAAACTACAAGATGATATTGACAATTGATACTGATGAAGCTGCAAATATAGGTATTACTCCTGTGGAGTATGCCTATTTGCAATGCAAGAAATATAATCTAGCTAATGATTTAGATGTAGAAACTCTAATAGAGCTAGGTTTGATGAACACAGATGGTGACTTGACAAGCCATTGTGAACAAGTAATGTTTCCTAAAGCAGATGATGCTACCATGCTCTTTGTAAGAGTATATGATTTATATCCTCATAAGATAGGTAATCGTGTACTGAAAGCTAAGAGCATTGATTCTGGTGATGGGAAACATTGCTTGACTAAGTACAGAATTTATCAAAGGCAAGATGTTAACATAGGTGCTAAAATGATGAAAGGTCTTCAGAATGAGATTCTTCTTAGGAAGAAGGGTAATAATGAAGCATTCTTTCAAGATATTAGAACCTGGTTTAATCAACAAACCTGGGATAAATATGCTGATTTGGATATTCAGGAAACTCAAGAAAGGGTAGAAAGAATATGAGTATTTTAACAAATAGAATTAATGAAGGTCTGGAAGGTAAATTTCAAGGATTAGCCAATGGATTTAAAGATTTAAACAAGTACACTTTTGGTGTTCAACGTGGAACCTACTACCTAATAGGTGGTTCTTCAGGTACTTATAAGACAACTCTGTTGGATTATATAGTCAGGAATGCTATCAAGTCTGCTAGTGATAATGATATTGAATGCAATGTTTTTTATTATTCCTTTGAGATTGACAAGCTAACTAAGATGTGCAATTGGGTATCATCTTTTGCTTATCAATTACATGGAGTAGTAATACCACCAGAAAAGATTAAAGGTCTTGGAGACTTTAGATTAACACCTCAAGAAGTAGCAGTTATAGAACCTATCATAACAATGGTAGAGGAGATGGCAGACAAAATTCATTTTAGATTTGAGTCTACTAACCCAACTGGTATATTTAATGAGCTGTGGAAATTTGCAAGTCTTCATGGTGAAATCCAGTATGAAGAGTATAAAGATCATGAAGGTACTACTAAGCAAAGAATCTGTGGTTATAAACCAAAGAATCCTTATGCTTATAATATAGTAGCTTTAGACCATTTATACTTATTGAAAAAAGAAAGAGGATTTCAAACTAAGGAAGTGATGGATAAGATGAGTGAGTACTTTGTAATTTTGCGGAATATTTTTGGATTTACACCCATAATACTTCAACAATTTAACCAAGGTTTATCTTCAGTTGACCGTCAAAAATTTAAGGGTGTAGATCTGTCTCCTTCTCAAGGAGATTTTAAAGATACCACTAATCCTTATCAAGATGCTGATGTAGTTATGGGTTTAATGTGTCCTTTCAAATTAGATATGGATACAAGCCTTGGCTATGACCTTAGCAAACTTAAAGACAAAATGCTTATGCTTAAGATAATCAAGAACAGATTATCAAGAGATGGTATAGCAAAAGGTCTTTATGTTAAACCAGAATCTGGTAAATTCTTTGAATTACCTGCACCAGACTCATTAGAAATAAACAATTATTACAATCAACAAATCTAAAAACAAATTAAAATGACAAGAGAAATCTTTTATGTAGACGACATCAATGTAGCAAAAGCTTGTATTGCATTTGCAGAACAATTAAATTTTTCAGTATCTCCCAATATCTGTGATATGGAAGAAGGTATGTATTTAACAACAGGCAGTGATAAATTTGATATCAACTGGATTAGAAATTCAGAATATGCTGCTAAAAAAGCAAGTATGATTTTTGATTTACTAGAAGATGGTGGTGTTAATGATTTCATTAGAAATGTAGTAGATGCTTATGTACCTGATACTGACCATGATGAAGTTAATTTACATGAGCCAGAAGCAGAGTTACCACAAGTACCTGATGCTGATACTATTTGTGCTTTATACAACAAAGTTAAAGGTCAAAAGAAATCACCAACACGTTACCATGTAACTTTAAAGGATGGTAACTGGGTTGCTACAACAACTGATTATGAATCTTATGGCAATTTAGCAATGTTATTTGTTACTAGCCAAAACTAATAAACAATTTAAGCCCCTGCTGTAAAAGGTAGGGGCTTTTATATTTTATAATATGGGAAAAATAATATTAACAAACTATCTAGGTGACACAAAAATTAAACTTCCAAATGAACTCATTTTCCTATTTAAGCAATCTAAAGCTAGAAGAATTAAATGTGGGTTAAATTATGATAATGCTACTAAAGTACTAAGACTAACAATGACAGATTTAGATTGGTATGACATTAGTACTATAAGTTATTTATCTAATCATGGAGGTTTTGTTGATAGAAGAAGAAGTAATCTAGTAGTAACTGGTGAAATGCAATGCTATATTAGAAGCACTGATAGATATTCTACAAGTGCTCTAAATGCTTTGTCTTTTTGTGTTCAGAAAGGTAAAGGTTATACAATCTGTGAGAAACTAGAATTAGATTATACAGTATATAAAAATACTACTGATCAGATTGTAATTACAGGTGCTGTATATGTAGGTAATTTACCTTTAAATAATTCTGAAAATAAAGTTAGAAATAGTAAAGATAATTTATTTAGGGAATTAAATAAAGTAGTACCTAGTATTAGTAGTTATCGTTTTCATAATGCTGTAAATGATATAGGTGAGATATACTATTTTAAGGATATAAATGAAAATAACATTGTTTATGTAACTAAAGATAAGTATGCTTATGCTGTTGCTAATGGTATTAGTGAAGAAGCACTTTCTTTACACAGAACTATGGGTATAGGTAAATTCTTTAAAGACCATTTTCCAGATGTATCTGAAGCTACTGTTAATGCTTATATTGAGTTTAATAAAATGCTAACATCTTATGACCCTAGTCTATTTTCAATAGTTAGTGGTAATGATATTATAAAATATTATGATAAGGATAGTTATTTTAAAATGTCTGGTGAGCTAGGTAATTCTTGTATGCGAGATAGTAGTAAAAGTCATGTTATAAAGTTTTATGCTAATAATTCTAACTTTAGATTGCTTATTATGAAAGCAGGTCAAACAGATACTATTATGGCTAGAGCATTATTGGTTACTACAACTGATGATACTGTATTTATGGATAGAATTTATACTGTAGATACTAAGATTATTAATCTGTTTCATAGATATGCTAAGGAAAATGGTATTAAAAATATTTATGAGCACAGAAAACCTTGTAGTAATAGAAATCTACTTACTATGGGTCCAGGCAATTGGACTAAAGAGTATGATGATAACTATAAAGTAGATTTAGAGTGGTTACCTGCAGCTATTGATAAGCAACATGATGCTGCTAAATATCAAGTAGCTGTAATGCAGCAATCTAATATTAGTAGTAGTTATGATGTTCCTTATATAGATAACTTTCAGTTTATAAATGCATTTACTAGGCAAGCATCTGTTAATGCTTTAAATTTCTTCACTGCTTGTGAATTATCTGGTGAACTTATTGATAATACAACTGTTTATTATTATGATGGTAAAGTATATGATAGGAGATTTGTTGATGCAAAAATGTCATATCCTCCAACTCTTAAGATTGACACAGTAACATTAGATTTTTCTGATACACTACAAGCTGGTGATGATGATATTGATGAAGCTGATAGAGATTTTGATTTTAATTGGAATGATGATGATTTAGATAATGATGATTTAGAATCAGAAGAAGAAGTAGAAGAAAATCCTTATACTATAGCAGCAGGTCCAGGAGTAGATAGTATACCTTTTCCTTTAACTGCTTATCAATATATGAATGGAAATCTTACTCCTGCAGATGTGGCTAGAGCTATAGCTACTAGTCCTGAAATACAAGCTATTTTAGATCAAATTAATGACATAGCAACAGACAGTCAACAACAAGAACAACACTTATTTTAACACAATGTTTAACGAAAAATTATTAATAGAGGTTCTAGGATGGCAGTCTGAATCTAACAAGGAGCAGGAGCAAATAGTTCCTACTTTAAATGCCTATTTGGAAGCTTTGAATCTTAAGATGAAAGGCAAACTAAAAATAGAGAATGACACACATGGTAATATATTTGTTACTAAAGGTGAAGCTAGTCTTTATCCATGTATAGTAAGTCATCTAGATCAAGTTCATAAATATGCTCAAAATAAAACCATATTTCAAAATGGTGATTATCTATTAGCATTTGATGGACCAAGACAAGTAGGTACTGGTGGTGATGACCTTGTAGGAGTATTTATGTGTTTACAACTTTTGGAAGACTATAACTTTATTAAAGTTGTATTCTTTGTAGCAGAGGAAGTAGGTTGCATAGGTTCTAGTGCTTGTGATTTATCATTCTTTGATGATTGTATGTTTATAGGTCAGGCAGACAGAAAAAATAACTCAGATTTCATAAATTATTCAAATGGTGTGCAACTATTTGATCAGGAATTTAGTACATTTGTGGCACCTGTTCTTAAAGACTATAATTACAAAGAGTGCATTGGTATTGCAACTGATGCTGGTTGTTTATCTAAAAGAGGTGTAGGTATTGCTTGCTTTAATATCTCTTGTGGATATTATAATCCTCATACATCTACTGAGTATGTGTCTATTAAAGATGTTACAAATTGCTACAATGTAATTTGTGATATCATTAGTAATTCTGATAAACGCTTCTTATTTACAAGACCTACTGTTACCTACGGGAGTAAAGCTAAGGAGCCAAAGTCAGAACTCTATGAGGCGTTATATGAAGGCTTTAAAAAGAGCAAATTCTATATTAAATCTGACAAGATGTATTATGCTTATAGCAAAGCTCTAGATTATGTTGTAGACTTAATTGAGCAGCGTGATATAGCATATATTGAATTTGCAGAAGATTACCCTCCTCTTGAGCATGTGCTTCTAGATTATATGGATGAAATAGATGCAATTGAAGCAGAGGAAAAGCAATACAATCAGAGTTTCCCACCTGTTGACAATAAAGATGCTAACTTTAAGCAGTTAGATTTGTTTATGGATAAACTAGGTACACCATGTAATCATAAAGATACTATGTGGGATACAGCAATGGAAAAAACTTATTGCTGTGAATGCTTTAACTATATTGAAGAGACAGATTCTTATTATGACAACAACTTCTCAAAGGGGAGAGGTTACTATTAACAACAACAAAAACAACAAAAATGACAGAAGAAACAGTAAGTTTTGAAGAAGTGGTTGATGTAGCAAAACCAGCTACAGACCCAAATGATGAGATGAAAGCAGAGTACATTGCTTATGTAAATGAGATTAAAGCAGGTAGATTCCCTTGTGATACAAGACAAGAAGCTATTGATGCTATTAACACTCTTTGCAAAGTATTGGATTTAACTACTGTTGTTCCAAAGACAGAGCTTCAAACTAGAGAAGGTCAAAGAACTCCAATCATTATTGGTGGTACAAACATTGATTTAGTTAAGAGTCAGTATCCTGGTTTATATCCAGTATTAGTAGAACGTATACTAGAACTTGCAGTTAAATTATGATTGAATTACCAACCAAAAAGGTATTAGCTACTAGAGCTAATCCTAAAAGGTTGGTTATCTATTCAAAGCCTAAAGCTGGGAAAACCTCAGCTTTGGCTTTATTAGATGATTGCCTTTTACTTGACTTTGAGAAGGGTTCTGATTATGTTGATGCAATGAAACTTAAAATTGATAGCCTACAAAGCTTGAAAGAAGTTGGTGCTGAAATTGTCAAAGCTGGAAAACCTTACAAGTATATTGCAGTAGATACTGTAACTGCTTTAGAGGAATTGTGTTTAGGTTATGCAAAATCTTTGTATATGGATACTCCTATGGGTAAAACATTTGCAGGTGATAATGTCCTAAAATTACCTAATGGTGCAGGTTATCTTTATCTTAGAGAAGCTTTCTTTAAGATTCTAGATTACATTGAATCATTGGTACCTGAAGATGGTAGTATTATTCTACTAGGTCACTTGAAAGATAAAAATATTGAAGTAGCAGGTAAAGAAGTATCTGCTGTGGATTTGGATCTTACAGGTAAAATCAAAGCTTTAGTCTGTGCTAAAGCAGATGCTATTGGTTTATTAAGCAGAAAGGGTAATCAAGTTATTTTGAATTTCAAAACATCTGATGAGATTACTTGTGGTGCTAGACCAGAGCATCTAAAAAATCAAGAAATTATTTTAACTGAGTCTATAGATGGGAATCTTGTAGCGAGTTGGGATAAAGTATTTAAATAACAATAACTAAATTTTAAAATTATGTTCGGAGGACAAGATGTTCAAGAAATCAATAAACCTAAGTATGTAAGACCAGGTATTCACGAAGTAACAATTAAGTCTGTTAAAGGCGAGTTAAATGCTAATGGTAATCCTACTATTACATTCTCTCTACACTTAGTAGATGGTGATGCTGATGCAACAACAGATATGCGCTTTTATCTTTCAGATAAAGCAGCAGAATCTACTTACAAGAAAATCAGACACATCTTTACTAAGATTGTAAAAGATGCAGATTATCTTGCAGCTAAAGCTGATAGCATTGAAGCATTAGGTGAAGTTTACAATGCTAAACTTGCTGGTAATTCATTGAGAATTAAGTTTCGTGGTGAGGAATATCTTAAACAAGATGGTTCTACAGGTGTTAGATCCGTTATAGGTTACCCAGAATTTGCTGAGGCAATTCAAGAAGGTGCTGAATATCCAGTAGTTTCTGTAACTAAGATGACATTCAATCCTGATACTGATATCAAGAAACTGGTAAAATTACCTGATAATGATTTCTTTGCAACAGGAGGTGACAGTGGCCTACAGTTCTAATTTTGGAGGTGTAGACGTTATTCACTTAACTAAGGATATGGTACTCAGGAATGTTTCTGAGTACCAAATCTTTAGATTTTACTGTAAGAACTTTACAGACCTTAATAAACCATTCTGCTCAGATTTAAGAATGGATAAATATCCATCTTGCAGCATTAAAGCTTATCCAAATGGTCTTTATTACAAGGACTTTGGTACTAATGAAAGTTACAACTGTTTTGCATATGTACAATTCTACATGAGACAAAAATTTAATGAAGACCTAACTTATCACGAAGTATTAAAAGTAATTGCAAATGACTTTGGATTTATTAAGAAAGTTCAAAACAAAGAAACAATACCGTCTTTAAATTATTTAGGACTACCTGATAAACATAATAGACAAACTACCATCATTAGGATAAAAAAGAGAGATTGGAAAGAGTATGATACTTATTGGAATAAGTACTATATAGACAAAGATATGCTCAATTTTTATAATGTTGTTCCAGTCACTGACTACTGGATTAGCGTTAAGAATAATGAATTGCTAAATGTTTACTCAGAGAGTACAAATGACCCTGCTTATAGTTATGAGCATGGTAATGGAATGAGAAAGATACTTAGACCATCTGCTGACAGGCAGAATAAATGGATAAGTAATATACCAAGGAATGTATTTAGTGGCTACAATCAATTAGATAAACAAAATAAAGAATTAATTATTACGAAGTCTTTGAAAGATTGTATAATTTGGCGAATATATGGTTATAATAGCATAGCACCACAAAGTGAGAACATATTCTTAAATGAAAATCAATTTCAACTACTATCCATGAGGTTTCCAAATATCATTATAAACTATGATAACGATGAAGTGGGTTTAAATGCAATGAAAAAGTTCTCTACACAATTTGGTATAAAATCTTTAATTATTCCTGATAATATTAAAGACATTTCAGATTACATATCCATGAAGGGATATGATCAAACAAAAAAATTAGTAAACAATTTAAAAGATTATTTAATATGAACACAGAAGCAACAATTATAAATATCTCTCAGAAAGAAGTAGCAGCAATGAGAGCATACAGAACAGATGCAAAAACAATGGCTGACCATTTTGGTATTACAGTTAAAGAAATGCGTGATGTATTAATTAAGTTTGGTTTTGCTAAACCAACAAAGAATAGTGTAGACTATGTTATCAATCCTGTATTTGATTTTGTCATTAATAAAGTAGATAACTTTAGTGAAGTTCAAGCACCAGTAGCTGAAACAGCAACTTACAATGCTGATGTTGATGCTATTGTAGGAACAGTATAAGCTAACGGCTTATGGATAAGTTAACAGAAACAATCCTTCAAGTCATTTATAAAAAAAGAGATGCCTGTGATAGAGTAGCCACTGAGTTGGATACTCTTGACCAGGATCCTTTAACTATTAGATTCTATGAAGGTAAAGTAGAAGCATTTAATGATATCATTAATGTTCTTACTAATAATAAACAAGATGAGAGAACCAAATAGACGTAAGATTAAAAATAAGAATGAACTACCTGCTGAGAAAACAAAGGCTAGACCCAATGTTAGAAGGATAGGTCATAATTATGAGAGGAAAGTTGTTAAGGAGTTAAAGGATTTAGGTTTTGCTACAGCAGCAACTACAAGAGCCACAAGTAAAATAATGGAT
>Ga0315909_10002388_pt1 | contig 24053 bp, 5 predicted proteins | sample LakEriMetagenome_11_FD_203527 | JGI IMG/M metagenome (GOLD analysis project Ga0315909, IMG submission 203527) | Freshwater fungal communities from buoy surface, Lake Erie, Ohio, United States - Buoy 2 MA125 | ecosystem: Environmental > Aquatic > Freshwater > Lake | place: USA: Lake Erie, Ohio...
ACCATTCTTTATTGCACTACCTATTACATTAGAATCAGCAGAACTTCTACCTCTTGATTGTCTAGCTCTTGCCTTTGTAACTACTTCTTCTGCTGCAGCTTCATTGACTGGATTAGAAATAACTGGTTCTGCATTAACTTCATCTACTACAGCTTGCTCATAATTGCCTATTTCTGATTCATAAAGTTCTAAAAACTTTTTTATATTTTCATCAGTTGGATTACTTCTAACAGCTTTTATTATATCAATATCTTCTTCTGCTAAACTTATTTGACCTCTTTCAGTAAAACTAAATAACTTTGTTATTTTACTTTCTATATCAGCTTTCTTATCAGCAACAGGAGCTGCTGGTTTCTGAACAGCTAGTTCTGCAATAGCTCTATCATTAATAATATCTTCGTACTCTCCTATAGTTTTTGCACCAGACTCCTTATAAGATAGAAGACTATGTTGGAACTCATGTTCAATTACAAAATTCTCCCATGCTTCATAAGTTGTAAATGCATCAATAGGAAAAGCTTTAGCAAAAGAACCATCTTTTTGTTTACGAGGCTCAGTCCAAGCTTTCTCATCAAATTTCTTTTTAAGAAAAGTTCTATTTAATGATATCTTGTTTTCTGTACGATTGTATTTAGCAGCACCTGGTTCACCTGTTTGAGTTTTGATAGAGGTACTGTCTATTACTTCAATACCTTTATAGGTTCCAGCAGGTTTCTGAACAGGAGCTTTTGGTTGTTGTACTGTTATAGGATTCTTCAATACTGTTTTACCAATCTCAGCTTTTACTGGACTGATTGTAAAGTATCCATTGTATTCACGCAGTTTACCCTTAGAGTCAAAGAATCCGCTGATCTCTTTTGAAACTCTGTCTAAATAGTCTATTTGGTTTTCTGTAAAGTAATCTAGAACAATAGTACCATCTTGCTCAGACAAATTGAAGTTTGTGAAACTATTCTTGTTAAACTGATCAGTAAATATGCTGTACTCTCTTCGAAATTTTCTTTTATCAAAAGAAAGAGCCTCCGTTAATTTTTGAACGGCCGAAGGATTAGTTAAATCTATATCTTTTTCATTGTGAGTAATGGATAACTCAGATAAATCATAGTCAAAGTATATCTTAAGACCTTGTCTTTCTTGCCCACCAAAAAATGAATTGATTAATTCATATTTTTCCTTTATGGAAACCTTTACTCTTTTACCTTCAATATTTGTATATACATCATTGGTAAGGAGTTTAACAAGTTTTTCTACATCATTTATGTCAGCAGCTTTTGTAAACACTTGTACTGACATATTACTTGCTCCAACTTTAAGTTGGGTTATTTGTCTAGTTCCTTTTTGAACTAAAAATAGTTGTAAAGGAAGATTGCCAAAGTTAGCTTGTGATGCTTTAATACCTATACCTTTTGCATCTATGAATGTACCAAGACGTGCACCTGTAATAGAATATACAATTGTATTACCAGGATTCTGCTCTAGATATGCATAGCTTTTAGACAATGCATCAAACTGAGCAGTAAGAAGTTCTTCTGCCTGTTCAACAGATATCTCACCTTCAGAATTTGCTGAAATGTCTTGAGGAGATTGTGTATATAGATTCTTGGTCCAATTGTATTTACCACTATCTAGTTTTTCTGGAATTGGTCTTGAACCAAAATAGATAACACGTCCTTTCTCCGATATTTCAAATTTTTCATTAAAGTATACTGGTTTACCGTTTACATCTGTTACTACAAAAGCAAATGGATTTTTGTTTACAGGCTGATTGTATCTCTGTCCCTCAGGAACTCTATCAATAGGAACAAGACTAAGGTGAATACCACCGGTAACACCAGGATATTCTACACCAGTTTGTCCAGGTTTGGGAGTAAGACCTTTTGCAAACAAGAACTTAATAAAATCTGTATAGTATGCTAATGCTGGATCTTCACCCTTACTAGGATCTTCCGGATCCTCTAGAGTATTAATTGTTGTAGCAAATGGATTAATAGGTGCTGGTCTTGTAAAAGGTAATCCTGATTTACTAATCTGGGCACTTACAAGAGTTCTCTGCTCTTCAAGATTAATCTCTCTAATGATCTCTCCAAGATCTTTGGGAGGTTCATTGAGTTCTAGATAATCTACAGTAGTCTGAAGCCCCTTCTCCGTATCTTCCAATTGCTCTGCTAAAAGAACAATAGTTGTTGGATCAAAACCATTTTTAATGAGTGGTCTTAATTCTTTGATTCCAACAATTGGACCTAATAACACAACTGATAATCTAGCATAATCTAATGCTACATTACGATCTTTATTATGGTTATAAATAGTTTTGTAAACCTCATTCAAATGTTGCTTGAGATTAAAAGGTTCATTCCTTTCAATCTTATCAAGAAGTATTGCAATGTTGTATACTCTGAGATCTCTTAGCTGATCAGGGGTAAGGGCACAGTTTATCATTTACAACCAAGATTTTTTAATAGATTATTAGCTGCTTCGTTCTTTCCAAGTTCTTTTGCTTTATCAGCATCTTCTTGTACAAGTTTTGTATCATTAATGTCTACAACTGTATTTACACTCTGATTACTTGCCTCATTTTCATCTGCAACAAACTCAACAGGATTTTCAACAGTACCTGTTGTTCCTGTTTTATTTGTTTTTTGTGCAATCACTTCAGCTTGATCTAAGAGTTGATCTTCTGTAAGAGTAACTTCTTGCATATCGGCCATATTCTTTAGTGTTACTGTTCTATTTGTTTCATCCTTTGCTACAACCATTGCATACCCTTTAATACTATAAAGATTTTTGTCTTTCATGACAAGCACTGTAGTAAGTTTAACTGAGTCAAAGGTAACACCTGATGGTGAAAATTCCTTACGTTTTTTTGCAAGAAGTTCCTCATAAACATTGTCAGTCATGTTCTCAGCTTTCAGATCATTACCATTGATCTGATTATTAACAGCATCTAACTCTTCATCATTATTAGTCTCAGCAATTCTTTCTGCAATAGTCTTGATACCAGATGTTGTTGTTTCTTCCTCAGCATCAAGTGCATCAATATCAGGTATTGCAATTGGTCCTGTTGATGATGTAGTTGTTGGTTTTGGAGCTGCTGGACCAGGTGTTGTAAAGTTATTTTTGGTATTGTAATCCTGTATAATAGTATCAATAGAAGAATCCCCAGATGTAGCAAACCATGTAGCAAATTCTCTGTTTGCTATGCCTGGTTTATTTGTTGACAAAGCATATTGTCCTAATAGTGTATTAAGAAGATCTGGATAATCTTTCTTAAGAGAGTCTAGAGTTGTGCCTCTAGTTACTATTGCCTTATCAACGATTTCAATTCCTGAGGTTCCTACGGTAGCTCCTGTTGTTCCTACCGGTGCAGCAACACCCTTTCCTGCAAGTTTGTTGGATATAATTCCTAATACTTCAGTAAGAGCTGTCTCATCTATTGATACAGTTTGACCAAATTGTTTTTTGAAGAAACTAAGCAATGCTTTTACAAACTCCTGCCATAGATTACGGTTAGTATTCTTATAGGGAATCAAGGCAAGCATTTCCTGACCGACCTGACTAGCAAAGGCTTCAGCAACAAATGACTCTTGACTAGATAGCATGCTGGCTACATAATTAGCATACTTCTGTTTCATGTCTGGATTTTTATCAAAGTATTCTTTAACAGCATCCATTACAGATTGAAGAGCAGCCTTAAATGTAGGATCTGATTGGTTATCTGATACAACCATCTGTGTTAATGGATGTATTATCAGATACGTTAGTGTTGATGTATAAAACTTACCATCAATTTCTGCTGAGTAATCCTTTGTTGCAAATCTTGGATCTATTGTAATACCTGTCTCTTTGGTGTAACTGAATCCTGAAGAACTAGTCAAATCAATAACCATTTCCTTAGTTGGATCCAAGGTAGTCATTAGATTTTGAATCATCTTTCTTGATGGTACAGAACCTATTCTAGCCTTAAGAATGTACTTTAGTACAGTCATAATAGGAATAGTATATGTATTCTGTCCCGGTTCAAGACCAAGACCCTTAAGTATTTCAGCCAATGATGGAGCAGAATCTGCCTCAATCATATCATTGATCAGATATCCTCCTTTTGCAAGTGCCTCACCTATGAGTTTACCCTTTAAGGTAAATCCTTCCTGAGATTCAAACTCCTCAAGAAATGCAAGTATATCCTTGTACAGTTTACTTGATGGAGCAACTGCCTCAAATTCATTTGTCTTTGGGTTCTGCTTATAGAATACTGATGGAACTCTATCTCCTTTCATCAATGCTTCAATCTCCTCAGGAGAAAAGAATACATTGAATTTTAAAAACATTTTTTGAATAAGTTCATTTACTCCCATTCGGGTCTTGAACTCATCCAATGATTTCTGCATCTTGGTTTTAGCAATCTCTCTAGCATCCTTGGCAGCTTGTGTAAACTGCTTAGCTGCCATTGAATAATTATACGGATCATTCAAGAATGTCACAGCATTCATTGCAGAACTTAAATCCTCTGAAAGCTCAGCATAGTCAGTAACTTGTAATATTAGTTTATCTAGTTCTGGACTCTTTGCAGGAATACCAGAAATAGCAGAAAGGTATTCTCTTATTCTAGTTTCAAGTTCTTGTCTTCTTTGTTCTAAGCCGGCCTCAATTTCATTGCCTTCAAAGTCTAATGGTAATTGACCCTGAGGACCACCAGTAATCTTTAATTTTTTAGCTTTGATACTTACTGATTTAGAAACCTTCTTACCAGATGCATCTGTGTATTCTATGGTAACTTTATTAGCTGTTTTCTTTGTTACAGTACCAGTAACCGTAGCACCATTCTTAAAGGTATACTCAACAGTGCTACCTTGCTGTACAGTAAATTGTGTCTTGGTATCTTCCTTTACTTCATCTCTTAGTGCAGAATTAGCAACAGATTTCTTGGCCTGTTTGTATTCATTTCTGTAGTTAACAAAGTCTTCCTTAAAATTTCTAAGAAGAGCTGCTTGTTTCTTTTTTTCCTCACCTATTTTCTTCTGTTCTTGATTACCATCAGCATATCCAGCAGCCTCTCTCTCAAGAAGTTCAATCTGAGTATCAATCATGTTTTGACCAAATGCACCCCTGCTGTCATTTAAAAACAGAGCACTAAGTTGCATAGATTGAGCTGCTCCCAACTTTGTTCCAGCTGCATCATTAAATATGCTACTTAATCTTTTAGCTGCTTGCTGATATGTATAGTCATTATAGATTGCTAGTTCACGAGCTTGTTCAAATCCATACCAGTCTTCATATTCATCCGGATTACCTGACTTAGGATTGAATGGATTTCTAATAGTGCTATACTTCTCATGATTAGCTTTGATCTCATTTACTTTATTCAAAACAGAATTAAGTCTACCTTTCATGTCATTGTTAAACTCATCAGCTTTACCAGAGTTTTGGTCATAACCAAAAGCCTGAAGTAATTCATCATCAGTCATTTGTTGGAATGACTCAATCTGATCAGTAAACATATCAATGTAACCCTGATTTAGAAGAGTTTGAACATGTTTGAATATTGCATCATTTACTAAATCTTTTTCTTCTTTAACATCACCGGCAGCTTCTGCTGAACTCATAAGATTAGCAAAGTCCTTTTGGTTCTGCGTATTCTCATAGATGGCATTAAAAAACTTTTTAGGATCAGCTTGAATTTCATTAGCTGTGTTTATTACTCTATCCTGAGTAGCTTTTCTATCTGCAATCTTTTTATCATAGGCTTTTCTGTCACTGACTTTTTCATATACATCTTTACCAGCCTGTGCTCCATATTCAAAAACTAGACTCTGAGGTATTTGAACCAGACCTCCCATTAAGAAACCAGATAAGAATGTTTCAGCACCTTGAGCAGTAAACTGATTACCAATACCAGCTCCAAGCTTATCTAAGAATAATGCTGTGCCTGCTCTTTCAGGGGATGCAAATGTCTCAAGATAGTAGTCAGTCATTGTCTTTGCAATAGACTCTTGATATGATTCTTGTAAACCTTCAGCAAGGTTAGCAGACATATATCTTATACCATTCTTAGCAAAATTCTGTGGCCTAAACTGGTTTATGATTCTTTTACCATTTTTCTTTGTAAACCAGTCTCTAGGATTTGCAGGATCAACAAACCCCTCATATTTTTTCTTGGCCTTCTTGCCATAGTTCATAACAAGCTTACCTAATGAGGAATCACCATTGTCTCTAAAAGCCCTGAAACCTTTTAATGCTTTATCAAATACTAGTTTATTAGATACAAGGATCATTGGAAAGTTAGCCTGAGTAGTTGATACTCCAGCAAGTTTAGCTTGCTGCATAATCTTATTAGCATCCTCACCTTCTGGTGCCTTACCATTTTCCTCTAGATATTTATCATAGAGTTCCATAAAGACATCATTCTGAACCATACCACCTTCAAGTCTTGATTCAGCAAGAGAAGCATTCATCATCTGAAGATCTCTAAAAAAAGAACCAAATGTCTTAGAGTGTCTTGCCCAGTCACTCATTGCATCAAAGCCATTAGCTCCGGTTCTGATATTCTTAACTGTTTCTGCTGTTTGAGTAAATGGGTTAACAAAGTCTCCAAGACCTTTCCAAAATTTTCTAGCACCGTTTACATCTGACAAACTATTAGCTGCTGTAGAAACAGAATTAAGATCAGGTGCTTGTTGAGCAACTGTCTTACCTGCCTGAATTACATCTTCTGCATTTTCAAGTACCTTACCAGCTTTCATAAATCTTGCAAGATTAGAACCTGTTCTTGCTGCAGCAAGTGAACCTAGTGCACCACCGGTTAAAGCCGTAGCTCCCCATAGAGCTACTTCTTCAAGAATTATATTACTCATTACACCAAAGGTGTAAGCAGAGTTTCCATATAGATTTACAGCAAATCCACCTAGTCCCCCACGAGAAGAGTTAGCAATGGACATCATTCTATTCATGTCTCTTGCATACTTTGTGTCACCCTTTCCATTGAAAGAGAATAGATCATCCCAGTTATTAAGGGTCTGTGAGAAACCAAGACCGGCTAATGACATCCATTGTGTACTTGCTCTGCTTAAATCATCTGTCCAAGTACTATTAGCATTATAGATAGCTTCATTATCTACATAAGGATTCCATCCTAGATTTTTAAACTGAGGATGGTTATAATACCTATCAAAGTTTAGCTTATTAGGACCAGCACCAAAACCTATTTTTCTTACTCTACTTGCCTCAGTACCTGTTGTTGGAATACCTGTAGGAGACATTGTTGTTGCCAACATATCTCTTACATAACCTTGTGTACCGTCAACCTGTGGGGTTGTTCTCTCAGGTGAGAATGTAGCAAGGCCTGCATTATTACCAGCAGTTTTTTCTGCATTTTGTAATAATGGAGTAGCTCTATTCATAAATACATTAGAGGGTCCTGTACCAAGTATATTGTTCACACTTTGCTCCAGACCTGGCATTATCTGATCAAACTGTTTTTTAGTTTGATCAAGTAACATCAAATACTGATCAATAGGATTTATTGGTTGTGGCATATTATTGCTGATTTAAAAGTGCAGCATCGTATATCTTATTTGCACTAGTCTCTTTTAGGGTGCTCATGTACTGGGTATTTCCTTTGGTAAATGTTTCAAACATCTTACTAAAGTAGTCTACTGTAGAATTGAGGTCCGTATCTGTTGTACCAAATATCGGATTATTGACAATCTTACCCATAGCATCTACAGATCGAGCCTGGCCTGAGTATGTATATCCTCCAATAGCATTAGGAACAATGTCAACAGTACCTCCCAGTTGATTATAAGCATCAATAGTAACTTTACCATTGACATTCATAAGCATCTCATTGTCTGTCATTTGCATTTGTGTAAAAGGAGTTGACCTAGCTTTATCAGCATCCATCATAAATGTAATTGTAGCAGGCTTTCCTTCATTTATTTGCTCTTGAAGACTCCATGCAACACCTTGTTTATCTTTAGTACCAGCATGTTCCTTAACCCATGACGGAGATAATTCCCAAGTCATTGCTACTTTATTTCCATCATTAGCAGCAACAGCATGTAAGAAATAATTACCAGTTGGTCTCATTTGATTTTCACCAGTCTTTCCACCGGAGTTGATCATAGCAGAACCTAAGAATGCTTTTAATACATTAAGAGCCTTAGCACTTGATTCAGGATTTACAATATCTTCATTCTGAAGATCAGCTGCTGTAAGATCAAATCCAGAAATACCAGATACTACTTGTATTCCAGCATCGTCCAGAAATGTTTTAGATGCAGTATTTGGTATAAAATCGTTTACATAAAAATCTTTTATCATGTCAAATGATGTGCTATTGAATACAGCAGCATCAAACGTATACATGGCAGCAGTACTAAAGAAACTATTTATTCCACCGGTTCCAGCTAAGCTAGGATCAATAGTTCTAAGACCTAATTCCGATCCAGGATCTTTCTTAAGAGTTTCATATGCATCCACAAGATCCTCATAGGCATCTTGTGCATCATCTATCATTTCTTCTCTACGGTCTTCATCTGAAATAGATTCATACTTATATGCTTCTTTTGATTTAGGTAAATACTCTTTAGGGTACTTACTAGTATTTTCCATATTAGCATCAACATAAGCCTGAATAAACTCGTTCTCTGACCTTATACCTGACTTATTATTATTAAAAAATACAGAAGCAGCAGATCCATCTACACCTGCTTCTAATGCAAGACGTGCTGAAATCTTAGTATTATTTTCAGCTATTATATTCTTGACTCCATTCTTTATCTGCTCAGCTTTTTGAACAACTTCATTTTGTTGTTGAAGTTTTATCAATAACTGTTTAGGTGCTTCATCATTTGTCATCTTAGCATACTGAGTAACATAGTCAGTCATTTTTTGCTGTACAGCTGCATAGTATGCACCAGTACCTTCAATTTCAAACTCAGGTGCTTGTTTAGTATCAACTACTTTATATGTACCATTAGGTTGTCTTACAGCAAGACCTTTAGACTTTTTAACTGTCTCAGGAATTTTTTCTTGGGTTGATCCAAAAAAACCTGCATTAGCATTTTTTAGTCCTTCTGAAGTAAGTGTAGTTCCTGCTACCGGTGAAAATATAGATAAAAGAGAACCAGCTAATGTTTCTCCTACACCAAGAAGTCCTGTTTTCCAATCTGTAGGTGCATCTTTTTCTACGGTCATCTCAGGAGTTTTTTCTTGGGCCTGATATTCTCCAAGTACATCTTTGATTGCTTTTGTTGCAAGAGCTTTTTGTTCTGGTGTACCATTAGTAATATACCAGTTCTGCATGTTAACAAACTCATTCATGCTTTGTACTGTAGCAAACGTAGCTTTTTTGTTAGCACCTTCTAGGGTACCCATATTCTGTTGCTGCATGTCAATTTCAGCATTAGTAGTATTACCAGGTCCTGGTATTGCTACTTTAACACCTTCATTAAATGATTTATCAAGTGATGTACCTGCAGCAGCAGATCCATTTTCCTCTAGCACTTTACCTACAACATTCATCAATATTTTGGCTTTGTCATAACCAAACTGCTGTTCCATTTCCATCATAGTATAAGCATGCTTTACTTTCATGACGGTATATGGATCCTCTTTGATGTCAATATCAGCATGTGACATTGCATAATTACTTGCAGTACTATTGGCAAGATCGTCAAGTAGAAAATAAGACATTGCTCCATCTACTCTTTGTCTCATACCTTCAAGGTCAGCTGGATCATAACTAACGAAGTCAGTCTGTGTCAATGCCTCCTTGTTTTTATCTAAAGCTGATTGTTGAACTGCTTCGTCTTGTAGGGTATTCTGATAAATAGCAATGAGGTCTTGGTCCAAGTTTGGATCAACACCGTTCTCTTTGATACTTGTCTCAATAACCTTTTTCTTAGACTTAGCATAATCCATTCTTTCAGTATCGTCCATGTTTGATACACGGTAATACTCATTGATGTCTTTTATTTTAGACTGAAGGTATTCTGTCTCGGCTCCTACAGCATCACCATTAAACTTCTCTAGATTAGATTGGATATAGTTCTTCCTGTCAAGGTATGCTTGTGTTCTAAACATATCCTTGATTCTAGGATCCCCTGCAAGAAGAGAACTGAATACATTCTTAATAGTTGGAATGGCCTGTTGACCATTAGTATACTTAAAGATAAATCCTCCTCTGATGTCAGGAGTTACAATATTAATATCATTGTCCTTTGCAAACTTAAACAGATGCTCAGCAGCATTGATAAATGGAACATATCGTGGAGCCTGAAACTTTAAAGAATCCTCATCACTACTATTGGCAAAATCAGATGCTTGATAATGTAGAGCAGACATTCCTTCTTCCCAATATTTTTCATCATTTTTAGGATTAGGATTATTACGAAGGTTGGTACCTTTTGCTTGTTCAGCCTCATACTGTTTAGTAAAGACAAGATCTTTTCTAAAGAACTGATTATCAACCAGTGGCTGAAATAATTTGCCGGCTTGCTCAACATTTTCTGCAAGAGAAAGATCTACACCAGATAGACGGTCAATTTCAGAATCAATCTCAGTAAATAGATTATCTCTACGTTCTTTGTTACTCTTCCTCAAAAGGTTTGCATTGAGTAACTGTCCATAGACTGAATTGATTTTATTATACCCAGCTTCATACTGAGCCTGCTTTGTACTAAGAGCAGACTGAAAGAAGTTAAAGTCCGGCTTGAAAGGCTGGATCTGTGGAATATAATCTTGTATGCCGTTAATGTAAATTGCCATGTTCTATAGTAAAAATACGAAAAAATCTTTTAAGTTTAATAAACTTTTAAAGTTTACATATAACCTACTCTGTAATTAAAAGGCAGAATTGGTCCACCTTTTCTTTGTTCTTGCTCACCGGCCATTCCATAGTTTGCATATGGATTAGCTGACTGTGGCATCAAACCTTGATATGCATTAAAGTATGCCTGCTCTGGAGAAGCTTGAGTAGCACCAGCACTTGCAGGTTTACCGTAGAAAATCTTTACAGCTTCATCTATATCATATTGTCTATTCTTTGCATGCCATGATACAAATTGATCTGCTTGTGTTGTACCTGAAGTATCGACACCAGTAAGTTTATTACCCTTATTAAAGTACATCGTACCTCCATCAGCAGGATTAATCTGGTAATTAGGATACAATTGATTTAGAACCTGAGCCTGAGCTCTATTGGTAACTGCATCAATATAGGCCTGTCTCAAAGCTCCTTTAGCAGCTCTACGAGAATTATCATAGTTCTGATTAGTAAGGTTGACCTGATCAACATATGTCTGTGCTGCCTGTAAGTTCTGTAGCTGGGCATTATTAATAATTTCTGCTTTCTTATAGGCAAACTCATTAGCTACTCCTACGTTCTGGGTATTATATCTACCCATGGTATTTGCAATCTGTTCAGCAGCAGTTCCCTGTATTCCGGAAAGACGAGCACTTGTCATAGAAGTAGATGCTCCAGATCCTCTCATTGCATCAGCAGCAATACCAGCAGTCTCCTGAGTAGCAGCAATCTCCCTAGAAGGATCATAATAGGTTGGCTCAGGTACATATGGATTGTACTGATATTTACCAGGCATGTATTTCTTAATACTTGCAAGGTCAGATACAGCACCCATAGTTCTTACTACATCTTGTAGCCACCATGGTGTATACTTATCACCTGAGATATAGTCACCTTGATCATCAATTAATTCCTCTTCCTCAACTGTCTCATCAGTAATCTCTTGTACAGGACGTTGGTATGTAAATGCATCAGCATGCTCAAGACCTAATTTCTTATCATCAGCTAATCCTGGTCTCCAGCCTACTGTTCCCTCTGGATCTGTAAAATACTTTTCAATAGCATCTGTAAGACCCAACTCAGTAGCAATTACATTACCAGTCTCATCTTTTATATATCTATTAGGATTAAGAGTAGCTTTCTTTTTACCACCAACAAATTCAGCTGTATAAAGCTTATCAGGATTATTAATATTGTTTTTAATATGCACATCATTGGTATCAAAACCTAATGACATAAACATCAATTCACGGTTAGCTTTTTTCTTACTAGCATCAAGACCTTTCCAGTCATCAGCTTTACCTTCAGGATTCTGTGCCTTCCAGAAACGGTACTCATAAAACTCTGGATCAGTATAACCATAGAAACCCGTACCTCCAGATTCTTGTAGGGATACATTAAACTCGGGAGTACCTGTACCAATCTGGCCTGAATCAGCACCAAATGAGAAGAAGTCTGTAAGGAACTCTTTCTCATCTACAGTCAATGCTTTTTTAGCAGAAGCTTTTATTTGCCAGCCTGGTTGTCTTTCTTTGTCTCCTACCATGTAAGGTGAGGTATGATAAACAGCATGACCTTCTTTAGCTAATTTGTTTAGAAGATTAGCTGCAGTTACCTTATCTTGTTCAAAGTCACCAGTATAGTATTGAGATCCGGACTTGGTAGCATTAATTGGTTTTGATGTATCATATGCAAGAACCTTATAGAATTTACCATCCACATCCTTATAAACATCTCCTTCTCTTACAGCTTCAGCTTTAGGCTTAAGTTTTGTTTTATCAAATGATGAAACAGTCTTAGTCTTAATCTTATACCTTTTACCGTTTCGTTCAATAATTCTTTCTCCGGTAGCAGTAGCTGGAGTATTGTTCTTACCATAGTAAGCATCATCAAACTGTGTAATTCTAACTCCGTTACCATCAACATAGTAAGGGTTACCTTGATCATCAGTTTTATAGAATACACCAGAAGAAGGATCAGGCTTAATCTCAGGTTCTTTCTCAGTTACAAGAAGACCCGTTAAGACTTGAGCATAAAATTGATTCATATAATCTCTCCTAGCCTGTCTTGCAGCTTGTTTGTTCATCCTTCTTTGCTGTCTAGCCGAAGGAAGGAAGTCAAGTTGTTGCTCCTGTTCTGGTGACATTGTATTAGCACCACCAGGTGCAAAAGATCTAAGTGGCATACCACCATATCTAGCAACAGGCATTTCCGTTGGCATACCTTGAGTATCCTCAGGCATCTCAGTCGGTAATACCATTTCTGGACTAATCTTATACTTTGCTAGGAAAGGCATAGCCACAACCGGAATACCTCCCGGAAATCCTTTCATAGATTCCTGAATTAATGCAAGCTTACCAAGCTTTACTTGATAAGTAGCAATAATAGATTCTGCAGTATGAACTTGTAACTTGTCTGAGTTAGGGTCCTGTAATATCTTACGATATTTATTAAGGTCATATCTCTTTGCAATCTCTGCTGGAGTATAGCCTTTCTTAGACTTAGGCATTCCAAACTCTTCCTGTATCTCCTGATCCTTGATTCTCATTGATGCAGTATCACTGAATACAAATGAGTCAGGAGGAATATTCATAGGAACTCCACCCTCATGGTGACGAGGTCCATTGATTTTATAATGTGCAGGAAGACCATCCTTATTAGGAAGGAATACTGTTTCTCCTCCTTCAGTTTCTACATTGGCTAGATCTCTGTCAACAGAGCCCAAAGATGTTCTAACATCCATAGGCTTCTCAGCCAAAGAGTTTGGAATATACGTTGGGGCCATCTGATATGCCCTTACAAGTTTGTTATTGTACATAGTGTAAAGGTATTATTTACCAGGCTTAAAAGCTCCGGCTTTCTTAACATTTTTAATAGTAGGCATAGTTAGATAGTAGTTGTCTCCTGTATAGAAACCTGTACCTCCATACTGTGCATACATACCTCTTAGGTTAGCATTATACTTACGTGGATCAAAGCTAGGACCTATAGCAACTGGATTAAGTACATATGAACCTGTACTATTTGGAGTATTAGATTTACGATATACTTGCTTAGCAGTATTAAAATCTATGTTCTCCTGATTCCAATTAGCATACTTATTCAAAATACCAGCAAGACTATCCATACCAGCAATCATTTGATCAGCTGATAGGTTTGCAAATGGTCCTTGTCTTTTAATTTTAAGATCGGGAATTACAGAATCTTTTGTTCTAAATGGATCATTCTCCCTTTCAATCTGTCTAGCTTGCTCAGCCATTAAATCAGCATAACCATTACCAGTATCCCAAGTTAAATCCTGAACAGGATTAGGATCAACATTTACTTGTACACCTCCAAATGGATTTTCTCCTGAAAAGATATCACTCTGGAACATTGGTAATGCATATGGTCCACCGTATCTCATACCTTCCATAATACCTTTTAACATAGCCTCTCTATGTTGAGGATTATTTTTATCAAAAGTTGTGGATCCTCCAGTGTTTACTTCTGTACCTATATATGGACTTGGTCCAAGAACAGGTCCCTGTACATTTGATCCAATAGGATCAATTGTTACCATGGGATTAGATTGCTGATCAGAATATAGTGTCATAGGAGAAGGCTGCCCTGTTAATAGAGCATTTACAGGAGTAGAAGGAGCCCCTGTTAATAGAGCATTCTCTATTCCGTTTGTTGGACCCACAGGAGTCTTAACTGGACCCTCTGGTCCAATTACAGGAGCAGCTGGCATGTATGATGGCTGATTAGGTCTATAGTTCCAATCATTTGCAGTTTGAACCTTTTGTTCAGTAGTCATTGTAGGCATAGCACTCTGGAATGTACCCTCATCTTGAATAGTAGGAACCTGAGTTGTCTTTGCCGATTCGGTTGGCATTGTTGTCTGATAAGGACCTTGACTAGTACCTCTCTTTACAAGATCAAAACTCTTAAGTCTATTACCAGGTAAAAGAGCTGCTCGTGTTTTTATATTAGTAGGTACATAATCTCTAAGATCAACACCTGATAAAGCATAACCAAGAAGTGCATTAGCACTTTTTCTTCGAAGTCCTCCTCCTGGAATATAGTCTAAGAAATTACCGTAGTTCTGAGGATATTGATTATAGTTAGGATATGGATTATATCCTGGATATGGATTATATCCGGGATACTGTGGACCAGAATAATATGGTGTATCAGAGTACACACGACCAGAACTGTCTACAGGTACTTGTCTACCATCAGGTAATGTTACCATTTTCCATCCTTCCCAACCTGTTGATGTACTGTTGGTATTAGTGTTTGAAGAACTTGTTGGTTTAACCCATTCTTTACCATCCCAAGTAGCATCATAGTAATATGATATATCTCCATTTATTGGGCTGGGCTCAGATATAATACCTTCACTTTTTTCCCAGCTGCTTCTGGTCTGACCTATAGTAGGACCAGATTCTTGTTTCTTCTTTTCAGCTTCAACTTCAGCAACTAACTCTTTAGTTGTTCTTGCTTTGGTAGTACCTGTAGTTCCAGTTGTACCGGTTGTACCAGTACCTGTAGTACCAGTACCTGATGATGATTTAGCAGCAGGTTTAGCAGTACCACTAGTAGGTGCAGTAGCTTTAGTTGTACCAGTACTTTTAGCTGCCGGTGCTACTGATGTAGAAACACCACCTGATGTACCTGTACCTTTCTTAGGAGTAGTTGTTGTTACAGGCTCAACTACAGGTTTAATAACAGGGGCAGTAGCAGTTGTACCGGCAGCAGGTCCAAACAGTCTGTCTTCAACTCCATTTGCAATATTCTGTTGATAGTTAGGATTGTTAGGATCAAGCATTATAGCTCCTGGAAAAGCACCTGATAGATCATCACTTTGAAATCTTGGTAGACCTCCGTATCTCATACCAACATCAGATGTTGGATATTCTTGATCTACATTCTGAATAGATTTCATCAATGCCTTCTGTCCATTCTGCTGAAGCTTACTGATGAAGTTGTTCATCTTATTTACATAGAAAGACTGGTCAGGATTATCAGTAGACTCTCCTCCACCTTGTAGGGAAGGTTGGCCACCGTTCATCATTGGATATGCATTATAGTAATGATTCATATCCTGCTGTGTTCTTGCATCTATACCAGATAGACCGGCACCATTTTGCATAACCGGAAGCATACCAGTATACTGAGGCATACCTGGAGGAAATGATCCACCAGACTCAAGCATAAAGTAATTGGTCTTACCCCAGCCATGGTTAGGATAACTGACAGCCTGAGGAAATGCTTCCCCATAAGAACCACCTGCCTTGTATGCATTGTTACTATTAGTATAGACAGGAGTAAAGAACTGTTGCTCTGATTGAATCTGTGGATAGATATTAGGTAGACCAGTGGCACCACCATCTCTATGATAAGTAGGAGGTACTGGTACACCATAACTAAAGAATTTATCAGCAGTTGCTATCTGAGGGAATGCCTCAGGAGTACCACCCATTGCTAATTTCTTGGCCTCTGGAAAGTCTCTGAAAAAGTTTTCCTCACCATATGCTTCTAATTCCGGAAGAGATCTAAAACCTCCTATTTTCATGAACTGCTTTATAAGATTCATATCACTTGTATTTATTAAGCCATGAGCTTTTATTAGACAAAGTTACACTATTAATATACTGATTTTTATGGAAAGTTCCACCATCTTCATATTTACCTTTAATATACTTACGGATATCTTTAGCTGCAGCTCTCATCTCTGGACTAGCAGACTTTCTTTCCTTTCTATAGTCTCTTCTACCATGAGAAAACATTCCTAAAGTTCCTTGTGCAAGTTGGGCTCTTAGTTGACCATCAATATAATTTTTATCCCACCATTCTTGACCATCAGCATAACCATTAGCAACATCATAATTATAGTAATATTCCATGTCACCACCTATAGCATCTCTTGTTGCTTTATCAAAATTTTGTACGAGTAATTCATAGTTTGGATCATTGCGCATACCATGCAGCATATCTAAAAATACATCTCCTCTATTTGCTCCTTTAGGATTATACACTAAAGTGTATTTATCTGGAGTAGGATTTACATAAGTATATCCAGGAAGTGTGTTGTCAATTATGTTGTCATAATTAACTTGTTCTAGTCCCGGTGCCATATACTCTATATCCCCATAACCATAACTTCTAGCATCAAAATTAGGATCTTTAATAATATTTAAATTTTCTCCTTCTGGGCCATAGACATTCTGCATACCAGGATTTCTTTTCATCAATCTTTTCTTGAAACCTTCTCCAAGATTACTACCACCTTGATACTTATTTAACCAGCCACCATACTTACCATAACTAAGGTTATTTGTTTTACTAGGTTTATTTTCAGAGAAATGATTTAGCATATACTGTATCTCATCATCCGAATAATAATTCTTTAATTCCTGTAGAGCTCTATTATCAAAATTTTTAAAGAAGTCATTAGGAATAGGTTGTGTAAAAGGATTGTATATATTTTTCTGTTGAGCCTCTCTTCTTATTTCAGCTAATCTAGCATTTACTTCTGTGGGGGTTTGAATATAACTTCTATTACCATACCAATCACCGATTTCATCATCATTGGTTAGTTTCCCAAACATAGGAGAATCTTCAAACTTTCTTTCTTTTATTGCTTTTAAGTAATCAGTATCTTTTTTAGGTATTCCTTTATAACTAGAGTACATTGGGTTGCCAGAATTATCTGGTATGGAATAATGTTGAGTATCCATAGCATGTCTAACTTCATGCTCCATCAACGTAGGTTCATTATAGCCAATAGGATAAACACTTATATCTTTAGTTCTAGGATGATATAGACCACCAGCACCACTTTCTTTCCAATCAATAATCTTTAAAGGAGTTTTTTTAAGACCTGCTAGAGCTTCTCTTCTTTGTGCATCTATGAGTTTCGGATCATAATTATGTACGCTTCCAAAATCATCAGGATCAGAATGCAAATTACCAGCTGCTAGATTACTAACAGATGGAAATTCAGAATACTCCGTTCCCTCATATAACATCTGTTTGTACATAGGAGAGTTCATCCAGTCCTCATGCCATTTGATAGCATCTTGATACTTTTGATTTTGTTCTGTAATAGTTTGAGGACTTGGTCCAACTTGATTACCGTCTTGATACTTGTCTATCCAGCCACCATCTTTCTTTTTGATACCAGTAAACTCTCCTTTAGGTGTTATCTTTTTAACACCATACTGAGGAATCATTATGTTACCATACTCATCCATGTATGTAGGCTTATCACCAAAATTAAAGTTTACTCCTCTTTTCTTTTGAATCTTGTTAAGATTACTATTGATATAATTTATAATATCAGTTTTAGGAATATTAGCTTGAGATAAAAATCCAGCATCATTCATTGACCTATATCCTAAAAATATAGGTTCAGATAAGTCTTCTTTTCCAGCATTTTTAGCAATGTAGTCCATTTGTACTAAAAAAGAATTATGACTTGTATTTGTTGAACCTGTTATAATCTGTCCAGCATCAGCATTTAATATTGTATCATTAAGCTTATCTGTAACATCTGTTAACATTTCTCTAGGTGTAGAGTATGATTGAGCATATACAGCTGGAGTTGCAAAATGATGTGCATCTTTTTCAGCAAGATTAAACATACCTTTAATATTTCTTGGTATGTTTCTTAGTTCACCAGTTAATGATAGATTATCTATTGGTACATCATATATGTCCTGAAATCTTCTTGTGGGCTGCTGATAATTGAAACTTTGAGTCTGTTCAAGTAAGTCTTGCTCCAATTGTCTTTCCATATCACTTAATTCTGGAGGAGGTGGTGGTAAATCTTCTGCAGCTCTTTCTGCAGCATATGAACCTGATTGATAACCACTAGTAATATCACTACCGTCTAAGTCTAAATAAACAGTTTCAGGAGGAGGTGGTAGTTGATTTGCAGCCTGAGCAGATTCATCAACTTGAGCCATTTCAGGATAAAATGTTGTAGCATATTCTCTAAGTCTATCTCTCCACATTGGACTAGAAATATTACTTATTATGTCTTCTGCTTGAGTTCTATCAAAAGATGTTAAAATATTACGAGCAGCATCTTGTATTGCAGGATCTCCAGATCTTGAAATTTCAAATACAATATCCCTACTAGGTCTAGCTAAATTAATTGTGCCTCTAGGTGCAGAATCTACAGGTTTGCTAACAGGTAGCTCCGGCTTGTATTGTAAAATTTCTTCTTTACTCTTACCGAAAATTTGTCTAACCTCATCATCAGTTAAATACTTTGATTTTTCTAAAAAAGTTTTAGCTACTTCATTCCTTCTATTGTCTGCAATAACTCTTAATTCATCATAACTTAATGCTGGATCATTTGGTCTATAATTATATGCATTGATAGAAGATGCTTCATCTATCTCAGCCAATCTTTTTAATTCCTCAGGACTTGCAGTAACGTCAAGTGTTCCAAACTTTGGTTTATAGAACTGACCTTCTTTACTAGTTAAAAATTTATTAAAGTTTCTTGCTTGTTTTGCTGCTAACTGAGATGTCATTTTACCTACAGGAACCTTTTCCATAATACCTATACCAACAGCATTGAGGGGATCATAAATAGCTTCTGATAATCCACTCATTGCAGCAGCAAACCCTGGTTGTCTATAATCTGTAAACAACGGCATAGATGTCTGACCTTGTAGGGCAGAACCAAAATCTCCAGTAAGAGCACCTGTCACAAGATTAGTAGGATAACTCAAAGGTGCTAATACACCCATAGCAGATGCATTAGCTGCTTCTTCTGGTGTATACTCTGAATTAACCCATAATGGATCATTATTCCATTTTAAAGAATTTAGATAAGCCTCTTTTCTTTTAGGATCGGTTATTTGAGATGCCCTGTATAAAGAATACGGCATAACAGATTGACTAGCAAGATTATTAAGATTTCTTAAATTCTTTTCAAAACCTTGACTAAACTGACTACTATAGTCTGGATTTAGTTTACCGGCATATTGTGATCTTTCAATAATAGATCTTTCTTGTGGAGTAAGGGTGTTTAACCACTCTACTCTATTTCTATCTCCCTGAGGTTTATCATTTAGGATTCTTAATGCAACTTGGTCATTGGCATTCTGGGATGCTCTCTTCTGTACATTAGGATCTGTTTCCTTCATCCCTAAGGATTTGGCAAAAGGAGTCATCTCTGCCTTTCTTGTTTCAGTAGCTATTCTTGCTTTCTCTTTATCAAGATCAGTCATTTGATATGTTACATCAACAGGCTTACTCATAACAGTCATAGGACCAAATTCTGGATCCCATGTTTGATATGACTCTTTAAACAAGAAGTTCCATTTTGGATCATTAGGATCTACCTCAGTCTTTCTACCATCATTTCTTTTTACAGCTTTTTGAAGCCATCTTTGTTTTTCTTCTGTGGTAAGAGCCCTGCCTTTCTTTTCCTCCTTCTCCTGTAAGAGTTCTGTCCATGTACGGACACCGGCATTATAATCCTCCCAACCTTTATTATAATCAGCAGACTGCTGTGCCTGTGGATCCAAAGATGGAAGAGTAAAATTACTTGTTGGTTTTACTTGACTAGGTCCATTATCTCCTTGATACTTCCTAAGCCAACCTCCATACCGCATGGTCTGTTTATCATACATATCAATAGCACCATGATATTTGAATTTACCATCTCCTTCCGTTGCAGTTTCTCTTCTGTACTTAATGTAGTTATCATAACCACCTTTCTGAATAAGTTCAGCAGCTACTTTACCAATAGACTGATTATAGGATAGACCAGCAAGCTTTGCTAGTTGATCTGATGTCATATTAAGTTCATACTCATTTGCTACTTCTTTTAGATAGAGGTAGTTTTTACTGAGGGTATAGAACGTAGGTAGTGCTGCTTTAGTTGGATCATTAAGTTGGTAATCATCATTATTATAAAGCTTCTGTCTCAAATTTTCATTAAGATTAGCTTCATCCTTTAGTCTTGTGAAACCCATGGATACCTCATCTCTTAATCCTAATGCCTCTCCTGCCTTTAAAGCATCAACTTCAATATACAAATTACCTGTAACATTTCTATAATTTGATGTTTGAGTATCAGTTTTTGCATATGTTTCTAGAGTAGGAATAACTCTAGCAACTCTCATCAGTTTACCAAACTCATTCTCTGTAATAGGAATATCTTTTAGTACGGCATCCTTGTTCTTTTCAATTACTGAAAGAAACTTATATGTATTTTCTCCAGATACACTCTTTCCAGCATAGTCAGTTTTACTAGCCAATGCTCCTTTTGGATTAAATTGACCATATTCTGTTTGGTAGTAAGATACACCAGCAGCTGGTACTCTACCATCATTTTCAACACCATCAAAATAGTTAGGTCTTGTGATACCAGCAATTAATGAAACTTTGTTTCTGCTATTACCCATTACCTTACCTTCAATAAAATCTTCAATAGGTTGTTTCTGAAGATCTTTATGGACATTATGCTCAATGTACAATTTACCGTCATCATCAGCCTTTACAATACCAACGTGTGTAGTAAAGAATCTGTTGCTACCAGGTTGAGTCTGATTCCATGCTTTCTTTGTTGAAGGAGATCCTTCATAAAATATATTGACAACATCACCAGGTTTAATCTGACCATTCTTCAACATCTCTCTTAACTGTCCTTTTGTTGCATCAGTATTCAATGTTGTTTTAAGGTAATTTGATACTTCCGTTTCAGTAGCCTTTGGTGACAAAGGAACACTAGTTCTTTCAGGGATTCCTGAGAAAACTAATCTGCCACCTTTGTTTTGTATGTTCTCAGAAAGGGTCCAGGCATCACCTTTAAATCCAAGTTCTTCTCTGGCATTTTCTCCTACAACATCTTCACTACAGACCATACCATTAACATACTGAGCACAGCCTTCTACTATATTGCCATTTACTCTAGCATCATCCTTTAGACTATAATCTTGGTTTGGATTTATTCTGAAGTTATAGCCAATCTTTATTTCTGATGGCTTTAAGTTAAAATCATACTTTTGATTGCCAGTAAAGTAACCTCGTTTCATGAGTTCCTGTTCAAACTCCTGCATTGATTGATATGTCAAATCCACATTGGGTTCACCAGTCTGTGGATCATATAGTTCAAATGGACTTTTTACAGAAATACCTAATGGACTTTTTGCATCAATCTTATTCTTATACTCATTGATTGCATCTCTGGTATTATTATCAAGCTGGCCAGAACTGTACTTCTGATTATACATGTTATATTGACGTACAGCCTCAAGAGTTTTCTTATCAATTTTGCCAGATAGATTACCATCAATATTATCACCAGTAACACCAAGAACTTCAAGTAATCCTTCGTTTGCTAAATACTTTTGTAGTTCTAATGCTTGTTCTGGTGTCTTATACTCATCAATATTAATTTGCTTTTTTCTCTCTGGAAAGTAACCCTTATTATCCAAGTAAGATTGCACCTTAATGATATCATCAGGAGAGTAATCAGACACGTTCTTATATCTAAGAGAGTATGTAGGAGTTTTTTGGTATTCCGTTATTGCTGTTTCAGAATCTTTGTATGGAGCATTAATAAACTCAGGATCAACAGAATATTTAATAGCTTCCTTATTGAGTCTCTGTTCTTTAGCCTCAGGATATTCTATTCCAGTAACAGCTGTATAAAATGTAGGTAGAGCTTCAGCAATAGCAGGTTTAGATACAGAATTAGTTACAGCCTTAGGTTCAGGTTTTTTCTCTTTTGGTTTAGCTGGTTTCTTATACGGGCCCAGCATATCAGAAAACATATTATCTACAAAACCTGTAGGAGCTGTCTTATTCTTTCCTGAAAGCAGATCAAGTGCATTCTTAAACATAGAAGTTTGATCCTTGTCAAGAACTTTCCAATCAGCATCACCAATCCGTCTAATTTTATATTCACCATTGGTATCAGTATATTGAACACGACTACCAAATGATTTGATACCACCATCTTGGAATGTAGGCATTTGAATTACCTCTCTTCTAGGAGATTTGACTTCAGGAGTTTGTTCTATTACATCTCTATCGGGATATGTAGTTGTACCATCACTATGGATGATCTTAACAACATTACCATCTTTATCTACAATAGACTGAGACCAAGTATTATCTTTAGTATTAAATCTACCTGTAACTCTTTGATTAACACCACTATTAGTATCTCCAAAATTTGTAGTTAGGTATCCAGCATTTGCATCCAGTACTGGTAGTTTGGTTGGAAGTATATTATAATCTAGTGGGGTTGCTTCAGCACCATTCATTTCAATTTTAGAAAACCTTGGTCCAAGTACAATATGTTCAACTGGTGCTTTGTAAACATTATAACCTTTTTCTAACTGTTGTGCTAATTTGCTATCTTCACTAATCTTAACATTATTACCCTTATTATCTCGATAAAAGTTAAATGATCTATGTGTATTATCTATAAAATCATATCCTCCTCCCGTATTACCAAGATTTACGCGACCTATGGATGGGTAAGATGTTATAAAATCTGTATCTAGATTATTTTGACGAACTAAATTTTCAAACCATATAGCATTGGAAAGTCCTTCCATATTCAACTTACTGCTGTCACGTTCTGCTTCTACTCTCATTCTACCATAGGCATTATCAGGAAGAACTATAGTTCGTCTACCACCCTTTTGATACTTATCTAACCAACTAGTAGGTTTGAGATTAGGAATTGAAATATCTCCACCATTTGCAAAATGATTAGGATTTGAATATATCCTACGTGGTAACGGCATTGTTAAGCTCCTATCAAATCCAGGATCAAGTGGATACCTGGAAGGATATGTTGGTGTGGTCTGTACACCCCATCCCGGATCATTTTGGTTTCTTATAGGAAACTCTGTTACATAATCACCATTAAATTTATGATTCTCATTAGGTCTCATCAACCTCATATCACCTGTATTACTTATACCTATTAAAGGCATGTTCATACCCACCGTGGTTATCTCATTGGAAGGTATGATGTTATAATCATTGTTTCTATCAGGACTGTTTGGCCAGTATCCTGTATTTGTTACATTACCTTTCATTATCTTGGAGAATTGAGGAGTTTAGTATTTGTTACTTTCAACAACATTTTTACATTGTCTGATATTGTTCTTGTAAGGACAACGTGATTCAGGTAATGTCTGAACTTCTTACGTTCAAATGGTGATTTATTATAGTTAAGGTTATTTATATTCAGGACTCTAATGTAACCATTAAGTTCTGTATT